>JAANMW010000708.1_pt1 | contig 39089 bp, 34 predicted proteins | sample 7279671 | NCBI WGS metagenome assembly JAANMW01 (sample SAMN14094541, study PRJNA606508) | bioreactor metagenome | isolation source: A lab-scale SPAN reactor treating ammonium-rich wastewater day 247 | place: Ireland: Galway | collected 2017-09-19 | reverse complement strand
ACTTTGCGAATCTTCTTGTTTTCGAGGGGAAAGCTGATGGTTCGGTCGCCGGAGCAACGAACACGACGGCACACACGGTCGCGGCCGCTCTTCGATGCGTCGGCCCGGCAAGCGGATTCAAGACGGTTTCGAGTTTCTTCCTGATGGTCGTGCCGGACAAAAAATTCGGCGAAAAAGGTTCGATCATCTACGCGGACTGCGGCGTCGTGATCGATCCGGACTCCGCGGCACTCGCCGAGATCGCAATGGCGTCCGCGGATTCCGCACAGGCACTTCTCGGAGCAGAGCCGCGTGTCGCGATGCTTTCGTTTTCGACAAAGGGCAGTGCAAAGCATCAGTCTCTTGACAAGATCGTCGAAGCGGTAAAAACCGTCCGCGTCCGCCGCCCCGAACTCATTATCGACGGCGAACTCCAGGCCGACGCGGCACTTGTCGAGGCAGTTGCGGCGTCAAAGGCTCCGGGCTCGCCGGTCGCCGGCCGCGCGAACGTGCTTATCTTCCCCGACCTCAATTCGGGGAACATTGCGTACAAGCTGACCGAGCGTCTAACTGGCGGAACCGCGATCGGCCCGATACTCCAGGGACTCGATCGACCGTGCAACGACCTCTCGCGCGGCTGTAAGGCGGAGGATATCGTGGATGCCGTCGCGATCACCGCCGTTCAGTCCCAGGCGCGAAAGAGCCGTTGAACCTCACGAATTCTTCTGCTTTTCTCGGCTTAATGTGATATAAATCAAGGATAAGCGCGCTTTTTTGCACGACCGTTTAATTCAACTTTTTCTCACAAGGCTAATTCCGGGCAAAAGGCCGCATCGCTTGTTGTAATTCCTATGGATCAGGACCAAAGACTGACGCCGTTGCCGCGGGGGCTCGATCTGAATCAGCCGCACGGCGAACTTCCGGCAGCCTACACTGCGTATTACGACCACGAGAGCCAATCCGGCCAGCGGACGCTCCGCCAGTACGTGCGCGTTATTACGAAACGCCTTCCGCTGATCGGTGCCATCGCGATCGTCGTTACGGCGGCTGCGGCATTCTACTCGTTTCGCCAGCCTTCGATCTACTCGGCAAGCACCGAGATGCTGATCGAACCGCGAAAGGCGGCACCGACCGCAAAGGACGCGATCAATATCAACCTCGGCGGCGACGAGACCACGTATTACAACACGCAGCTGCAGCTTTTGCAGAATCCCGACCTGATGAAGAAGGTCGTGCTTGCTCTCGGGCTTCAGCGCGACCCGGACCTCCTTGGGCAAAGCGACCGCGGCTTTTTCGCGACGATAAAGTCGCTTTTCTCGGGCCCTGCGAAGGCTCAGGCCCCGCAAGGTGCTCTGCCCGTGCTTACCGGCACCGAGAACTCGGACCCGACGGCCGCTCAGCTTTCGCCCGAGGAATCTGCGCGCGCGAATCAATACGCGGCCGCTCTTTCGGGCGGATTGCGCGTCGATCAGACAGAGCGGACGAGCTTGTTCACGGTTTCCGTGAGCAGTACAAATCCGCAGCTTGCCGCGGCGGTCTCCGACAAGGTCGCCGAGGTCTTTATCGAAGAGGACGCAAAACGCGAACTCGAAGGCACGCAGTCCGCCTACGACGAGCTCACAAAATCCATTGCCGACCTTAAGGTCACGATCGCCGACCAGGAAAATAAGCTCACCGAATATATGCGTTCGAGCAATCTTCCGCTGCAGGAGAAAGGCGCGGACCTCGCAGCGAGCCGCCTGCAGACCTTGAGCGAGCAATGGCTTTCGGCAGCCGACGATCGACGCAAACTTGAAGCCCGCTATAACGGTGCCGTAACGGCAAGCGCACGCGGACAGGGCCAGAATATTCCCGATCTTTACGAGAACAAGGTCTATCAGGACACGGTTCGCCTGAACACTGAGCGCAAGGCAAAACTCCAGGATCAGATCCGCGACATCGAGAAACAGATCAAGGACGCCGAGACCGAAAAGGCTGAGCTGCTCGTAAAATACACGCCCGAATATGTAAAGGTTAAGCAGGTCGAAGAAAAGATCGTCTCCTTGAAGAACACGAAGCAGCAGACCGAGTCCGAAGTTTCGCAGATCATCGACCGCGACCAAAAGAAGATCGAGAAAGACGCCGTGAGCGGTGCGCTTGTCTCGCTCCGTTCGCAGCTCGATGCCGCGAAACGTCGTGAAGACCAGCTGCTCAATGCCTACGAGGTCGAGGCCGAACGTGCGAATGTGCAGGGCCAGGCGACGACGACATTGACGACGCTAAAGCGTGCACTTGAAACGAATCGCGGCCTGCTCGACACATATACGCAGCGTCAAAAAGAGCAGGAACTTTCGCTCGCCGCCGGCAAGCCGAACAACATCAAGATCTCGAATCGGGCTGTCGTCCCGACTTCGCCCGATGGCCCGAAACGCGCACGCAATATCTTCATCGCTCTTCTTGCTTCGCTCGGTGCCGGCATCGGCCTCGCGTTCCTGCTCGATTATCTCGACGATTCCGTCCGCACGAGCGACGATGTCTCGCGTGCGTTGGGACTGCCAACGCTCGCAATGATCCCGCATCATGGAATCAACGAGAAAAAGCGTCTGAGCCTTCGCGGCATCGCGGGCGAAAGCAACGGCAAGAGTACGGCCGCAAGCACGGCGCTCATCACGCTCGAAGACCGTCATTCGCCAATGGCAGAAGCATATCGGCATCTTCGCACATCGCTCCTGTTCTCGAGCGCGGGCAAACCGCCGCAATCGATCCTCGTGACGTCTTCGCAGCCGTCCGAGGGCAAGACGACGACCGCGATCAACACCGCGGTCACGCTCGCTCAGGCCGATGCCGACGTCGTTCTGATCGACTGCGACCTTCGCCGGCCGCGTATGCACTCGCATTTCGGATTGTCGAATACGCAGGGCCTGACGAACTATCTTTCGGGCGAAAAATCGACGGAGAATCTTATAAAGGCAGCCCCGGGTTTGCCGCATTTGAAGATCATCACGAGCGGGCCTATCCCGCCGAATCCGGCAGAACTTCTCTCATCCAATGAGATGCGAAATCTCCTGCAGTTCCTTCGCGGACGTTTCAAACACATCATCATCGACTCGCCGCCCGCGATCTCATTCACGGACGCGGCGATCCTTTCAACGCAGGTTGATGGTGTTGTGCTGATCGCGATGGCGGGCAAGAGTTCGATGCATCTGATGCGGCAATTCCGCACACGCATCTCCGCTCTCGGAGCACGCATCTACGGCGTCGTGCTGAACGGCATCACGAGCGAATCCGTCGAGTACGACTATTACGGCACTGGTTATTATCACTATTACCAGCACCGCACCGACGATGCGACGCCCATTATGGAGGACATGGGCCCGTCCGAGCCTCCGCGGGATCAAGGCAGCAGCTTCAGGCCTTAACAAAACGGCGAAGTGCATCGCGCCAATCAGGAAGCTCGTCGAGTCCTAACTCGGCGAGCCTTTTTGATGCAAGCCGTGAATATCGTGGCCGCGGTGCGGGCCTTTTCAGGTCTGCGTCCGAGATCGGAGTAACGACCGATGCATCGATGCCGAGCAGCTTGGCCGTCTCGCACGCGACGCCGTAATAGGTCGAGCCTTCGCCGCTGTTCGTTACGTGAACGAAGCCCGAAACATCGCGTTCGACGAGCTCACGCAGACGCCTTGCAAGATCGCCCGCGAAGGTAGGCGTCCCAAAGCTGTCGCTGATCGCCGTAATGTGTTTTCCCGAACTTAAAAGATCGCGGATCACGCTCAGAAAATTCGTGCCACCCTCGCCGTAGATCCAGCCCGAACGCACGATGATGGCGTTCGCGTTCTCTTTTGCGACGCGCAGCTCACCGTCAAATTTTGACTTCGCGTAAATGCCCAGCGGTGCCGGGGCGTCATCCTCTGTATAGAAACCTGTGTTCGTGCCGTCAAAAACGTAATCGGTCGAGATCGTGACGAACTTCGCGTTGTGCTCGCGGCACGCAGCTGCGAGGTTCGCAGGCCCGTCGGAATTCGCCGCGTACGCCGCAGCCTCGTTGCTTTCGGCACCGTCAACGTCCGTGTATGCCGCGCAGTTGATGACGGCATCAGGCCGCAGTTCGCCGACGACCGAAAGGCATTGCTCTCTGTCCGCGATATCGAGCCGCGTACGGTCAAGAGCCGCTACGTCATCACCGATCGATCGGCAATGTTCCGCAACGGCACGCGCGACCATTCCTTTTGCGCCTGTTACGAGGATCTTCATCCGAGGCTCGACCCGTACATTTTTTGGTAATAGTTTCGGTATTCGCCGCTACGGATCTCTTCGACCCATTCGCGATTATTCAGATACCAATCGATCGTCGCCCGCAGGCCATTCTCCCAGGACATCTCCGACCGGAAGCCAAGCTCTTGTTCAGCCTTTGTCGCGTCGATCGCATATCGACGGTCGTGTCCGAGGCGGTCGGTCACGTACTTGATCAGCGAGTGAGGTTTACCGAGTGCGTCAAGGATCGACGTTACAACGTCGATGTTCTGCCGCTCGTTCCGAGAGCCAAGGTTATATGCCTCGCCTGACGCTCCCCTCTCGTATGCGGCCCAGATCCCGCGACAATGATCGTCCACATAGATCCAGTCGCGTACGTTCTTGCCATCGCCATAGACGGGCAGCGGTTCGTCGTTCACGGCATTTGCGATCATCAGCGGAATGAGTTTTTCGGGGAATTGACGCGGCCCGTAATTGTTGCCGCAACGCGTTACGACGGTATCAACGCCGTGCGTCTCACGAGCTGCGCGTACGACGAATTCCGCCGCCGCTTTTGACGCTGCGTAAGGAGAATTTGGTTGTAGCGGAGACGCCTCGGTAAAGAACGCATCGCTTTCTTCCGGGAGCGTTCCCATCACCTCGTCGGTCGAAACCTGTACAAAACGCCGCACGCCTTTCTCGCGAGCCGCGTCAAGCAAAACTTGCGTACCGATGATATTCGTCCGCAGGAATTCGTCCGCCGAGTAGATACTGCGATCAACGTGGGATTCAGCGGCGAAGTTGAATATCGCGTCCGCATCGCTCGGCAATGCGTCGAGAACGGCCTTTCGGTCGCAGATGTCGCCTTTTACGAAAGTGTGGCGTGCCGCGTCGATCCCTTCAAGATTCTTTGGATTTCCGGCGTAGGTGAGTGCGTCGTAATTTACGACCTGCGTGTCCGGCTCGCGCTCAAGCACTAAGCGCACGAATGCTGAGCCGATAAATCCGGCACCGCCGGTCACGAATATCTTCTTGGGCATCTGTCGTTAAAAGTCCGAATGAGTATCGAGCAGCCGCATCTCCTTGAGGATCTGGTCTGCACGCGTCTGCGGTGCGTCGATGTCGTCAAGGATGATGCGTTCGCCGCCTTCGCTCGCGTTGTCAATAACGATGTCGCCGAATCCGAGCAAACGCTGTAGGAACGTGGACGAGACCGTTACATCCTGAACACGCCGCAGTGGGATATTCCTTCGCGTCCTTGCGATGAATCCGCTGTCGATCTCAAGCTTATTGTCCGTCAGGGTGTAGCGGACGAGCTTCGTCTTGATATGAAAATAAACAGGTATCAGCAGGATCAGGAAACCAAGCCCGACGCCTAGCCACGGCGACTGAAAGAAACCACCGAGCAACGCCGCAATGACAAAGGCACCTAGAAGGGCCGCAAGATATCCTGCATAGACAAATTTTACCGTCGGGCCGATCGAGAAGACGATCTGCTCGTCGTGTCCATCATTAGCGCGGGCCTCGACCGGTTTTGCGTCTGCGAGCGGTGCACGATATTCAGGCGTGCCTGCCGCAGCAGGCCGTGCGGCGACCCGCGTTTCAATCTCCTTCAGCTCACGCCCGCAGCTTCTGCAAAAAGCTGCATCGTCGGCGTTCTCAAGTCCGCATTTATCGCAAAACATTTAACTATTATAGGCCTTTAGGGCTTTACGGCGTACATCTCGAGCTTTTCGCCCGGGATCTCGTCAGGTACATAGACCGCGAGAACCTTCGAACCGCGTATGCCGTCCCAATACGGGCCGTGGGAATCGAGACTGAAATATTTGAACCCGATGCGGGCCGGGATCGGTGCCGGCGGCGGATTCGAATACGAGAGCACAACACCCGGAAGCGCCGACCCGATCACCGTATCGATAACATCGCGCGATGCGATCTTCACGACACGCGGCACGCCCTCGATGAGCTTTGCCTCCGGTATCTGCGAGCGGACGGCGAGGAAGAATCCTGCCTCTTTCAGGAGACGCTCGTCCTCGACGCGGCCGACATACAGCGCATCGCGAACCTTCTCGAGCGGTATCGGAACGCAGCGGCTCGGGATGACGGTTTCGAGCAGCAGGCGAAGCTGCGCGTTCAGCGTATAGAAAGTGAAATAAAGATCGTCGTGATCGTATTTTACGATGTCCTTCGGATTGTGATCCGTCGAGAAGGTCATCAGCTTGCCCGCAAGTGTCGCCATCTCGAGATAGAGCTTTTCGGGATGAACGAGCTGCGCGCGGAAATAATGCGAGATCGTCGGGATCGACGAATTTATCGTGTGCAGCAGCCAAAAAACGCCTGCGTCCGACGTTGTAAAGTCCGCGAGGCCCGCTTGCCGCTGGCGTCGCTGTTCGCCGAGGCTGCCGCTCTTTGTGATAAGCACCTCGACAAGCTGCCGCAGCATACTGACGAGCCAGTCCGACGCCGTAACGTCGAGGATCGGCGGAATATATTCGTTCGAGATCTGTAGCTGTCCGGTCGGCGTCCGCGTCAATTCAGCGATCTTTATCGATGAGAATCCGTCGCGGATCTCGTCGTCAAAGACGATCCGGACATTGTTGCGTGCGTAGGCGATCGGCTGTTCGTTCGTGCCGCTCGTCTCGTCGCGGACAAGCGCGCCTTCCTGCAGATAGCGAATATTCGGCTGCGGTGCGGCACCGCTTCCCTGAAAATTCGCCTCACCCATCTTCTTTGCAGGGATCGCGAGATAAACACCGAGCTTCTCCTGCTCGGCGTGAAAATGATCGCCCACGGGCCGCAGGTCCGGTGCGCCTTCCTGATCAGGGAAATTTAGGAACAGGCCATCGGGCATCACGGCACGGCAGGCAGTGATCTGAAAATTCGCATTGCCGATGGCTTCGTGGTTGATCTGCATGCTAAGAACGCCGTAGGAATACGGTGCGACCGAGCGCACGCGCGAATTCACGAGTTCCTCGTGATAATTATCCCATTGCTGGAAATGCTGCGGAGTCAGCAGCATTCCTTCGTTCCAGACGATCTTTCTATATTTGCTCATAGCTTCGGGATAACGCTTGTAAAAGCAATAAGATAGTAAACCGACTTATGCCTTTTAGTAAACCGCACTTGTCTCCGGCAGCGTGTTTCTAGCGTCCCTTCTTTGAATGTCGCGGTTTTTTGCGGCGTCGGGCGGGTTCGGGATCGTCCTTCAGGATCCGATCGGTCGACGCCAATGCATTAAAGAATTCTTCGGTCCATTCGGGCCCTGTTTTCATTTCCAACCGGTCGGGATTCTTCTCAACAAGGTCCAGGGCCTCGATCAAGATCACGGAAGACCAATTCTCGGTCGTCTCCGTTTTCCCAAGTTTCAGCAGTGCCTTTGACGGCCTTAGGAAGATCGGCACCTTCTTGATCGTTTCGGGACGCGGGTCGGAACAATTTTCCGCAGGTGACGTTACGAGATACTCGCGACAGACCGCAGGCCGCTCTTCGTAGATCGAGCATGATCCATTCTCAAGGAACGGGCAGGAATATCCCTGCTTCATATACCTAGTCACGACGTCGGCATACTTTTCCGCCGAAAAATCGGGCGAACCTTCGTACGCCATATCCTTCAGGCCGATGAGTTCGTCAAACCACTTTATCTTTCGAAAATGTGCAAGGCATTCTGCAAAACGCTTGCGAACAACGGCCTGACGCTCCTCCGGCATCTCGTTGACGATCTCGGCAATGCGATATGCCTCGACCTCGGAGATGGGCACCGCCTGAGTGCAGCAAGCTCCGCACCCCGCCTTGCACGATACCTTTTCGCCTTCGCCCTCGACCACGGCGACACACGCATCGACAACGCTCGACGCCATCTGCTGAAAGAGCGGCAGCATCCGCTGCGGCTTCACCTTAGCCGTCGGTACGGTGACCTGCATCTCGATCGGTTCACCGTGAACGCGAAGCGTAAAATTACCTGTTATCCATTCATCGCTCATCTCTTTTGCACACTCTCAAAATTCCGTCGGTGCCTGCATTATCGCACCTGCCGCAAGGAAACGCAGAGCGAACTCATATTCCTGCGGCGTTATCTTACCAGACTTATTCAGGAACCAGATCGAGCGGATCTCACGCGCCGGTGCGTTCGACTTTGTCGCAACGTCCTGGAGCATATTCCTCATCTTCATAAAATCGCCCGCTGCACCCTGGTCGTATGCCGCGATCATCAGTAGGCAGTCATCACCCAACTCGTTGCCGATCGGGATCGTTAGCCGCGAAAGTACGCCGGACATCGACCTCGCGGCCGCGATCGCATCGCCTCGGCTCGTGCCGAGCTTCGCAAGGGCCGCCGCAGCCAGAAAATCCGAATTCAGGCCGCTTGAAGCCCCGAGTTTACTCAGTTCAGCCGAGTTTTTCGTTATCGAAGGAAGATTCGCCTTCACGGCGCCGCTCATGCTTTGAATGCGTTTTGCGACCTCGCCCGCCTGTGCACTCGTCAGGAAATATCGCGGATCATTCTTTGCCGCCTTTCGCATGAATTGCGCCGTGTATTTCTCGACCTTTTGCGTCGCGGTATCTTCCTTCACAGGCGTACCGCTCGGCACCTCAGGCGTCGCCGTCGTGTCGGTCTGCGATGCTGCGGGCGTATTGTCGGCAGTCGGCGTGCTCGAGATCTCAGGCGTCGAATACGAGATATCGTTCGCGTCGATGTCCGTTTTTTTATTGCGCGAAAGAAATAAAGCTCCGCCTGCGATCAAGATCACCACAAGCCCCAAGATCGGCGCGAGTATTAGAAAGAACTTAACGGAATTGTCGCTCGAAGCGGGCGGAGTTGCCGCAGCGACTGGCGGCGGAGCGGCCAGCGTGTTCACTACCGCAGCTTGTACCACCGGTGCTTGCTCGACCGGCTGCGGCTGCTCGATCTCGACCGAGATCTCAAGCCCGCCGAGGTTCAGTTTGTCGCCGTCCTTTATTCGCTGCTGGTCTCGCAGCGGTTCGCCGTTAAGGGTCGTGCCGTTGCTCGAACCAAGGTCTTCGGCATACCATGCCGAGCCTTCGCGTTCGATGCGCAAATGCTCCCGCGAAAGCCGTCCATCGGCGATCACAAGCGTATTGCTCGAGAGCCGGCCGACGATCACGACCTGCTCACTGGTCTCGAAGCAGACGTCGCTGCCCTCGGCGTCAATGAACTTTAGTCGGAGATCAGCCATTCAAAAAACGGGAAAATACCGGCGGGCTATTTTGTGTAAGTAGAGATCGGGTTCAGATCCAAGCCAAAATCGCGCGGATTTTCGCCAATGATCGCCGCTGCAAAGAACTTCGGCACGTATTTGAAATTCTCTGCCTGAAATTGTTTCGAGAGCATATCGCTCTTTTCGATCAGCGTCCAAAATTCGCGCGGCAACCCCGTGCCCGAGGACAGTGCCTTTTCTAGATTCGTGCTCAATCCGCCCTCGCCGCTGTTATAACTGCCGATCGCAAGCGGAACGCTTGCAGGCCCCGTGCCGTAACGTCCTGCCAAAGCCTTCATATACGAGGCCGCGGCACGCGAAGCCGGTTCCGGCTCGCAGCGTTCGTCCGGGTTTGAAGGCGACGCACCGGGAATGGTATTGAGTCCGTGGAGGCGGCCCGTCGCCTGCGTGAACTGAAACATTCCGAGCGGCCCGGTGTGGCTCTGCAGACACGGGCAGTGTTCGCTCTCGATCATCGCAAGGTAAAGCCCGATGCGCGGGTCCATTCCCTTTTCATTGAACGCCCGAATGATGAACGGCGCGTTCTTGCTCGCGCGCGTATAGGTTGCGAGCAGGTTGTCGCCAAAGCGGCAGCCTGAAAGCGGTTTTACCTTTGTCCGCGAAACGTATGCGTCAACAAAACTCTTTATCCTCGTAACGGCATCGGGCGGGATCTTTTCGCTTGACGAATTCCCTATCACCTGTGCGATCCGCATCGCCCGGTCCTCGATATATGCACGCTTTTCGGCGTCCGACATGGCGGAATACTGCTTAGCGGGCAATTCAGGCTTCGTCGGCGTGGAGGTGGTTACCGGCAAGTCACCGCCCGTTGGAGTTGCCGTCGTCGTGGTTGTGGTCGAACCTAAGTTTGTCGGCGTGCTCGATGTTGTCGTTGAATTCGCATCGTCGCTGCGGCCCGACGTCAATGTCGGGTCTTCGCCCGTGTACGGATTTGTCGAAGCGGTCCCGTTCTTGCCGGTCAACGCGGTCATCGCGATCACCGCCGCCGAAATGCCGATCACGAATATCGCCCCGACGATGATCGCCAACGGCAACAGATTCAGCGGCTTCGGTGCCGGTGCAGGCGGCTGAACGGCCGCCGGTACAGGTGCTGGTGCTGAAGCCGATCCGACCGCGGCCGCAGCAGTCTGGTCGCCCGATGCTTCTTCCGCTGCCGGCTCCGGTACCTTTTTGAAGGTCAAAACGGTCGAACTGCCGACCTTGATCGTGTCGCCGTCCTCAAGGATCGTACCGTCCTTTGCCGCTGGTTCGTCGTTTACGAGCGTTCCGTTCGTCGAATCGTTATCGACGATCCGCACCGTTTCTCCATCGATATAGACGGTCGAATTCAGGCGTGAGAGTCCCTGGTCGTCAAGCTGGATATCATTGTCCGTCGCACGCCCGATCGTCGTGTGCTCTTTCTCGAACACGATCTCGTGCGGCTCACCGTCAACTTCTTGTACGAACAAGAACTTCATACCCGTAACCCTACGAGTTACTACATCGTAACCCGATACAGCTCCGAAAGCGGCCGCTCGTTCGCCAGCCCGAATTTTTGCGGATTTTCGGCAACGATGCCGGCGGCAAAGAACCCAACGAGCTGCTCGCGTTCAGGTGCTTGTTTTATATTACTCCAAATTTTCGACCTATCCGCAGTAAATGTTGCCTTCCACGCTGCGGCTTCGGCCGGCGCCTTGCCAAATGCGGCGGCGGCATAGACCGGATCCGAATCGAAAACGCCGAAAACAAGGGCTTTCATATACAAAGCACAGGCCTTCGCGGCACAATTCTGTGCCGGATCGGCGATCGTCTCCGTCCCGCACGAACCGTTGTATTTGTTGTCGGCAACGAACGCGTCGCTCATCTGCCAAAGCCCTGCAAGATCGCCCTTTTTTGCAGGATCGAACCGGCTGCGGCTCATCGCGAGGATGAAACCGAGCGGCGCGTCGAGATTCTGCTCGTGCGTGAACGCAACATTTATCGCGTCGCGGTATTTCGCGGCTCTCTCCGTGTAGCCCGGGACTGCGTATTCTGCCGTCCGTTTTTGGATCTCCTGCATAAACTGCTTGTCCGAGAGGTCGTATGCGAGCCCGCCCGTAAACTGTTTGACCAGCGCCTGGGACATTTTTTGCACATCAAGCAGCGAAACCTTCGCGACCGTAGGATTCTGCGGCGGCGGCGTCTGTCCGGGCAACGGCGTCTTTTGCTCGTCCGGCTTTACGACCGAGCGGGAATCGAACGCAAGCATCACCGAGCTATCCTGAACCGCCTCGCCGCCGTTATTGTCATAAAGCGCGACGGTTAGGTCATGCAGGTCGCCGTCTGCCAATTCAGGAAGCGCCTGCGGATCGATGCTGGCGTCAAAATTCGGCGGTTCAGCCTGTGCGACCGGCTTTTGATCGACGAGCAGAACTGCCTTCGCAACGCAGCCGTCAGTGTCCGAGACGTCGAGCCGTACATCCGTAGGTTTGTTTATCGTATCGCCCTGTGCAGGACTGACGATCTTCGCAGTGGCCGAGCACGCAGACGCTCCGCGTGTAAAGTAATATGCGCCTGCGCCGACCATCGCGACCACAGCGAGTCCGCCGACTAGGCCCGCGACCATCACCGTCGAACCGGAACTTGCCGCCGCAGTTTCGCTTGCTGCCGCCGCACCTGCCGAACTCGCAACGCCTGCGGAACCTACCGAACCAGCAGCCGAGCCCGCGGCCGAACCTGCCGAGCCGGTCACACCGCTTCGCACCGCGCTCCCGACATCGTACAAGCCCTGGTTCAGGGCATAATCAGCCTGATAGCCGATCTGTTCGCCCGCCTCCGAAAGCGGATTTCCGCCTGCCTGGCCCGAAAGGTCAGCTGCCGGATCTCCTGCACCCTGCGCGCCGCTTTCAGATGCCGTCTGCGGCGTCTGAGAGCCGAAGAGAAACTCCGCACTGGCCGAGCCGCCGAAAACGATCTTGTCACCGTCAGCAAGCTGAACTTCGCCCTTCACCGGTTCGCCGTTGACGGTCGTGCCGTTGCTGCTGCCCGGATCGATCAAAAAGTATAAGCCGTCCCGCAGCTCGATCTCGGCATGCGAACGCGAGACATTCGAGTCGCCCGTGAACGCAACGTCATTCTCTGAGGTGCGTCCGATCGAAGTTACGGGCTTTGAAAGCTCGACCTCGCCATCTTCAGTTTTTAGGGTTGCGAACTGCATTGGAGGGGTTAGTGGGTCAATGTTCAAGGTTCGTGTGTTCCGGGCATCGTGCCCTTTCGCGAACCTATTCCGTCGGCCGCATAAACAAGAACCAGGCTAGAAAGATGATGGCAACCGCTAAGGCTCCGAGTACGACGGCCGCCGCTAAAAGCTTGAAGATCAATCCGCCCATCGACCTCTTTCTAGGTGAGGCGGCAGCTACAGCGGCGTTTATCTCCTCGACGTCATATTCTTCCGAAACATACGGCTGCTCAACGATCACACCGCCGGCCTCAACAAAAGCAGGCTCAGCGGACGCAAATGCCATCGGAGCAGGCGCAGCCGCCGCCGCATCAGAACTCTCAGCCTTTACGTTTTCCGGGGGTGCATAGAGAGCCTCGAGTACGGCCGCATCCTCGCTGGAGCTTGCCGCTTCGGCCTGCGGAAGCTGCGGCGGAACACCGGCCTCTTTGGCACGAGGCTTTACGATCTCGCCTTCCGAGGTGCGGAAAACCGGCTCCTGCATTTGCCAAGCGTCGCTCATCTGCCAGTGAAAATGGTTAGTCGTGAATATCCAAAACGTCCGACCGGGTGATTATACCTGTAATTCGCTTAAAATCCTCGACGAGAACAGCAGGATGTTTTTGCAATTTTTCTTTAATGACCTTCAGACTAGTATCGACCGCGACGACCGGGAAACTCTTATCCATTATCTCGGAAACCTTCGCGTTGAACAATTCCCTGTCGCCAAGCAGCTTTGCAAGTATCGAGCTCTCGTGGAATGAACCGACCGGGACATTGTCCTCAAGCACCGGCATCTGCGTGATGCCTGCCTCCGTCATACGCGTGAGAGCGTCGCTCACAATGTCATTCGGAGAAACGGAGATCAGCTCGGCGGGCGAATTCTCGCTCTTAGTATCCGCGATCAGGCTTGCCGTAATACGCTGCGGTTCGAGCAGGAGTTTCTCCTTCATCCACTCGTCCGAATGGAATTTCGTCAGGTAATGCTCGCCTGTGTCGGCCACGATGAAAACGACCACAGCCGATTCATCGAGGTCCTTTGCGATCTTGAATGCTCCAGCAAGGTTCGTCCCCGTCGAACCGCCGCAGAAGATGCCCTCCGTTCGCGCAAGCTGACGCGCCATGTCGAACGACTCGCGATCGGTGATGTTCACCACTTCGTCGATCGTCGTCATATCGGCGTTTCCGGTCGGGTTCGATTGTCCGATACCTTCGACGAGATACGGCGTCGCCTCCGGCACGTGGCCTGATTCCTTGTAGGTCTTGAAGATCGAACCGTAAGGATCGGCGCCGATCACGCGGACGTTCGGATTCTGTTCCTTCAGATAGCGTCCCGTGCCGCTGATCGTCCCGCCCGTTCCGATGCCGGCAACAAAATGCGTGACCTTGCCCTCGGTATCGCGCCAGATCTCGGGGCCGGTCGTCCGGTAATGTGCCGCAGGATTCGCGGGATGATTGTATTGATCCGGGTAAAAGGAATTCGGCGTTTCCTCGCTGATGCGTTTTGCGGTCTCGACGTAATGGTCCGGCGAGCCGGCCTTTGCCGCCGCAGGACAAACAACGATATCCGCCCCTAAACCCTTCAAATAACGCATCTTCTCGATCGAAACCTTCTCCGTAAGCACGAAGATGCATTTGTATCCGCGCACGGCTGCCGTCAACGCGAGCCCGATGCCCGTGTTGCCGCTCGTTGCTTCGATGATCGTGCCGCCTTTCTTTAGGACGCCCTTTTCCTCTGCCCAATCGATCATCGACACGCCGATGCGGTCCTTCACCGAATAGCCAGGATTCAGGCTCTCCATTTTCGCAAAAACCTGTGCCTTTATCTTCCTTTCCTTTGTGAGTTTATTGATCTTAACGAGCGGCGTGTTACCGATCAGCCCAAGTACGTTCTCTTGATAATTCATAATTTAGAACGATTCTATTCCCGAACCGTTTTCGAGGCAACCGGCGCACACTCGGGGCAACGGATCGCGTTCATTGAGAACAAAAGTCTTGCCTTTATTTTTGGGTCTGGACTATCATCGTCGTAAATTAGGACTTCACATTATGAATAGGAACCTACCTCACCGGTCGATCTTGTGCATTGGCCTGCTTTTGACCGTTCTGTTCTCTGTTTCCCAAACGAAAGCAGTACAACATGATGGCCAGGTCGATCCACTTTTTACGATCACGCCAATGGCGATCAATGATACTGCAGTCGCAATGTCCATAGTCCCACTCGAGAATGGACAGTTCTTGGTCGGCGGGACATTCAATGCATTGAGTGGGATAGTTACCAGGAACATTGGACGGATCAATGTCGACGGAACTGCTGATCCATCATTCATTGGTGCAGGCGAGGGAATGATTTCCGCAATTTTCCCGCTCTCCGATGGAAAGGCTCTCATTTCCGGGAGCTTCAGCAAGTATGCGGGTGTTCCAAGACCAGGAATGGCCAGGATCAACTCCGACGGCACCCTAGACCAGTCATTCGCGCCGGATTTCGGCGGATCAGTGGCATCGGTCGTCGCCGTACAACCCGATGGAAAGATCATCGTGGTGGGCGTTTTCACCGTTGTGAGCGGGGTGCCGAGAAATCACATCGCACGTCTGCAGCCGGATGGGTCCGTGGACCCAACCTTTGATCCTGGAGCAGGCCCAGACTCGCCGTCTATCTCTAGAGCTTTTGTTCTCTCAGACGGTTCGTTGATCCTCGTCGGTAATTTCACAGCTTTCAACGGCGTCGCGAGGTGGGGTGTCGTAAAGCTTGCATCCGATGGGAGCCTTGATACCGCTTACATACCTCCTCAGCGCCACCTCGGATTTATTAACTCTGACGCTGAACTTACCGCTGATGGAAAGCTATATGTGGCCGAATACGATGAGGTCTATCGACTGAACACGGACGGCAGTCTCGACCCAACCTTCCCTGTATATGAGCCAAATGCAACCGGGGTTATCCGAACTATCCTTGTCCAGCAGAACGGTGGACTTCTGATCGGCACGAGCTTTGATCTACTGATCCGCTTGAATCCGGACGGGACGCGAGACAATTCTTTTCCGGTTACTGTGAGCGGAGCCATTTGGACGCTGACTCGGGACCAATCCGAGAAGGTCATCGTTGGAGGTAATTTTTGGACTCTGAATGGTGTCTCGACCGGAGGACTCGCTCGTATTACTTCGGCAGGAGTATTGGATGCAGGCTACTCAGCCTTCGCTGGCTCGATCGGTGCTATACACGCACTCGAGATCTTGCCTAACGGCAATCTCCTGATCGGGGGACTTTTTGATTCCCTTGGAGCCGTCCGTCAGCGATACGTTGGACTTTTGACGGCGGATGGTGTTCCGGACGCTTCATTCGCTCCAAGCAATGCGATCAACAGCCCCATAAACGCTATCGCCCGCCAATCGAATGGACAATTCATTCTAGGCGGATCAATTAACTTCACCTTCGGTGGAGGTCCGCCCCAAAGGGGGTGTTGGCGAATGAACCCTGACGGTAGTATCGATCCGAGCTTCACCACCCAGATCGGTCCTCTACAAGCGCGAATCGTGGCTATCGCGGTGCAGGCGGATGGGAAGATCCTTATTGGCGGATCCTTTGCTAGTGTCAATGGGACGGCCCGACAAAACTTTGCCCGGTTGAACGCCGATGGGTCATTGGATCTTAGTTTCCAACCGGCGGTCTCTTCGTCAAGCGTTTCCAAGATACTTGTCGAACCCGACGGAAAGATATTGGTCTCCGGACAGCTTGGTTTTCAGATGGGGTCTCAAGGTGTGGCAAGGTTGAACCCCGATGGATCCCTGGATGGAACATTCAATGTAGGGACCGGAGCAAACCGGTCGATATACGCCCTTTACCGCGCACCTGACGGAAAGATCTATGTCGGGGGAACCTTTAGTTCATTCGACGGGCATCCGAGGTTCTCGGTCGCTCGGCTGAACGCTGATGGTTCGCTGGATCTGACGTTTACCTCTAGGCATATATCGACATCGGTCAATGCGATCGTCGGACTTCCTGACGGGAAGGTCCTGGTCGGTGGACAGCTCCTGGCAGCCGTGGACGCAACTCCCAGAGAAGGAGTAATACGTCTCCTCGATGATGGCCGCGTGGACTATAGCTTTGAAGTAAGCGATCTTTCAAATGCGGCCAACTCTCCCTGGGTCTTCCAACTCGGGATCCAGCCCGATGGGAAGATCGTTGCCGCCGGCCAATTCGAATCGATAAGCGGGTTTCCGCGAACCAGTATGGCCCGCCTACTCACGGCGAACACGATAACAAAACCTCTCCTTGATTTCGATGGTGATGGGAAGACCGACATTGCCGTCTTCAGACCATCAACCAACGTCTGGTACCGTATAAAAAGCAGTGATTCGGGCTTCCGAGCCTTTCAGTTCGGGGCCCCTGGAGATGTGCTCGCCCCGGCCGACTATGATGCGGACTTTCTCACGGATATAGGAGTGTTTCGACAGGCGACGGGGACGTGGTACATCCTCGAAACGCAAGGCTATACTTTCAGAGCCGCACAGTTCGGCATGGACGGGGACAAGCCGATTCCTGGCGACTATGACGGCGATGGTAAGACGGATCTAGCAGTCTATCGACCAGAGACCCATAGCACCTTCTATATTCAGGGCAGCTCGACAGGCTTCCGTGCCGTAGGGTTCGGGTTGGCGGAAGACCTTCCCACCCTTGGTGATTTCGATGGCGATGGTAAACAAGACATTGCCGTCTATCGGCCGTCGACCGGCGTTTGGTATAGGTACAACTCCGCCGACGGCTCTTTCTACGCCGCCCAATTCGGGCAATTTGGAGACACGGTGGTGCCTGCTGATTACACCGGAGACGGTAAGACCGATATCGCGATCTGGCGGAAAACAACCGGAGTGTGGTTCATTCTGCGAAGCGACGACGGTTCTGTTAGCTACACAGCCTTTGGGCAGAATGGCGACATAGCTGCTCCCGGAGACTTCGATGGGGATGGCCGGGTCGATCAAGCCGTGTACAGGCCCGGAGGGCAAGGGGTCTTCTATATCCTTGGCACTTCGAGCGGCTTCTACGCCTATCCGTTCGGGATCCAAGGCGACTTCCCTGTAATGCACTCTTACCTAAACTAGAGCACGACAAAAAAAGGCGGCCGGACAACGCATCCGGCCGCATGTCTTTTGAAGGACCAATGGAGAAGAGCTGTGGGAAACTTGTAGGATCTTTTACTGATTCACGAGCCGCATACGCCCGTCTGCCGTGCGGATAACGACCGCATCTTGTTGAAAATCGAGGGACAGAGCCTTTTTCTCTTCCATCTTTTGCGCTTTGCTGTTTGAGACCTTCTTGACCGTTCGCGCATAAGAACCATCTGAGATCGAGAGGTATCGCGTCGATATCCGGCGAACGTATTCGCGCGTCTCGCTGTAAGGCGGGATCGAATTGCCGTACTTCATTACCGCACCTTCGCCGGCGTTATACCCGGCAAGCGCGAGGTTTACGTCCTGCCCGAACAGGTCGAGCAGAAAACGCATATATTTCACGCCGCCCTCGATATTCTGCTTCGGGTCGTAGATGTTCGTTACGCCCATTCTGCGGGCCGTGCCCGGCATAAGCTGCATCAGGCCGCGAGCACCCTTATTCGACAGCGCACGGAGCTTAAAGGACGATTCCTGATGCATCTGTGCGTATATCAGGAGCGGGTCGATGCGGTACCTACGGCTCGAATCCACAATGTAGGAATCGATCGCAGGATCGCCCGTCGTAAAGCCCTTCATACCGGTAACAGTGCCCATTACGAGCCGCGTTGACGGCAGGTTCGACGTCAACGTGCGTGCGATCTCGCGGTCGGCAAGGCCCTTGGGCGCCGTCGAATTGACCATGGCGGTCTTTTCGACGAGCCGCGAACGCGAGTTCCGTCTCGAACGGCGGCTGCGAGCGATGACGGGCTCCGGTGTAGGCTTCGGCGTAACGTGCACGCCGCGCGCCGTGTCAAAATTGTCCAGTGAATATCTCGGTCTTTCTTGTGCAAAGGCAGGGACACAAGCTAAAAGACAGGTCGCCAAAATAAGCAGGTTGCTTCTTCTCATTATTATCAGTTTTTGTCAGGTTGGAAGGGTTTCGAGCGGGAAGGGCGGCCATTTGCGTTGTCGGCCTGTGTTGGATATCCCGTTCGCGTCCGTCGGAAGCAAAAGCCGTCGCCAGTGCCTCCTTTAGAAAGGAAACGCCTAAGCCGGAAGATATTCCACAAAAAGATTTAGAAAAGTTAAATAATGTTGCTACCTCCTCAAATATGCAATCCGCACCTCTGCGGGAGATCTTCTTTCTTCGTTCTCTGCGGCTTTGCGTCTCTGCGGGAATGAGTCCTTTCTCTTCGTCTCTAATGGAAACAAAAAAGCTGAAGGGAACGGTGTGTTCCATTCAGCTCCATGTCATAAATTGCTCGCACCGACGACGCGGCACGGGTTAGAAGATCGTAAGTTAAATGTTTTAGGCTGTCGCGGCCGACAGGGACGCAACATTTTCGGCTTGAGGGCCTTTAGGCCCGTTGGTAACTTCGAATTCGACTTCCTGGCCCTGAATCAGGCTCTTGTAGCCGTCACCCGAGATCGCGCTGTAGTGAACAAAGATATCCTGTTCGCCCGGTTGCTCGATAAACCCGTAACCCTTTGCGTTGTTGAACCACTTTACTTTACCAACTGTCCTTGACATCAAAAAAACTCCTCCTAGAAGTAAAAACAAAATTCCGTTTTGCCGGTGCGGAGAGACGCCGATGACGCTTCCCCAGGAAAGGCTGTCGCTCGAGAAAAAGCAGATCTGACCCAGACAATGCGTCGATCTACGGTAAATGGACCGAGGTGGGCACGCTTATCCTGCTTCATTCGTTCTAAAAACAAACAAATCTTAAACTGCAAGATCCGTGATGAATGGTTCGGTGTTTTTAGGTTGACGAAAGGAATTTAACGAAAATATAACTTGCTGTCAAGAGCCTTTTTGCCCTGAACGCATCGAACGATCAAATTGACTTAAGCTCCCTTCTCGCTGAAAATTAGCAAAACAGATCGAATTATCGAGGTAACCTAATATGACCCAGAATTACGGCGGCGACGCGCCGCTCTCCTACAACAAATATCTGAAGGTCCACGAGCTCATCAAGCTGCAGGAAACCCTCTCGGAACCGGAGAGCCACGACGAGCTGCTCTTCATCGTTATCCATCAAACATACGAGCTTTGGTTCAAGCAGATACTGCATGAGATCGATGCCGTTCTAGGCTGGCTCGGCGAAGGCCGCGTCTTCCGCGCAAATCACAGCCTGCGCGGCGTGATCTCGATCGAGAAGATCCTCGTAAAGCAGATACACATTCTCGAATCGATGGCGCCGATCGGCTTTCTCGAATTCCGCGACAAGTTGAACCCCGCGAGCGGCTTTCAATCGATGCAGTTCCGCGAGCTTGAATTCTCTTCGGGTGCGAAAGACGAGCGGATCCTCGAAACCTTCAAGCATGATGAGGTCGCATACGAACGCCTCTCAAAACGCTTCAACTCGCCGTCGGTCGCCGATGCGTTCTGGAGCCTGCTCGAACGCAACGGTTTTGCGGTCACCAGCGAAGAAGATCGCGTTGCTTCGATCGTCGAGATACTGACGCATCCGGAGAAATACGCCGAACTTTACCTGCTCCAGGATCTGCTTATCGAACACGACGAGCTGATCTCGAGTTGGCGTTACGATCACGTGCTTATGGTCGAAAGGATGCTCGGAATGAAACGCGGCACGGGCGGCTCCGACGGCGTCGGATATTTGCGGACGACGCTCTCGAAGAAATTCTTCCCCGAGCTTTGGGAAGCGCGTACGCATCTTTCCATTTCGCCCGCGGGAGCCTCGGCAGCCTAGGCGAAGACGGCGAAAACTTCGTTCGAAAAAAGCATTCCGCGACGCGTAAGCCGCAAGACATCGCCGTTGATCTCGATCAGCCCTGCATCCGCAAGGCGTTCGAGGTCGGTGGCGTATTCCCTTTCAAGATCGATGCCCGTGCGTTGCTGATACTTCACCAGCGACAGCCCGCGCGTCAAGCGAAGATTGAGAAAGGCGAACTCGCTCGCGAACCTCGCAGGATCGATCTCATCGCGGCCTGCTTCCGGCGACCTGCCGCCCGCGACCGCATCAACATACGCGGCCGTGTCACGCACGTTCCAATACCTCGCTTTGCCGTCAAAACTGTGTGCCGAAACGCCGAAGCCATGAACGGGTTCGAGCCGCCAATATTTCGTGTTATGCCGCGAGGCAAAACCCGGTTTCGCAAAATTCGATACCTCGTACTGCTCGAACTCGGTCGCGGCGATCCTATCAAGCAGATGCTCGTACATCTCTGCGGCAAGCTCTTCGTCCGGCGCGGTGCGTCTGCCGCTGCGGATCTGTTCGGCGAGCGGCGTCGCCTCGTGCACTTCGAGAATGTACAGCGATAGATGTTCGGGATCGAGAGCGAGAGCTTCGTCAAGATTCCTCTGCCAGTCTTCGAGCGTCTGCCCCGGAAGGCCGATGATCAGGTCAAAGCTGATGTTCGAAAACCCCGCATCGCGCAGCATCTTGAAAGTCGCACGAGCGTCATTCGCATCGTGTCCGCGTGCGAGCAGCTTAAGGTCGCGGTCGTTGAACGTCTGCACGCCAAAGCTCGCACGGTTAACGCCAAGCGCCCGATACCCCGCGAGCGTCTCGGGCGAGACCGTCGCAGGATTCATCTCGACCGTGATCTCCGCATCGCCCACAACCTCAAACCTCGCCCGCACCGCCTCCAGGATCCGCTCAAGCTGAGCCGGAGTCAGCAGCGACGGCGTCCCGCCACCAAAATAGATCGTGTCAACGAATGGCGTTATCTCGGCCTTCGAAGTTCCGATCTCCGCGCAGATCGCGTCCACATATCTCTCGACCGCGCCGCTGTCTCGATACACGTCCGTTGCAAAATCGCAGTACGAACAGCGCGACTTGCAAAACGGAATGTGTAAATAAACGCCGGCGGTCATCGTGGCTTGTATTCTAAAGCCCGCAAAAGTCCGACACAACCGCGCTACAATTCATCTATCCCGCGAGGATAAGGTCTCGATGCAGCAGCTTTCCCACTATTACTCGATCGTCGCGTTTGCGTTGCTGATCCCGGCATGGATCGTCTTTCTAGGCGTGTTCGTCGTCAGAAGGAAGCCCGCGGCGGCTCCGGACAGCAAACGCGCACCGCAGTCGTTTATCGGCATCGCTCTGCAGGCTGTTGCGGTCGGAGTTGTTTGGACGTTCTACCGCGTGCCGTTCCTCTCGCCGATTGTCGAAGGACAGTATCTCGCGAACATCGTGCTCGTAACACTCGCGATCCTCCTCGAGGTCGGTGCGATCTGGTTCGCACACTCAGCCGTAAAGGAACTCGGCAAGCAGTTCGCTCTACAGGCACGCCTTATCGAGGGGCACGAACTCATCACCACCGGCGTTTACAGCATCGTTAGGCATCCGATCTACACAGCATTTTTCGCGATGACACTCGCGACCGGCCTTATCGTCAGCCATTGGATCGCATTGGCCGTCGCTGCCTGCCTCTTCATCATCGGCACGCAGATCCGCACCGCAAGCGAAGACCGACTTCTAAGCGACGAATTCGGCGACGAATTTCGCTCGTGGAAAGAAGAAGTGCCGGCCCTAGTGCCGTTCCTGAAACTTTGAATCCAGCCGAGCAGTATCCTGCTCCGCTTTATTCGTGCATTCGTGGCATCTTATTCAAGCTCTTTTTCCAACGAATTCTTCCAGCCGCTTTCGAGTTCGGATACAGCCTCGTTGATCGCGACCGCGCCATCGACGCTGACCTTAAGGTTCGTGCCCGTAACCTTGCCGATCACCTTGAACGGCGCATCGCCGACCGCCTTTTCGACATCGCCGAGCCGGTCGGCGGCAAAGCTGATGATTATCCGCGACGGAGTTTCGCCAAAGAGCAGTGCAGCTTCCGAAAGGCCGTTCGCTTCGAGCGAGATCTCGGCACCTACCGCTTCGCGGCCAAGCGACGAGAAGCAGCTTTCTGCCAATGCGACCGCAAGTCCGCCGTCCGAACAATCGTGTGCGGACTTGAGAAGGCTCTCGTCCGCAAGCCGAAGGCACGCGTCCTGAACCCGTTTTTCGAGCGTGAGGTCAAGCTCCGGAACCGCGCCTTTCGCCGCCATCTCGTCGAACGAGAGGCCCGCGATCGTCGCCGCAAATTCGCTCACCGAAAGGTCATCTCCGGTTTTGCCGAGCAGGGCGATGACGTCGCCTTCCGCCTTAAAGCCTTGCGTTACGAGCTTGCGAACGTCCTCGACAACGCCGACCATCCCGATTACGGGCGTCGGCAAGATGCCGCGGCCGTCCGTCTCGTTATAAAAAGAAACGTTGCCCGAGACGACCGGCGTCTCAAAGGTCTCGCACGCCTCGATCAGCCCGTCGATAACGTCCGCAAACGAACGCATCACCTCCGGCCTTTCGGGCGAAGCGAAATTCAGACAGTTCGTGATCGCAATCGGTTTTGCACCGACGCAAACGACATTTCGCGCTGCTTCGGCGACCGTGAGTTTTGCGCCTTCAAACGCATTCACGCCGACGTACCTGCCGTTGCCATCGAGGCACATCGCGATCGCACGCCGAGTCTCTTTTACGCGGATCACGGCCGCATCTGCACCGGGAAGAACCGCCGTGTTCGTGCGTACCATCGAATCGTATTGCTCATAGACCCAGTGCTTCGAGCAGATATTCGGCGAAGCAAGCAGCGTCTGCAGTACGCCTCCGAAGTCAGCCGAGACCGGTCCGAGGTCGAGCTTCTCTGCCGCTTTCTTATCCCGGACCTTCGGGCTCATTTCCCGCTCGTATTTCGGAGCTTCGTCCGTCAGAGCGAGCACGGGAAGGTCGGCCTCGAGCTTGCCGTTGTGAATGATCTTCAAGCGGTCGCCTTCGACGACCTTGCCGATAACGACCGCATCGAGGTCCCATTTATTAAAGATCTCGACGACCTCTTTTTCGCGGCCTCGGCGAGCGACGATCAGCATCCGCTCCTGCGATTCCGAAAGCAGCATCTCGTACGCCGTCATTCCAGTCTCACGCTGCGGCACAAGCGTTAGGTCGATCTCGAGCCCCGTGCCTGCGCGTGCCGCCATCTCGACCGACGAACTCGTCAGCCCCGCGGCACCCATATCCTGTATGCCTTCGATCGCGCCGGAACGCATCGCTTCGAGACAGGCTTCGAGCAGAAGCTTTTCTAGGAACGGGTCGCCGACCTGCACGGTCGGACGCTTTTCGAGAGCCTCTTCGTCGAACTCTGCCGACGCCATCGTCGCACCGTGAATGCCGTCGCGTCCGGTTTTCGCACCGACGTACATTACGGGGTTCCCGATGCCGGACGCCTTGCCGAAAAAGATCTGATCCTGCCGCACAAGCCCAAGCGCGAATGCATTCACGAGCGGATTGAGGCTGTAAGATCCGTCAAAAACGACCTCACCGCCGATCGTCGGCACGCCGAAGCAATTCCCGTAATGCCCGATGCCCGAGACACAGCCCTTAAGGATCGACTTATTCCGATTTGCGACCTTTTCATCGCCGCCGGACAACGGGCCGAAGCGTAGCGAATTCATCGCTGCAACCGGACGCGCTCCCATCGTGAAAACATCACGCAGAATTCCGCCGACGCCCGTCGCCGCTCCCTGAAACGGTTCGATGAACGACGGGTGATTGTGCGATTCGACCTTAAAGGCGACGCACCAATCGTCTCCGATATCGACGACGCCGGCATTCTCGCCCGGCGGCACGATCACACGCGGGCCGCGCGTCGGAAGGCGCTTCAGATGCACTCGCGATGATTTATACGAACAATGCTCCGACCACATCACGCTGAAAACGCCAAGCTCCGTCAAATTCGGTTCGCGGCCCAACAGGCCGCAGATCTTCGCATATTCTTCCTGTGTTAAATTGTGCTGCTCGATCGTCTCGGATGTGATAGTTGGTTCGCTCATCTGGAATGTCTGTTCTCGGTGCTCGAAAATAAAACAGATACTTTACCGCGTTCGGGTGGTGAATGTCGAAGCAGAACTGTGCGATAATGTCGCACCCGCGTACACGCAAACGTCATTCTTTGCCGGATCGACATTGTCGGGTGCCTGGACAAAAATACAGCCTTTTCGCCGTTTAGCTTACTCCGGGCGAATACGCATCGAGGATGCCATTTGCCGCAGTATTCCTGCGTAAAGGCCTTATAGATCAATAACTTGGAGGAATAGATGAAGAAAACCTTTGTAGCCTTCGCCGCTCTCGCAATGCTCACATTAGCGATGGCCGCCTGCTGGAATCCGGACATCCCTGCCGTGCCGATCACGGCGCCTTGGGACAAGATGGACCTGCCCGTAAAAGAAAATGCTGTGGTTTGGGAAAGCAGCGCAAAGAAGCTGAAAGTCGCCCTCAAGGCGAGCAAATCTGAGGTCGGCGAAGCCTTTATCAAAGCCCTCGAAAAGAACGGCTGGAAGATGTCCGCAGCACCCGATATGCGGGACACGTCGCACTTTTTCGAGTTCGCAAAGGACGGCCAGAAACTAAAGCTTGAGGTCTACGATTTCCGTAACACCGGCGCCATCCTCGAACTCGAATGACCACGTTACTTCACTGACGGCAAGTCCCGTCCCCGATATACAAAAACGGTCTCGCGAAACTCGTCCGGCTTCAACGCATCGAGCAACGCGGGGCCGTTCGGGCGCAAGGCTTTCAGTATCGGCTCAAATCCTTTCTCCGACGCGTCGAACTGCTCCTTTCCGCGATAACGCGTTATCAGTATCAGGTCAAAAGCACCCGCGCTCTCCTTATCCGCGGGCAGCATATCGAACGACACGATGACATTCCGCTTCTTCGCCTCTTCGCGAAAGATCTTCCAATTATTCTCGTAATAATACTCTGCCTGTTTGGCGTTTCCGTTCTTGAATTTTACGAATTCGACGATCGTATAGATCGGAGCTTCCGTGAGGGCGATCACCTTATTGATCTCAGCCTCAAGCGTCTCCGTGCGAAACTTTCCGTTCCGCTCATAGACCGTAAAGCCGCGTTCGTCCTTGATGATGGTTAGCGGAAGATTCCCCGCCCATTTATCGCTGACCGTCCGATAGGCGAGATTGTCCTCTTCTTCATCGCGCGTCTTTAGGAGATACGCGGGCATCTCCGAGTGCATCTCCGCGAGGAACTTCGGCACGTCGCGGCCGATCTCGGCCAGGTCGTCGAGTGAGACCGTGATGAAATCGACCTTTGCGCGGTATTTCAGATGAAGCTTTACAAGCTCCGGAAATTCATCGCGGCACGGGTCGCACCACGTCGCCCAAAAGTTGATGACCATCGGGCGGTTCATCGGCCGCAGCACCTTTTTCAAGCCCGCAGCATCGACCTTCAGAACCGTCGGGCCGACACGCTTGATAGGAATATTTCCCTGAGCAAAAAAAGCGCTCGTTGCAAGAACGAGCACCGCGAGAACCGAAAAAATACGAGTAAAATTCATCTGAGTCTCGATCTAAAAACTAACCGAACAAACGCGGCAAGCGGCTTTCGAGGTTCCTGGGAAGGAGTATCTCCATTGCATCATCGACCGTAATGATGCCCGCGATGTCGCCTTCATCATCGACGACCGGCAACGCCAGGAGGTTGTATTCCGCGATCATCTGCGCTGCATCGAGAGCGGAATCCGACGGATGCGCACTGCGAAAATCCGTTCGCATTACCTCCGAAAGCTTCTTCGTCGGGTCCGCGAGTATCAGCGAACGCAGGCTGATCAGGCCGCAGATCTTCCAGCTATCGGCCGCCTCTACGACGTAGAGGTAATAGATCATATTCGGCGTCTCGGCCATCTCGCGAAGGGAGACGATCGCTTCGGCGACCGTCAGGTCACGCGGCAAATGTACGAATTCGGTCGTCATCAAGCCGCCGGCCGTGTCGTGTTCGAACGCCATCAGTTCTGCGACGTCAGCCTTCTCGTCCTCTTCCATCAAAGCAAAAAGCTGCTCGCTCTTCTCGTCGTCCATTTCGTCGAGAACATCGACGGCGTCATCCGGCGACATCTCTTCGAGAATGTCAGCCGCACGCTCTTCGTCGAGCCCTTCGAGGATGCGGGCCTGTGCCTCTGTGGACATCTCTTCGAGCGTGTCGGCGGCGATCTCGTCATCGAGACTCTCGACGACCTCTGTCCGGTGAATCGGCGAAAGCGTCTCGGCAAGCTGCGCGATCTCAACCGGGTGAAGCCGGGAAAGCTTATCCTTTGAGGACTTTAGCTGCACGGTAACGGTCGTCGTATCGGTCGCAAGATACCCGACGTCCGCCCAATCGATCACCTCGACCGGCCGATCGCTGCCGAAAAATCCCTGCGGCATCAGGCGTCGGACAAACCCTTGGAGCGAAACGTCCGCTCCGCTCACGCGCCACACGTGGCCCGTGTCGATCAGCTGCACGTCGTTAACGCGAACCACGCGTTTGCCATCGACATCGATCAGCTGGTTATCAAGCACGTCCTTTCTCAGGAGCACTTCGCCTTCTCGGCGGATGAACGGCGTCAGATCGAGCACGGCAAGCCGCATCTTCGCACCGTGAGAGGAAAGCTCTGCGACATTCTGCCGCGGCAGGAAGAAATTCCTGCGGCGGTATCGCGCCACCAACCCGACGAGCGGCGGATATTCATCGCGGCCGTATCGCACGATCACGTCGTGAATGACCGCGATCTTGTCGTTGCTCTTGTCAAAGACAGGGCGACCGACGAGTTGTGAGACGTAAAGCATTTCCGAAATAAGTTTTATCACGGCTACGAAGCCGGAAGCCAATAAAAAGTCAAAAGTTGAGGCCGGCATCCTCATCCACCGAACAAGCATAGCCGACCCTCTCATCCATTTGAAGCACACTTTGCACGAATTGTATGAAAGTGCACAGAATGCACAAATTGATACAAAATGCACAAAAAGGGCGCAGCATCGCCGCCAATCCCCGTTCAGCCTTTCACTCCGCCAACCGAGCAGGAAAGCCTCAGGCTTTCACTCTGCCAGCCGCACCCCGTCGCCGAGCGGGAAAGCTTCGCTTTTCCGTCCCGTTCACCCAAACATCCCGGCGGCTAAGCCGCCATGGAGATCTAGTTCTGACGACGGCGAAGCGGAGCTTCGCCGCTCGGCGACAGACGAAGTTCCCGGAGAATTGCCACGTGCTTTAGAGCGTCAGATCAGGTCTTCGCCTTTTGCTTTCATGCCGCGGCGCCAGAGTTCGCGATAGGACGTAAATCTTGCGACGAGCGTGTTGAATTGATAGCGTTGCGCGTAATTGAGAGAGCGGTTGTCGGAGATGCGTCGAATGACGGAATCGAGGCGGGCGCGCATCTCGAGCGGAGGACGTTTTGTGGCACCGTTGAAATAGATATCGAATTCGATCTTCAGCCGCCGAATGTCTTCTTCGAGCCGAGCAAGCTGCTGGTCGATCTCGAGCGACTCTTCCGATTTCGAGCCGCGATAAAGCCTGTTGCCGATCATTGCCATAGATTTTCTCGATCAGAGCGGTCAGTGGGGTGAGTGAGGCGGCGGACGCATTCCGGCGCCTATAGAAAGAAATTGCGATTGGGCCTAAGTTTCCTCAAACAGCGTTTGGGTTAGAATAAATTCAATGAAAAATAGCGTCTCGCCGGATAAAGGGTCAGCGCTGCGGTCGCTCCCGTCAGTTGACGAATGCCTGCAGCAGTTTGCCGAAAGCGACCTGGCCGCAAGGCTCGGAAAACGCCGCCTTACCGACGTGATCCGCCAGGCGATCGCTGATACCCGCCGGGCTCTCGTCGCAGGCGAGACATTCGCCGACGTTTCCGTTGCTGTCGAGACGCGTACCGTCGAACTCGCTAACCTCAGCCTCGCGCGGAGGCTTCGGAAAGTAATAAACGCGACCGGCGTCATCATCCACACGAATCTCGGCCGCGCACCGCTCTCCGCAGAAGCTCAGCAAGCGATCGCGGATGCTTCCGCGTACTGCACGCTCGAATACGACCTCAACACCGGCGGCCGTGGCGTTCGCTCTCCGCTTGCGGAAAAGCTCCTTGCCGAGATCACGGGTGCCGAGGACGCAGTCGTTGTAAACAATTGTGCCGCAGCAGCTTATCTTGTCCTGAAGGCGTTCGCCGCCAGCAAGGAAGTTATCGTCTCCCGTGGTGAGCTTGTCGAGATCGGCGGCGACTTTCGCGTGCCGGAGATCCTGGCCGAATCCAGCGCCGTGATGCGCGAGGTCGGGACGACGAACCGCACGAGCATCGACGATTACGAGGTGGCAGTCGATCCCGCGACCGCAATGATACTGCGCGTTCATCCGTCGAACTACCGCGTTGTCGGGTTTACGGAAAGCGCGTCGCTCGCGGAGTTGGCCAAGCTTGCCGAAAAGAAAGGCATCATATTGTTCGAAGACCTCGGCTCCGGTGCTTTGATCGACCTCGCGCCGCTCGGCGTACAGGACGAACCGACCGTTCGCGATTCGGTCAACGCGGGCGTGCATATAGTTGCGTTCAGCGCCGATAAGCTGCTCGGCGGGCCGCAGGCGGGCATCGTCGTCGGGAAACGCGAGTTTGTCGAAAAGCTGCGGCGGCATCCGCTCTATCGTGCGTTTCGCCCGGGCAAGGTCATTTCTGCTGCACTTGAGGCAACTCTCGCTGCATATTCACGCGAAACCGCGTCAAGCGAAATTCCTGTGATCCGAATGTTAGCTGAGCCCAAAGAGGCGATCCACGGACGGGCCGCGGCAATTGCCGAAAAGGTTCGAACTTCGTTGGAAGACGCCGGTTTTACGGTCGAACTGCGTGATGGCTTTTCGACCACGGGCGGAGGGACCGCTCCGCTTGCTCGGATCGCGACAAGCCTGCTTGCCCTCACGCACGCTACGCTTTCCGCCGACGCGATCGCCGCCGTCCTTCGCTCCGGTGAGATCGCCGTTATCTCTCGTATCGAGGACAATGCCGTTTGCCTCGACCTTCGCACCGTCGATGACGACAACGCCCTGACCGAGGCTCTTATCGCATTGGCTGCAGGACGCAGTTAGCCGTTCTTGCGTTCGAATTCCGCCATAAAATCAACGAACAGCTCGACGCCCTTGAGCGGGAACGCGTTGTAGATCGACGCTCGTATCCCGCCGGTCGATCTGTGGCCCTTAAGGCCGCTAAAGCCGTTCTTCTCGCCCTCTTCAACGAACTTTGCGTCAAGCTCAGGGGTCGGGAGCGAAAACGTAACATTCATCAGCGAGCGTGCCGATCGCTTCGCTCGGCCCTTGTAGAAGCCGTCGCTTTTGTCTATCGCTTCGTACATGAGGCGGGCTTTCTCGCGATTGACCTTCTCGATGCCTTCGGTGCCGCCCTGCTCTTCAAGCCAATCGCACATAAGCCCCAGCAGATAGATCGCCCAGGTATTCGGCGTATTCGGCATCGAGACGTTGTCAGCATAGGCTTTATACGTCAGCTGCTTCGGCAAACGGCGTGGGGCCCAGTCGAGAAGGTCTTCGCGGATCACGACCACCACGACGCCGCTCGGCCCGAGATTCTTCTGAGCGCCGGCATAGATCAAGGCGTATTTCTCGACATCTATCGGCCGCGAAAGGATGTCCGATGACATATCGCACACGACGGGCAAAGCACCGGCATCCAATGCGTAGTCGAATTGCACTCCATCGACGGTTTCATTCGAAGTGTAGTGGACATACGACGCATTCTGCGAGAATCGCACCTCGCCCTGCTTTGGCACGTCCGAAAAGCCGTTTTCGCCGCCGGAATAAACGACGTTGATGTCGCCGATGCAGCTCGCCTCTTCCACTGCCAACGCACCCCAATGCCCCGTTACGATGTGGTCGGCGGAGTTATCCGGCGACAAAAGATTCATCGGGATCATTGAGAATTGCAGGGTCGCACCACCCTGGATGAACAGCACTCGGTAGTTGTTCGGAACTTTCAGAGCGGCACGAATGCCTTTTTCGGCCTTTCCGAGGATATCGTCGAAAAGTTTGGACCGGTGGCTGATCTCCATCACGCTCATTCCGGAGCCGCGAACGCTCAGAAACTCGGCCCTTGCCCGCTCCAGCATCTCGGTCGGCATCGTCGCCGGGCCTGCTGAAAAATTGTAAATTCTTTCGCTCATCTTAGTTCCGACAATAGCACATTCGCCCCACGGTCTGCCTGCGGCCGCCAGAAGCCTTGTTTGGTTCGCATTTGGCCCGATGTTGCGATAGAATCTTCTGTTTAATATACAAACGCGATACGGGGCTTTCGGCATCAAATACCCGGTAGTTTCTATCGAATTTCGGAGGATTGAAAAAAGTAATGTTTCGTAAAAGAATTTTTTCCGTCGCTGCACTGTTTGCACTTGCGGCGGGACTCGCGTTGACCGCGTCGGCTCAGACGGCCGTAACCAGCGGTACCGTCTTTATGAAGAAAGACGGCAAGAAGGTGCCGGTCGAAGGCGCTCTCGTCGAAGCCTATGGTCAGAGCAACGCGATGACACCTGTCAAGACCGACAAAAAGGGCTTTTTTAGCTTCGCAGGACTGATGTGGGGCTACAAGTACACCTTGGTCGTCAGCGGCGCAGGGATCGGGCCCGAGATCCAGCCGGGTGTCTCTGCGGGTACGACCCGTATGGAGATCGAGGTAAAAGAGGGCGACGGCAAGCATTACACCGAAGCAGAGGTTCGCGACGCCCTTGAAAAGGCAAAGAGCGGAACAACCGCCGAACCCCAGAACGAGGAAGAGGCGAAGAAAGCTCAGGCCGAATACGAGGCAAAGAAGAAAGCTTACGAAGAGGCAAAGGCCAAGAGCGAAGCGAATTTTGCAACCGCACAGCGTCTCGTTAAAGAGGGTGATGCCGCTCTTGACGCTAACAACTTCGACCTTGCGATCGCCAAATACGAAGAAGGATTCAATAGCGATCCTGAATTTGCCGGAACGGCTCCGACCTTCCTTGCGAAAAAGGCCGATGCTCTCCGCCGTCGCGGGATCGAAACCTACAACAAGGGCGCTAAGGCGGACCGCACCGTAAAATACGAGATGTTCGCAACCGCTCGAAAGGATATGGGCGACGCGGCCGAGAATTACAAAAAGGCACTGGATATGGTCGCCAATGCCCCTGCAAAGGACATCACGCCGGAAAATGCGAAGAGTCTTACGACCTTCTCACTCTTCCAGATTAAGGAACTTGTCCGCATCGCCGGGCTTACTGGCCAGGTCGATCCTCGTTTGCCGGTGATCGCTGAGGAATTCGTGCCGAAATATATCGCTTCGGAAACCGACGTCACCAAGAAGAATGCGGCTCTCGTGAACCTTGCAGATATGTACTTAGCGACAGGCGATATCGAGAAGGCTATCAAGACATATCGCGAAGCCCTTACCGCCGACCCGAATAATATTGACGGCCTTGTCGGCCTCGGCCTTAGCCTCGTAAATTCGGGCTATGCCAGCGGTGATAAAGCTCAGCTGCAGGAAGGCGCCAACTATCTTGGCAAGTTCGTGTCGTCGGCGCCCGATACTCATCGCCTGAAGAAGGATGCTGAAGGCCTGCTCACGACCCTAAAGGCTGAAAAGATCACGCCTCAGAAGATAAAGAACTAGGCAAGATCATTCCGCGATCGCAAATGAAAAGGGCTGTTCGGATCTCTCCGGACAGCCTTTTTCGTCCCTTCCAGTATTTTTTGTCACAAACCCACCGTTTCCGGTGTTCTCCTGTTACAAAGCAAGCAACTAAAGGAATAACTCAATTTATGCGATCAAAACTAACAACCTCAGCCGCAATTCTTTCGAGCCTTTTGGTGATAATCATTGTTTTTGGCAACATCGTAATCGTTGCCCAAAAGAGTGAAGTAACCGGTACATGGACCGCAAAGATCCGCACATCCGCCGATAAACATCGCCACAGTCACGACGATGATGACGACGATTTTGGCGATTTCGGCAACGATTCAAATTCGAACGAGCCCAGGCTCCAGATCAACTTACGGCGCGAACAACGCGGTGATAGCTGGTCAAATGGCCAGAGCTATCGCTTCGAGGAGCTCTCCGGCCTTACGCAGGCACAGACGCAGAACGGCCCGGTGAGTTTTACAATTCAGCGCGAAGCGGGCCGAGCCGTCTTTTCGGGAAACTTCACCGACGGCCGCGGTTCCGGAACCTTTACATTCACGCCTGATCGTGCGTTCTTTGACAGAATGCAGCAGCTCGGATTTGATTTTTACAAGGAAGAGACGTCCGAAAAGTATGTTCGACAATCGACCTTCGAGGATCGCGCGTTGACGGCATTCTTTGTGAATGTTACTTCCGAAAGGGCAAACGACCTTCTTTCGGCCAACTTCGGCAAGCTCGACCGCGATGACCTCCTGAAGGCAACGATCTTCAAGATCGACGGCAAATTTATGTCCGAGATGAAGGCGACCGGCTACCCCGACCTCTCGATGGAAGACCTCGTAAAGGCCCGTATCTTCAGGATCGACGCGAACTACGTAAGCCAGATCCGCTCGATGGGCTATGACAAAGGTGATTTTCAGGCGCTGGTCAAATTCCGGATCTTCAAGGTAACGCCGGAGTTCCTGAATGAACTTCGAGCTGCAGGGCTTGCGAACATTTCGGCTGAAGACATCGTCAAATGCCGTATCTTCAATATCGACGCTGAATACGTCCGCAACGCTCGTGCAAAAGACCCGAACGCATCGATCGAGGACATCGTCAAAATAAAGCTCGGCCTCGGCAGAATGTTCAAGCAGGACGAGTTCTAAGCTCGAATAATACTTCTTTCAGCAAGATAGCTGATGGCCAAACCGGCCGTCAGCTATTTTCATTTTCCGCACGGGAACCAACTATCGTGAGTGCTACGTACGGGACCAGGTTCAGCACCAGGACGAGGATCTTGTACACCGCCATCGCGAGGAAGTTTATGACGTTGTAGTTCTCTTTTGACATCAGGAACCACGATGTGTGGACTCGATAGAGCCAGTCGTAGCTCAAAGAGAAGACCGCGAACCAAAAGATGAGGATCGCATAGTTGAGGAGGGTGCAAATACCTAAGAAACGGCGTATCTTTCGAATGTTCATAAGGCTCTCCTGCTGCTCTTCTTTCACTCGAACTGCTTTCGAAACTCAGCGAATTCGGCCTTGATCGCCTCGATCTCGGCTCGCAGCCCCGCAACCTCGGCGCGTACCTCGGCAAGCCCATTCGCGGAATGCCTTGAGGCAGAAGCAGAACCGATCTCGGCAACTTCCGCTTGCGTTACTTCGCCCGACAAAAGGTGTGCAAACCGAGCTTCCTTTCGCCCCGGCTGACGGTCAAGCTTTACAACAAGCGGCTCATCACGGCGGGCCAGGCGGTCGAGCGCTTCCTGCACCTCGCCAAGGTCGCTGAATGTGTGCATTCGCCCGGTGCGTTCGCGAAGCTCTCCAAGCGTCTGCGGCCCACGAAGCATCAGGACGGCCAGCAAGGCCGTCTCATCCGGCTCGAGCGTGTAATAGCTCGGCAGCATATGTTTGTATTTCGGAACGCGGCTCGTGCTGCCGTAAAAGACATAAACGAGGTTCCGGTCGCGTAGATTCTCGATCGCCGCCGAGACCGTGTCCGCATCGAGCGTCATCACGGGTTCGCGATTATTCTTTTGATTGCAGGCACTGACCAGGGCGTTAAGCGTAAGCGGATAGTATTCGGGAGTGGTCAGCTGTTTTTCGACAAGGGCTCCGACGACCCTCGCTTCGATTTCATTGAGTGTTTCGAGCATGTAACTTTAGCAGTTCCTAATTTACAATCTATGCGGATGGAAATACTAATCCCGCGAACGCACTCCGAGATCGAAGCCGCGGCCGCGCGCCTCTCCGCAGCCGGATCTCTCGGCTGCGATACGGAGACGTCCGGCCTAAGTTCGCGTACCGGAAAGCTTTTTTCCATCCAGTTCTCTGACGGCGAGATTTCGGTGCTCGTGCCGCTCAGCGAAGGCGTCGAGCTCGGCCCGTTTGCCACGCTCCTTGCCGATCCTCAGATAACGAAGATCTTCCACAATGCGAAATTCGACCTCGATTTTTTGAATGCTGTGGGCGTAGCGACCGCAAATATCTTCGACACGATGATCGCCGAGAAGGTCTTGACGCGCGGCGCACACCAATCAGCATCGCTCGCCGACACGCTCTACCGGTATTTTGCCGTCGATTTGGACAAGTCTCAGCGGAAAAAGTTCAATTCGCGTTGGGACGGCGTCTGGACCCGCGAACTCGTCGATTACGCTCTCTCGGACGTGCTGCACCTCCCGCGGCTGATGCAGGAGCAGACGGCATGGCTGGAAAGGCTTGGGCTACGGTCAGAATATGACGCAGCGATCGAAAAACTACACGCGTCCTAACGTATCTTGTCTTTCTCGATCGCTTTGGGAACTACCAACGGTGATACGCGGGATGGCCTTCTTTGACGGCTACAAATGTCCCGCGGCAGGTCGCGCAAACCTTACCGTTCGCGGTCAATTCAGCTTCGACGGTCGCTCGATCTTCTTTTGATTCAACAATTCGCGCGCGCAAATATATCGTCGCATCAAATGGCGTGGGTCTGAGCAGCTTTACGTGAAAATCAGCCGTAACGGTGCAATCCGGCTGGCTCTTCCCGTCGCGCTTCATCATAAAATACGCCGCGGTCCAATTCGAGTGGCAATCGAGCAAAGTACCGATGATGCCGCCGTTCAGCATTCCGGGAAAGGCCTGATGTTCGGGCTTGGCGTGAAACTCCATCACGAGTTCGTCGCCGTCTGGAAAGCTGTTGATCCGCAAGCCTTTTTCATTCGCGGGGCCGCAGCCGAAACAGATGCTTTTCGGTGAGTATTTCTGCTGTACTGAGAGATCGGACATTATTTTTTGTTGAAGAGATCCGGTGTAACTTTTTCCTCGAACCAGTCGGTCAAACCTTCTATAAATTCGATAAGTATCGGGCGTCCACGCCATGCTTTGAACACGAAAACAAGCAGCATTATCGTCGTAACGAGCATAAAGATGCCGTTCGCCGGGCGGGCCATACTCGCGACCGAACCGACAATGCCGAGAAGGAATGATACAAAGAGGATGCCGAGGTGCGCCGCCACGCCCTGAGCCGCGTGAAATCGGGACTTCGCCTCGCTCTTCGGCAGCAAGATCAGCAAAATGATCCCGGCCACAAGGCCAAAATACCACGGGATATACGGCACCGCCGTAACGATATTCTCCGGCAGCCCGACCTTGTCCACGCGTCGCTTTCGCGTGTCCTCGACGACAGCCGGCGGTACAGTCGATGCGTAATACGCAGGTGCGTAGGCTCCCTGCGGTGATTGATACGCACCAAAGTCCCGCGCACTGAATTCACGCGTCTCCTGCTCGTAATTTTCCCCTCCGGCGAACGGCCTCGTCTCGCCATCCGGCGCTTGCGCTTCTTGTGCGGCCGCTGCAGCCTTCGCCTTTTCGGGAAAGTCCGGATCAAGTGGGTTTGTGTCGTATTTTGACGGCATTACACAACTCTAAACGAAATTTTGGCCGAAATGGTTCGAAAATTCCAATAGCCGCAAATGCGCGAGCTTCATTCCACGCTAATGCCGAGCTCATCCAACTGCGACTCGTCCACCTCGCCTGGTGAATCCATCATCAGATCCTGTGCCGACGCGGTTTTTGGGAACGCCATAACATCGCGTATGTTCTCGGTGCCGCAAAGGATCATACAAGTTCGTTCGATGCCGGCGGCAAAGCCTCCGTGCGGCGGCGTGCCGAATTCGAGCGCGTCAAGGAAGAACCCGAACCGCTCGCGAGCCTTCTCCACGGTCATCCCAAGAGCCTTGAAGTTCAGATCTTGAATTTCCTTCTGATGGATACGGATCGAGCCGCCCGCACACTCGTAGCCGTTGATGACCGCATCATACGCCTTCGCACGCACTTGCCCGAGCAGATGATGCTGCGACGGGTCATTCACCGCCGTTTTGAACAACTCTATATCCTCGTCCATCGGCGATGTGAATGGATGGTGGGCCGCAACGTATGTGTCGCTCTCCTCATCGTGCTCAAACATCGGGAACTCGGTCACGATCAGCGGCTTGTAGGCCGCTCGGTCGATCAGATCCTCGCGCCTTGCAACTTCCAGCCGTAGAGCTCCGAGCGATGCCGCGACGACCGACTTTCGACCCGCCACGATGAGAACCGCATCGCCTTTTTCCGCACCTGCGGCCGAAACGAGCTCGTCGATCTTCGCCTGGCCGAGCACTTTTAGGAGTGACGATGTCGTCTCATCTCCGACCTTTATCCAGGCAAGCGCTCCCGCACCGTAGCGTTTTACGTATTCCTGAAGCTCATCTGTCTGCTTTCGTGAATAGTCCGCACGGCCCTTCACAACGATGCATTTCACCTCGCCACCTTTATCGAGCGTTTCCCGGAACGGAGCAAAATCCGTGTCGTTCAGAGCCGCAGAAAGATCTTTGAGCTCCATTTCGAAACGCAGATCGGGTTTGTCCGATCCGTACCGACGCATCGCCTCAGCGTGCGTCATCCTCGGCCATTCGGCGGGAAATTCGACACCGATGAGCCGCATCACGTGATTGAACATACCTTCCATCTCGCGATAGACCTGTTCGCGGTTCACGAAAGACATTTCCATGTCGAGCTGGGTGAACTCCGGCTGTCTGTCGGCACGCAGATCCTCATCACGGAAGCATCTCGCGATCTGAAAATATTTATCGAAGCCCGCGATCATCGTTATCTGTTTCAAGATCTGCGGTGATTGCGGCAATGCGAAAAACTTCCCTGTGTGGATCCGCGAAGGGACGATAAAATCTCGCGCGCCTTCCGGCGTCGATTTGAGCAGGATCGGCGTCTCGATCTCGATGAAACCGCGGCCGTCGAAATATTGCCGGATCGCCGCAACGGCCTTCGCACGCATACGGATATTGTTCTGAAGCTGCGGCCGCCGGAGGTCGAGGTAACGATACTTTAGACGCAGATCTTCGGACGCGAGATTCTGCGAACCGGCCTTTTCAAGTTCGAACGGTGGAACCTTTGAATCGTTGAAGATGAGTAATTCGCTCGCGTGGACCTCGATATCGCCCGTCGCAAGCTTTGCGTTGTGTGTGCCTTCGCGCTCGACGACCTTCCCCTTTATCCCGAGTACGAATTCCGCGCGAATGTCTTTCGCCTTTGCGTGAGCCTCAGCAGAGGTCTCCTCGTTAAGGACAACCTGCGTAACGCCTTCGCGGTCGCGAAGGTCGATGAACGTCAGCGGCCCGAAATCACGCTTCTTCGCGACCCAACCCATCAAGACAACATCGCTTCCGACGTGTTCCTTTCGCAATTCCCCGCACGTATGCGTCCGCTCCAAACTTCCAAGATTATCCAACATACAAATATCTCTACTCGCCCCGCCAAAAAAGCACTCGCCCGCGAATTACGCGAATATTGCGAATTTCGAATACTTACTCTCCCACCAATTGCTCTTATCCCGCCATCTAAAAAGAATATCTGGCCCCCACCGATCGCTCTCATCAATCCATCAGACATGCAATTCGTGGACATTCGCACTATTCGCGGGCAATCTCTTTCTCCCCGCGAATTTGAATTTTCACTCTCGCATCGATCGATCAAATCCACCCAACTAAAAACCATTCGTGAACATTCGTGCTATTCGCGGGCAATCTCTTTCTCCCCGCGAATTACTTTGAATTGAGGCGATCAATTCATCCTCCACCCACCAGATCGGTGATCTCATCCAAGAGCGAACCACCTTCCGATGACGGTTTCGACTTCACGATCCGCTCGTATTCGAGTCGCGGATGCTGCCCAAAATTAACCAAAAGAGCCAGTTCAAAATTGGTAGCATTTAGGTAGTTCAGTGCCTGCGCACGATGCGAATTTACGATACGCTCAACTGCTTTGATCTCAACTATGATCTTGTCAAAGACCACGAAGTCGGGCCGAAAGTACTGCCCGAGGGTGTGCCCTTTATACCCCAATCGTATCTCGGGCTGCGCCCTAAATGGGACATTCTGAAGATCGAATTCGATCTCAAGACACTCTTGATACACGGGTTCGGTGAAGCCAAAACCCTTCTGGTTGTACACTTCAAAACAGGCACCAACTATGCGGTAGCTTTCGTCTTTATAAAGAATCTCAACCATCAAAAATATTCGCGAAGATTAGCTCCATCGGCAGGCACAATCTCTTTTTGCAACAAAACATTAGCCCGCGAATCACACGAATACCACTAATGAGAATATTTGCTCTCCCATTGATCGATCTCATCCAGCCATCCAAAAACTATTCGCGGACATTCGCGCTATTCGCGGGCAAAACCTCCGTCGCGAATCACACGAACACCACTAATGAGAATATTTGCTCTCCCACTGATCGATCTCATCCAGCCATCCAAAAACTATTCGCAGACATTCGCTCTATTCGCGGGCAACTCTCCCTTCCCCAAAAATCTTACCCGCGAATCACACGAATACCGCTAATAGGAATATTTGCTCTACCACTGATCGATCAAATCCAGC
>JAANMW010000707.1_pt1 | contig 39091 bp, 33 predicted proteins | sample 7279671 | NCBI WGS metagenome assembly JAANMW01 (sample SAMN14094541, study PRJNA606508) | bioreactor metagenome | isolation source: A lab-scale SPAN reactor treating ammonium-rich wastewater day 247 | place: Ireland: Galway | collected 2017-09-19 | reverse complement strand
TAATAATATCTATATTATTATCAGCATTTATCCAAATACCGTCGCCCATTCCGTCTATCAAAAGAGCTCCGCAATCTGCTGCGCTGTCAATGGTCAGGTCTTCATCATCCCTGCCGGTGTAACTTCGTGATAATATCACCGGTGTTTCTATTCCCCGGTTCATCAGCTCAATAAATATCCTGCGCTCCTCAGCCATTCCATGACTGTTGCTTGTATTTACAACAAGCACGCAGAATTTATCAGATATAACAGCATTCAGGAGTTCTTCAGTAATATCATCAATTGTAACAGAAACAAAATTTATGCGGTATGATCTTCTTTCTGCTCCAATATACTCTTTTGCAGTAAACAGCGGGAACGATTCCGCTTTATCTTCAAGTGTTTTCCAGTAACTGTAATTAAATATTTTCTTTAATGTGCCGGGCAGTGCGTAGGGCAGGTCTTTGCTTCCCAGGTATATAAAATCCGGCGCCATATCGCCGATGTTCCATTTATCCAGCCCGGCTGAATAGCTGTAGGATATTTTATCCAGTGATGATGGTTCGGCAAATTTTCCGGCATCTATACTTAGTATAACAACAGGTACATGATGATTGCCGATTTTATCGGTTTCATATGTTTTCCTGCGCTGATATGAATATGGATCATATGGAATTTCAGATCCTGAGATTTCGGATTGCGGATTTAAGAATACGGATTGACTTTTGTTATCATAATCAGAAATCGACAATCCGAGATCCGTAATTGGTGTGTGTGATTGACGATTTTTATATCGCTCTACAATCCTTTTACAAACCGGGATTTCAAATTCCGGGTCTTCTGTCAAAGAAACCCTGATAGTATCTCCAAGGCCGTCTTCAAGCAAAGTGCCTATGCCGACTGATGATTTTATCCTGCCGTCTTCGCCGTCCCCTGCTTCAGTCACACCTAGATGAAGCGGGTAATCCATACCTTCTTCAATCATTTTATTCACAAGCAGCCGGTAAGCTTCAACCATTACCTGCGTGTTTGAGGCTTTCATGGAAAGGATTATTTCATGGTAATTATGCTCGCGGCAAATCCTTACAAACTCAAGCGCTGATTCCACCATTCCAACAGGTGTATCGCCGTAGCGGTTCATAATCCTGTCGCTAAGCGAGCCGTGGTTTGTACCAATACGCATTGCAGTGCCGTATTCTTTGCATAACTTTACAAGCGGTGAAAATTCTTCATAAATCCTTTCCAGCTCTTCATTGTACATTTCATCTGTAAAGCTGAAGACCTTGAATTTCTTTTTATCGGCGTAGTTGCCGGGATTAACGCGGACCTTTTCTACAATCCTTGCAGCAATTTCAGCAGCCTCCGGCTTAAAATGAATATCAGCAACCAAAGGAGTATCATATCCCCTTTTGCGAAGCTCATTTTTTATGTTTTCCAGATTTTTTGCTTCCTTAACTGCCGGAGCAGTTATTCTGACAAGCTCGCTTCCCGCTTCGATCATTCTGATTGACTGCTCAACCGTACTGTTTGTATCCATCGTATCGGTTGTTGTCATAGACTGCACCCTTATAGGATTGCTGCCGCCGATTCCAACATTGCCAACCATCACTTCCCGTGTCTTAAAGCGGGAATATTTAGTGAGTGAATTGCAGTAAAGCTTATTTTGAGTAATTATTTCCATTCCGGTTTTTTATGGTTTAAGGGAAAACAAATTTAATGCATCTTTTTGCTTGCTTCAAATAAAATTCGTTTTTCTTCTTCTGTCAGGTTCTGGTAGCCGTCTTTACCTATCTTGTCCAGTATCTCATCAATTCTTTCCTGAGTAATAATTTCACCTGTTTTATTATCTTTTGAATAATACTCAGCATCGCTTATTTCGTCTCCGCCGCTGACTGTATTGTATTTTTCATAATACCTGTTGCGGTATATATTAGTCGGCCTGTTCTGTGTTACCTTCGGTTTTTTATCGAACCTGAAAAGGTCATTGATGTTGTTCCTGGTTATCAGCAGGTATACAAATCCTATTAAACCGCCGCCCAGGTGTGCAAGATGCGCTACACCGGTATTGCTGCCTACAGAAAGCAGCTCGATTGCCATATATATTATCACAAAGTATTTAGCCTTTATAGGGAAAAGGAAATACAGGAAAATTTCCCTGTTGGGAAAAAGCATACCGAATGCAACAAGTATTCCGTAAACCGAACCAGAGGCCCCCACTGTCGGCAGGTTTAAGCCGGTAAATAACGGTGTAAGAAAAATTGTAGCAAAGCCGGCACCAACACCGCACATTAAATAATACATAAGGAATTTTTTAGAGCCCCAGATATTTTCCAGCTCCATCCCGAACATCCATAATGCAAACATATTCATTAACAGGTGCCAGAATCCGCCGTGCATGAACAGGTAAGTTATAAGCTGCCACGGGTAGAAAGGAAAAACCTCGCTTCCTATCGGATTGAGCGCAAAATATTTCAGGAAAAAAATTGAAAGCGGCACACCTCCAACTTTAAATCCGGCAAATATGAAATGCTGAAAAATAAATATTGCAATATTGGATATAAGCAGGTATTTAATAACAGGCGGGAAAAATGAAAATCCGCCGAACATTGAAGGCCTGTTAAACCTCATGTTGTGATTTCTGTACCTGTCGTTTTGTGAGTTAAATAATCTCAATTATAATTTAATGTTCTGTATATTTTACTGTTCTATAAATTTTACTTCAGCTTGGGCTTTTTCCAGGTCCTCAGGAAAATCTATTTCCATGCACTTATATTCTGAAACATCTACTGCATACATACTGTTCCCTGCATCATAAAGCTCCTGGAAAGATGCTTCATAGAACTCATTTACATTGTTTTCCAAGGTGATTTTCCGTTCCAGAACTTCCCCCAGTTTACTGAAAAAACCGTAAGAAAACCGCTCTATACCTATAGATTCACCGTAACTTGCTGCAGGATCAAGATGTTTTCCAATATGGCTAATTTTGTTGCTACTATCAATTATAACTTTAATCTCCTCATCACCCAGCTTATGGGTGCTTTTAACTGCAAGGCAGTCAGCTTTTCCGGATGAGAAAAGCTTTGAAATTATTCGGTAATCAAACAAAATATCGCTGTCAAGCAGTATTGAATCACCGGTAATATAATCTTTTGTCATCCACAATGAATAACTGTTATTGTTATTTTCAAAATCACTGTTTGTGAGATAAATTATATCCAATCCCGGAAATTTTCCGGAAATATGCTCTTTTATCATATTTTCCCTGTATCCCGTTACCATTACAAAGCTTGTTACGCCGTTTTTAAGGATATTATTAATTGTCATTTCCAGCAGTGTTTTTCCGCCGACCTTTAAAAGACATTTTGGCTGAGTATCAGTTAACGGCCTGAGCCTTTTTGCAAGTCCCGCTGCCAGTATAATTGCCTGCATTATTACTTTCAGTATTTAAATATTATTAAACAGCAAAAATACTTAAAATACTGTAGATAATCAGTGGAGTAAAAAAGAATATATTACAAGATTTAAAAAGTTTCTATATTTGGAGAATATATGCGTTTACAACTTTTTGAGTTCGAAGATTATGACTGGTTCCCCGATTTTATCCGGCACGGGCAGACAGATTATCTTCATTTTATGATCAGCCTCTTTAAAGTTTACAAACCTGCTGCTATACCGCTAAAAGAGCTAATAGAATTAACCGGGATCACAGAAATTCAGGATGTTTGTTCAGGCGGCGGGGGCGGAATGGATACTTTAAGGGATGAGCTGGAAAAAATTACAGGTAAAGATATAAGGATAACATTAAGCGATAAATATCCCAATAAGGAGGCATTCGAAGAGTTAAAAAAAGCTTCCGGAGGTAAAATAAATTACATTGAACACCCTGTAGATGTTTTAAACAGCAATACAGGCGCGGGAAAGATCAGAACAATTTTTTCGGCATTTCATCATTTTAAGCCGGCTGATGCAGAAAAAATAATTGCTGATGCTGTAAAGAACAAATCTCCGCTGGCAATTTTTGAAGGGGCAGAAAAAAATCTTAAGAACTTTATAGGTATACTTATTTTTACACCTGTAATATTTTTTTTTATTACCCCGTTCATGAAACCTTTCAGGTTTAGCAGGTTATTTTTTACCTATATAATACCTCTTATTCCGTTTGCAACTACATGGGACGGGATAGTATCGGTATTAAGAATGTATTCAACCGTTGAGCTGATGAAGATGGCAAAAGAAAACAGCAGCAATGATTATAAATGGAAAACAGGAATATTGAAAAATAAACTTGGCACAGGAATAACATATTTAACAGGCTATTGTTCAAATTAAATTTATAAATAAGTGGAATTATTAAAAATCATTACACTGATAGTTCAAATGGGGATGCCTTTGACTTTCCCTGATGGCGATGCCTCGTTGCAGCAGCCGCTTGCTGATAAAATTGAGGTGATATGCACAAACCCATTGTATAATTCAACAGATAAACTTCATGAGCTGAAGAATAACCCTAAATTCAAAAAAACAAAACCTTCTATATTCACTAAGGAAAATACAAAGAACCTGTTTATTTTCCTTACTCACATTGATTCTACCCACTTATACCTGGAAGACTGCGATTACAGCCTGCTAAAATTCCTGAGGCATAAAACGGTAAAACAGAATCTTGGTTATAAAGTAGTTGATTCAGCCACATATTTTGTTAATGAAGAAAAGCTGAGGCTGGTAAGATGGAATAAGGGAATCAATATGAAGATGTTCGAAAACAACACTGTTTTTGAAACAACAATTGATAACTACATTGAATACTGGGAATGTAATAATAAACTTGATTACTCTCCCAAATACCCCTATACTTATCCCAAAAGAACACCTTTGCGCATGAATTATACAGATGAACAGAACGAAGACCTTGCATATATACTTAAAAACCCGATAATGGTATTTTCAATTATGCCGTTTGATGATATGACATACGACCTGCCTTATAATCTTGAAGCTTCTTCAAGAAAAGAGGAGCTTGAAACTGCTTCCGGAAAAAATATCGACGGTACGGGAATAGACCTAGATAACGATAAGATACTTGATGCTTTCTGGTTCAATGAAGTGCAGGACAGCAAAATAATTGAAGTTGTTACAAGGCTGTACATTAATGTAGAAGGCAAATGGATACCTGTATGGTATACATACTTCAGGGAAATGTAATTTTAGAGCGGTAATAATATGATAAATGCAGTGATTTTTGATATGGACGGTATCATTATTGATTCAGAACCGTTCTGGAAGGAAGCTGAAATAGGTATCTTTAACAAGCTTGGCGTACCGTTAACCCCGCAAATGTGCGAAACAACTACCGGTATGCGTCTGATCGACGTTTCAAAATTGTGGTATAAAGAATATCCCTGGGACATTAATAAAGAACCATTTGAAAAAGTCAATAATGATATCGTTGAAGCATTGATAGTATCGATAAAAAACAGGGGAACAATAAATAAAGGAATAATTGAATTGCTTGAGTTCTTAAGAACAAAAAATATTCTTTTAGCTCTTGCATCTTCGAGCGATAAAAAAATAATTGATGCAGTTATTGATAAATTCGGTATCAGGAAATATTTTAAAGTAATTCATTCGGCTGAATTTGAAAAATACGGCAAGCCGCATCCCGCAATTTATTTAACAACGGCAGAAAAGCTGGGAACAGACCCGGTGAACTGCCTGGCAATAGAAGACTCATTTAACGGTGTGCTTGCTGCTGCTGCCGCAAGAATGAAAGTTGCAGCAATTCCTGACCTTTACAATTTTTACAATCCTAAATTCAATATTGCGGATGTAAGATACCGGAAAGTATCAGAATTAACCGGAGAAGAATTCAACAAACTAAATAATTTATAAAAATGCTAATAGCAGTAGCAGGTCCGTACTCTGCTGAAAGCGAACAGCAAAAAGCTGCAAATCTTAAAGCTATGAATACCGCAGCTGCGGAAGTTTACAGGAAGGGGCATATACCTGTGATCGGGGTAAATGCATCGCTGAATGTTGCTGATGAACTTCCGGATTTAAACAGGAAAAAAGTTATTTCCGATATCTCATTTGCTGTTGTTGAGCGCTGTGATGCAATTTTAATGACCGGTTCATCTCCTGGCGCAGATATAGAGCGCAAGCTTATTGAAGAAAAAGGCCTGCCAGTTTATTATTCCATTGACGATATACCGGAGGCAAAATGAATCCGGCAATACCATTCTATATACACATATTAATATTCATAATATGCGGAATTCTTATCTGGTTTATATTCTATACACTAAACTATGCCCTGAATGAAATAAAAGCCATACAGATAACCCGTAAAAAATATTTTTTATTTACGGCATTAATTATTTCAGGCTGGCTGGCAATTACTGCTTTTATCGCTCTCAACGGTACACTGCTTGATTTTGTTTCTGTACCTCCGAAGATAATCCTATTAATAATTCCCCCGGTTCTTGCAATCAGTTATTTAAGTAATTCTGAAAGGGTGAATAAATTGATTGAAACAATACCTGTTTCCTGGTTTGTTTATATTCAATCGTTCAGGGTATTAATGGAATTAATGTTATGGCTGTTATTCATTTCAAATGTAATACCGGTTCAGATGACATTTGAAGGATTAAATTATGATGTATTAACCGGTTTAAGCGCTCCTTTGATTGGTTATTACTGCCTGACCATCAATAAATGGCCCAGAATAGCCGCGGTTCTGTGGAATATTGCGGGGCTTCTGCTGGTTACAAATATATTTATTGTTTCGGTACTTTCAACACCCACACCAATGAGGCAGTTTTTTAACGAACCTGCAAACACTATGATAGCATATTTCCCCAATGTATGGATAGCTGCATTTATTGTTCCGTTTGCCTATTTTATGCATATACTTTCACTTAAACAGATTATTAAATTCGGAAAATAAATTTAAACAGTGTATTTAATTGGTGAAGACAACTCTTGAAACTGAAAGATTAATTTTAAGGACTCTTTCACTTGAGGATGCAGAAGAGCTTTACAGGTTCAGGACAGAAAATGCTGAATTTTTCAAACCATGGAGTCCTTTATACCATAAAGATTATTTTACTCCTGAATATCACAAAAACAATCTGGTTCAGATAGAATCAGATATACTTAAAGGCAGCCTGGTACAGTTTGGTGTTTATACTAAAACTGCACCGGAAAAGATGATTGGTTCAGTGGTTTTTTCAAATATTATAATGGGGCCATTTAAATCCTGTTTTCTGGGTTACAGGATTGATAAAGATGAAATAAATAAAGGTTATGCAGCAGAAGCTATAACTGCAGGATGCAATTATATGTTTACTCAAAGGAAGCTTCACAGGATTGAAGCCAATATTATACCCAGAAACACTGCTTCAATTAGAGCTATAGAAAAAGCCGGGTTTGTGCATGAAGGAATATCAAAAAAGTATCTGAATATTAACGGAGTATGGGAAGACCATCTGCATTATGTTCTGTTAAACGATGATTTGGAAGTAATTAATTAAGGCTTTCGGTGTTAAAAGGCATCAGTGCTTCTTCAACTGAACGGGCATCAGGGAAATAAGATACAATTTTCTGCAGCACTTCATCAAGTATAGCATCAGGGCAGGAAGCGCCGCTTGTGAGGATTATTTCTACCGGTTTATCTGCAACAGATTGCAGCCAGCGTTTTGTTAATACTTCTTTGCTGTTATGTATATTATAATGATTTATTTCATTTTCAGAAATAATTTTATCTGCTCCTGAAATAAAATATACGGGCAGCTTTTCTTCGCAAAGCTCAACAATATGGCTTGTATTAGAGCTGTTATAACCGCCGACAACAATCGCAAAATCACCGCCTGCATCAAGCAGTCCCATTGTTGCCTGCTGGTTATCATAGGTTGCATAGCATAATGTATCGCTTGTATCTGCATAATGTTCTTTAAGGTTTTGTTCTCCGTATTTTTTTATAAGCGTTTCTTTTATCATATCTGCAATAGCCTGTGTTTCTGTTGCAAGCATAGTTGTCTGGTTTACTACACCTAAATGAGTAAGATCTTTTTCAACATCAAAGCCTTTTGAATATTTCCCTTCAAAATAATTATAAAACTCTTCCTTTGATACTTTTCCAAGGATAATATCGCATAAATATTTTGTTTCTTCTAAATTCCTGACTATCAATGTAGGCGAGTTCTGCTTTGAATGGGAAAAAGTTGCAATGGTTTCTTCATGGTTATATTTACCGTGAACTATTATGGTATAGTTCTTTTTGCCCAGGGTTTCTGCCCGGTTCCAAACTTTTTCCACAAAAGGGCACGTTGTATCATATTTATAAGGATCAATCCCCCTTTGGGAAAGCAGTTCCTGTATCTCCAGCGTTGTGCCGAAAGCAGGAACAATAACAATATCATCGGCATTTAGCTCATCCCATTCAATTAACTGCTTTCCATTGTGCTCACGTAAAAATCGCACTCCCCTGGCACTAAGGTCTGCATTTACGCTGGGGTTATGGATCATTTCACTAAGCAGGAAAACCCGCTTCCCGGGATTCTGTTCAAGCGATCTGTAGGCAATCTCTATGGCGTTTTCAACTCCGTAACAGAATCCGAAATGGCGTGCAATTAAAAATTTGACCGGTCCGAAATCAAGAACAGAAGGTGTATAGTCTTTTTTTCTTGGATCAGTTACCTTCCGAGAATTCTTAACAACAGAAATTACAGGGCTGCGGTAATATATTGGAATATCAAATTTTTTCATAAATTCTCTGACACAGATTTATTAAGAGAGTTATGATTTACACTGAATACTCTTCTCTTTACTTCAAGTTTTTTCCCAAAATTCAGCAATAAACCAACTTCTAGACCAGTTGCTTTTAAATAATTTACCAACTGTACTTCATGAATTTGATTTAAGGATTCCAATGCTTTTAATTCAATAATAATCTTATCTTCAACTATTAGATCAGAACAATATTCACCTACAATTTCATTTTCGAAGATTACTTTTACAGGATATTGCTGAACAACTTTTAAACCAGTATCTTTAATTTTTTTAAAAAGTGCGTTTTCATATACTTTTTCCAGAAAACCCGACCCTAAAGTATTAAATACTTTATAAGCCTCTCCAATAATTTTTTCAGTAATATCGGAATATTTATAATTATTATTCATATTCAATCATAATTTTCATAACAAATCAGCGTCAAAAAAATTACTTTATCATTGGCATTTTAATTCCGAATTTCTTTTCATTTTCTATTGCCTGTTCATACCCGGCATCTGCATGCCTTACTATACCCATACCCGGGTCATATGTTAACACTCTTTCCAATCGTTCTTCAGCCTCTTTGGTTCCGTCTGCAACAACAACCATGCCGCTGTGGATAGAAAGCCCAATCCCCACGCCGCCTCCGTGATGAAGCGATACCCAGCTTGCGCCGCCAACGGCATTCAATGCAAAATTCAGGATTGGCCAGTCTGCAATTGCATCAGAACCATCTTTCATTTTTTCGGTTTCGCGGTTCGGTGATGCAACGCTGCCGCAGTCCAGGTGGTCGCGCCCTATCACAATAGGGGCTTTTACTTTTCCTTCGCGCACAAGGTCATTGAATATTTTCCCCATCTTTGCCCGCTCTCCGTAACCCAGCCAGCATATCCTTGATGGCAGTCCCTGGAAATGAACTTTCTTCTGCGCATTTTCTATCCACCTGGCAAGCGCTTTGTTTTCAGGAAAAGTTTTAAGCACGTATTCATCGGTTGTATAAATATCATCCGGGTCGCCGCTTAATGCTGCCCAGCGGAACGGACCCTTGCCGTCACAGAATAAAGGACGGATATATTCCGGAACAAAACCCGGAATATCGAATGCTTCTTTGAATCCGTTATTAAATGCTTCTCCGCGGATATTATTGCCGTAATCAAACACTATCGAACCGCGCCGCAGGAATTCATGCATTGCACGGCAATGCTCAACAACTGTTTTTCGGGAAAGTTCAATATACTTTTCGGGATTTGATTTACGGAGCCTGAATGCTTCTTCCAGTGTCATTCCCATAGGTACGTAACCGTTCAGCATATCATGCGCTGATGTCTGGTCAGTAACAACATCTGGTACAATGTTCCTTTTTAATAATTCTGGCAAAACTTCACCGGCATTGCCGACAAGTCCTATTGATCTTGCATCTTTATTTTCCTTTGCACTCAATACCAGTTCAATTGCTTCATCTAGATTATCTGTAATTATATCACAATATCCTGTATCAATTCTTTTTTGTATCCTGGAGCGGTCAACATCAATACCTAAAATAACAGCCCCGTTCATTGTAGCGGCAAGCGGCTGGGCACCTCCCATTCCGCCAAGCCCGGCAGTTAAAATAAATTTCCCTAAAAGATCACCTTTAAAGTGTTTATCTGCACAGGCTGCAAAAGTTTCATATGTACCCTGCAGAATGCCCTGTGAGCCGATATAGATCCATGAGCCGGCAGTCATCTGCCCGTACATTGTAAGGCCCAGCGCATCAAGCCTGCGGAACTCATCCCAGTTTGCCCAAGCAGGCACAAGCTGTGCATTTGAAATTATCACCCTTGGCGCGTTAATATGAGTTTTAAATATTGCAACCGGTTTACCTGACTGTACAAGCAGTGTTTCATTTTCTTCAAGTGATTTAAGCGATTCAATAATTTTTTCGTAACATTCCCAGTTCCTTGCAGCTTTGCCGCCTCCGCCGTACACAATTAAATCTTCGGGGCGCTCTGCAACATCCGGATCTAAGTTGTTCATTAACATACGCATAGCTGCCTCTGAAATCCAGTTTCTGCAGGAAAGCTTTGAACCATGCGGTGCTTTTATAGTTCTTTTTGACATAGTAATAAATAGATTATTTTCAAAAATAAGGGTTTTATTAAATGAATAACAGGTGTAAATGAAGCTACTTTTTACTTTACTTTAGGCAATTCCAGCGAAGTATCAATTTTTTCCTGCTGGCGCCAGATAGCCTGGCATGGAAATTTATTTTCATACAGCGCCCTGCTCATCATAACTGAATCTACACCAAACTTTTCCAGTTCCTGTATTTTTTTAAGATCAGCATAACTTGATATACCGCCTGCGGCTGTTACTTTTAATCCTGTTTCAACTGCTATTTGCTTTAACCCTTCAACATCCGGACCTGAAAGCGTACCAACCCTAGATACATCCTGGTAAATTATCCTTTCAACACCAAGCTTTTTCATTCCGAGTGCAAATTCAAGAGCGTGAATATCTGTAACATTTCCCCAGCCGTCTTTAACCAGGAATCCATTCCTGAGATCAATACTGATAGCAACCTTGCTTTTACCGAATTCATCAAGGACTTTCTTTACAAGATCAATATTATCAATAGCAGAAGTACCAATAACTATCCTGTAAACTCCAAGTTCTTTTATAAGCTGGTTTGCAATTTCAAATGACCTTATACCCCCGCCAAGCTGTATAGGTACCCCAACAGACTCTGTGATCTCCTTTATCAGCTCATAATTCTTACGCTTGCCTGAAACAGCGCCGTCAAGATCGGTAATATGAATTACTTTGGCATTTTCCTTTCGGAAAAGCTTAGCCATGTTCAGCGGACTTTCGGAATAATATACAGTTTTATCCTCAAGCCCTTCAACCATTCTGACTGACCTTCCATTGCGTATATCTATTACAGGAATAACAAGCATTTTAAATTAATTGATTTTATTAAGTGTTTTTATTGTATATTCATATATATATATGTTGTTACCGGAATAATTACCAGTTTCATATTCATAAAAATAATAAAATTTTACATTTTTATTATTCATAAACAACCCGGGAATTTGGTGAATACCGTACCTTAAAACCCAGGCACCATTATATTCACCCGGTAAATCTTTAAAAAAAACCATTGAGCCTTCAGGCAGTTGTTCGGTTTCCTTAATTATTTCACTTAAGGTGTTTTTTGAAATTTCTGATGCCTTGATCCAGTTTGCTTCTTTCAACTCAAGATTATAGATATTATATGTAAATATAATAAAAATAATTGACCATAAAAATAATTTACTTTTACTGTATTTTAACTTAAACAGGAAGTTTATAAACATCAGCCAAAAAGCGGCAGATGGCAGGTAAAGGTACCTTTCATATCCTGCAATCCACAAATATGATGATGATACTATCAAAATAAAACATATTAAAATTATATTTAGTTTATTTTTGCTTTTTAAAACAGCAAAATAAAAGACAAAAGATAAAACAATTGATATTATAACCTGCGGCTGGTCAGCTAATAATAGCTGGAAGGTATCAGAAAAATTATTTCCGGCAGATCTATAAATTATTTTTATTGATGAAAAGTCAAGCGAAAATAAAAATGCTGTAAATGTAAATATGATATTTTTAACAGATTCTTTGATAATTGTAACGGTATTATTAGTGGTGCTTAAATTTTCAAACTCAGGGAAAAAAATTAACCTGACAGTTAAAATTGCGGCAGTAACACCTATTAACGCCCAGTAATCCTTTATAATTGATAAAATCTTTTTCCTGAACAATAAAATTTCGCTAAAAAATATTAAGGGAATAAATGTTACTGCAGTTTCTTTGGATAACATACATAAGGCATAAAAAAAGAAGATGAAGTAAAAATACTTTTTCTTTTTATCAAAATTAAATCTCAAATAAAAATAAAATGATAAAAGATAAAAGAATGAAAACAAAAGTTCATGCAATTCGGAAAAATAAACAATTGTTTCTACGTGAATATAATGTATACAGAATAAAAATGATGATAAAAATGAAACGAGATAAATCTTATTAGTATCATAATTGCTGTTGAATTTACTGAAAACTATAATCGCTGTTCTGAATAATAATACACAGAATGCTGCATTCAGCACGTAATTCAGTATCCTGTATGGAGCCGGTTCAAGCTCAAAGATAAGATAAATAAAACGATAAAGTAATAATGGAACAGGTATAAAATGGAAATTTTCCTGCAGCTTTGCTTTAGAAATAACTTCAAGCCTTACAAAATCATCAAGCACATAAAAATTACTTAAGCTTGAACCATATAATAATAAGGTAACAGCAAAGAAAAAGAAAAAAAGCAGATAGTTTACGTATCTGCTTTCAAATATTTTTAAAATAAGCATTATTTTCTTACAACAGCAACCTTACCGGTACATACTTTACTCCCGTCTTTATTATAACCAACAATTATATATATACCGGAAGAAACGTAGTTCCCATAATTATCTTTTCCGTCCCAGTTAGCAATTCTGCCTCCAGGAGTTTCAAATTCTGCAACCAATACTCCGCTAATTGATAAAATTTTTACAGTTGATTCTTCGACTAAACCGTCAATTTTAAGCAAAGATGAACCCGGCAACAAAAACGGATTTGGTCCTGCTTTTATTTCTGTACACTCTGTTAACGGCTTTATTGCAATTGTTTGATATGAAACTATTCCCTTATCAGAACCAAAATAAACCTTCCCTGTATTTTTATCTGCTTTTACGGATGTTATTTTGTTATCTATTATCGGTGAGTTAGATGTATTAAATCTGTTCAGCAATGTTGAGCCATCAGGGGATACATATATTAACCCGTCAGAAATTGTTCCCAGCCATTTATTATTAAGCGCATCAACATCTATTGAAAGTACATTTTCGGTAAGCGGCGTACTTATTCCGTTTTCAATAATTCTCATTTTAAATAAAGTAGGAACAGTTCCGGGACTGTTAATGACTTGTTCCGGATTTGGAATAATTATCACACCATTATTTGTTGCTATCCATACTTCACCGTTATTATCTATAATCAAACCATTTACCTGGCTAACATCAGTGCCTAATTGCGGGTATGTTATTATTCCGCCTGTTGGACTGGTATTTTCATTAAAATAAATGACTCCCCTAATATTTCCTTCAACAGGATGAAGTGTAGCCCATTTGGTATTATAGTTATCGACAACTAAAAAAGTGCCGTGAAAGTCATTTGGATTACCAATTGGTGTTGGATAACTGACCCCGGATGTAAAATTTACAAAATTATTCTGTACTCTGTTATTTAATACCCATAAATTCCCGCTGTTATCCTCATCGATACCGTTAACTAGAACAAAACCCGGATTTCCAAATGGCTGCAGAATTGAATTCGTTTCATCATACCTCGTCAGGTCATTTCCGTTTATTTTTAAAAGTCCGTTACCAAAACCGGCTACCCAGATATCTCCATTTAAAGCAGGGTAAGTAAAGACCCAGCCGCAGCAGCCTGTACCCATCACAGGGAACTCATTACTTGTGTAATTAAACCATGTGTCGCCTGTCAGCTTATAAATACCTGATCTGCTTTGCCAATCACCCAATGAACCTGAAACTGCCCAAACGTTTTGATTATTATCAACAGCAATATTGAAGTTTAAATTTGAAAATGGTCCGTTAGGAAAAACATAATTGTTTGTATTATTTCTGTAAACACTTACTCCGTTATTTACAGTACCAATTAACAGATCGCCGGCAGTATTTACTTTAAGTGAATTCACTTCTATACCGGTAAGGATAAGCTCTGCATTGTTTATGTTGCCGGAACTGACTTTAAAAATTCTGAAGTTGCTTTTATAGCCTTCATAATTAGTGTATGCAGAAAAATATAAAATACCGTTTGATACAGTCATTTTTCCTACAGGGTCGGTTAGCGGATTACCATTGTATAAAGGACTGTATGCGATCAGGGAACCGCCCTGAAAATAAACCATTCCGCTGTCAGTTCCTATGAATACCCTGTTATCAAAATAAGCAAGTGCATTTGACTGATTATCATTTAATACAGAATTTCCTGTAGTAAATGAATTCCAGTTTGAAGAAATAGGCAGGTTATTATTAATATTAGCATAAGCTATTCCGTTTTTGGTTGCTGCCCAAATTGTGTCATTTATTACCATTACATCATAAACAGGTGTCGGAGCTGCCAGGTTGCCAAACCTTGTATAAGGCTGATCAACAAACTGGAACTGCGGTATACTGAATTTTACTATGCAGAACTCCGTTGCAAAGAACTTCAGATTATTATATTCATAAAATGCATTAATTCTTTTTGATGGTTCCGAAGAAGTAAGGATATCGGTTATTTGCTGCCATACCTGGTTTTGCGGATTATAAACACTTATAGAACCATCAAAAGCGCCGGCCCAAATTTTACCGTCATTGCCAACATTAACTGCAGTAAGCTCATTCGATCTTAAGCCGTCAAGAGATGTGTATTTACGTACAGAAGATAAATTCCCTGCATCAAAGCTGAAAAGTCCGCCTGATGATGCAGACCAAACCATATTATTGCCTAAAGAAATACCCTTAACTTCCCTTAATGAAGTATAAATTTTCCAGCTGCCGGTCGTATTCTGGGAATACAATGAACAGCCAATAACAAATAAAGCTGTTAAGATTACAAGTTTTTTCAGCATATTAATAATATTAAATTAAAGAAAGTGTAGAGGTATTAACTATATGTTTTCCGGATATAATTATTTTAATTTGGTTTGTGTTCAGCAGTGTTTAGATTAATTCGTTTAAAGCCAGTTCAAGTTCATTTTTTGTGTGTTCATCACTTTGTGATGATGCAACGTAAATTCCCTTTTCATATATTTTTTTTGCGGAATTTTCATCACCCATCAATTCATACGTTTTGCCAAGCTGGTAATATACTGCAACATAATTGGGGTCCATGGCTATTATCTCGTTAAAAGTATTTTTCGCATCATCCAGCTCGTTTACAGATAAATATTCAAGTCCTATTGCATACCTGGCGAAAGTGTCACCCGGATCGGATTCCAGTACTTTTTTAAGGCTTTCAATTCTTTCGCTGTTCATAATATAATTTAAGCAACTTAAAACAAAAATAAAAATAATAAAAGAGTAAAAAAATGCAACAAATTATTAATTATAAATTTATAAAGGTAAATTTTCCAGTTCTTTAGCAATTTCAATGTCTTTTTCGGTAATTCCGCCTGCAGAATGTGTTGAAAACGATACTTCAATTTCCCGGAATTTCATTAAAATAAAATCAGGATGATGGTTTTTTCGCTGGCAAATACCGCCGATTGCGGTTACAAATCCCATTGCAGCCGGGTAATTTTTAGCTGAAAATATTTTCTTTATGGATTTACCATCATATTCCCAGCCGGGTAGCTCTGTTAACAACCTTTTTATTTCTTCTTCTGGTAATTTATCCATTCAGACCGGTATTAAAAAAAGGGCAGTTTTCCTGCCCTTTTAAATATTTATTTTACGAGGATCATTTTTCTTGTATCAGAATAATTTCCTGATACTATATTATAAAAGTATACTCCGCTTGCAAGATTAGAGCCGTCAAAAGTTACAGCGCTGTTTCCTGCTTCTTTGATATCATTCACCAGTGTTTTTACTTCCCTGCCTGTGATATCGTATACTTTTAATGTTACCAGTCCTTTGACGGGGATACTGAAATTAATAACTGTAACCGGGTTAAACGGATTCGGGTAGTTCTGGCTTAAGCTGAAACGGTACGGATCTGAATTCAATGTATTGTTATCAGCCTGTTCATCAGCAGCATTAATAACCGGGAATTCAATATACGAGCTGCTGTTAAGGTACATATAGTTATACCCGTTTTTCAGTACAGGCAGAACAAACGGATTTGTTCCAAGGAACCACTGGTCATCAGCATGGGTATCCAGATTTGTAACAATAACTTTAATGCGGTTTCCTGTTTTAAAAATATGCGAATGTGCCTGACCTTCAAAGTTTGCCGTTCTCCTGGAATTTGCCGTATAGTTCCTGTCGGTATAATTTATCCTGTTGATAAGCTTTTCCTTGCCGTTAGGCAGCACTTCAAGCACCTGGAAATTATACTGAGTAAATGTTGATGCAGTAGAAAGATAGTTCAGATTAACTTTCGGAATTCCCACCCACTTTTTATTTGAGCTAAGTACAGGGCTTGTGAATACCCTTGTGTTCTTTTTGAATTTTGATGTAAATACTGTTCCTGTGAATTCTTCGTTCACAGCTTCTTCCATTGTTAACCCGCCTGTTACCTGGTTCCGGATCGCAACCCTTGTGTTATTGTTTGTTCCGGGGTTAACAGTAAGCCTGTTGTTGGTATTAAAATACAGTCTGTACTGAGAAGAAATGTTCTGCAGCGCTGTTACCGAGCTGTCATGCTGAAATGTCCAGTACAAACCGTTTACGGGATATAATGTTGAGGCATAATCATAGTTTGCTGAAGGCATTTTTACGCCGTTGTTCGGGAAAAGCCAGTAAAAGAACCAGTCATTAAAAAACTGCATATGCCAGGTATCTTCTGTGGGTGAGTTATCTCCCCCGTGCCCCTGAACAGCGCCAAGATAAAGATGAAATGTTGAACCGGTATTCAATACCGATGCGCGCATTATGCCCGAAGCATTAAAGAACTTATCCTGCCATGAACCTTCCATTATCAGCGGAACGCGGTTGTTGGGGATCAAGTTCATAAAATCCCTGTTTTGCGGAAGCCAGAACGCAAGGCTATCCCAGTGATTTTTAGTTGAAGAGTATATCCAGTCGCTCATTCTTTCAACCTGCGGCGTGTATCGTGCTGTATCCGGTGTATATTCAACTGTCCACAATAATGTCATCTTAATACATCCGTTCTCTATCCAGCTTGATGCAAAGTTTGGAGGAGCCAGCGCGGAAATTATCGTCTTTACATTCATACCCATTGTGCATGCCATGTATGGAACAAGGCCGCCCTGTGAACCGCCCATTACAAGAATGTTATCGGGATTAATTCCGCCGGCAACATCCTGTTTAATGAAATTAATGAATTGGATCATATCCTGTGCTTCAGTTGTTGAAATCAGGTTTGATAAACCGGTTGAGTTACCCTGCCCGCGCATACTGAAAGTAGTTGTATAATAACCGTATTCGGCCTGCGCCTGCGCAAAACCTGCAAGGGTTTCCTTATTATCACCGTAACCGTGAACGAAAACTACTGTTGGCCAGCCGCCTGCAGGCGGTGTGCCCTGCGGAATGAACTTCAAAGCATCAAGGATAGTGCCATCACTTAAAGTGACCGTAAAATCAACCCTTGTTGCCGGAAGATTATCAGTCTGAGAATACTTTGGAAGCAGTTTCAGGAATTCATAATTATCACGGGCTCTTTTTTGCTGTGATAACAAATTTCCTGAAATAATAAAAATAGCCATTAAGGCTAAAATTGTGTATTTAGCTGATCTCATATTTAGTTTCCCTACTATATTATTCATAATTTAATAATTATGATTTATTGTTCCTATGCAATTTCGGAACATAAAATTGTGATTTATTTATGCACAAAAAATAAACAAAGCTCTGAGCCGACAGAGCTTTGCAGTAGTAGTAACAGGCTTTTATTGCTCTGTTACGGGATAATGCTATATATTTGTGATATATAGCCTTACTCTTAATTGTTAAAATATTCTATGCTTTCCTTACCTGTTTATTGCTGTAAAATAAATATCCCAATATCACAAACGGCAGCAGCAGAAAAACAAAGATCACGGGTAATATTAATAGTGACATAACATTTTCTTCCTTTCCGGTATTATCATTTTATCAAATTATATTTTTCTATTTTCAATTGCCGGGAAAGCAGAAACTTTCCCGGCATTTAAATTACAATTGTTTATTTTATTAATGTCATTTTCTTAACATCAGTGTAGCTTCCGGCGGTAAGCCTGTAGAAATAAACTCCGCTGGAAAGGTTCTGTGCATTGAACATTACATTATACGAACCGGGGTTTTGAACTGTATTTACCAGGGTCTGCACTTCCCTTCCGAGCAGATCATATACTTTAAGCTCAACATTCTGGGCTTCTGGTATTGAATACTGGATCATTGTTGACGGATTGAACGGATTCGGGAAGTTCTGTGATAAACTGAACGAAACCGGTGAATTATTTCCATTTTCATCTTCTTTGAACACAAGGTCAAATTTATCGCCTGAATTGTTCATTATTGGAAGCTCTACATATGAATTGCTGCTTAAATATACTGTATGGTCGCCATTCTTCATTGTAGGCAGAACAAACGGGTTTGTTCCGAAGAACTCAACATCAGTATGCGCCTTATCCAGATTTGTGATGATTATCTGTATTTTGCTTCCCTGCTGGAACTTATGTGAATGAGCCTGACCGCGGAAAGTAACCTGTCTTCTTTTTCCTTTGGTATAGTTTCTGTCTGTAAAATTAGCACGGTTGATAAATCTTCTTTCGCCGCCTGGCAGCACTTCATAAATCTGGTAATTGAACTGGCAGAATGTTGAAGAAGCTGATTTGTAATCAAGTCTAACAACTGGCGCGCCGGTCCACTCAAGTGCTGTTGTTAATGCTGAAGAAGTGAACTTCACAGAATCCTTTTTGAACTTTGATTCAAAATTTGACCCGGTGAATTCATCATTTACTGCCTGTTCCAGGGTGTAGCCGGAAGTTATCCTGTTGCGCAGCGTCACCGTATTGCTTCCGCTCTGTACCGTGGTTTTTAATTCACCGTTCTTATTTAGATATAATTTCAACGGAACAGTACTTGTTCTCAACAGAGTTCTTGAACTGTCATGAGTGAATGAAAAATACTGATTATCAACAACAGGAAAATGTGTATATGCATACTGGTATTTAGCCTGGTCAAAAATAGGCGTCTGCATTCCCCATAATGTCTGAAAGAAAAAGTTGTTGAACCAGTCCATATGCCAAACATCTTCGGTCAGCGATATATCGCTTCCGTGACCGCGCACTGCGCCAAGATATGAGGTCAAAGGAGCATTTGTAATTTTATCTATATGCAGCATCCAGCCGTCTGCATTAAAGAACTTATCCTGCCATGCAGCTTCAACCAGAACGGGAATAGTGATGCTTGAAAGCCCGTTAACAAAATCGCGGTTTATTGGCATATAATACCTTAAGCTGTCCCAGTATGGTTTGGTATCTGCATAGATCCAGTCGCTCATCCTGTCAACCTGCCCGTTATATCTTGCTGTATCGGGTGTATATTCAATTGTCCATAATAATGTCATTTTTACGCATCCATTTTCAATCCAGCTTGAAGCAAAATCCGGCGGTGCAACTGAATTGATAATTGCTGCTACCTGCATACCGCGTGTAGCAGCTATCATCGGAACAGCGCCGCCCTGTGAACCGCCCATGATAAGTATTTTTGAAGGATTTGACCCGTTCACTGAATCAGCTTTAATCCAGTTCACTATTTCAATTAAGTCATCAGCCTCTGTTGTGCTGATAAGATTGGAAAGACCGGTTGAAAGTCCCTGTCCCCTTACACTGAAAGTCATAGTATAGTAGCCGTACTCAGCCTGGGCGCGGCAGAAATCTGCCAGTGTTTCCTTATGGTCGCCGTAACCGTGATGCATGATTACGGTCGGGTAACCGCCTGCGGGCGGTGTGCCAACGGGAACATATTTTAAGCAGTCAATAATAACGCCGTCGCGCATTGTGATGGTAAAATCGGTACGCTGAACCGCAACCGGATTATCGGTCTGTATCGGGAGCAGGTATGATGGTTTCCATGAATTTAATCCAGCCGGTTTTTTCATAACTTTACTGTTCTGAGTATAGGTAACTTCAGAATAAGCCATAAAAAAAAGAGCCAATGACATAAACATCATCAAAAGCCTCTTTGCGGTGTGGTTTACAATAGCATTCATTTTATAGTCTTTCCTTTCAGAAATAGATTTATAATTAACAAAAATCTTATTCTGCTATTGTATTCCCTACGAATTATCTGATACAAATATAGCCTTTGGGCGAACCCTAAAACAATCGTAAATGCCTGTAAATGCAAAATTACGCTCAAAACCGAAAGAATCCACGATTCACTGTATAACGGTAGAAAGATATCTTCTACCGTGCAACGGTGAGATAGCTGTTTTAAATTACTGTAATTTACTGATTTTAAATAACTTTGTATTTTCTTTGAAATTTTTGCTGTTTTTGAGGTTGATACAATTTGGAATCTTGGAATTTAAATGATAGATGTAAATATTATCAAAGTTTATTCTTACGGGCTTTGACCAGCTCTGTCATTTATCAATTATAAGGACCTTTATAAACATCGGTAATGTAAAATAATGAATCAGGAAAATTGAATTTCAGGCAGTTCATAATTCAGCAGGTTTTGTTTTTGCAGGGATACAAACATGATTTTGAGCTATATTTGATAAATTATCTGTTTTTATGGATAAATCAAAAAAATATCTTAAGTTAATAACTGCATTCAGCCCTTTTGTAATTTTAATAATTTGCTGCGTAAATATTTTTGGACATAGTTTAACTTGGCAGCATATTTATGATTATGGTTCAATAAAAAAAATCAGACATTTAAATACCGGAGGGTACATTTTTTTAAGCAACAAAAGAATTAATAATCAAAATAAAATATATTTAGGCAAACTTGATTATTCAGGAAATTTATTGTGGTATAAAATTTATGGCGTAGGTGAATCATCCGCTTATTGGATTGAACAGACTTCGGATAACGGATTTATTATTGGCGGTTCAATTTATTTATCAAGCTCAGTAGCTTATTTATTAAAAACGGATTCATTGGGAAATGAACAATGGAATAAAACTTTTTCATTTTCACAATTGGATCAATTAAATTGTGTTAAACAAACAGCTGATAATGGTTATATATTAAGTTGCCGAACAGATATGACAGAAAATAGTAGTTTAATTGCTATAAAGACTAATAATACTGGCAATGTTGTATGGCAAAAGTTATATTCTTTTCCAAATACAATACATATCAGAGAAGTTGAAACCATCAATAATGGATATTTATTTGTTGGATCTATAAATGTTAATATTTCTGATTTATTGCTAATTAGAATTAACAATGATGGAGATACAATTTGGACAAAAATATTCGGAGGAATAAGAACAGATGCTGCACATGGAATAGAGAAAATAGGGAATTATGCCTTTTTGATCGGAGGGTATTCAAGTTCTAATAACCAAAACGGTGAATCATATTTAGTAAAAACTGATACCAGCGGGAATTTATTATGGCAAAAATATTACAGCGGGCTTTATGGAGAAATTTGCTATTCTGTTAAATATAAACAAAACTATGGATACATACTGGCAGGGTATTCAGATACATTTAATATAGAGGATTCCAGAGCGTTCATAAAAATTGTTGATACAAATGGGGTACAGTTAAACGAAAAATCATTTTTTCCTCCAAATCGGGGAGGGGTATTCAATGATGTAGATCTTTCTAATGATGGTGGATACATTTTAGGGGGATTTTCTAATTTTAACACCGCTATTAGTATGTATGCTGTTAAAACTGATTCAGTTTTGTTTGCCAATCCAATTGGTATCATTCCTTCAAATCAACAAATACCTAAGTATTTTAGTTTATCCCCAAATTACCCCAACCCCTTCAATCCAGGAACTAACATACGGTTCGATATACCGCAAAATGCACAGGTAACAATTTCGGTTTATGATATATTGGGTCAGGAAGTATACAGTATAAGTGAATACAGGACTGCCGGCAGCTATGAGTTCAGGTTTGAGGGAAGCAATCTTGCATCAGGTTTGTATTTTTACAGATTAGTTGTTGAAGATCCCGAAGGGACAAGCAGCCCCAACGGGGTAAACTCCAACAGCGTGGTATGGTATTCAGAAACAAAGAAAATGGTGCTTTTAAAATAAAACCCAGCCGGACCGGCTAACGCCGGACACACTCCCCGAAGGGGAGGGTTAAAGCAAAATTGAATTAGCCTGCTGATAAATCAGCAGGCTTTTTTATGCTGTCAGGTTATAGGTATGACCCCCTCTGTATCTCCCCCTTGCAGGGGGAGATGAAAATCAACCTTAAATTCCTGAATATTACTTTTGCTTTAGTATCATTTCCCCCTTAAAGGGGGAACACAAGGGGGTTTTATTATTTTGCGTAAACTTCGAAAACATCCTTTGGGTATGTTTCTGGTTTTTAAGACTTCAAAAGTCTTTAAGACTTTTGAAGTCTTAACACATACATAGCCGTCCCGGCCCAAAGGGGGTCCTTTGGACCGGCACGTCTTTGCAGGATCATTAGTCCTATGGAGTAAACAAATCAGGGCTTATGTCCAAGAAATTGTTATATAAAGCTTTCGCCATCACTAAAATATAATGCTCCTGCGGAGCTGAAGCAAAGATACTTCTGATAAGACTTCTGAAGTTTTAAAAACTTCAGAAGTCTTATAATAAATACCTGCTGCTCTGCATAAAAAAACCCCGGTAATTGCCGGAGTTAATAAATAATGAGTGTTTGTAACAATAAACTTTTTTTACAATAAACTTATTTTACAATAAACTTACTTTATGATTTCAAGCTTTCTTACTTCTTTGTATTTGCCTACAACCAGCCTGTAAAAGTAATTTCCTTTTTTCAGATTATGTTTTGTCAGGTCAGCAGAAAACTCGCCGGCTACTTTATCTTCGTTTATCAAAACGGCAACTTCTTTACCTGCAGTATTAAAGATAGTTAAGTTAACATTTTCGCCCTGCGGGATAAAAAAGCTGAAAAGTGTATTGGAGTACACTGAAAGCTCGTTGGCATCCTTAATTTCAACCTGTGTAAGCGAATTTTCGCCGCCGGCCTGCGGATTCAGGTCACCTGCCAAAACAGGGGCTGCAGCCAATAAAAAAAGAAGCATTGCTGTAACAGCGTGCTTCATTGCTTTATTTGGGGATACTGTTGCTTTCATGATAATAATTCCTTTCAAAGTAGATTTTTATAATCTCTTCTGCTTAAGTATTCCCTTTACTAATTTGTTACTACAAAGATAACATCCGGGCAGACCCTAAAACAATCGTAAATGCATGTAAATACATAATTACACTCAAAACCGAATGAATCCACGATTTACTGTATAAGGGTAATACTATAAAACTTAACGTAAACGGGGTATCATAAAATTTAAGTTTGTATTAATCATTCAATAATTTGGGGAAAATTAACGCTGCCTGCAGGTAAAACCGGGTTAGATAGTATATATAGAAAGCATGGCTTTGGCGGATTACAGCTTTATGGACAGGTTTGGTCAATAAAAAACCCCTGAAATTACCAGGGGTTAAACTTTTGTGAAAGAAAGTTAAATTTTGGCTATTTACTGCAGAAATTCTGAATTAATTGGCATATACGTTAAGTTTTCTTACTTCTTTATATTCACCTGCTACCAGGCAGTAGTAAAAAACGCCGTTTTTTACGAATGCATTGCTGAGATCAGCTTTAACTTCGCCGTTATGTGAATTATCGTTTATTAATACGGAAATTTCATTTCCTTTTACGTCATATAATGAAAATCTTACATACTGGCCTTTTGGTACTGAAAAGCTGAATACCATTGTGTTTTCAACTGTTAAAACGGGGCTTGCTTCAAGCTCATTCATAGTAACTGAATTGTTGCCTGCTGCTTTGTTTTTATTTCCCGGGTTATTGTTATCTCCGTTATTGCCTGCAAAAACTGTGTTGGCAGCCAATAAAAAAAGAAGCATTGATAATGATATTACCATGTGCTTCATCTGGTTGTTTGTGCGGTTTGGTGTGTTGATAGCTTTCATTTTAATTTCCTTTCACGAATAAGTTTTAAAATTTTATCCGCTATCAGTTTTCCCTACCGTAATGAACTATACAAAAATAACACTTGGGGACACCCTAAAACAATCGTAAATGCATGTAAATACATAATTACACTCTAAACCGAATAGTTCAGCAATTCACTGTATACCCTTTTACCCCGTTCACTTTATAGGGAAATAGTGAAAAACCCTAGGAATCCATACCTCAGTTTCCGGTAGGAAAAATGTGTATTAATTAAACAAAATGCTGAATAATGAAGATTTTTGAGGTTTTTGGAAGCTATTATAAAACCTGGATGCAGGTGATTTGGAAAGAAATTACCGGTATATTTTTAATATTGCAGCTAAGGGTTTTCGGGATTTCCCGGAAAAATATTAAATTCAATATAGTGATTTACCTGATACAGATAACTTTTATATAAAACGGAGTTATCAATATTATTAAAGCAGCACGTTTAACGGGAATTACTATTAAAGACATTTTAGTTTTATTGATTAAAATCACAGCCGTCACTGACGGCATTATTATTGTTACAAAAATACCATTTAAGCTGTCCCTAAAACAATCGCTTGAGTGAGTAAATAATAAATTACCATTTAAACCGAAAATTTAACTTTATCACTGTATCGCATTGTTACAAATATTTATACCGTGAAAACTGTAGAAGGATGGATTACAAGATTCCCAAACCGGAGTTTGGGAATCAGGGGGAAAAATGGAAATCTAATAATGTTGTTGTCAACTGCAAAGCAGTCAGGAAAGAGCAACAACTAGGGGAAATAATTTCTTTTGTGTTGCCGCGACCTTTACAGTATATCTCAAAACCAATTTTGCGGGGAGCGAAGCGACGTTTACCCCGTTGGGGAAGCAATCCCATAAACAGGGCAGCAAGATTGCTTCACCGGATAAATCCGGTTCGCAAAGTGTCTACCCTCATTCCCTAACTCTTCAGGTCGTGGAATATTAACAAAAAAATCTTCGTGCTTTCTCCACGGGCATCCGCTCCTTCGGAGAATGAGTGCCTTTGGCAGGCCCGCAATTAAAATGAGAATTCAAATAACACTTAATTTTTTGGTTTAAATAAGTGTTTTACTTTACACTGTACTCCGTTAAAAATATCTGATTTCAGAGAAAAATCACCGGTACTGCGTTAATGACTTGACACTGCTAATACCATATATTATTTTTATGATATATGCATTTAGCATATATTTGTTCTTTGACATAAAAATTTCTATTAAAATATAAGGGATTTTTCTGATACTGCAAAAAAGCCGGAACAAAGTGGGTATCTTAAAACATTCTGTTTTTAAAAATCCGCTGATTTCAATACCAATGTCACTTACAATGTCATCACCAATCTGATCAATTATTTATTTTGTAAAAAATGCATTTAACAAAAACATCTCATTTTCACAAAAAACATTCACAAAACTCTAAAATAAAAACACATGTTTATTGTAAGTGAAATTGAAGTTGATATTTCAAAATGCAGGATTGCGCTGGACGGATGCTGCATCTGGCAGTAATGCTCCAACAACATATTAATGATTTCGTTTGTGTTGCCACGACCTTCAGGTCGTGGAAAATTTATTGTAATAATCAAGGGTTTTAACCCGCACTTAATAATTTTAATCAGGGCTAAAGCCCGGAATTTGGTATATGCTTATATCCACGACATAAATGTCGTGGCTAATCAATTTTTCTGTTCACCTCAAGTCCTTTATGCAGGAGCCTTTCAGGCAGACTTGATGAAAACATCAAAACTGGATACTGAATCCACCAACGGGAAGGAACTTCCACTGGTAAATTGTTCCAAGCTCGTTTTTGTATTCATTCCAGAAATACGAATACACATTTTCTGTATTGAATGTATTCTGAAGCTCAATGTAGGTTACAATGCTCAGGTTCTTGAAATTCCATTTTTTATCGACCCTTAGATCAAGCCTGTTATAATCTTTAAAACGGGAACCGTTGAAGTTATTGAAATCACTTACTCCCCTTCCTGCATATGTTGAAGCAGCAATATCAAACGGCGTATAGGGCCTGCCTGTTGTGTAGCGGAATTTCAACCCAACCAGCCAGTCATTTGTTATCTGGTAACCTGCAATAACGGTTAAATTATGCCTGTAGTCAAAGGAGCCTGGTTTTTCGCCGCCTTTAAGACCGGTAACTTTGCTTTCGCTCAGCGAATAATTTATCATTCCGTAAAATCCGTTGCCGGTAAGCTTTTTGTGAAGCGAAAGATCTATTCCCCTTGAAAAACCTTTCCCTTCGCTCACAGCTTCGCCGAACATCAGGTTCGGGCCGTTTTCAGTTCCCCCGCTTATTAGCACGTAAGTGGGAATAACTGTGCTGACGGGATAGTTTTTGTAGTCCTTGTAATATGCTTCCACAGAAATGCGCAGCTCAGGGGTGAACAGGTGTTCAATGCCTGCAACAAAATGTGCAGCCTTAATGAATTCCAGGTTTTCGTTCCGGGGATCTGCTGTTATCCAGATATATTCAGGCGACTGGTAATAAATCCCTGTGGATGCGCTGAGCGTAGTATTTGCAAACAGGCTGTAGCTTACCCCGAATCTTGGAGAAGCAGTAAAATTATTTTTGATGCCTGAAAAGTAATCAACCCTTGCGCCTGCATTTAAAATTACCCTGTTGCCCGGCAGCTTTAGGGTATACTGCGCAAACCCTGATGCTTTGTAGTAGTTATTCTTAACATTAACGTTAGCTTCCGGGATAGGGTCGCCGAAGTAAGTTGTATCGGCATTGTAATATGTTTCATTCTTGAATTTTATATACCGGGCAGAGCCTCCTATAATAAGATTATTTGAATTATTGATCTGGTAAAACATCTCTGACTTAAAATTAAAATCGCTTTCATATGAATCATATTTAAACACAAGCTCATCGGTTCTCAGGTCATAATTTGTGTAATTCAGGAATGCGGATGAATTTGCTAGTACAGTTTGCCAGTACCCTTTTTTGAAAAGCTTCTTCAGGTTAAAGCCGGCTGTGAACTGCTGCTGGTCGCCCTTAGCTTTGCCGTATGGATTATCATCGCTTATTTCGGGTGATTCCCCTTCGAAGCTGATCTTATCCAGTCCCCCGATGCCAATAAAGCTGAGCCTGGTATTTTTATTAAAATCATATACTGCCTTAAGATTAAAATCCCAGTAATCGGGCACTGCAGCCAGCCTTATTGCTCCTTTCAAAAGGTTAAGGTAGCTTTTTCTTGCAGAAATAATAAAGGAGCCCTTTTTAGTGAATAAGGGACCTTCAAAAATTCCGCCGAATCCGGCGGTTGACAGGTTAATATCGCTAAGGAATTTTTTCCGGTATCCTTCGCGGAACCTGATATCCATAACGGATGAAAGCTTATCGCCGTAGCGGGCAGAAAATCCGCCGGTGGAAAATTTAACATCGTCAATGAATTTTACGTTTATCATTCCGATAGGTCCGCTGCTAGAGCCCTGCGTGGGAAAGTGGTTTACATTCGGAATTTCGATACCGTCTATCATAGTTAAATTTTCAGCCGGCGAGCCTCCGCGAACAATGAGGTCATTGCGCCCGTCATTGGCAGGTGATACACCGGGCATTATCTGCAGCATGCGCGAAATATCTTCGACAGCGCCGGGAGCGCGGCGTACTTCTTCAAAATCAAGGCTGTAGCTGCTTGTGCTTACATCGGTATTCTTCTGGAAATACTTTCCTTCAACATCAATTACGCCGGTTGTAATGTTTGAAAGCAGCATTTCAATCTGCACATCAGCCGGGCGGGATGAGTTAACAACAATATCTGTATGAATGAAGGCTTCATACCCCAGGCAGGTTACTTTTATTTCATATGTTCCAAGCGGTATATCAGTGAACTGGAAATTCCCCTGCGCATCAGTAACGGTTTTGAAAGCTGTGTTAATTACCATTACAGTTGCTTCCGGTACCGGATTGGTTGTTTCTTTATCAGTAACTTTCCCGTTGATAATACCTTTTTCCTGGGAATATATTGACGATATAAATAGTATTAAAAAAAAGATAAGTATTTTAAACATATATATTGATAAAATAATTTTCTGATAATCTTATTGTACTGTCAGGTTTAAGAACCTGACGGGAGCAAAATTGTTTGTTGTTACTTGTTCATTCTGCCAGAAGCATATTCATGTATTCCATCTGCTTCGTTTATTGCACCGGTTTTGCTGTACTCTGAGGCTTTGCCAAGACCGAAGAGCGGCATATTAACATAAATGTTTTCATAACTGCCGGCTGAAACTTTATATGTTTCATGCCATACACCCACAACACCGCTCTGCCGAGCTTTTTGGTTGAATGCTTTCCACGCGGGAAAGTGTTCAAGATCTTTGTTTTTTGCATATGCTTCAAGATGTTCAAATGAGCGCCAGTACTGCACTGAAATTGAAATCCTTCCGAACCAGCTTCGCTCTCCCAAGAATCCGTATTCCGGATTTTTGTAAAGCTCTTTTATCATCCCCGGCATAGCCATTGCAACGGGAAGCCATTTGTGTATCTTCCAGAAATTGTTAACACGCATTCCGATAAGGAACACAACAAAATCCCCCTGTACATTTGCGAATTTTCTTCCTTTTATTATATGCGCCATTGTAAACTTATTTTTTTAATAAAATTATTATTGTTCATTGCTCACAAGAAAATTTCGGAGAAATTATCGATGTCACGCTTTAGCGTGATTGCTCATTGTTAATCAAGTGTGTGTACATAAAATGCAGGCTGCCGTTAACGGTCTGTTCTATGAATTCTTCAGGCATCATAGCGCACCTGCCGCGGATAATTAATGCAGCCATTCCGTGAACAAATCCCCAGATGCCGAAAGTAACTGCATCAACATTTTTATCATTGATATATCCGCGTTCAATGCAAGCCTGAACAGTATCACGCAGGTAATTATACGAGCGCTGGCCGACCTCCCATTCCTGTTTTTCTGTAATTTTTTCGGCAACACCTTTTGCTATGAACATCAGATCGTAGTAATCTTTGTTTTCCAGTGCAAACTTCATGTATAGTCTTCCCATCTGAGCAAGCTTCTCAACCGGATTTTCTACATCATCAAGCGTTCTTTGCAGCGCATAGAGTTTTTCAAAACCTTCAGTGTGGATAGCGTGGATAATTTCACCTTTATCCTTAAAGTATGAATAAATTGAGCCCGGCGAGTATTCAATTTTATCAGCAATAGCGCGGATAGAAACATTCTCCATCCCTTTTTCAATAAACAGCTGCATAGCTGTTTTAATGATCAGTTGACGCATTTCCTGTTTTTCGCGTTCTTTTCTGTCTTCAGTTCCCATAAATCAATAAACCTCGTTTATATATTGAACATTGTTTAATATTTGAATGCAATTTAATATATGAAAATCAAATTGTCAAGAATTAAGTAAAATAAATTTATTTAATTATATGATTATCAATGAGATGTATATAAATTTTTTTGATATAAATTAGACTTTAAAATTTCGAACTAATTAGCAATCTTTACTATTATTAATTCAGATGGCTGAAGAAATCACAGAAAATAAAGAAATTGAAGCAGCCCGCAACCCGCTTGATATAAAACTCGGCAATCTTCCTTCAAACCCGGGAATATACCAGTTCAAGGATAAGAACGGGAAAATAATTTATGTCGGGAAGGCTAAAAATCTCCGAAACCGTGTGCGTTCTTATTTTATGTCAAAGCCTGTGGGACCGCGCCTTACGAAAATGATCTCGCTTATCCGTGACGTAGAGATAATTAATACAGACAGCGAAGTAGAATCCCTTATACTTGAAATGAACATGATCAAACAGCTTAAGCCGAGATATAATGTTAACCTTAAGGATGATAAATCATTTCCCTACATTGTAATTACAAATGAACCGTATCCAAGGGTTTTCCCCACCCGCAAGCGGCGTAACGATGGCTCGAAGTATTTCGGTCCTTACACTGATGTTGGCAATATGAAATTTTCGCTCAAAATGCTGCGCGAGCTTTTTATGATAAGGACATGCAGTCTTAATATTACACAGGAAGCAATTGAGAAAAAAAAGTTCAAGGTTTGCCTGGAGTATCACATACACAAATGCGAGGGTCCCTGCGAAGGACTGGTATCTCAGGCGAAGTATAATGAAATGACGGGTGAAATTGAAAAGGTGCTGCTTGGCAAAACCGCTTCGCTGATAAAAGAGCTTGAGGCAAAAATGCGCGATGCGGCAATGAATGAAAAATTTGAAGAAGCCGCGCTCATTAGGAACCGGATAGAATCACTGACAGTATATACTGAAAAACAAAAAATTGTAACTGAAGATTTTCTTGATAAAGATATTATAAATTTTGTGAAGGAAGAAGATGATGCCTGCGCTATGATACTGAATATCCGTGATGGTAAAGTAATAGGCAAACGGCATTATTACATAGATACCGTTGAAGATAAAGAGCCCGGCGAAATTCTGGAGAATGTGATATTCAGGTATTACAGCGAAAATACATTTATCCCCGATGAGATTCATTTACCCGAAGACGCTGATACAGGCGAGAACAGTATTGAAGCATTCAGTGAGTGGTTCATAAAAAATTTCGGTAAAAAAGTTGATTTCAAAATTCCCAAACGGGGCGAAAAAGTGCAGCTGCTTGCAATGGTCAAGACCAATGCAAGATATATGCTGGATGAGCTGAAGCTTCAGCGCTTAAAGCGCGAGTTCATACCAAACTCAGTTACATCATTAAAGCGTGATCTCAGGCTCACAAAGCTTCCCCGCAGAATTGAGTGTTACGATATTTCCAATATCCAGGGCACTGATACTGTGGCTTCAATGGTAGTTTTTATGGATGGAAGGCCGAAAAAAAATGATTACCGCAAATTCAAGATACAAAGTGCCCTGAACGAAGTCGGCAGACCCGATGACTTTGCCTCAATGCGTGAGGTGATTTTTCGCAGATTCAGGAAGCTGGCTGAGAAGAAGATCGCTGAATCACCGCAAACACACGAAAGCAATTTGCCTGATGGAGAAGCGCCGGTAGATATGAGTTTTGACACAATGCCCGACTTAATTGTCATTGATGGCGGCAAGGGGCAGCTATCAAGCGCCGTTAAGGTGCTGGGTGATATTGGTTTGAGTGATCTAAACATTATCGGACTTGCAAAGAGGCTGGAGGAAGTTTTTCTCCCGGGGGCTCATGAGGCGCAATCGATACCCAAAACATCAAGCGGCATTAAGCTTCTTCAGCGCGTAAGGGATGAGGCGCACAGGTTCGCGATAACTTTCCACCGCTCGCTGCGCGATAAGCGCACGCTTAAAAGCGAACTGGAGGAGATAAAAGGGATAGGCAAATCCACTGCACAAAAGCTGCTTAAGGAATTCGGCTCTGTAGATAACATTAAAATTATGATAAAGAATGATTTTGATGAATTTACAAAACGTGCAGGAAAAAAAGCTGCAGAAAGAATTAAGGAGTGGGCGGAAATTCTAACCTGAAATATTTTCAAAAACTGATTTTACTTTGTAATATTTAGTTTGTCTTATTTTTTTCTTTTCATTTTTTACAAAATCCTTTTCAATAAATTCAATATTTGTTCCATCTTTAATAGTGTTAATCAAATTTGGATTTTTTATAATTTCTCTCAGAAAATCAAAGCTTAAACCAATATTTCTGTTTATTTTTTCGTTTTTAGTCATTTAATTTATTTAAATAATTATTCTTATAATTTTGCCAGTTGTCTTTTAATTCCTGTTCTGAATAACCAATAGCAATTTCTAATTTATCAATTGATATTGCTGCTTTATCCTGTGAACCATCGGGATTCATGATATCTCTGTGAAAATAACCATGCGCACAATCATATCTCACAACAGGAACCCACTTATTATTAATATAAGTTTCATATTGAATCATAATATCTGTGACTTTACCTTTGGAAGTGATCACTTTAAAGCGAAGTCTTTCCGTGCCATCATCATCCAAATATTTAAAAAATTTTTTATCAGCCAAACTAAAATATTATTTTACATTCTTTGAGTTCTTTTGCATTTTTAAGAGTTTCTTTTCCAGTATCTTTTTATTCTTTAAACCCGAAATACTGCTTATCTCTTTCAACATTCTGTCATATTCTTTGATCCCGATTAGAACCATTTTGGCATATCCGTTTTGAGTAATTACATATGTTTGATTATTTAAATATGCATCATCTACTACTTTTGATGCGTTAGCTTTTAAATGACTGATAGGAATTATGTTTTCAGTGAAGTTCATATATATTTTTTGAATTGTCCGAATATAGTCTTAATTCAGTCCTGTTTCAATTCAATAAAATATACAAATATACTGGTATTAAAGTTTCATCTATTTTACAGCTTATTCCCTTGACAAAATCTGAAATCATCGTTAAAATTACACATAATCATTGCAGAACTTTAAAGGAGGCTTAACAGTATAATATTTAACAGGCAGTAAATATTCAGAAATACAGGCAGCAGTATTTGTTACGCGGCAATTGATGTAATGCAGCAATTTATGTTACGCAGCAATTGAAGTAACGCAGGATTAATTGTTAACTAAATTAAAATTACTATGGATAACAATAACATTGCAATATCGCTCAGAGATTTCACAGATGTAACAGATCCGGAACGCTCCAGGTACCTGCTTTTGAATAAATTCAAATTCTGCCAGAAAGAGCTGAATGAAACACGGCTATACCCCACCTACCAGATGCTGATAAATCTGTACAGCCAGCTTACAGATATAATGACAAATCACAACCGCATTTTCAACAAAGAGTATACTGATGCAATAACCGAGCAGGAATCGGAAGAAAAGCACATGCTTATCAATAACGATATTGAAAAAAGCTTTGAGTTCATGCACTGGTCATTAGCCCATCTTAACAGGCTGCTTGAGAACGGTAAGGCGATATATGATTTTGTGGATGAATCAATTACCATTGAATCAATCGGCATATACTCCAAATATAACACTGACGGATATTTTATTCTGCCTGATAACAGGGAGCGTGTACTGAGGATATTAAAGTATTCCCGTAACCTTTATAAAATACTAAAGACAAAAGAAGTAGCTAACAGGCGGATGACGCTTATAACTATTCCAAATACAGTATTGAAAAATTACATGATATCTGATGACATAATTAACCAGATAATATATATGCTGGATACCGAGCTGAATTTTTCATACAGTCATACTATACTGCCAGTTGCGAAACGTAAGTTTCTGGGATTTCTGGAGGGTGGGTAGACGCAGACAATTTAATTTATTTGCTTCAACAATGTTACACACACTAACTGAAAAAAGTGTTTATTAAGTTGTTGGCGAAAACGTTACTACATTACTACACTTAGTTCAGAAATGTGTAGAATAAACAATGCATCTATAATCATTTAACAAGTACCATTTTTTTGATGTCAAAAAAATTGCCTGCTTCCATCCTATAAAAATAAATTCCGCTTGAAAAATTTGAAGCATTCCAGTTAACTGTGTAGGACCCTGCACTATTAAACTCGTTTTCAGTTAATGTTTCAACTAAACGCCCAAGTATGTCATATATTTTCAGAGTTATATTTGAATTTTTGGGAATATCAAAATTAATTTTCGTATTTGGATTAAACGGGTTAGGATAATTCTGGTATAATTTATACTCTTTAGGGATTAAAGAACCTGTATTTTCTATTCCAATTATTCTTACAGAATCTAGCAGTTTATATACTCTTCGGTCGTACGTAACTGCAAGAGCGTAAATTGTACTGTTGTTAATCCTAAGAGCATCCATAGATTCAAGATGACTACCTGGACCACCAGACATTACATTCCATGTAATACCGTTATTCAACGAACGAACTAAATTAAATTCACTATTTCCGTAAATATTCGATGTTCCTGGAACCCAAATCATTGTTTTAGAATAATAATAAGAAGTCGAATAAACAATATTCCAGTTAATTCCAGCGTTAGTTGTTCGGTAAAACCATTCATTTGGGCTAGTTTGCCCTACAAATAATCCAGTTTGTTTATCTTCAGAAAATTGAATAGTAAATGGTGCGTCATTTCCTGCAATAATATCAGTTACAGTCCAGTTCAAACCGCCATTGGTTGTACTAATAATTTTTGATGTACCGCTTAATAGATCATCAGCCCCAAACCACGCATAATTGCTGTCAACTATGCACATAGAGTTATCCGCTGCAGAATATCCATAGTATTCAAAATTCCATCTCGTCCAGTTTAAACCACCATTAGTTGTTTTAAGTATTGCAACACCATTCCAGAATGTATTAAAAGCAAGATGACAAAAAGCGTAACCTATTTGATTATTTTGTTTACAAAAATTTATACCTACTACATGACCGGTATCATCAACATGATATTGTAAAGACCAGTTACTTCCCCCATTTGATGAATAATAAATTTCACTGGGATGAAATGTTCCTATCCACAGTTTGGAGTTACCAGATGCTGTAAAACAAAAACCTTTTACATTTTCGTTCAGATCATTGTTAATATGAACCCATTCATATATCGAACGTTTAGCTAAATATGGATAATCATAATTGTTATTCTTATGGAGAGTTCCAAAAGCCCACGATAATGATGTATCAATTACTTTTATACCCCAAATATGAGGTATTCTGTTACTATCATTTGGCAAACTGTTTTCATATAACCACTGAGTTAAGATAGCAGGCGTTTGAATCAAAAACAAAAGAACAAATATTTTCAATTTTTGCACAATAAATAATTTTATTTAACAAATATATTAAGTATATATAAGAAATAAAGGGGGGTTTTCCCCCCTTAACTCTATATAATTTTTACTTAATTAATACCATTTTCTTTGATTTAATAAATTGTCCTGATTCTAATACATAGAAATAGACACCACTTGCATATTTTTTAGCATTAAAATTGACCTCATATTCGCCTTTTATTTGGTTTTCATTTACTAAAGTAGTGATTAATTCGCCTTTTAGATCATAAATTTTTAAAGTCACAAAATCATCTTTAGGAATTGAATATTTAATACTGGTTACTGGGTTAAAAGGATTAGGATAATTATTAAACAATTCAAATGCAACCGGATCAGTATTATTTGTTTTTCTTAATGGATTGTTAAATCTGGTGTTTAATCTATTATCTAACCCCGGCAGAATATAATGTCCGTTTGACTCAAAAACATAGTCCCTGATATATCCTTCTGAGGGTCCTGATATATCCTGATATTTCAGACTTATTACACAAGTTGAATCAAGATACGCATAATTTTGGTCAACGCTCCCGATCAGAGTAGAAATATCTCCCTCATTGGAATGTTCAGCACTTTCAATTTGCAGAGAAGTCTTTGTATATCCATAATACATTACCGGCACAACCGTAAAATATGTCATTTCATAATCATTGTCAAATTCAACAGTAGTGTATACTACCTCATCATCTAAGTTCCCCACAGGTATTAAAATATCAGAAGCTTGTTCACGCCGGGCAAATTGTAATTCAGTAGATGTATTATCTCCGAAGAATACACCTATTGTGCCTGCCCAATCTTTTACCGCCGGGTATCTTACATAATCATTATCAGGATTGTGTCCCAGCCGACCAAGCAAAGCTAAACTGTCGATCTGAGTGCCTGATCCATTCCTTAATTTTTTATTCTTCAAAAGTTTTTTAATTTTTTGCTGTGCAGTTGAATCAAAATGAGCATATACTGAATCTGTGTTCACTCCTTTTACAATTTTTTCACCGTTATAATTATATTGAATATTTTCTGTAATATTATTGCCCTCATTTAAGGTAGCATTATCAGGCGAACTCACATCATCGGAATAATAAAGTACAATATCTCCGTTTTCAGTTATCCCGACTTTTGTTCCTACAGGATGATCAACAGCATTGAGTTTTAGCTGATCAAAGTAAGTAATATCATTTACTGATTCTGTAAACTGAATATTTATATTACCATTTGAATCAATCATAGGTTTATTCTGTAACAAATAAAGATCCGTAATATCGTTCCCGTAAAATTCAGAAAATTCTGATTTATAGAATACATTGTTTTCAGGTACTAATTGCGAGTCATTTTGAACCCATAACCAGGGACAGCCGCCGATTTGAGTACTTGAAAATTGAATTGGTATAGATGTAGAAGTTTGCTGCATGCAACCACCAGTATTACCCATTGTTAATTTTTCACTAATTGTAAATCCTTGTGGAGCAATAAGATCACCATCGCAACCTGATCCATCAAAATTATAGTTATAAATTCTAAAATAATACATATTATTAGGGGTTAATGATTTTACACCATGTTCGTCCCATGGTAACTGCAAACAATTTGGATTGCTACACTTTAACAAACACCACTGATAACAATTAACATTCGTTCTATTTTCTGGATAAACATCACCATAAGAATTTTTTGTTAAAATATAATTACCTGTTGAGTTATCTATGGGCATATTTGATTTGAAGACTATTTGTGGAATAGTTTTGCATATTCTATATCTAATATGAGACTGTTGCGGTTCACAAGGTCGCCAAAACCAAGTATAATGGTTGTCCAAATGAAAAACGAAAGTTCTAAGGTGTAATGTAGTAGCTGTCTGTGATACTACGTAAGCGTATGTACATTGATCTTGACTAAAACGTTCTGAATCCCAACCAAGAGTATTGTTTAGATCAAACTCAATAGTCGCATTTGCGAAGTCACCTGTTTCGTAAAAATCGCACGTCCGTATAGACATGTCATAATTAGCACTCGATAGATCTCCACAACCAATGTTCACTATCGAGCCCGCTCCATATGTAAAAACCTCAGTGTTATCCGGTCCACCTGTATCCAACCAGGAAACACATTGAGATAATGTATTATTTACCCACAAAATGGATAAAAATAACATTGCAATTAATAGAATTTTGTTTTTCATTGCATTATTAATTTTAGTTTTAAAGAGAGTCCTGCTATCAGGATAAAAAATTCGCTTTAAATATCTATTTAAAATTCCACTGGAATTTCCATAATTTTTGCTCCGTCTACATCGTATAAAACCCACCACCATCTGTCATCATGAAATTCCATTACCCAATTATCATTTTCAATTAAGTTAATAGAAATTTCAGTTGCTTGTTTTATTGGTTGAGATGGATTGAAAGCAGGGATGCAAAAATAAAGAAATGAAACTAAAATCGTAAGAATCTTCAGTAAGTTCATAATACCCTCGAATTTCTGTAAAAGTTTAATCAACAATAATGTTTAATATTATGAATCTAAAGCAAACTTTTATTCAATTGTTGAGGGTTTTAAGCAAACACTTGTGAAGTTAATTTATTTAACATTGTGTTTATACCAAATTTAAATTAATTTACTTTAAATAAATCAACTAGATTGTTGAGGATTCATTGTGAAAAATGAAATTTTTTCAATACTTAAAAATTTGGTTCCTAAACAACGTATTCGTTTAAAAGAGTTTTTAAGTAGTTCCCAATATACCCATAATAAAAATCTTACGATTTTTTATAATCTTCTTATAAAATTTTATCCTGACTTTAACATTTCTTTAAAGCAAAAAAAAGAAATGTTTGCATTTATTTATGGGAACAAAGAATATAATGATTCTACTTACAGAAGCTTAATTCACTTATTACGAAATAGAATTGAAGATTTTTTGGTATTTGAACAGGCACTTAACAATCAAAAAAACAGAACCCTTTCGTTATTGAAATTTTATTATGATTCAAATATTAATGGGGCATTTGATAAATCCATTCAACATCTTGAAAAAACCTTTTATAAAAACTATTCAGAATTTTCATCTGATGACTTATTGCAGATATATCATATGGAGGTCTTGAAATACAACTTCAATAAAACAAATATAAAAACTCTGCACAATAAAAGCATACTTTCTAAATCAATAAACATAAATGTTAGCGGTATTACTTTGACGCTGCATTATTTCATTGAAATGGTAAGTGATTTCGTAATACAAGTTACCTTAATGAATAGCTTTGAGTACAAATCACTTACAAACTACAATCTGGAAAGCATTTTCAATATAGAATTATTGAAATCAATGTTTAAAAATGATGTTGAAAAGAAGGTATTCAGCTTGTATCTTTTACTTTATAGATTATTTTCAAAACCTAATAATGAATCTAATTACAGCAAATATAAAAAATCTGTAGAAGAACATATAAAGAGAATGAAATCCGAAGATGCCGCTTTTCACTATTCATGTTTGGTATCTTACAGTTTAATAAAGAAAAATCTGGGGAAGAATCAAAAGTACGAAGTTGAACTTTGGTATTTATATCAGCAAATTTTAGAAAAAAAGCTATATTCTAATAGTAAGAATAAATATTTAGATATTTCCCTTTATAGGGCAATCCTTTTTCTGGGACTTAAACTAAAATTATTTGAACATGTAAAAATATTTATAGATAATTATTATACAAAAGT
>JAANMW010000705.1_pt1 | contig 39104 bp, 22 predicted proteins | sample 7279671 | NCBI WGS metagenome assembly JAANMW01 (sample SAMN14094541, study PRJNA606508) | bioreactor metagenome | isolation source: A lab-scale SPAN reactor treating ammonium-rich wastewater day 247 | place: Ireland: Galway | collected 2017-09-19 | reverse complement strand
CGGCGACTGGCTCAAGCGCCGCCGGCAGAGTCTGGATCTGACTCAGGCGGAGCTGGCCGAGCGCGCCGGCTGCTCGGTCTTTGCCCTGCGCAAGATCGAGACGGGCGAGCGTCGGCCCTCCAAACAGTTGGCCGGGCTGCTGGCCGAGGCCCTGCGCGTGCCGTCGGAGCAGGCCGCCGCCTTTGTGGCCGCGGCGCGGGGGGAGAGCAGCCTCGAACGTCTGCGCCTGCCGGGGCAGAGCGCCGCCGAGACCGCGCCGTCGCCCGCAATCCCTGCCATACCCCTGCGCAACTGGCCGCCCTGCCCCACGCCCCTGGTGGGCCGGGAAGACGAGTTGGCCAGCCTGACCCGGCTGCTGGCCGACCCCCTCTGCCGGCTGCTCACCCTCATCGGCCCCGGCGGCATCGGCAAGAGCCGGCTGGCCGTGGAAGCGGGCGCCCGCGCCGCCGCCGCCTTCGCCGACGGCGTCTGCTTCATCCCCCTGGCCCCGGTTGCCGCGCCCGCCGCGGTCATCCCCGCCTTTGCCGAGGCCCTGGGCCTGACCCTGGCCGGTCAGGTGGAGATGCGGTTGCAGCTATTCAGCCATCTGGCCGACCAGCAGGCCCTGCTGGTGGTGGACAACCTGGAGCATCTGCTGGCCGTCGCCGGGCTGCTGGCCGAGATTCTGGCCCGCGCGCCGGGCGTCAAGCTCATCGCCACCTCCCGCGAGCGGCTGAATTTGCAGAGCGAGTATGTCTTCGTCACCCAGGGGTTGCCCACGCCCCCGCCCGACCGTCTGCACCGGGCGCACGACTACGACGCTATCCGCCTCTTCGACCAGGCCGCGCGGCGGGCCGGCGCCGAGTTGAAATTGCAGGACGAAGAGCTGGCCGCGGCCGCGCAGGTCTGCCGCACGGTGGAGGGGATGCCGTTGGGCATCGAGCTGGCCGCGGCCTGGACGCCGCTGCTGAGCTGCCAGGAGATCGCCGCCGAGATCCAGCGCGGGCTGGACTTCCTCGCCACCCGCCTGCGCGACCTGCCGGAGCGCCAGCGCAGCCTGCGCGCCGTCTTCGACCACTCCTGGCGGCTGCTGGACGACGAGGAGCGGGCCGCCCTGGCCCGGCTCGCCATCTTCCAGGGCGGGTTCGAGCGGGACGCGGCCGCGGCTGTGGCCGGGGCCAGCCTGCCCATCCTCCTCAACCTGGCCTCCAAATCCCTGATCCGTCGCACCGAAAGCGGCCGCTACGACCTGCACGAGGCGGTGCGCCAGTACGCCTACGCCCGGCTGGGCGAGATGCCCGACTGCCGCGAGACCTGCGACCGCCACAGCCGCTTCTATCTGGCCCGGCTGGACGGCCGCGAGCCGGCCCTACACAGCCGCGCCCAGCGCCAGATCCTGCGCGACCTGACAGCCGAGAGCGACAATCTGCGCGCAGCCTGGGATTGGGCCGTCCAGCGCGGCCTTTTTGACGCGCTCGCGCCGGCCACGCGCGGTTTCGGCTGCCTGTTCGAGCTTTCCGGCTGGCTGGACGAGGGCGTGGCGCGGCTGGAGGCGGCTATTCAGGCCGTGAGCCGGGCCTCGGTCGAGGAGAGCCTGCGGCGGCGGCTGGCGGGCGAAGCGCGCGCACAACAGGCCCTGCTGCTCATGCGTCACGGCAACTTCGTCGCCTCGCTGCAGCGGGCCAACGACAGCCTGGCCCTGCTCCGACCCCTGGGCGACCCCAACCCGCTGGTGCGCCCGCTGATCTTCGGCAGCATCATCCAGCACATGACCGGCGAACTGGACGCGTCCCGGGCGGCCTGCGAGGAGGCGATGGCCCACGCCCGGGCCACGAACGACTGCTGGGGTGCGGCCTACGCCGATTTTCTGCTCGGCTACGTCACCCACCTGCGCGGGGAGCACCAGGCCGGCTACGCACGCATGCGCGACCGGCTGCGTCTGTGGCGGGAGAGCGGCGATCCCCATTCCATCGCCCTGGGGCTGAACTTCTTCAGCCCGGTCGCCATCCACCTGGGCCACTTCGCCGAGGCGGAGGCCAGCCTGCGCGAGAGTTTGGAGCTTGGCCGGCAGGTGGGGGATCGCTGGAGCATCGGCACGAGTCTGCGCTTTCTGGGCCTGGTCGCCCTGCGCCAGGGGGATGCGGGCGCGGCCCAGGAACTGCTGCGCCGCAGCCTGGAGGTGCATCGGGGCGTCGTTACCGGCTGGGACCTGGCTCGCTCACTGATTTATCTGGCCGAGGCCGGCCTGGCTCTGGGCGATGTGGCGGAGGCCCGGGCCTGCTACGCGGAGGCCCTGGTCATGGCCGAGGAAGCGGGCTCCCCGCCGCTGGCAGCGGAGGCGCGGGCGGGATTGGCGGGGCTGTGAGGCGGGGGAGTGGGGAATCGCCCATGGTTGCTTCTTCGGGGGTGTTTGACCTGTCCCTCCCCCTGTGCTACGATCGCAGACAAGATCGGGTTCTTCCACAATCGCGCCTGTATTGTCCTATCCCGACCGAGCCATGAACGCCACGACCGTTATACCGCCACCTGCGCTGGAAACCGAACTGCCCACGGGCAGCGCCGATGACTTGGCGCTCGGTCTGCATCGAAACCTGGGCGCCGATCTTGTGGCCGTGGCCCTCTATGGTTCCCGGGCGCGGGGGGACGCCACCGAGTGGAGCGACTGGGATCTTCTGGTCATTGCCCGTAACTTACCGCAAAGGCACCTTGACCGGCATTTCTTCATGAAGAAGATGCTGCCGGAAGGCTGGCGGGGGTTGGCTTCCGTCCTGGCCAAGACGCCGGAAGAATTCACGGCCCATCTTCCGGCGCTCTATCTCGACATCGCCCTCGACGCCGTCATCCTCTTCGACACCAATGGCTATTTGGCCTCGCGGCTGACGCGCTTACGCCGGCTCATCGCCAGAGTCGGGCTGTATCGTGAACAGACCGGCGCTGACTTTGCCTGGCGATGGCGTACTTCCCCCGGCCTGGGGTGGTCGCTGCAGTGGGAGGACGCGTGATGAACGGCGCCAAAGATGCCGGCTATCGGCTGCGGCTGGCGCAGGGCTTTTTGCATGAAGTCAGGCAGGACATACCGCTGGCGCGCTGGCGTTCAGCGGTAGACAATGCCCATATGGCGATCGAAAACGCAGCCAAGGCCGTTCTCGCTCTGATCGGCCCTGTGAGCAGGAGCCATCATCCACATCACCAAATCCGCCAGGGGCTGGCGATGAATGTCTTTCCGTCGCACCGGCGCGCCGATATCGAGCGTTTGGCGCAGTTGGCCGAAGGCATGGGGGCTGACGTTCACATTCGCACCGACTACGGCGACGAGTTGGGCGAGCTTACGCCGTGGTAGTTATTCGACGAAAAGGATGCTCAGGACGCGCTTCGCCTGGCTGAAGAAGCGGTCGATCTGGTCTTGAGGATTCTCGAGGGGTAGCCGCACGATTCGGCATGGCCGCGCTCTGGCCCGGCGATGCCTTCCCCGCCTGCCAATGATAGGCGTCGTTTTGCTAACGACCCGCAGCGCCTGCTCAGGCATTGGCCAGGTCCTGCTCCAGCTCGGCAGGGCTTCCTGGCGATCCTGGAAAGTGTGGCGGTTTCTCCAAGAAGCAGAACGCGCAGAGCGCCCGTGCACGTGCGCGGGCGCTCTGGCTGGATGGGGTAGGGCGTGCGGGATTAGCGCAGCATCACCGGCAGGTAATCGCGGTAGCCGATGAGGATGTGGGCGACGGCGCTGCCGGTCAGCCCGGCGCTGTCCTGCGCCCGCAGGGTGATCACATGCTCGCCTGGAATCAGGGTGTTGATCGGCAGGGATGGCCCCACGCCGAGCACGCCCTGACGGTCGCTCGACCACTGCAACGCCGCATCGGGCAGGGTGCCATCCTCCAGGTCGATGCCAATGCCCTGCAACACCACCAAGCCGCCCGGAGCAAACATCGCCCCGTCCGGCGGATCGCTGATCGTGGCCATCGGCGCCTTGTTCGGGATCGTCACTGCCGCGGATTCGGCAAAGCCCACGTTCACGCCATCGCTGGCAACGACGCGGAAGTGAGCGGCATTGCCGCCGGCAAAGGCATCCACCTGCACGGCGTAGGAAGTGCCGGTCAGCTCGCTGGCCAGCAGTTGCCACGCCACACTCGCGTTGTAGCGGTAGAGCACGGCATAGGTGAGGCTGTCGCCGTCCTGATCCGAGCCGGTCCAGGTGAGATTGCGGGTGCTGCCCGCGGGCCAGGTCGCCGGCGCGGCCGGGTTGGTGATCGTCACCACCGGCGCATGCGCGCTGACCGCCTGCGCGGCCAGCACCTGATTGCCGGCCAGCAGCACCACCTGCGTCGTGCCCTCGCTCCAGGGCAGGATCATGGAGACGTCGGCCTGTCGCGTGTCTTCGGGCGGGAAGGGAGGAGCGTCATCCTCGCCGCCGCCATGGCCATCGTATTCGCTCTCGAAGCTGATGCCGAAATCCTCGCGATACAGCGTCTTGCCCCCGTCGCGCAGTTCCACGGCGAAGCCCTGGCCCGGCAAGGGGTAGAGGGCCGCGCCCTCGCCCCCGCTGAGGCGATGCAGGTTGTAGAGGCGGCCCGGTTGTTTGGGGTCGTAGCCGGGCGCCTGGGGATTGAAGATCGTGGCGTTCACCACCAGCAACTCGTTGGCCGCGGTGGGCTGGAAGTTTTGCGGCCCCAGCCGCGTCCCCAGCGCCCCTGCCTGCGCGGCCTGCGCCGCGGCGTCGAGGCGATTGGACATGTAATTCCAGGTGTAGGGCGAGATCCAGCCCTCGCGGCTGCCGCCGGACGGGCAATAGCTGAGCGCGTCGTGCGTGCTGGCGGGATCGTAGATCTTGCCGGTGATGGGATTGAAGCCGAATTCCTGGATACTGGAGGAGGTGTAGGGGAAGGCAGAGCTGCCATCGTTGGAGCCGCAGGCGTCGGCGGTGTTTGTGTGCTTCAGGTCATAATCGTGCAGCAGCTCGTGCACGAAGATGTAGCCGCCCGCTCCTGGCGCGTCGGTGCTGGTGCCCGGCGCGTCGGTGCCGATGCCCACCACGCCCAGGCCGCCGGCGTGCGGATAGACCGGCATGTCCGCGTGACCGCAGGGATAGCCATCATCATCCACCCAACCATAGACGTGGTCGGCCCCCGTGAATGCGCCTGTGCCAAACAGCCAGCTCAAGGCGTTCTCCAGTATCCACATGGCATTCAGCGTCTGGATCAGATCGTGCTGGTTGTTGCCGCCCGTGGTGCTGCCGCAGGGCGTCAGCGATTTCGTCCAATCCAGATAACCGCTTTTGACCGAGTAGGTGATGCCGTTGTTGCGGATCGGCAGCAGTTGTTCGAAGTAATCGGCGGCGCCGCCATTCACCGCCCAGCCCCCCGCGTACTGCCCGCCGGTGTAGCCGGAGGGATGGTAGCGGGTGCGTTGACCCACGATCTTGAGCGTATCCCGCTTGCGGAAGGTGAGATTGATGGTGCCGTTGGCGGGGAAACGGTTGTTGCCCTCGTTGGTCTCGGTGAATTGGCCGTTCGGGTCCACCACCGCGTAGAAGCTGACCGCCACATCGTTGCTGAAATTGACGTTGAAGTAGATGTTGGCGCTGTCTGGGTCGGCCTGATCGAGTGTGTTTCGGGCCTTGCCGGTGGCCATGGCCGTGTATTCCACGCCATTGGCGAAGATGTGCAGCCGTACCGGCACACTGTTCAGTGATGGGCCGATGCCGCCGCTGTAACGCAGGTAAATGCGGGCGGTCGTGTCCTTTTTGGCAGCCACAGGCAGCGAATTGTCCGCGCAGGTGGCCAGCCCCTGGCTGGTGTTGAAGCACTGCACGCCCTGATTGATCTCGATACCGAAGATCGAGAGATCATAGGAAAGCAACTGCGGCACCACCACCAACGGCGGCAGGTAGGGAATGGCGAAGATGGGATAGAAGGTGGATGTGGCCGTCGGTGTGGGTGTGCGCGTCGGCGTGCGCGTCGGGGTACGGGTAAAGGTGGGCGAAGGCGTGCGGGTGGGGGTAGCCGTGGCAGCCGGTCTCGGTGCAAACATGAGGTCGTCGATCGACTCGCTCAGGGTGGTATTGCCATAATCGAGCGCCACGCTGGCGATGCGGCCCTGCGCGTCGAAGAGGCCCAGGAAGGCGGTGTGCGGCTCCGGCGCGATGCTGCGCACGACGCAGATGACCCGGCCCGCGGCGTCATACGCGGTCAGCGCCGCGGCCGGCTGCACTGTCTCGCCATTGCCGATCCACATGCCCACGTGCGTCTTGGCGCCGGTGAAGGTCATGCGCATGGGCACATTGGCGCTGGTATTGGGAAAGACCGCGTCATTGCTGGCGACATTGGGCGTCGAGTGCGCCTTGGCAGGCTCATTTCCGTAGATTCTCGCCCGCGTCTGGTTGTTATCCTCGAAAATGACGCCGTGCGACGCCTGGTAACTGCCGCCAATGATACTGCCGTTGGCCCGATCATCGAAGTGGATCAAGCCCGGGTTGGGGATCTGCTGCGGGCTTGTCAGTTGTTGGCAGGCCGAGGCCGTGGTGGCGGTGGGCGTGGGCGTGCGCGTTGGCGTGTGCGTCGGCGTCCGGGTAAAGGTGGGTGAAGGCGTGCGTGTGGGCGTGTGGGTGCTCGTGGGCTGATTGGGATCCTCGACCGGCACATAGCCGCTGCTGGAGGAGGCCAGCTCGCTCGTGCCCGCAAACAGGCACAGCACCTCGGTGATCTCCGGGCGCTGCGAGTAGATATCGCCGCCAAACTGGCCATTTGCGTCCACCGTGGCCAGGGTCGTGGCCCAGGGGATGTACTCCCGTTTGGCATTGACGCCCTGGATGAACACCGTCGGCGGGTGGCGCTTGTCGTAGAACTCCTTGATGCCGTCAAGCTCCCCTTCCACCATCACTTCGCCCCGGTTGGTGGCGCGGCAGCGCAGTTCCGTGCGTTGCAGCACCCGCGCTTCCACCCGCGCCCCGCCCAACGGATCGAATTCGATGTGCTTATCTCGCGGATCCAGGTCGCTGACCAGGTTGCGCTGGCTGGAGGCGCTGATATCGACGCCGAAGATGCTGCCCACCACGGCCGGGCCTCCCGGTTTGATGATCACCGGGATGTCGCGAATCTCGCCCGGCCCCAGGTTCAGGCCCATCTGGCCGCCATTCACATCCACATGCCAGTCCGGCGGCAAGCCATTCTCATAGCTGAGATAGAAGAACTTGGCGACGGCGCTGTCGTTGAACAGGCGGATGGCATTTTCATAGATCGATCCGCCGCTGCCCGGATCGGTGGCCTGGAAATAGTCGATGTTTTCCTGCTCGCGGTTGCCATCCTGGTTGCCCAGCACCGTCTCCCCTGCCACAGGGTCGAGGCGCACGCGCACGCAGGTGTGGAAATAGAAGATGCCGGCCGCGATCTGCTCCGGCGTCAGGGTGACGTTGGGCGTCCAGTCCACATACACATCGACGAATGTGTTGGGCGCGATGTTGGCCAGGCCGGGGAAGGTGTTCTTGTCCACCACGCCCACCCCTGCCCAGCCGCTGGCCCCGGCAATGCCCACTCCCGGCGGGTCGGTGACCTCGAAACGCACGACCACATTGGTGGCGGCCTGGGTGCCCACATTGCGCACGCGGGCATACAGGCGATTGGCCATGCCCACGGCCGGGTCATCCCCATTGCCCCGCGGCACAGAATTGCCGCTCAGGTCGTTCCATGTGCCATAGCGATAGGTCCCGAACCCGTTCACCGGGCTGTCCACCCAGATGTCGGTGGTTTCCCAGGTGTTGCCCGGCGGCGATGTCCAGGGATAGAGCATCACATCGGGCTGGCTGGCGCCGCTGAACCGCACGGTGACGCAGTAGTTGTCCTCGTCCGCCTGCTTTTCGATGGAGATGTAGATGCCGTCGCTGGCGTTGTTGAAGTTCTGCCCCTCCTTCCACAGGTTGTTGCGGTTGCCACCCGGCGGCGCTTGCAGCGTTACCCACGGGTCCGAACCTTCCGACACCCGCTCGATCAGCACCCCCTCATCCGGGATGCCGTTGGGAAAACCGCCGTTCAGATCGTCGCCCAGCACCCGCCGGCGCACGCTGATCATGTAATACAGGCTGCCGGTGATGCTGGCCTTGATCGCCTGGGGATTGGGTTTGTCAGCGGGGTTGTATTCCATCGCCCACAGACAGATGGTTTCGCCCCCCTGCCCGGAGCTGATGGCGACGTACTTGCTCGGCGGCATCCAGCCGGGGAAACCGGTATGGCTTTGCTTCTCGAACACGCCGGTTTGGCCGGGGTAATTGCTGTCCATCAGCTCGAATTCGCTGTTGTAATTGCTGGGATGCGCCGGCCCCCCTTCCTGGAAGGCATGGCCGATCTCGTGCGCCCAACGGCCCCACACCTGGCGATCGGTTTCCGAGGGGTTTTCGCTGAAGATGGCGCAGCCCACCAGCTTGGTCGATCCGCCCGGCCCCATCTTGAGATTGCACTTGTTCGCCTGGCCGCGATGGAACTGGGCGGCGTTGGTCTCGGCCATCACCACCATCACCGCGTCGATGTTCGTCCAATCCAACCCGGCCGGGGAATTGTCCACAGCGTCATTCAGCACCTTCATGTACTTGCCGCCGTTGGAAAGGTCGCCGTCGCCGAAATCATCGATGTAATCGCTGCGATTGTCCGGCAACTCGAACAGGGTGGAGACTTGGGCCTCGATGTTGATCTTATCGTACGAGGTGTTGCGCCACAGGGTGTCCAGTTCGCCGAAGAACCCTTGCACCTCGGCCTGCGTGTAGCGCGAGGTGGCGGTGTAGTCGTCGAAATAGACGCGCAGCACGATCGCCCGTTTGGCGCCCAGCACATCCGCGTCCGGCGCCAGGTCGATGCCCGCTTGCCGGGCCTGCCACTGATCCAGCCCGGCGGGGGGCTGGTCCGCGCTGCCCCCACCGAAGTCGATGATCACCGGGCCGTCCCCTTGCAGCGCGGCCGCGGGCGCCGCGGCGAGGGCGAAACTGCCCGCAGCCAGCAGAAGCAGGGCCAACAACGGCCCCAGCGCCCTCAACATGCGCACAAAAAAACCACGAGAATGTACACGCTTGTACATGAGAAAACCTCCTTTGACCTGTGTGTGTTGGTTTGTTGGTTTGTTGGTTTGTTGGTTTGTTGGTTTGTTGGTTTGTTGGTTTGTTGGTTTGTTTTGTCTAAAATATCGCGCGCGAACACTGAACACTGAATACTGAACACTGAATACTGTATACTGGATTACTGATACGACAGCCCCGGCGCCGGGGGAATATCCGGGCAACTCGCATCCCAACGGATGGTGCAATCTAAGCACAGAACCGATGCAAAGTCAATGGCAAAAAAGACGCCGGCCGCGCCCCATTCAGGACGTCCACCCGCCCTTCCCCGCCTGCGCCCCCTGCAAATTGGCTGAATCCCCCGGAAAACAGTAAAATCACCCTTCCCGTCTCCCCGCTTCCCTGCCCCCGACACCCGACACCTCACATGCGTCCCACCACCAGCGATCAAGTCCGCGATGCCTTCCTCGAATTCTTCGAGGAGCACAGCCACCAGCGCGTCCCCAGTTCCTCCCTCATCCCCTACAACGACGACACCATCCTGCTGACCAACGCCGGCATGGTGCAGTTCAAGGATGTCTTCCTGGGGTACGAGACCCGGCCCTACCTGCGCGCGGCCACATCTCAGAAATGCATGCGCGTCTCGGGCAAGCACAACGACCTGGAAAACGTCGGCCCCTCGCCGCGGCATCACACCTTCTTCGAGATGCTGGGCAACTTCAGCTTTGGCGACTACTTCAAGCGCGACGCCATCCGCTTCGCCTACGACTTCCTCACCGGCGTGCTCGAACTCGACCCCGACCGGCTTTATTACACCGTCTTCCAGGACGATGACGACGCCTTTGGCTATTGGACGCAGGACATGGGCATCGACCCGGCGCGGGTCTATCGCATGGGCGAGAAGACCAACTTTTGGTCGATGGGCGATGTCGGCCCCTGCGGCCCCACCAGCGAAGTGCACTACGACTGGGGGCCGGCAGCCTGCACCTGTGGCCGGCCGGACTGCTCGGTCTTGATCGACAACGGCTGCGACCGCTGGCTGGAAATCTGGAACCTGGTCTTCATGCAGTACAACCAGGACGCCAACGGCGTGCGCACGCCCTTGCCCAAGCCCGGCATCGACACCGGCATGGGCCTGGAGCGCATCGTCGGCGTGGTGCAGGGCACGCCCGTCAACTACGAAACCGATCTCTTCACCGCCATCCTGGATCACATCCAGGCGTTGCTGGGGCATAGCAACGAGCAGCGCCGGGGCTTTCAAACCGCCTACCGCGTGATTGCCGACCATGCGCGGGCCGCCGCCTTCCTCATCGCTGATGGCGTCCGCCCCGGCCCGGTGGGCGCGCCTTATGTGTTGCGCACGGTGGTGCGGCGGGCTTTTCGCTTTGGCTGGACCATGGATTTGCGTGCGCCCTTCCTGGCCGAGGTCTGCGAGGCCGTTATCGCCCGCATGGGCGGGGTCTATCCCGAACTGAATGACCGTGCGACGCTGATCCGCCGCACCGTCACACGCGAAGAAGAGCAGTTCATCGCCGCGCTCGAGCGCGCCCTGCCCGAATTGGACCGCACTCTGGCAACACTGAGCGCGGGGGGGCGCACCGAGTTGCCAGGCGCCGCGGCTTTCGATTTCAAATCCACACTCGGCCTGCCGCTGCCCATCACCCGCGACATCTGCACCGAGCGCGGCTTCAGCGTCGACGAGCCCGGGTTCCAGGCCGCGGAAGAGGCGCACCGCCGCCTCAGCCAGGGCAAGATCGGCGAAAACCAGTTCGCGGCCGGGACGGAGCAGTACGTCCGCGCGCTGGACAGGCTGCAGCAGCGCGGCCTGCTGCCCGAAGGCGGCATCGATTATGACCCCTACGGCGCCCTGACCCGCACCACCCAGGTGATCGGGATCTTGCAGCGGGGCGAGCTGGTCGAAAGCGCCACGATCGGCGACGAAGTGGAACTGATCCTGGCCGAGACGCCGTTCTATGTCGCGGCCGGCGGCCAGATCAGCGACACGGGCCGGGTGGTGGCGGCGGGCTGGGAAGCGCGGGTGGTGGACATGGCCCGGCCGGTATCCGCCCTGCCCCTTCATCGCGCCGTCGTCCTCTCCGGCAGCCCGCGCATCGGCGACAGCGTGGAAGCAGAGGTGGACGCCGGCCGGCGTTGGGACATCATGCGCAATCACACCGCCACCCATCTGCTGCACGAGGCCCTGCGCATGCACCTGGGCCGGGATGTGCATCAGGCCGGGTCGTTGGTGGCGCCCGACCGTTTGCGCTTCGATTTCAGTTACGATGCTCCGGTCACATCCGACCAGCTCGACCGCATCAGCGAGACCGTCAATCAGGCGATCCTGGCCGACTATTCCCTGAAAATCGCGCACAAAGGCTTCAAGCAGGCGCTGGCTGAAGGCGCCACTGCCCTCTTCACCGAGAAATATGGCGATATCGTGCGCACCGTGTTTCTGGGCGATTGCATCGAAAGCGTCGAAACCGGCGGCCACGATTTTTGCAGCCGCGAGCTGTGCGGCGGCACGCATGTCCACCACACGGCCCAGATCGGCGGCTTCCTCATCGTCAGCGAAGGCTCGGCCGCGGCGGGCGTGCGTCGCATCGAAGCGGTGACAGGCCGCGGGGCCTATGACCTGATCCACCGCCGGCTGGAGACGCTCGACCGCGTGGCCGCGGCGCTGCACGCGCCTGTGGACGCAGCCGCGGCCAGGGTGTTGGATTTGAAGGAGCAGACCGCGGCGCTTGGCCGCGAGGTGCAGCGGCTGCGGCAGCAAGCCCTGGCGCGGCAGGCGCACTCTCTGGCCGCGCAGGCGCAGGAGCACGGGGGCCTGAAGCTGCTGGCTGCGCGCGTCGATGTCGCGGATAGCGACAGCCTGCGCCTGTTGGCCGATGATCTGCGCAGCAAATGGGCTGCGGGCGTGGTGGTGCTGGGCGCGCTGCTGGATGGCAAACCGCTGTTGCTGGCCGCGGCCACGCCCGCGGCAGTGCAGCGCGGCGCGCATGCCGGCGCCCTGGTGCGGCAGTTGGCCGCGCTGATGGGCGGCGGCGGCGGCGGCCGGCCCGACATGGCCCAGGCCGGCGGCCGCGATCCCGATCGGCTGGACGCGGCGCTGGCCGCGGCCATGGCGGCCATGATCGCCCAGCTTGCTTGATCTGATTTGGTTGCCATGACTTCCCACACTTTGACCCTGCCGGCCCCGGCCACACTGGAGGCTGCGGTCGCGGCCCTGGCCCTGGCCCAGCCCGGAGATCAGGTGTTGCTGATCCTGCCTGAGGCTGCGGATGCGCTGGCGCACGAGGTGCGGCTGCGGCTGCTGCGGCGGCAAGCGGACGCGGCCAATCTGCGCCTGGGCTTCGTCACCGCCGATGCGGATGTGCGCTACCACGCCCGCCGCGCCGGCATCCCCACCTTTGCCACGGCCGCGGCGTCGCACTGGCGCACTCCCGCACCCCCGCCCGCCTTGCCCGGCCCCGAGGGACTGCGCCCGCTGCGCCTGCCTCCTCCGCGGGTGGTGGGATTGGGACTGCGGGCCCCGGAGATCGTCACCCTGCCGGGGCGGACCCTGTTGGCCGGGCGCACGCGGCGGACGCGCCCGCGCGGGTGGGTGACGGCGCTGGGCTACCTGCTCTTGGTGGCCCTGGTCGCTGCCGGGCTGGCGGGCGTGGCCCTGCTGCTGCTGCCGCAAGCCACCGTCACCCTGATCCCGGCCCGCACCCGGCTTGTCAGCTCCATCGATGTGACCGCGCGTGTGGGCATCGATGCTGCCGATTATCTCAATCGCCTGACGCCAGCGCGGGCCGTGCAGGCGCAGGTGGATGGCTTTGCCACCGTGCTGACCACCGGGGTGGAGAACGCGCCCCTGGGCAAGGCCACGACCAACGTCACCCTGATCAACCAAACCAACCGCGAGATCCTGGTGCCGACAACGACGGTGGTGCGCACGACCACGGGCAACAATGTGCGGTTTCGGGTGCAGGAGGAGATGACAGTGCCGGCGGGCGTGGGCCAGCAGGCGCGGGTGCTGGTGGAAGCGGTGGAGCCGGGCAGGCAGGGGAATGTGCCGGCGCTGACGATCAACGAGATCGAAGGCCCCCTGAACATCAGCCTGCGCGTGAGCAACCCGGCCCCGGCCAGCGGCGGCTCGGTGGAAAGTGTGGCGGTGGTGACGCAGGCGGACAAGGAACGGGTGCTGGGGCAGTTGCAGGCGGAATTGCAGCAGCAGGCCTATGCCCGGCTGGCGGAAAGCCTGCGTCAGGGCGAGGCGGTGCCTGTGGAAACGGTGCGCACCTTCACCCTGGCCGAGACTTACGACCGTTTCAATGGCGAGGTGTCGGATGTGCTGGGCTTACAACTGCAATTATTGGCCCGCGGCCTGGCCGTGGATGTGACCGCGGCGGAGATGCTGGCCCGTCGTTCTTTGCGCGAGGGTGTGCCTGAGGGGCATTTTTTGCTGGATCAGAGCCTGCGCGTGGGCGAGCCGGCCTACACCCGCTTTGGCAACGAGTCTCTCTCTTTCACCCTCACCGCCAGCGCGGAGGCCCTGGTACCGATCTCGACTGCCCAGGTGCGCAGCTTGTTGGCCGGCGCGCCTCTGGTGGAGGCAGGGCCTCTGTTGCAACGCTCCCTGGCCCTGGCCGCGCCCCCTCAGATCACCCTGGCGCCGGACTGGCTGGGCCGCATCCCCTGGATTCCCACGCGCATCCGCGTGCGGGTGCTGGAGGGCCCGTTGTAACCCACGCCTCCGGCTTGGGGTACACTGTTTTTGCCGATGACCATTTATCTTGCCCTCGATGTTGGCGATCGCCGCATTGGCCTGGCTGCCGGCGCCGATGACGCCCGGCTGGCGCGGCCCCTGGGCATCCTCACCCGCAGCAGCAAGCGCGCGGATTTCGAGGCGTTGGCGCGGCAGGCTGCGGGCTGCGGGGCCGAGCACTTGCTGGTGGGCCTGCCCCTGAACATGGATGGCAGCGAAGGCTTGCAGGCGAAGCGGGTGCGCAAGTTCGCGGAGCAACTCCGCCGCGTCCTGGGCCTGCCCCTCACCCTGTGGGACGAGCGCCTGAGCAGCTTCGAGGCCGACCAGATCCTGGCCGAAACCGGCCGCCGTCGCCGCCACAACGACGACATCGCCGCCGCCGCCATTTTACAGAACTTTTTTGGTAGGTTGGTAAATTGGTAGATTGGTAAATTGGTAAATTGGTAGATTGGTAGATTGGTGGGGATCGCCAAAAAACACGAAAACCCACCAATCTACCAATCTACCAACCTACCCCCCCCCCACGCACCACGCACCACGTTTTACGCCCATGCCCCTCCTCCGCGCGTTTCCCCGTTTCCTCATCTTCCTCCTCACCCTGGCGGCGGTGGCCGGCGCGGCGCTGCTGGCCCGGGAATGGACGCGGGCGCAGCAGACGGCGTATCAAAAGGAAGGCGCGGGCAGCGGCCTCGTGCGCAACGTCGACGCGGCCTGGCGCAACCTCAACCCCGACACCCTGGAAACCCAGCTCTTACAGTTCTATCTCAATCTCAACCGCGACGCCCTCCACACCCCGCTCGACCCCGCGGGCGAACCGATCCCCTTCCGCGTCTCTCTGGGCGAAACAGGGTTCGACATCTCCGAACGGCTGCAAGACCTGGGCCTGATCCGCGACGCCGGCCTGCTGCGGCTGTACATGCGCGTCACCGGCATCGACCAACGGCTGGAGGCAGGCGATTTCCAACTCTCCCCGGCCATGAGTGCGGTCGATATCCTGGAGACCCTGCAAAGCGCCCGCGCCGAAGATGTGCTGGTGCGCATCCTCGAAGGCCGCCGGGCCGAGGAGATCGCCCTGCTGCTGCAAGAAAATGGCATCGTCGCTGCCGCCGACTTCCTGGCCGCAGTGCGCACCGGCGACCTTGCCCTGCTGGGCCTGGAGGAGTATCCCCTGCTGGCCAGCAAACCCCCCGCCCTCTCCTTCGAGGGCTATCTTTTCCCCGATACCTATCGCTTCCCCCTCAACGCCGCGCCTGCCACCATCCTGCGCCTGATGTTCGAGACCCTGGAACTGCGCGTGACTCCCGAAGTGCGGCAGAGCATCACTGCCGGCGGCCTCAGCTTCCATCAGGCCCTGACGCTGGCCTCGATTGTGGAGCGGGAAGCGGTGCTGGCCGATGAGCGCCCCCTGATTGCCTCCACCTACCGCAACCGCTTGGGCGAGATCTGCGCCAACGAAGTCTTCGGCTACCTGGGCGCGGATCCCACCGCCCAGTACGCCATGGGCTACAACCCTGATCAAGACACCTGGTGGCCGACTGTGGCCACGGTGGAAGAGTATCTGGCCTTCAATTCTCCCTACAACACCTATCTCTATCCCGGCCTGCCCCCCGGCCCCATTGCCAGCCCCGGCCTGGCCTCGATCCAGGCGGTAGCCAATCCTGCCGAGACGCAATATTGTTACTTTGTGGCCAGCAGCGGCGGCGCCCACGTCTTCGCGGTCACCGGAGCGGAGCACCAGTTCAACGTGGAGACGTACCAACGTTGACCCGTTAACATCTTCTACCTGCCATGCAGCCGGAATCGGCGCTATCGTCGTCGCCCACCTCCCCATTTTTGCCCGCGGCCCTGCGATGGGCGGCGCACCCACACAGGGGCGCGCCTACACGGACGGCGCTGTGGCTGCTGTCTGTGGCCCTGATCCTGACGGCATGTGCGCCTCGCGCCACGCCGCCGGTGTTCAAGATCGCCATCATCGCCCCCTTCGAAGGCCCCTCCCGGCCCCTGGGATACAGCATCCTGCACGCGGTGCGGCTGCGTGTGCAGGCCTGGAACGCTAGCATGCCCGCGCCCAAGATCGAGATCATCGCCCTCAACGATGACGGCGACCCGGAGTTGGCCGCGCGATTGCCCGCGCAACTGGCGCTCGATCCTGCGGTTCTGCTGGTGTTGGGCCCGCCCCAGGGCCACACCGCCCGCGCTGCCCTGGGGCCACTGGCTGCATGGGGATTGCCCACCCTGGCGCTTGCCCCCCTGCCAGGTGAGGACGAGCACACAGGCCCGCCCGCGCCGGCTGCGGTCATCCCCTTTGCCGGCGATGATAGCAGGCTGGCCGCGGCGTTGGCTGATGTGGCGGGCGCCGCGGCTGTGGCCTGGCAACTGCCTCTGGCCACGCCCAGCATCTGGGTGGGGGATCCGTTGACCCTGGCCGAGTTGCTGATCACGCGGCCGGAACTGGCCGCGGCTGCGGGCAGTGTGGCGGCAGAGCCGGCGCTGGTAGCCTGGGCGCCCCTGCCTGAAGGGGGCCTGATCTGGGCCGCGGCTGCCCCCGCCGCGCTGCCCGCGGATTTTATCGCCGCCTACACCGCGGCCGCCGGCGAACCCCCCACGCCCATGGCCGGCCTGGCCTTTGCTGCCGTGGATGCGGCGCTGCCACTGCTGGCCCAAAACCAGGAACGCGCCGCCCTGGGCCTCGCTTTGGCTGAGTTGCCCCTCCCCCCCTTCCATCGCTACCTCAGGAGCGCGGACGCATGTTGTCAACCTCTCCCCTGACACACCCGGTCACGGGCTGGCCCCTGCGGGTGCTGATGCTCTCGCCCGAATATGAGATGCAGCGCGTGGGGGGGTTGGGCGCCCACGTCTGCGCGTTGGCCCCGCGGCTGGCCGATCATCTCTATCTCGACCTGATCGTGCCCTGGTACGACGGCAGCGAAGCCCTGCACAGCGTGCAGCAGCACAGCATGGGCCGCTACGGGCAGGTGTACAGCGTTGGCGTCAGCGAGCCGGAGGGGGGAGAGGGCTATGTGCAGCGGGTGTGGGAAATGAACGACCAGCTCAACGCCCAGGCGACCACGCTGATCGAGGCCGGCGCGGCCTACGACCTCATGCACGCCCACGACTGGCTGACCGGCTTCGTCGCCAACGACCTGCATCAGCGCTATCACATCCCCCTGGCCACCACGATCCACGCCACCGAGCATGGCCGCGTGCAGGGCCGGACGCAGGCCAGCGGCATCAGCCAGGGCATCCACGAGGCGGAGCGGCATCTCGCCCGCGCCTCGGATCAGGTGATCGCGTGCAGCCTGTTCATGCGCGAAGAGATCGCCAGCGTGTTGGGCGTGGCAGAGAGCAAGATCACGGTGATCCCCAATGGGGTGGAGAGCAAACCACTGCTGCAGCAGCCAGACGAGGCAGCCCTGCGCCGGCGCTTCCACTTGCCCGCGGCCGGCCCCCTGATCTTTTTTGTAGGTCGGCTGGTGTGGCCCAAAGGCCCCGATCTGCTCGTCAGCGCCATGGCCAGGGTGATCGCCGCCTTTCCTGACGCCAGCGCCATCCTCGCCGGCAGAGGCCCGCTACATGATCACTTACAAGAGCAGATCCGCGGCCTGGGATTGCAGGAGCGGGTGCGGTTGGTCGGTTTCATCAGCGATGAACTGCGGGATGAACTATACGCGCTGGCCGATGCCGCGGTTTTCCCCAGCCGTTACGAGCCATTTGGCATCGTGGCTCTGGAGGCGATGGCCGCGGGCGCGCCGGTGATTGTGGCCGATGTGGGCGGCTTGCGCGAAGTGGTGAACCACGGCCACACCGGCCTGTGCACAGCCGCAGAGAGCGCCGACGCCCTGGCGCAGGCCATTATCGCCACCCTGGCCGACCCGCCGGCCGCGCGGCAGCGAGCCACGCACGCGCGGGTGCTGGCCCGCAGCCAATTCTCCTGGGATCGCATTGCCGCTCAGACCCTGGCGCTGTACCGGTCGCTGCTTGCTTTCTAAACCCGAATCACCTTGAAAGGACGATGGATGACCCGTCCTGAACCGGCGGGGAGCAAAGAAAACGGCGTATCCCGACGCGACGCCCGGCGTCATCACCGGTAACGCGGGTCGCCTGGCATTTCCCTGCCCCAGACTACTTGACATAGCGATCAGACCTTGCTAAAATGGCGTTATTGAGAAGAACCTCCCATTGCGGCCAAGTCATTGTTAAGGCCGCGTTTTCGCGGAAGCCTACCTGCTTTCGCTCTTTTCATCCAGGAGGAATGCAGTGAAAATATCGAAACAATCGGCATGGCTGGCTCTTACCGTGGCGCTGGCGTTGATGCTGAGCGTGGCCGCTTGGACGACCCTGGCCGGCGGAACCACGACCGGTGAATTGCTGCGCAACGGCGGGTTCGAGTCCGGCTTCAGCGCCCGCGGCGGCTGTGGCATGGTGGGCAATGACTGGAACTGCTTCACCAGCGGCGGCCGCGCCGCCTACGGCTTCTACGACGAGGGCTGGGGCCGCGCCATCGCCGAGGGCAGCCACGCCCAGATGATCGAGATCAACACGCGCGGCCAGTTCGGCGATCAGAACCGCACCGCCGGCATCTATCAGACCCTGAATGTGGTCAAAGGCCAGACCTACCAACTGGCTTTCAAGGCCATGATCCGGGCCGATGACTTGGCCGCGGGCGGGGATCCCTGGCGCTACGTGATGCTGGTCGGCTTTGACCACAGCGGCGGCCAGAAATGGGCCGATGCCGTGTGGCAGGAGGTCAACGCCGGCCCCATCCAGGATCGCCTCAACCCGAGCGGCTATCACACGGTCAGCGTGCCGGTCAAGGCCACCGGCAACAAGCTGACGGTGTTCATCGCCGGGCGGATGAAGTGGGGCGATTGGAATCGGGAGGTCGATTTCAACATCGACGCCCTCTCCCTGAAGGGTGTGGCCCCGGCCGCGCCCGCGCCCACACCTACACCCGCACCCTCCACCGGCGCCGCGCCCCCATCCGCGCCCAAGACGGTGACCAGACTGGTGTGCGATGGCCCCAATCTGCTCAAAAATGGCGGGTTCGAGTCTGGCTTCGATGCAGATGGCACCGGCAAGAGTTGGGGGCCTTTCCAGAATGGCGGCGCCGCGGCCTTTGGCTTCTATGACGACACCTGGCCGGCTGTGGTGGCCGCGGGCAAGCACGCCCAATTGCTGGAGATCAACACCTATGGCCGCACACTCAGCGATCCGGATCGCTTCATCGGCATCTATCAGGGCGTGCGCAACCTGAGCAAGGGCGCCACCTACGAGATCAGCTTCCAGAGCATGATCCGTGAGGCCGGCGATTACAGCGATGAAGACCCGAACCGCTACGAAGTGCATTGGGGATACGAGGCAGGCGTCAAACCTGTGGCCGCGGCGGCCGATCTCGATGCCCGCTACGGCGCGGCGGTCTCTGGCATCTTCTCTCGCACCGCGCCCGGCGCCTACAGCCCCTATCGCATGACCTTCACCGCCCCCAGCTCGGATCTGATGATCTACCTGCTGGGTCTGAAGAAGTGGGCGACGGTGGAGCGGGAGGTTGATTTCGATTTCGATGAGGCGGCGCTGCGCAAATGCCGCACCGTGACCACGGTGGAAGGCGGCAGCAATGGCGGCAGCTCGACCTGCACCTACGTGGTCAAGCGCGGGGACACGCTCAGCGCCATCGCAGCCAAATACCACACCACGGTGTCGGCGCTGGCCGCGCAGAATGGCATCAAGAATGTCAACCGCATCTATGTGGGACAGGTGCTGAAGACGCCCTGCCCGGCGACCACCACCAGCACCACGACCACGACGACCACCACAACCACAACCACGACCACCACCACCACGACCACTGACACGGACAGCACCGCGGCCAGGGTGCATGTGGTGCGTCGCGGCGAGTACCTCAGCCAGATCGCGGCCCGCTACGGCGTTACCGTCGCCGAATTGCGCAAGATCAACCACATCAAGAACGTCAACCGCATCTACCCCGGCCAGCGGTTGACCATCCCTTCTTCCTGATCGCCCTTCCCGCCCGGCAGGTTAGAACGTTCCAACGTTCTAACCTGCCGGGGCCAGGCCTTGCATGCTCCACGGCCCGGCCCAGGTGATGCGCACATCTACCAACTGCCCGCGTAGATCGCGATCGTCCTCAAAGAAGACCAGGCGGTTCTGCGGGGTGCGGCCCCGCCATTTCTCTTTGTGACGATCTTCGACCAGCACTTGCACATCCTGATCCAGCCAGCGGCGGTTGTAGGCGCTGCTGATGCGTTCGTGTTGCGCTTCCAGTTGCTGGTGGCGGGCGCGCTTTTCCTCGTCGGGCACATCATCCACCATGCGGCGGGCGCTGACCGTGCCCGGCCGTGGGCTGTAGCGGGCGAGATGCGTTTTTTCTAGTTGTAGCTCTTCCAGGATGTCGTAGGTGCGCTGGAAGTGGGCTGCACTCTCGCCGGGGAAACCGACGATGATGTCGGTGTGGATGGCAACCGCGGGGATGATGCTGCGGATGCGGGCAATCAGGCGGCGGTAATCGGCCACGGTGTAGCCTCGCTTCATCTGCGCCAGCACTTCATCATCTCCCGCTTGCAGGGGGACTTCGATATGAGGCATGACTTTGGGCAGGGCCGCCACCTGCTCTAGCAGGGCATCGCTCATGTAATTGGGGTGGCTGGTGAGAAAGCGGATGCGCTCCAGGCCGGGGATGGGGTGGATGGCGGCCAGTAGATCGCCAAGATGGGGGGCGCCGCCGAAATCATAGCCGTAGCGGTCGACGATCTGCCCCAGCAGGGTGACTTCTTTTACGCCCTGGGCCACCAACTCGCGCACCTCGGCCACGATCTCTGGCAGGGGCCGGCTGCGCTCGATCCCGCGGCGGAAGGGGATGATGCAGAAGGTGCAGGCATGGGAGCAGCCGTAGACCACGGGCACGAAGGCCGCCACCGGCGTCTCGCCTGCCAATGAAAGGTGCTTGAGCGAGGCGTTGGGCAGGGCTTCATCTTGCAGATGGTGGCGCTGCGCCAGTTGCTGCTGTTCCAGGGCGGCCAGCTCCTGATCCACCAGCCGCTCGCGCAGGTGGTCGATCAGGGGCTGCGCTTCGCTGGGGCCCATGAACACATCCACCCAGGGGAAGGCCGCGGCCAACTGCGGCGAGGGCTTGACCCCGACCATGCAGCCCATGAGGGCGAGGGTGCGTTGCTGATGCTGTGTGCGCCAGGGCTTCAGCGCTCCCAGCTTGCCCAGGGCTTTGTCTTCGGCGCTTTGGCGCACCACGCAGGTGTTGAGGATGACGATGTCGGCTTCGTCGATATCGAGGGTGGGTTCGATGCCCAGCTTTTCTAGCTCGGCCCCGACGTGGGTGGAGTCGGCCACGTTCATCTGGCAACCGATCGTCCACAGGTGATACTTTTGCATGTGACCTCCGTTGGCGGTCCCCTGTACGAGGGGCCAACAGTGTGGAATGAAAAAAATGAGAGGGGGAGTATAGCAGGAGAGGCCGCGCCGCGCCAAGAGAGGCCGGGCCCAAATGCACAGGACAGCGGTTAACCGCCGATGGCTGGCAGGGTGAAGGTGATGGTCACGCCCTGCCCCAGCCCCGCGCTCTCGGCCCAGATGCGCCCGCCATGGCGTTCGATGATCTGCTGCGCCAGGGAGAGGCCCAGGCCCATGCCCGCGAACTGGCGGTTCGCCCCGCTATCGGCCTGGTAGAACCGTTCGAAAATCAGGGGCAATTGCTCCGCTGCCAGGCCGATGCCCTGATCGGTGATGGCGATGTACACCTCGGCCTGCTGCCGCCAGGCGCGCGCCACAATGACGCTGCCATCTGGGCTGAATTTGTGGGCGTTGCTGATTATGTTGTTCAGCACCTGCTGCAGATAGTCGGCGTTGGCGCTGACATCTCCCACATTCGCGGCCAGATGCAGTTCCAACGTCTGGCCGCGCGTGGCCAGCACCCGCCGCCACCCCCCTGCCACCGTCTGCACCCACAAGCCCACGTGCACGCGCGTGCGCTGCAGCGGCGTGCTGGCGATCTCGTGGAAGGCGATCAACTGATCCACCAGATGATGCAGATGCTGCGATTGCTCGAGAATGGCGGCCAGACCGGCGTCGATCAGGCTGTCGGCGGCCGCGTCCTGAGCGCGCAGCACTTCTGCGTAGCCCTGAATGATGGCAAGGGGGGTGCGCAACTCGTGCGAGACATTTTGCAGCACCTCCTCACGCACGCGCAGGGCCTGACGCACTTGCGTGTACAGGCGGGTGTTGATCAGCACCGCCCGCAGATGCCCGGCCAGGGTCTTCAACACCAACTCGGCGCTGCCATCGAAGGCGTCCTCTGTGGTGTGTCCCACGGCAAGGAGGGTGGTGCGGATGGGCCACTCGTTCAGGGCGGGGAAGATGCCCAGGGAGCGCAGGGGCAGTTCGGGCAGGCGCAACCAGGCCGCCTCCGGGGTGATGTGGTTGATAAGCAAAGGACGATCCTGGGCGATAGCGGCGCGCAACTCTGGCTGGGCGAGGTCCAGGAACACCTCCCCCCGCTTGATCTCGGCGGCGGTGTGCAGGGACAGGGTCTCGAAATAGGCCTCATCCCAATGGATGGTGAGCAGGGCGAGGAGATCGAACCTGAACGCGGATCGCGCTTCGGCCAGGGCGGCGGCGTGCAGATGGGCATCCTCGTTCAGTGTGTTCATGCTCTGCACGAGTTGGTGCAGCGTCAGCAGACGTTGGTTGAGGCGATGCAGGGCTGCGGTTTGCGCGGCCACGCGCGCCTCCAATTCCTGCTGATAGCGCATATTTTCCCGTTGCAGGCGTTCTTTTTCGTGCAGGAGGCGGTGATACTGATCCGCCCGTTCCACACTCTGCGCCAGTTGCGCTTCTTCGATCGGTTTGAGCAGATAATCGTAGGCGTTCAGGCGGAGGGCGCTGACCGCCGTATCCACGGCCGGGGCGCCGGTGATGAGGATGACAGGCAGATGCTCCTCCTGCTGACCGATCCAGGCCAGGAGGTCGATGCCGTTGGCGTGCGTCATGCGGATGTCACTGATCACCACATCGCAGGGCTGGCGATTCAGGATCGCCTGGGCCGCGGCTACCGAATCGGCTTGCCATGTGGTGTGTCCCCTCTCCTGCAGCCAGAGGCTATAGAGTTCGCGCACCAGGGCATCGTCATCGACAATGAGTACGTGGGCCATGGTTAGATTTCCGTGAGGGGGGCTGCGTCTGCGGGTGTGCTGGCGGCCAGAGGGAAATAGAGGGTGAAACAGGCGCCCCTGGTGTCGTCGCCAGCGGCGGCGGTTGGATGGGCCTTGATGAAGCCGTCATGCTGGCGCATGATGCCGTAGACCTGCGCCAGCCCCAGGCCTGTGCCGCCGGACGCGCCCTTGGTGGTGTAGAAAGGCTCGAAGATGAAGGGGAGCACCTCGGGGGAGATGCCGGCGCCGGTGTCCTGCACTGTCAGCGTCACCCAGTCGCCCGGCCACATCTCCGGCAGGGGCAGGGCTGCGCCGGCTGCGACCTGCAAGCGCTGCACGTGCAGGCGGATCGCGCCTCCCCGGGGCATGGCATCGCGGGCGTTGAAGATGAGATTGGTCAACAGGCGTTGGATCTGGGCGGGATCGGCGGCGATGGGATGGGGCGGGGGGTCGCTGTGCAGTTCGATGTGGATGGTGGGGGGCAGGCTGGGGTGGAGCAGGGCAATGGCCTCTTGGGCGAGGGTGGCGAGATCGTGCCGGCGTTTATCGATCACCGATTGGCGGCTGAAGTCGAGGATCTGGCGGACGAGGGCGGCGCCACGGCGGCCCTGTTCGGCCAGGAGCTGCAAGTGACGGCGGGCCGCGGTGGGCATGTCCTCGCGTTTTTGCAGCAAGTCGGCGAAACCGATGATGCCCTGCAAGATGTTGTTGAAGTCGTGGGCAATACCGGCGGCCATCTGCCCCACCGCGACCAGGCGTTGGCGCTGCTGCTCCCGCTCCTGCTGCTGCCGTTGCCCTGTGACATCGCGCAGCACCAGCACCCATTCTTCTCCCTCGGTCAAGGCCCGGGAGGCGATCTCGAAATGGCGGCCCCCCTGGGCGAGGGCGACGTCAGCCTGGCTGGCGGGGGCGAGCATCTGGGCGAGGCCCACATCCCCCAGATGGGTGAGGCTGCCGGCCGCGTCGTAGCGGGCCAGCAGATGCAGCATGGCGGCTGCGGCGGGGTTGACGAGGGCGGGGCGATGCTGGGCGTCCAGCCAGAGCACACCTTCGGGCACGGTGTCTACGAGTTGCTGCATCAGCCGCGCCTGGGCCTGCGTCTGCATCAGCAGGCTGATGCGCTCGGCGGCGGCGGCGAGCTGGCGGGTTGCGGCTTCGGCCAGGGCGATTTCGGCGGCTGTCCAGGAGCGGGGGGCGGTATCGCCCAGGTAGAGATCGCCGATGGCTTGTCCCTGCTGTTGGATGGGCAGGTGCAGATAGGTCAGGTCGCTGTGCGCGGCCAGGCGCGCGTCCAGATCGAATGGGGCGGGGCCCGCGGCCAGGGGGGAGAGCGCGTCGACGCAGGCGGGGGGGAGGCCGGCGGCGGCCACGGCGGCGGTCACGTAGGGGCGCCCCTGTGTGGGAGCCCCTACATGGCCGCCGCCGTGGATGCGGATCATGCCCTGGGGGGCGGCAAGGGCTTGGAGGAGTTGCGGCAGGGTGGCGTCAAGCAGGGCCTGTAAATCGTCGGCCGCGGCGGCGGCGGCGATGATGGCGTTCAGCGTCTCGGAATGGCGGGCGCGCTGCTGCACCTCGGCAAAGAGGCGGGCGTTCTCGATGGCGACCGCGGCCTGGTTGGCGAAGGCCATCACGGTTTGGGCGATCTGGGTGTCGAAGGTGTGGGGCTGGTGGCTATCCACATTGAGGGCGCCGATCAGCTGGCCCTTGATCAGCAAGGGTGCGCCGATCCAGGAGCGGATGGCCCTGGTTTCGGCCATATCCACCCAGGTGGGCTCGGCGCGGGTATCGGCGATGACCTGGATCTGGTGAGAATGGAAGCGGGCGAGGATGGCAGGCCCGTGGCTATCCATCAGCGTCTGCAAGCGCTGGATGTCCGCAAAGCCGCGCCCGGCATAGAAACGGGGATGGCCGGCCGGGTCGAAGAGATAGATGGAGGCGCTGTCGAAGGCCACGACCTGGCGGAGCAGGGTGAGGGTGCGGTCCAGCACCTCGCTGAGGGTGTATTCGGTGGTGAGCAGCGCGCCCAGGGCCTGCAGCGTCTGCGAGAGGAGGAGCTGTTGGCGTTCCGCGGCGAAGAGGCGGGCGTTTTCCAGGGCAATGGCGGCCTGGCGGCTGAAAAGGTCCAGGGCCTGGGCGTGGTGCGCCTGGTAGAAGTCGGGCTCGATCTTCTCGATGGAGAAGAAGGCAATGACCTCTTCACCCAGGAGGATGGGCGCGCCCAGCCAGGAGCGGAAGGGGGAGTGGGGGAAGACCTGCACCCAGTCGGGGTCTGCCTGGGTATCGGCGATGCGCAGCGCTCGCCCCATCTCGGCCACGCGGCGGAGGTTGGGTGTGGCGGCCACGGGCAGGCTCAGGGTTTGCAGGGCCTGGGCCACGGCCTGGTCGTGCGCCTGGTAATTGATGGAGCGGGCGATCTTGGCTATGCCCTCCTGCACGGTGAAGACGCAGCCGCCGTCGAGGGGGATAATGCGCTGGATCAGCTCCAGTAGGCGGTCGAAGATCGTTTCCAGATCGAGGCTGGCGCCGAGGATGAGGCCGATCTGGCGCAGGGCTTCGGTCAGGCGCAGTTGCTGCTGTTCACTTTCCAGCAGGCGGGCGTTTTCGATGGCGATGGCCGCGTGATCGGCAAAGAGCTGGAGCAAGCGCAGATGTTCGGGGCCGAAGCGCACGTTTTTTTGATCGGAGGCGATATTGAGCACGCCGATGATCTGCCCGCGCACGATCAGGGGGACGGCGGCGACGCAATGGAAAGGGTAGCCGTGGTAGGCGGCGGCATGGTGGGGCCAGGTTTCGTAGTCCTCGATCACCATGGGCTGGCCGCTTTGGGCAATGCGGCCGGAGATGCCTTCGCCCAACTGCAGGACGACATGATCGAGGGCGGGGGGCAGGTTGTAGGGCACGGCCATGCGCAGGACGTGTTGTTGGGGATCGAGGAGATAGAGGGCGCCGATGCTGGCGCCCAACAGTTCGGCGGCGCGGCGCATGATGGCGGGCAGGAGATCGGCGAGATTGGGCTGGGCGGTGAGGGCGAGGGCGGTGTCGTAGAGCGCGGCCATTTCCAGGGCGTTGCGCTGGGCGGCGGCCAGCAACTGGGCGCGGGTCAGGGCCTGGGCGGCGCTGTTGGCGATGAGGCTGAGCAGACGCTGGTCGGCGTCGCCCTCGGGGGGGGCGGCGTCGGGGCGGGGCGTGCGCCAGAGGGCGCAGACCACGCCCAGGGCCTGATCGGCGACGAGCATGGGCGCGCTGAGGCTGGCGCGGATGCCCTGACGGAGGAAGAGGGAGGGGGCGAGGAAGCGGGTTTCGTGGGCAAAGTCGGACACGGCCACGACCTTCTTTTCCTGCAGGACGAACTGGGCCAGGGATTGGTCGCTGGCCTTTTTGATGTGCAGGCTGCCGACGAAGGCTGCGGGCCAGCCGTGGGCTGCGGCCAGCAGCAGGCCGCCCTGGGGATGGGGGAGGAGGATCTCGCAGAGATCGGGCTGGAGGGTTTCCTGCAGGGCTTGGAGGGTGTAGGCGAAGATGGCGTCCGGCCCCACGGCCTCCAGCAGGGCTTGGGAGAAGCGCTGCAAGGCTTGTTGCTGGCGCAGGCGGTGGGCGGTCTGTTGCTGGCGCAGCCGCGACATTTCCAGGGCGGCGGCGATCTGGTCGGCGAAGAGCATCATGGCCGTGCGGTCTTGCGGCGCGATCTCCGGCCCCCAGATGGCGAGCAAGCCCAGGGGTTTGCCTTCGGTGCGCATCAGCAGCAGCGCGCCCTTGAGATCGGCGTGGACGCCGGCCTGTTGCAGCAGGGTGCGGGCGTGGGCGCGGGCGGGGGCAGGGAGGAAGTGCTCGATCACCTCCGTGGGGCTGTGAAAATAGACCGCTTCGCCGCCGGCGATCAGATCGGGCCAGAAGGGGAGGGAGCGCAGCGGCATCTTCAGCGGCTCCGCCTGGCCGAGATGGGCGACGCGGGCGTTACGGCGAGCGGCCTCGTCCAGGGATACGTAGGCGGCCTGGAGATACGACGTACCGTCGTCGCTGCCCTCCTCAGAGAGTAGCAGCACCGCGCAGTGCATGCCCAGGGCCAGCAGCTCTGCGCCCAGGGTCTCCATCACCTGGGCGGGGGTGGCCGCGGTGTGCACGCGGGCGCTGACGCGCAGCAGCGCGGTGAAGAGATCCTGGGCGCGGGTGAGCGCGGCCAGGTGCGCGGTGGGATTGAGATCGCCGAAGTCGGCGATGGAGGGGCTTACAGTCGGCGGCGGCATGATAGGCTCGCAAGTGAGTTGCACGACCGCCTGCAGCGACTCGCTATCGAGCTGAATCGTTGGGCGGTCGTGCAACTCACTTAGAAGGCACTTAGATAAGGCAACCGCCTGCAGCGACTCGCTATCGAGCTGAATCGCTGGGCGGTCGTGCAACTGACTTAGAAGGAATGCAAGGCTTTATAAAGGAACTGGCCGGTGTAGGAGCGGGGATGGGCGGCGACTTGTTCCGGGGTGCCTTCCACCACGATCTTGCCGCCCTTGCCGCCCCCCTCTGGGCCCATGTCGATCACCCAGTCCGCGGCCTTGATCACATCGAGGTTGTGCTCGATCACCAGCACGGTGTTGCCGCGGTCGACCAGATCATGCAGCACATGCAGCAGCTTTTCCACATCCGCAAAGTGCAGGCCGGTGGTGGGTTCGTCCAGGATGTAGAGGGTGTTGCCGGTGGCGCGGCGCGACAATTCTTTGGAGAGCTTGACGCGCTGCGCCTCGCCGCCGCTGAGGGTGGTGGCGGGCTGGCCCAGGCGGATGTAGCTCAGGCCGACGCGGTGCAGGGTCTGCAGCCGGCTGTGGATGCTGCTGATGTTGGCGAAGAAGTCCAGCGCCTCTTCCACGGTCATGTCCAGCACATCGGCGATGGACTTGCCTTTATAAACCACCTCCAGGGCCTCGCGGTTGTAGCGTTTGCCCTGGCACACCTCGCAGGGCACGTAGACGTCGGGCAGGAACTGCATCTCGATGCGCAGGATGCCATCCCCCTGGCAGGCTTCGCAGCGCCCGCCCTTGACATTGAAGGAGAAGCGCCCCGGGGTGTAGCCCCGCACTTTCGCTTCGGGCAGGTTGGCAAAGAGCTTGCGGATCGGCGTGAACAGGTCGGTGTAGGTGGCAGGGTTGGAGCGGGGCGTGCGCCCGATGGGGGACTGGTCGATGTCGATCACTTTGTCCAGGTGCTCCAGCCCTTCCAGCGTTTCGAACGGGCCCGGTTTCTGCCGCGCCCGGTACAGGCGCTGGGCGAGGGCGTGGTAGAGGGTGTCGATGACGAGGGTGGATTTGCCGGAGCCGCTGACGCCGGTGACGACGACGAAGCGGCCCAGGGGGATGCGCACATCCAGCCGGCGGAGGTTGTTGGCGCTGGCCCCGCGCAGGATCAGTTCCTTGCCGGAGCCGATCCTGCGGGCGGCGGGGATGGGGATGCTGCGGCGGCGGGAGAGGAAGGCGCCGGTGAGGCTGGCCTGGTCATTGGCCACCTCTGCCGGCGTGCCCGCGGCCACCACTTCGCCGCCATGCTCGCCCGCGCCCGGCCCCAGGTCAATCAGCCAATCCGCGGCCTGCATCGTCTCCTCGTCATGTTCCACCACGAGCACGGTGTTGCCCAGGTCGCGCAGGTCGTAGAGGGTGCGGATCAGGCGGGCGTTGTCTCGTTGGTGCAGGCCGATGCTGGGCTCGTCCAAAATGTAGAGCACGCCCATCAACTGCGAGCCGATCTGCGTGGCCAGGCGGATGCGTTGCGCTTCACCCCCGCTCAACGTCCCTGCCTGGCGGTTCAGGGTGATATAGTCCAGCCCTACATCGAACATGAAGCGCAGCCGCGCCTGGATCTCTTTCAGCACCTGCCGGGCGATGATCCATTCCCGCTGGCTGAGGGGAGAGGCAGCGGGGACTTCTTCCGGCAGGGAGGCGCTGTCATGCGCCTCCTGGCTGCTGCCGCGCAGGGCGCGCACCCAGTCCAGGGCCTCGCTCACGGCCATGCGCGTCACCTCTTCGATGTTCAGGCCGTGCACGGTGACGGCCAGGGCCTCTGGCCGCAGCCGTTTGCCCTGGCAGGTGGGGCAGGGGCGGTTGGTCATGTACCGTTCCAGGAATTCCCCGCGGATGTATTCGGAGGTAGTCTCCCGGTAGCGGCGCTGCAAGTTGGGGATGATGCCCTCGTAACTGGTCTCGTATTGCCGCTGCTGGCCCTGTTGATTGACATAACGCACCTTGATCGTGTCCCCGCGCTTGCCTCCGTACAGGATGATCTCCTGCTGCTTGCGGCTGAGCTGTTGCCAGGGGGCGTGGGTGGGGATGCCATAGTGTTTGCAGGCTGCTTCCACCAGGGCCTGATAATAGGTGGCGGTATCGCGCGACCAGGGGTGCAGCGCGCCATCGGCCAGGCTCAGTTCTGGATCGGGCGCGATCAGGTCGGGGTCGAACTCCATCTGTGTGCCCAGGCCGGTGCAGGTGGGGCAGGCGCCGTGCGGCGAGTTGAAAGAGAAGGTGCGCGGCTCGATCGCAGGCAGGGAGATGCCGCAGGCCGCGCAGGAGAGGTGTTCGGAGAAGAGGCGGAGCCGGCTTCCAGTCGAGTCGGGCAGGTCGGAATCGCTGACATCGGCCACGGTCATCACGCCGCCGCCCAGGGCCAGGGCCGTCTCCACCGAATCAGTCAGCCGGGTGAGATCCAGGCTCTCCTGCCCATTTTCCCCCCGCCGCACGATCACCCGGTCGACAACAGCTTCGATGCTGTGCACTTTGTAGCGATCCAGCTCGATCTCATCATTGACATCGTGCACCTCGCCATCGACGCGCACGCGCACAAAGCCGGCCTTGCGCACATCCTCGAACACGTTTTTGTGCTCCCCTTTGCGATCCTTGACCAGGGGGGCGAGGATGAGCAGGCGGCTGTTCTCTGGGTACTCGGCAATGGCATCGACGATCTGCTGCGGGGTTTGGCGGCTGATGAGGCGGCCGCACTGGGGGCAGTGCGCCTGGCCGATACGGGCAAAGAGCAAGCGCAGGTAATCGTAAACTTCGGTGACGGTGCCGACGGTGGAGCGGGGGTTGCGGCTGGTACCCTTCTGGTCGATGGAGATGGCAGGGGAGAGGCCCTCGATCTGGTCGACATCGGGCTTTTCCATCAGGCCCAGGAATTGGCGGGCGTAGGCGGAGAGGGACTCGACATAACGGCGCTGGCCCTCGGCGTAGATCGTGTCGAACGCCAGCGAGGATTTGCCCGACCCGGACAGGCCGGTGATCACCACCAGCTTGTCGCGCGGGATTTCGACGGTGATATTTTTTAGATTGTGTTCGCGCGCACCGCGGACGATCAGTTTATCGTGAGCCATAGGGGTCAGGGGTCAGTGGTCAGTATTCAGTGGTCAGTATTCAGTGGTCAGTATTCAGTGGTCAGTATTCAGTGGTCAGTATTCAGTGGTCAGTATTCAGTGGTCAGTATTCGGTATTCGATAATTAATCATTAATCATTGATTATCAATCATTACGAATTCATCTCGATCAGTCCATCGGGGTGTTTGAGGACGCGGGTGATTTCGGAGGCGAGGGCGGGGTCGCCTGCCGGCGCTACGACCACGTCGAAGTGGCCGTCGGCATAGGGCAGGGGGGTGAACAGGTATTGGTAACGGATGTGGTTGGCATTGAGTGTGGCCCGGCGCAGTTCGCCTATCTCCAGCGCGGCCAGGTCATCATGCAGGATGGCCGCGCTGCGCGCCCGCAGCGATACCCGCAGCGGCGTGATCGGGTCGGGTGGGCGCAGGAAGAGGATACGGTCGCTGCGGCGCAACCGGTTGCTGAGGAAGGCCAGCGCCGGATACGCGGGCAGGTCGGCCCAGGATCGGATCAGGCGATCGGGCAGAGCGAACTGGCCGTTGCCAGCAGGCGTGGCTTCGGGTACACGCGGGTACGCGGCGGGGTCGAGGCTGAGCAGGTGTTCGCGGCGATTGATATACGTGGCCAGCCAGCGTTGCCACTCTGGCCACAGAAAATGGCTGATGCCGGTGTTTTCCGTCCACAATGAGAGGTGGCTGCTGCCGAGCATGGCCGCGGTGATCACATTCATCACCCCACCGTGGCTGACCAGGCAAATGCGCTGGCCGTTGAATTCGGCCAGGATCGCGGCCAGGGCGGCGTGGATGCGGTCGCGAAAGGCCACGAAAGCTGGCTGCCCGGCGCTGGTCGCCTGCCATTCACAGCGGCCCAGCCAGGGCTGGGTGGGGTGATGCAGGGGCAGCTCTTCCCAAAAATCAAGGCTGAACTCCTCCAACCCGGCCACGGTGATCGGTTGCAGGCCCTGAGCGTGGGCAATGGCCAGGGCCGTGCTGTGCGCGCGGCGCAGGGCAGAGGTGATCACCACATCGACCGGGACGTGTTCCGCCATCCACCGGCCCACGGCCAGGGCTTGCGCCCAGCCCAGCGCCGTGAGATTGGGGTCATAGGTGACGATGTTGCTATAGATGTTGGTCATCGACTCGCCATGCCGCACCAGATAAAGCTCGGTGCCGACGCGGTAGCTGTAGCCGCGATCGGTCAGCGGCGGCGGGTTCACAGGTTCGGGTGTGATATCTGGCATGGCGGGTGGGCAAGGGGGCGTGAGGCGAATGGGAACCACACATCTTACCAGGAGTTGCGGGCGCTGGCCAAGCGCAGCAGCGTGAGCGATCGCCGGGAAAAGCCCCAAAGGGTTTGGAAACCTTTAGGGCTTGGGATTGCCACCCCAAGACGCCGCCCAACTGGACAGATCGCGGGAAAGGGGTGTAGGATCGGCCCTCATCACAGCTTCTTGATGGCATCGACCTTCGCACCGGGGTGTGGGCAGGCGGGCGTTTGGGAAGTGGTGATACCTGACCCTCTCTCCTTCCCCATCCACCCTGGAGCCTCTTTTTTCATGAGCGCACAAAGCATTGCTGTTTCCTTGCCTCCCACCACCCTCCTGCAAAAACTCGCCCTGGGCGCCGGACGTCTGGCCGGTTGGGGCGTGCAAATCGATACCCCGATCCCCGACAAGTGCGTCATCATCGGCGCGCATCACACCTCTGGCGCCGACTTCCTGGCCTTGATGTTGCTGGCGTTTGGCGGCGGGGTGCGCATGCGTTGGGTGGGCAAGGATGTCTTTTTCCGCCCGCCCTTTGGCCCGTTGCTGCGCGCCATCGGCGGCGTACCGGTGGATCGCAGCCAGCGCAACCAGTTTGTCGGCCAGATGGTGCAGTTGTTCGCGCAGTTGCCCCGTTTTCGTCTGGCCATCGCGCCAGAGGGCACGCGGCAATACAGCACCTATTGGAAGACCGGGTTCTATCATATCGCCAGGGGCGCGCAGGTACCGATCCTCTGCGGCTATGCCGATTACGCCGCCAAAGTGGTGGGCATTGGCCCCGCGCTCATGCCCACGGGCGATATTGCCCGCGATTTCGAGGTGATCCGGGCCTTCTATGCAGGCGTGCAGGGCCGCTATCCCCACCGGCATGGCATTGTGGCCCTGGCCCCCGATAAAGAGCCGGCGCGCGTATGAACCGGGGCACCCTTTACGGCATCGCTGCCTATGCTCTGTGGGGCCTGTTTCCCATCTATTGGAAGGCGCTGGGCCATGTGGCTGCTTCCGAAGTGCTGGTGCACCGCATGATCTGGTCGTTGGTCTTTGTGGCGCTGATCCTGACCTGGCGCGGGCAGTGGGCCTGGCTGGTCGCGCTGCGACGCCGGCCGCGGGCGATGGCTGTATCTGCCCTTGCCGCCATCCTGTTGGGCGTCAATTGGTTTCTCTACATCTGGGGTGTGACCCATGATTTTGTGGTCGAGACCAGCCTGGGCTATTTCATCACCCCTATCCTCAGCGTGCTGTTGGGGGTGCTGCTGCTGCGCGAGCGTTTGCGCGGGGGGCAATGGGCGGCGGTGGCGCTGGCCGCTGTTGGCGTGTTTTACCTCACCCTGGTGTACGGCTCGCTGCCCTGGATTGCCCTCACCCTGGCCTTCACCTTCGGCTTGTATGGCTATCTGAAGAAACGGGTGTCGCTCAGCTCGTTGGAGAGCCTGACCGCGGAGATGATGGCGCTGTTTACGCCGGCGCTGATCTATCTGCTGTGGCTGATGAGCCGGGGCGAGGCCGCGTTCGGCCAGGCGGATGCGGCCACCCATCTCTTGCTGGTGGCCGCGGGCATGGTCACGGCCGTGCCTCTGCTGCTGTTCGGCGCGGCGGCGCGGCGGGTGCCCCTCTCGGCCCTGGGCATCCTGCAATATCTGGCGCCCACCCTGCAATTCCTGTTGGGCGTCCTGCTCTATCACGAGCCCTTCACCACCGCGCATCTCACCGGGTTCATCCTGATCTGGCTGGCGCTGGCGGTGTATACTATCGATGGCCTGCGCCACCGGCAACCGCGCCCGTCCGCGCATCATGGTGGACGATAGACGATGGACGATGGACGATGGTAACGCGAACTTTTGTCTATCGTCTTTCGTCCTTCGTCCACTGTGAGCAAAAAAGGAGTGTAATCTCATGACCTCTCTTTTCTACCGCTTCACCCGCGCTCTGGCCGGTTCCCTCGCCGGCACCTACCTTTTTTCCCGGATCATGCATCACCTGGACAGGCCGGTGTTCCGGCTGACAGGGGGCCGGCGCTCCGCCGCCAGCTTGCTTACGGGTCTGCCCGTCCTCATGCTCACCACCACCGGGGCCAAGAGTGGCCTGCCCCGCACCACGCCCCTGCTCAGCCTGCCGGTGGCCGGGGGCGGTTATGTGGTCATCGCCTCCAACTGGGGTCAGAAACACTATCCCGGCTGGTACCACAACCTGCGCAAGCATCCCCAGGTGCGGGCCGCGGTGCAAGGCCAGGGCGAGGCCGCGTATTTGGCCCGCGAAACCGAAGGGGCCGAACGGGAGGCGCTGTGGCAGGAGGCGGTGCGCCGCTATCCCGGCTACCGGCAGTACGCGCAGCGCGTCGGCGTTCGCCATATCCCCGTAATCCTGCTCGAACCTTTGTCGTGAGGTGATGGTTGGTTGGTTGGTTTGTTTGTTTGTTGGTTGGTTGGTTGGTTTGTTGGTTTGTTTGTTGGTTGGTTGGTGAGTTCTCGTTTTTTTTTGGCGATCTCCACCAATTTACCAATCTACCAATCTACCAATCTACCAACCAACCAACCAACCAACAAACCAACCAACCAACCAACCAACCAACCAACCAACCAACCAACTACAACATGAACCACTCTCCCCTTTTTGGCGGCATCGAGGCTGGCGGCACCAAATTCGTCTGCGCAGTCGGAACTGGGCCTGACGATATCCGTGCTGAAGTCCGTTTTCCCACCACCACCCCTGACGAAACCATTGGGCGGGCCATCGCCTTTTTCGCGGAGCAGGCCAAAGGATGCGATCTGGCTGCCCTCGGCATCGCCAGCTTCGGGCCGGTGGATGTGAATCCGGCCAGCCCCACTTTCGGCTACATCACCGCCACGCCCAAACCCAACTGGTCGCATACCGATCTGGCCGGGCCGCTGCGCCGGGCGTTCGGCCTGCCGGTCGGGTTCGATACCGATGTGAACGGCGCGGCCCTGGGCGAACATCGCTGGGGAGCGGCCCAGGGTCTCGACACCTTCATCTATCTCACCATCGGCACCGGCGTGGGCGGCGGCGGCATGATTAGCGGCCGGCTCATGCACGGCCTGGTGCACCCGGAGATGGGCCACATCCACCTGCCCCACGACTGGCAGGCCGATCCCTTCCCCGGGCATTGTCCCTTTCACGGCGACTGCCTGGAAGGGATGGCGGCCGGCCCGGCCCTGGAAGCGCGTTGGGGGCAGCGGGCCGAAACCTTCCCCCCCGGCCACCCCGCCTGGGCGCTGGAGGCGGAATACCTGGCCCAGGCCCTCGCCATCTTCGTTTGCACCCTCTCGCCGCAGCGCATCATCCTTGGCGGCGGCGTCATGAGCAACGCCCACCTGTTCCCCGTCATTCGCCGCCGCGTGCAGGAAGTGCTGAACGGCTACGTGCAGGCCCCGGCCATTCTCGATGCCATCGATGACTACATCGTGCCGCCGGGGCTGGGGGCCTATGCCGGGGTGCTGGGGGCCATCGCCCTGGCCGCGGCGGAGGATGGAGGATAGACGATGGACGATGGCGACGCGTGATCCATCGTCCACCGTCTATCCTCCACCGTCTATCGTCCACCATCAGGCCGATTGGATGCCCCCGCGCGTTAGCTTGGCCGGGTCGAGCAGGGCATCCAATTCTGCCGGCGTCAGGTCGGTCAGCTCCGCCGCCACTTCCTTCAGACTGCGGCCCTGCGCGTACGCGGTTTTGGCCACCTGCGCGCCCATTTCATAGCCGATCACCGGGTTGAGCGCGGTGACCAGAATGGGATTTTTGTCCACCAGCGCGGCCACGCGCTCGCGGTTGACGCTGAAGCCGGCGATAGCTTTATCAGCCAGCGCCGCCGCGGCCCGGCCCAGCAGCCTCTCTGCTTGCAGCACGTTGTACGCGATCACCGGCAGCATCACATTCAACTGGAAATTGCCCGACATGCCGCCGATCGTCACCGTCACATCGTTGCCGATCACCTGCGCGCAGACCATCATCACCGCCTCCGGGATCACCGGATTGATCTTGCCGGGCATGATGCTGGATCCGGGCTGCAACGCCGGCAGGCTGATCTCGGCCAGGCCGGCAAGGGGGCCAGAGTTCATCCAGCGCAGGTCGTTGGCGATCTTCATCAGGCTGGCCGCGACCGTTTTGATCTGGCCGCTCAGCTCCACCATGGCATCGGCGGAGGAGAGAGCTTCGAAGAAGTTATCGTTGGCCGCGAAGGGGTAGCCGGTGCGCTCGGCCAGCACCGCGGCGACGCGGGCCCCGAACGCAGGATGAGCATTGATGCCGGTGCCCACCGCGGTGCCGCCCAGCGCCAATCCGGCCACGCTGGCCAGCGCCCCCTCCACCCGCACCATGCCTTTACCGATCTGCGTGGCCCAGCCCCCCAGCTCCTGGCTCAGCCGCAGCGGCATGGCGTCCATCAGATGGGTGCGCCCGGTCTTGACCACGTCATCCACCGCCGCCGCCTTTTCGATCAGAGCATCATAGAGCTGTTGTAGGCCGGGCAGCAGCGCCTCCTGCGCTTCCAGATACGCGGCCACGTGCATGGCTGTGGGGATGACATCGTTGGAAGACTGGCTCATATTCACATGATCGTTCGGGTGCACGCCCGCGGCCAGGGCGCGACTGGCCAGGGCCGCGATCACCTCGTTGGCGTTCATGTTCGTGCTGGTGCCGGAGCCGGTCTGGAAGATGTCGAGAGGGAAGTGGGCATCGTGCTGGCCCGCGGCCACCTCCTGCGCGGCCTGCTGAATCGCCGCGGCCATCGCCTCCTCCATCAGGCCCAGATCCTGGTTCGCCTGGGCGCAGGCAGCCTTGACCAGGCCCAGCGCCCGGATGAAACTGCGGGGGAAGAGGAGGCCGCTGATCTGGAAATTATCCACTGCGCGTTGGGTTTGGGCGCCGTAGAGCGCGCCCGCGGGCACCCGCACCTCGCCCAGAGAATCTTTTTCGATGCGATAGTCGTTCATGCGTAGGCTCCTTACGATGAGGCAATGATGCGATCTTTCGTCCTTCGTCAAAAAAATGACTGTAGATGCCGGCGAAAATGGCCGGCGAGGGCAGCGTAATGCGCCTCTTCATGCCAGCGTAGCACGGCGATCAGGTCGTCGCCAAACGCGGCCAGCGCCGCCCCATAGGTGACGTGCAGAACCTGCCGGGCGTCGGACTGATCCAGATAGCGGGGCAGATCGGAGTCGGCGACCGCGGCGGGATCGGGCACACGGGCCAGATCGGCGGAGACGTGGTAGGTCGCCCGTTCGGCGGGATACCGTTCGATGCCCAGAGCGAGGATGCGGCGGAAAAGATCCGGCTCGGCCTGCGCCGCCACGCGCAGCGCCTCCAGATAGCTGGTTCCCGCGGTTTTCAGGTGCACCAGGCCGCCGGTCTGCCGGGCAAAGGCCGGGTAGATGCTGAATTTGTCGGAGCCAGAATGGATGCTGAGTTTGTAGGGGCCAAGGCTGCGGGCGATGGCAGCGTGCTGGGCCAAACTGGCCTCGAACGCGGCCAGATCGCCGATGTAATCCACGCCTTTTTCGAACCGGCCCACATAGCGGGGCGCCAGACTGACCCAGCGCACGCCCAGCCGCCGCAACTCGTTGGCAATGAAGAAATGCTCTGCCGCCGATGTCACCGTTTCGGTCTCGTCCACCGACATCTCCAGATCGAAATCCGGGGTCAGCCCGGCCAGATGGCGGGCCATGCGGGCGGTGTGGGCGATGGCCCGGCCATATTTGCCCGCGGCCCGCAACAGCGTCTCTTCGTCGAAGGCGATGCGCGTTCCTTCGTCCAGATCGAAAACCGGGCCCAGATAGCGGGCGCGCAAGTCCGCAAGGTTGCTCTCCAGACTGGCCCAGGGCAGGGCCGCCACGATGTCTGCAAGATGGGCGGGCGGGGCGGTGTGGGCCTCATCCTGCACATGGTCGCCGGGATCGATGGTGAAAAAGGTGTAGCCGGCGGCCACGCAGGCATCGATATGCGCCGTGGTTTTGAGATGATCGGCGTCGGCGCCGTAGCTCTGCCGCCAGCCCGCCTCGAACACGCCCCAGGTGGCGTCGTCGATCACTTGCTGCGGCGTGCGGCCGGTGCGGGCGTTCTCGCGCATCGATTGCTGGGCCAGGATGGGCCGCACACCGGTTCCGGCCACGGCCTGGATGTGCCCCGGCGTGGCCAGACCCAACCGATCGCCGCAGCCAACCGAGGTTGCCAGCCCCAGACAGGATGGCTTCGTGTAGTCAAGGGCTACGCGGAGCGCGGCGGCATGGGCCGCGCTGGTGGGGCAGAGGGTCAGGCGCAACTCGCCGACGGCGCGCGTCTCGCCACTGAATCCGGGCGGCGGCGGCTGGTCGCCGCGGCTGACGATGATCAGTTTCTTGGCAGCACCAGCCCGGCCCAGGGCAAACAAGGCCTGGTTGGCCGTGGCCAATGAGCGTGGATAGATTGCCAGATCGCTGATTTCGTGTAGCCATAAGGCTATCTGTTCAGTAACCTCTAAATCAAGAGAAAAAAACAATTCGCTAATCATGGAAAGGAGAAAGTGAGCGAAGAAAAGTGATGGCCTGGCCCGCGGCGCTGTCCGCGTCGGGCCGGGGCAGGAACTCGCCGGAGACAAAGCCGTCGTAGCCGGCGGCAAACAGGGCGTCGAGTACGGAGCGGAAGTCGATGTGCCCGCCGCCGGGCGGCCAGCGATTGGAATCGGCTACGTGGAAGTGGAAGATACGGTCTCCCGCCGCGGCGATGCTGGCCTCGATCGCAGGCTCCTCGATGTTCATGTGGAAGGTGTCGAGCAGCAAGCCCAAATTTTGCGCTCCGACCTTTTCGATCAGTTCCAAACCCTCGGCCACGGTGTTGATCAGGGTGGTCTCGTAGCGATTGATCGGCTCCAGGGCGATGCGCACGCCCTGTTCGGCGGCGGCGGCGCAGTTTTGTCGCAATGCATCGACCAGCAGGGCCATGGCCTGGCCCGGCGCCAGCCCCGGCCGCACGATCCCGCGCAGCAGGCCGATGATGATCACGGCCTCGAAACGAGCGGCCAGGGGGATGTGGCTGTGCACGCGAGCGATAGCGGCGTCACGGATGGCCGGATCGGGATCGGTGAAGGAGAGGCCCTCTTCGCCCCAGGCCTGGCCGGTGCCGATGGCGGGGATGGCTAGGCCGTGCCCGCGAGCGAGATCGGCGATGGCTTCGGCGTCGACCAGCCGGGGATCGCGGATAGCGAGTTCGACGCCGTCATAGCCCCAGCCGGCGATCTTGGCAAAATTGGCGGCCAGGTCGCCTTTGAAGGCCACGGCGTCGAACCGCGCTGGTTGGGTGGAGAGGACGAGTGAGAGTTTCATGGGGTAGAGGGGGTCGACAGGGTGAGGAAATTATGGTAGGATCGGGGCCTGATAGCCGTTTCGCTCACGGAGGCATGTATGCAAACACTCGAATATCTGCGACCAGAGGAGGCAGAACCGACCTGGAACATCGCGCAACTCTTCCCGGCGCAGGGGCATTGGGACGAGGAAGAATATCTGGCGTTGGATACCAATCACCTGATCGAATTCTCGCACGGCCATTTGGAGGTGGTTCCGATGCCGAC
>JAANMW010000703.1_pt1 | contig 39139 bp, 34 predicted proteins | sample 7279671 | NCBI WGS metagenome assembly JAANMW01 (sample SAMN14094541, study PRJNA606508) | bioreactor metagenome | isolation source: A lab-scale SPAN reactor treating ammonium-rich wastewater day 247 | place: Ireland: Galway | collected 2017-09-19 | reverse complement strand
GCTCAGGGGCAGCGCGGCTACCAGAACGACGCCAGCGAGCATTTGTTGAAATTTTATGGTCTTGAACATGGTTGTCTCCTGAAAAATACCGGAAAAGGTCCGGCGGCCGGGTGCACTGCAATCAAACCATCACGTGTTTTTCGATGTCCTTCAGGCAATCGCGGGAGTTCTCAACACTGCCCTCGGCCACCACCGCGCCCTTGGCCATGGCCAGGTAGCGCTGCGCCACGCGCACCACCAGGCTCATGTTTTGCTCGATCAGCAGCAGGGCCGTGCCCTGCGCTGCCACCTGGTTGAATATGTCGGCCAGCTGGTCCACGATGACGGGCGCCAGGCCTTCGGTGGGCTCGTCGAGCAGGATCAGGCGGGGGTTGGCCATCAGCGCACGGCCCACGGCGAGCATCTGCTGCTGCCCGCCCGACAGCGCCGTGCCCGGGGTGTGGGCACGCTCCTGCAGGATGGGGAACAGCTTGTAGATTTCGGGCACGTTCCAGGGCCCCTTGCGGCCCACGGCAGCGCCCAGGTGCAGGTTCTCCTCCACCGTCAGGTTGGCCACGATGCGGCGCCCCTGCGGCACCACCGCGATACCGTGCTGCGCGGCGATATAGGGCCGGGGTTTGGTAATCGTCACGCCGCCAAACTGGATGTCTCCCGCACGCAGATGGGCCAGGCCCAGGACGGTGTTGACCACCGTGGTCTTGCCCACGCCGTTGCGGCCAATCAGCGCCACGCGCTCGCCAGCGCTCACATGCAGGCCCAGGCCATGCAGGATGTGGGCCGCGCCATAGAAGGCATGGACGCCATGCAGGTTCAACAAGGCGCTCATGCGGCACTCCCGAGGTAGGCTTCGCGCACCCGCGGATCGGCGCGCACGGCGGCCGGCTCGCCGCTGGCGATGACGCGGCCGAGTTCAAACACGGTGACGGCGTCCGAAATGCCGAACACCACATCCATGTCGTGCTCCACCAGCAGCACCGAGACATCCCAGCGCGCAGTCATCGCGCGCAGGTGCTGCGCCAGGTCCATCGACTCCTTCACCGACAGGCCGGCCATGGGCTCGTCGAGCATGAGCAGCTTGGGCCGGCCCACCAGGGCCAGGGCCAGGTCCAGGCGGCGTTGCTCGCCGTAGCCCAGGTCTTCGGCGATGGCATGGCTCAGGCGGGCCAGGTCCAGCTCGCGCAGCACGGCGTCGGCATCCGCGCCGGGGTCGAGCACGCCCATCTTGTAGGACGCCAGCTCCACCTGCTTGCGCACCGGCATGCCGCCGAAGATGCTGGTGCGCTGGAAGCTGCGCGAGAGGCCCCGCTGGCGGCGCTCGACAGCACCCAGGTGGCTCACGTCCTCGCCCGCCAGGATGACTTTGCCGCGCGTGAGGCGCGTGCGGCCGGTGATGGCATCGATCACCGTGGACTTGCCCGCACCATTGGGGCCGATGAGGCCGCGGATCTGGCCTTTTTCCAGGGTGAGTGCCACCCCGTCCAGCGCTTTGACGCCGCCATAGTGGATGGCCACGTCTTCGACTTGGAGAACGTAGGGGTTCATGTGTGTGTCCTTTGCGCCGTGCGCTCAGTGGCCGCCCGCATGGGGCATGCCCTGGGGCTTCTTGCCCCGGATCAACCGCTGCGCGGCACCGATGATTCCGTCGGGCGCGAACACGATGACCGCGATCAGGATTGCCCCGAAAATGGCCATTGAGTGCGTGGCGTACTCGCCCAGCAAATCCTTGAAAAGGAAATAAAGGATGGCGCCCACGATGGGGCCCAGGGGCTTCTTGAAGCCGCCCACCACCACCATCAGCAAAGTGATGGCCGAGACGCTCCAGTGCAGGTTTTCGGGCGAGACGAAGCCCGTGTTGAACACCGACAACAGCCCGGCGATGCCGGTGACCACCGCCGACAGCGCATACACCAGGGCCCGCGGCACGGTGGTGGTGAAGCCGATGAAGCGGGCGCGCTCCTCGTTGTCGCGGATGGCCTCGGTGATGGCGCCAAAGCGGGTGCGCAGGATCAGCAGCAGCGCCACGGTCACCAGCACCATCAGCACCCAGGCGATCATGAACAGCGTGGCCGGTTTGAGCAGCACCGACTGCTGCAGGCCAAACAGGGTGGACGGCCAGTGGACGCTCATACCGTCCGCGCCTCCGGTGATGCCACGGGCCCGCGACGCCAACAAATAGGCCATCTGGCCGATGGCCAGGGTCAACATGCCGAACGCAATGCCCGGCACCCGAACGATGACCAGGCCGATGAGAAATGCCAGCACGCCGATGGCCAGCAACACCACCAGAATGGCCCACTCGGCCGGCATCCACTCCAGAGTCAGGATGACACCCATGCCGTAACCGGCGGCGCCGAAGAACAGCGCATGGCCAAAGCTGACCAGGCCGTTCTGCTTGAGCAAAACACCCACCCCCAGGGCGAAGATGGCGTAGATGATGGCCTGGGTGAACATACCCAGGAGGTTGCTGGACGTGGTCAACAGCAGGATGGCAACCCCTGCCAGCAGGGCGAGGAGCGAGAGGACGCTGGTACGGATGAGACCCATGGTTTTTCTCCCAGCTTTCAGGTGCGGCTGCCGGCCAGGCCGGAGGGCTTCCAGACCAGGATGGCGATCATGAAGATGAAGGGCAGCAGCACCGACACCTCCGGCAGGTACACGGCTCCCACGGCCTGCATCATTCCCAGCAGCAACGCGGCGATGAAAGCGCCGGCCAGCGAGCCCAGGCCGCCAATCACCACCACCACGAAGGAGTCGATCAGCACGTCCGAGCTCATGTGCGGCGACAGCGACAGAAAGGGTCCTGCCACCACACCGGCCAGGCCGGCCAGTGCGCTGCCCAGGCCCACCACACCAGCGCTCAGCGCGTCGGTATTGACGCCCTGCATGGAGGTGGTCACCGGGTCGGTGCTGGCCGCGCGCACAAACAGGCCGATGCGGGAAAAACGCAGCCACAGCGTCAGCCCCAGGGCCACCGCCGCGCCGACCACGATCACGCCAATGCGGTAGGCCGGAACCTCATTGCCCCAAAGGTTGACCGAGAAGTTGAGCAGCTCGGGCGTGAACAGCGAGAGATTGGCCTTGCCCCAGATGAAGACCACCAGGTCTTCGAGGATGAGCAGCAGGCCGAAGGTCACCAACATCACGTTGAGCGGCTCGCGGTCCTGCAGCAGGCGAAAGCCGTAGCGGTCGAGCAGCACCCCCACCCCGGCCATGACCAGGGGCACCACCAGCAGCGCCACCCAGAAGTTGCTGTGCTGCGCCACCGAAAACCCGATGTACGCCCCCAGCATGTAGAGCGCGCCATGGGCAAAGTTCACCACACGCCGCAGGCCATAGATCAGCGCCAGGCCCGAACTCATCACGATGAGCAGGGCGCCGTACACCAATCCGTTGAAAAGATTGATCGTCAACATGTTCTTGTCTCCTGGTGCGGGTTCTCGTGGCCCGTCTGGGGACCATCAGCAACCCTTATTGCTATGCTATTGATAGCTTTTAGCGTATATATTTATTGGCTTAGAGGCATAAAACACATGAAAAATACGCTTGCCCTCAGCGGTGCTGGAAGTCCGGCTTGCGCTTGCCCAGGAAGGCGTGCATGCCCTCGTGCGCGTCGGCACTGGCAAAGCGCGCATGCAGCGCCCGGCGCTCGAACAAGATGCCCTCGGTCAGCGGGCTTTCCCAGGCACGGTTCACCGATTCCTTGATCGCCACCAGCGCGGGCAGCGAGAACGACGCAATCTGCGCGGCCAGGGCCAGGGTGCGTTCCTGCAGGTGCACATCGGGCACCACGCGCGAGACCAGGCCGTAGCGGTCGGCCTCCTGCGCATCGAGCATGCGCGCCGACAGGCACATGTCCATCGCCTTGGCCTTGCCGATGGCGCGCGGCAGACGCTGCGTGCCGCCCGCGCCGGGCAGCATGGCCAGCTTGATTTCGGGCAGGGCAAAGCGCGCCGATTCGGCCGCCACGATGACGTCGCAGGCCAGCGCCAGCTCGCAGCCGCCGCCCATGGCGTAGCCCGCCACGGCGGCAATCACGGGCTTGCGCACGCTGCGGATCGTTTCCCAGTTGCGCGTGATGAAGTTGCTCTGGGTGACGTCCATGTAGGTCCAGTCGGCCATGGCATCGATGTCGGCCCCGGCGGCAAAGGCCTTGTCGCTGCCGGTGAGCACGATGGCGCCGATGCCGGGGTCGGCATCGAAGGCCAGCAGGGCTGCGCCCAGCGCGTCCATCAGGGCGTCGTTCAGGGCGTTGAGCTGCCCGGGCCGGTGCAATGTGATGACCCCTACGCGGCCATGCGTGGCCACGCGGATCGGGCGGTCGTCCGTCATGTGGTGTCTCCGGTGCGGTGCAGGCTTCAGCCCGGTGCGCGCATCAGCTCGCGCAGCTTGAACTTCTGGATCTTTCCGGACGGTGTGGCCGGCATGGCATCCATCACCACCAGGCGCTCGGGGATGTACTGCACGGCCACCTTCTGCGCCTTGAGGTACTCCACGACCCCGGGCAGGTCGATGCTCTGCCCCGGCTTGGGCACCACCACGGCGCAGGCGCGCTCGCCCAGGCGCTCGTCGGGGTAGGCCACGATGGCCGCCATCGCCACGGCGGGGTGGCGGTACAGCAGCGACTCGATTTCGACCACCGGAATGTTCTCGCCGCCCCGGATGATCACGTCCTTGCTGCGGCCGGTGATGCGGATGTAGCCCTGCGCGTCGATGCGGGCCAGGTCGCCGGTGTCGAACCAGTCGTCGGCGTCGGTGCCGTTGAGGTGCGGGCGGTGCAGATAGCCGCCAAAGTTGGAGCAGGAGCGCAGCATCAGCTTGCCGATTTCGCCTGCGGGCAGGGGCTTGTCGTCGCCGTCGACCACCTTGACCTCTACACCGGGCAGCGGGCAGCCATCGGTGGAGAACGAGCGTTCGTCGGCATCGTCAAGCTGGGTCAGCGTGACGGCGCCGTTCTCCGTCATGCCCCAGGCGGACACGATCTTCGCCCCCAGTGCGGCACGGGCCTGCTCCACCAGCGGCCCCGGGATGGGCGCGCCCGCGCACAGGAAGGTGCGCAGCGTAGGCACGCCCTGACCGGTTTCCGCCACGGTCTTGGCCAGGTCGGTGAGGAACGGGGTGGACGCCATGGTGAACGTCACGCCTTCGGTGCGGATGAGTTCGATGGCTTTCTTCGGCTCCCAGACGTCCTGCAGCACCACGCTGGCTTTGAGCAGGATGGGCATCATCAGCCCGTACATGAAGCCGGTCTGGTGCGCCATGGGCGAGGCCATGAGCACCACGTCCTCGGCGCCCAGGCGCAGGCGCTGGGCATAGGGAATGATGTTGGCCATCACCGTGTTGGCCGAGTGCATCACGCCCTTGGGCTCGCCGGTGGTGCCCGAGGTGTAGATGAGCTGCGTCACATCGTCCGGGCCGGGGCGGTGGCGCGTGAGGATGTCCTGCGCGTCGGGTGCGTCTTCCCAGGCCGGGCCGCTGAGCAGGGCCTCGAAGCTGTTGGCGCCCTGGCCACCCACTGCCACCACATGCTTCAGGTGCGGCAGGCTGGGCTGCAGCCCGCTGACCATCTTCTCGAAGTCGAAACCGCGGAAGGTCTGGGGCACGATCACAACCTTGGCCTCGCCATGCTTGAGCATGAACGACAGCTCGCGCTCACGGAAGATGTGCATCAGCGGGTTCATCACCGCGCCGATGCGCGAGCAGGCCAGGTAGGTCAGCGTGAACTGCCACCAGTTGGGCAGTTGGCAGGACACGATGTCGTCCCTTCCCACGCCCAGGCGACTCAAACCCACGGCGATGCGGTCGGCCATGCGCGCCAGCTCGCGGTAGGTGAAGCGCTGCACGGCACCCGTCTCCACCTGCACGGCCGTCAGCGCCAGCTTGTCGGGGCACTGGGCGACGCAGGCGTCCAGACTGTCGTTGATGGTGCGGTCGTGCCAGAAGCCCTGGGCCATCATGCGGGCACGGCGGGGGGGCAGCAATACGGCGTCAAATTCCATGGTGTGTCTCCGGTCTCGGTCTTGTCAAAAATAGGAGCAGCCAGCGCTTATCAGATAAGCATTTCAATATGATTTAATTTTTAAATTCTTATAAATAATGCGCTGCAAGCTATTGTTTTTATAGTGCTCGTGGGGCCTCAGGCCGGCACGAACTTGCGCCCCGCCCGCGTGCGGGCGATGATGGTTTTCATGATCTGCGCCGTACCATCGCCAATCTGGAAGCCCAGCACATCGCGCATGCGCTGCTCCATCAGGCCCCGGTCGTAGCCACCATGGCCGTAGCACAGCAGGCACTGGTGGATCACGTCGTAGGCCAGCTTGGGACCCCACCACTTGGCCATGCCGGCCTCGGCCGTGTGCGGCAGGCCCTGGTCCTTGAGCCACAGGCCCTGCAGGCACAAGAGGCGCGCGCCTTCCACCTCGGTGTCGAACTGCGCCAGCGGGTGCGTCACGCCCTGGAAGGCGGACAGCGGCTGGCCAAACGCCTGGCGCTGGGTGATGTATTCCCAGGTTTCCTCCAGCGCCACGCGCGCCACGGCCAGGCACTGCAGGCCAATCAGCGAGCGCGAGAAATCAAAACCGTGCATCACCTGCACAAAACCCTTGTTCTCGTCGCCCAGGCGGTGGCTGGCGGGCACGCGCACGTTCTCGAAAAAGATCGAGCCGCGGCCGATGGCGCGCTGGCCGTGGCAGTCAAAGCGATTGGTGGTAATGCCGGGCAAGTCCATGGGCACCAGCAGCGCTGTCACGCCATGGGCGCCAGACTCTGGCGTTCCGGTGCGGCCAAAGACCACGGCGATGTCGGCCTGGTCGGCGGCGGAGATAGACGTTTTTTCGCCGTTGATGACGTATTCACCGCCCTCGCGCTCGATGCGCAGGCGCAGGTTGGCTGCGTCCGAGCCGCCACGCGGTTCGGTCAGCGCAATGGCGCAGATCGCTTCACCGCGCAGGATCTTCTGCAGCCAGGGCCGGGCAACCTCCGGCTGGCCGTATTTCGACAGTATCTGGCTGTTGAGCGAGGCCAGCAGGTTCAGGTACGAAAAGCTCAGATCGGCGCGGGCCATTTCCTCGTGGATCACGCCGGCCGCCAGGCAGCCCATGCCCAGGCCGCCAAATGCCTCGGGCAGCTCGGGCACGATAAAACCGAGCGCCCCCATCTCGCGCAGCAGTGCACGGTCCAGCACACGGGTTTTGTCGCGTTCGAGGAAGCCGGGCGCCACGCGCTCCTGTGCGAAGCGGCGCACCGTCTCGGCCAGGGTCTGCAGGTCCTCGTTGATATAGGGGTTCGGTTGCATCGTCTGTTCTCCCGGCGATTTATTTGGCGTACTTGCGGAACTCGGGCTTGCGCTTGTCCTTGAGCGCATTCACGCCCTCGCGCGACTCTTCGGTGTCGTAGAACAGCTTGAGCGCGTACATGCCCAGGCCCGCAATGCCCGCCTGGTGGGCGGTGTCCATGTTGAAGCTACGCTTGGCAATGGCGATGGCGGTAGGGCTGCGCTCGCAAATGGTCTCGGCCCACTCCTGCACGGTGGCGTCGAGCTGCTCGTGCGGCACGCAGATGTTGGCCAGGCCCATGGCCACGGCTTCCTCGCCCGAGTAGCGCTTGTTCAGGTACCAGATCTCGCGCGCCTTCTTCTCGCCCACCACGCGGGCCAGGAAGGCCGTGCCGTAGCCGGGGTCCACCGAGCCCATCTTGGGGCCCACCTGGCCGAAGATGGCCTTGTCCGAGCAGATGGTCAGGTCGCAAATGGTGCACAGCACGTTGCCGCCGCCAATAGCAAAGCCTTGCACGCGGGCGATCACGGGCTTGGGCACATCGCGGATGGCGGTGTGCAGTTCCTCCATGGGCAGGCCGATGGTGCCGCGCCCGTCGTAGTTGCCATCGTGAGCGGACTGGTCGCCCCCGGTGCAGAACGCCCGGTCGCCCGCGCCGGCCAGCACGATGCAGCCGACACTGCGGTCGTAACCGGCCTTGTTCAGCGCCTTGATGATCTCGTCGCAGGTGGTGCCGCGAAAGGCGTTCATCTTGTCCGGGCGGTTGATGGTGATCCAGGCCACGCCGTTGCGCACTTCGTACAGGATGTCTTCAAAGTTCATGGTGCTCTCTCAGGTAAAGGGTTCAGACAAGAAAAATCAGCACCCCGCCGGGCCGCCCCAAGGCGTGCTGGGCCCCTTGGGGGGCAGCGCAGTACACGCAGTGACAAGCGCGGGGGCGTACATGTTTTCAGCCGTGCATCGTCAGGCCGCCGGAAACGCTGAGCACCTGGCCGGTGACAAAGCTCGCGTCGTCGCTGCCCATGAAGGCAATGGCTGCGGCCAGGTCGTCGCCCTGGCCCAGGCGGCCCAGGGGGATGGCGCTCTTGAAGGCCTCGATCAGCTTGGCCGGGTCGCGCGCGCCTTCGGCCACCCCCGCCAGCAGGGCGGTGTCGGTGGGGCCGGGGCAGACCACGTTCACAGTGATACTCTGGCGGGCATGCTCGCGCGCCAGGGTCTTGGACAAGGCCACCAGACCGCCCTTGCAGGCAGCGTAGACGGCCTCGCCCGACGAGCCGCCGCGTGCGGCGTCGGACGCCACGTTCACGATGCGGCCGTATTTGCGCTCCACCATGCCGGGCAGCACGGCGTGCAGCATGTGCAGTGCGCCGGTGAGGTTGATGGCGATGAGCTTGTCCCATTCGTCCGGCACCGTCTTGACGAAGGGCTTGAAAATGTCCCAGCCCGCGTTGTTGACCAGCACGGCGATGGGGCCGAGCTGCGCCTCGGTCGCGGCCACGGCCGCATCGACCTGGGCGCGGTCGGTGATGTTGCACTGGAACGCCGCGGCCTGGCCGCCTGCGGCGCGGATGTCTGCCGCCACTTTTTCGGCAGCCTCCAGGTCCATGTCAAACACGGCGACCTTGGCCCCCTCCGCCGCAAAGCGGCGCGATGCCGCGCCGCCAATGCCACCACCGCCACCGGTCACCACAACCGTCTTGCCCTGAAATCTTTGCATATCGTTCTCCATGGGTTGCCAAGCTTGCTATCGTCGGGTTCATGCGCCTTGTTTTTTCGGCACAATTAAGTAAAGATATTGTCATATCTATTTCTTTCGAATGCAAGAGCTTCATTTCTACTTTCACAAGAACTTATGGTTTTCCCTATGGAAAAAACACTTAGCACCCGTACCGATCTTGCCAACAGGGTTTTCTTCCGGCTCTATCAATGCGCAAACATGTTGCATAAAACCGGCACCCGGGCCGTGGAATCAGAGGGGCTCACGACGCAGCAATGGGCGGTGCTGGGCGCTCTTTCAAGACCCCAGGTGGCCGAAGGCATGAGCGTGGGCGATCTGGCGCGCTATCTGATGGTGAGTCGGCAAAATCTGTCGGGCCTGATCAGCCGCATGGAGCGCGATGGCCACATCGCTTCCGCGCCCGACCCGCGCGACCGCCGATCACGCCTGGTGACGATGACCGACTCGGGACGCAGGGTGTGGCTGGTGGAGGCGCAGCCCAAGATCCATGGCTACTACGAGGAAGCCCTGGCCGGGTTCTCGGTGAATGACATCACCCACACCTTGCATTACCTGCTCAAGCTGCTGGAGAACATGCAGCGCGTGGACAACGCACAGGGAGGCAACCGGGAGGCAGACTGAGCGAAGTGATCAATGGGGCGCAGGCAGCATCTGCGGACGCCCCTTATCGAGCAAAAAATCGATACAGGTGCGCACGGCGTGCGTCTGGTAGCGGCCCGGCATGTACAGCAGGTACATGCGCGTGCCGAAGATGCTCAGGCGGTAATCCTGCAGCGTGGTCAGCACCTCGCCCGAGGCGATGGCGTCCGCCACCACGTAGTCGGGCACCAGCCCCAGGCCCAGCCCGGCCAGGATGCCCTGGCGCAGGAACGGGAAGTGCTCGGAAATCAGCGTGGGCTCCAGCATGATTTCCTGGCGCTCGTCGCCCCGGTAGGCACTCAGGCGCAACTGCTTGCCCACCACGCCCGAGGTGATCACCGGCGTGCTGCGCAGTTGCTCCAGCGTGCCCGGCAGGCCATGCTGCTCCACGAACCCCCGCGAGGCGCAGGCCAGGTAGCGCACCAGCCCCAGCTCGCGCGCCACCAGCGCGGGCGGCGGCTCGGGCATCACGCGGATGGCGATGTCCACCTCGTCGCGCAGGTTGTCGGCGCGGTTCTCGAACAGCACGTCGAGCACGATGCCGGGGTAGAGGCGCTTGAACTCGATCAGCCAGTCCGACATCACCATCTGCCCGTAGCCGCTGGGCACGCTCAGGCCCACGCGGCCTTGCAGGCCCTGGCCCAGGGTGGTGATGGTTTCGCGCGCGGCGAGCACCTCGTTCTGGATGTTGCGGCCGTGCTCGACCAGGCGCAGGCCCACCTCGGTAGGCTCCACGCGGCGCGTGGTGCGGCGCACCAGCTGCACGCCCACCGACTTCTCCAACTGGTTGAGGTGGTAACTCACGTTGGCGCGCGTCATCTTGAGCTTGCGCGCGGCCTGGCTCAGGTTGCCGGCGTCGATGATTTCCACCAGCAGCGTCAGGGAGGTCAGATCCATGGGGTTTGTATAAAAATTTTTGACAGTCTGTCAATGGTTCATGTAATTGTCAAGATTGTTTGTCGGCACAACAATCGCTCATCCCATCAGTGACCGGAGAACCTTGCATGAGCATCGAAGCCGAGGCCAGCGCCGACAGCCTGCAATCCCAGGGCTTGGCCCATGCCCTCTTTGCCGAGCGCGAAGCCGCGAACATCCCCGAGGCCCAGGCCGCCGCGCCGCGCTCCATCGACACCATCGCCGTGATCGGCGGCGGCACCATGGGCGCGGGCATCACCGTGTCGGCGCTGGATGCGGGCCTGCACGTGACCATGATCGAGCGCGATCAGGATTCCATCGCGCGTGGCCAGGCCAATGTCGAGAAGATCTATGACGGCCTGATCGCCAAGGGCCGCATGACCCCTGATGCCAAGGCCGCCACCATGGCGCGCTACACCCCCAGCACCTCGTACGACGACATCGCCCAGGTGGACCTGGTGATCGAGGCCGTGTTCGAGGACATCGAGGTCAAGAAGGCTGTGTTCAAGGAGCTGGACCGCGTGTGCAAGAGCGGCGCCGTGCTGGCCACCAACACCTCCTACCTCGACATCGACGCCATCGCCGCTGCCACCGCGCGCCCGCAGGACGTGATCGGCCTGCACTTCTTCAGCCCGGCCAACATCATGAAGCTGCTGGAGATCGTGGTGCCCGCCAAGGTAAGCGCCGACGTGGTGGCCACGGCTTTCGAGCTGGCCAAGCGCATGAAGAAGATCCCCGTGCGCGCGGGCGTGTGCGACGGCTTCATCGGCAACCGCATCCTCGCCGTGTACAAGCAGGTGGCCGACTACATGATGGAAGACGGCGCCAGCCCCTACGAGATCGACGAGGCCGTGCGCGGCTTTGGCTACCCCATGGGGCCGTTCCAGGTGACCGACCTGGCCGGTGGCGACATCGGCTGGGCCACGCGCAAGCGCCGCGCCGCCACGCGCGACCCGAAGGCGCGCTACGTCGAGGTGGCCGACCGCATCTGCGAGCGCGGCTGGTTCGGCCAGAAGACCGGGCGCGGCTTCTATCTGTATGCCAACGGCGCGCGCACCGGCATGCCCGACCCCGAGGTGCTGGCCATCGTCGATGCCGAGCGCGCCAAGAAGGGCGTCACGCCGCGCAAGTTCACGCCGGAAGAAATCATGCGCCGCTACATGGCCGCCATGGTCAACGAAGGCGCCAAGGTGGTGGAAGAGGGCATCGCCCTGCGCCCGCTCGATGTGGACGTGACCTTCCTGTCGGGCTACGGCTTCCCGCGCCACCGGGGCGGCCCGATGAAGTACGCCGACATGGTGGGCCTGCCTCAGGTGCTGGCCGACATCCAGGCGTTCGCCCAGGAAGACCCGCTGTTCTGGAAACCCGCGCCCCTGCTGGAAAGGCTGGTGGCCGAGGGCCGCAACTTCGACAGCCTGAACAAGGCGGATTGATTCAAAAAAAGGAGCTGACAGCGCTTTATCTACAAGAGTTTCAGAGTGAAATGATTCTGAAACCCAATGCAGTCAAGCGCTGGCAGCTATCAAAAATCAAGCACTGACACGAGGCACCACCGCATGGATCTCCAATTCACCCCCGAAGAGCAGGCCTTCCGCGAGGAAGTCCAGGCCTTCCTGAAAGACAAGCTGCCCCCGCACATTGCCGGCAAGGTCAAGGCCGGGCAGCGCCTGTCCAAAGCCGACCAGGAGGAATGGCACGCCATCCTCAACGAGCGCGGCTGGCTCGCCAACCACTGGCCCCAGGAATACGGCGGCCCGGGCTGGGGGGCGGTGCAGAAGTTCATCTTCGACAACGAATGCGCATTGGCCGGCGGCCCGCGCATCGTGCCTTTTGGCGTGAACATGCTGGGGCCCGTGCTGATCAAGTTCGGCAACGCGGCGCAAAAGAGCTACTGGCTGCCGCGCATCCTCAAGGGGCAGGACTGGTGGTGTCAGGGCTATTCGGAGCCCGGCGCGGGCTCGGACCTGGCCTCGGTCAAGACCACGGCGGTGCGCCAGGGCGACCACTACATCGTCAACGGCCAGAAGACCTGGACCACCCAGGGCCAGCACGCCAACATGATCTTCTGCCTGGTGCGCACCGACCGCGAGGCCAAGGCGCAGTCGGGTATCAGCTTCCTGCTGGTGGACATGACCACCCCCGGCGTCGAAATTCGCCCCATCCGCACGATCGACGGCGACCACGAGGTCAACGAAGTGTTCTTCACCGACGTGAAGGTGCCCGTGGAGAACCTGGTGGGCGAGGAAAACAAGGGCTGGACCTACGCCAAGTTTCTGCTGACCTACGAGCGCACAGGCATCGCCGGCGTGGGCTTCTGCGTGGCGGCACTGGCCAAGCTCAAGGTGATCGCCGCCAAGGTGCACAAGAACGGCAAGCCGCTGGACCAGGACCCGCTGTTCGCCGCGCGCATGGCCCAGGTCGAGATCGACCTGGAGAACATGAAGACCACCAACCTGCGCGTGATCGCCGCCGTGGCCGGTGGCGGCGTGCCGGGCGCGGAAAGCTCCATGCTCAAGATCCGCGGCACCGAGATCCGCCAGGAGATCCTTTCGCTGATCCGCCGTGCCATGGGGCCGTACGCGCTGCCCTTCATCGAGGAGGCGCAGTACGCCGGCTATGCCGACGAACCCGTGGGGCCCAAGGAGGCCGCCACGGCCGCGGCCAACTACTTCAACTACCGCAAGCTGTCGATTTTCGGCGGCTCCAATGAAATCCAGAAAAACATCATTTCAAAAATGATTCTGGGCCTCTGAAGGACACGCGATGAACTTTGAACACACCGAAGACCGCCGCATGCTGGCGGACACCCTGAACCGTTTTGTCTCCGAGCAGATCGGCATCGAGACGCGCAATCGCATCGCCTATGGCGACACTGGCATGGACGCCGCGCTGTGGGCGCAGTTCGCCGAGCTGGGCGCCATCGGCGCGTTGTTCCCCGAAGCCGATGGTGGCTTTGGCGGCGCGGGCTTCGACATCGCGGTTGTTTTCGAGGCCCTGGGCCGGGGCCTGGTGGTCGAGCCCTTCCTGGGCGCGCTGGTGGTGGGCCGGGCGCTGGGTGCTGCGGGGACCGCCGCGCAGAAGGAGCGCATCGCTGGCCTGATCGACGGCAGCACCGTGGCCGCGCTGGCACACGATGAACCCGGTTCGCACTACGCGCTCTCGCGCGTGGAAACCCGCGCCGTGCGCAACGGCGAGGGCTGGCTGCTCACGGGCCAGAAGGCCGTGGTGGTTCAGGGCGACCAGGCGCAGTTGCTGCTTGTGAGCGCGCGCACCTCGGGCGGGGTGGACAGCGAAGACGGCATCTCCCTGTTCCTGGTGCCCGGTGATTGCGCGCGCCTGACGCGCCGGGGCTATGGCCGCATCGACGGCGGCCATGCCGCCGAAATCACCCTGACCCATGTGCAGGTGGGCCCCGAGGCCCTGCTGGGCCAGGAGGGCCAGGGTTTCGCCACGCTGGAGCGCGCGGTGGGCTACGGCATCCTGGCCGTGTGCGCCGAGGCTCTGGGCGCCATGGAGGTGGCCAAGGCGAACACGCTGGAATACCTGCAGACGCGCAAGCAGTTCGGCGTGCCGATCGGCAGCTTCCAGGCCCTGCAGCACCGCATGGCCGACCTGCTGCTGGAGGTGGAGCAGGCGCGCTCGGCGGTCATCAACGCGGCGGCGGCCATCGACAGCACGGACCGCACCGAGCGCGAGCGCGCGCTGTCGGCGGCCAAGGTCACCATCGGCCGCATCGGCGCCCTGGTGGCCGAGGAGAGCATCCAGTTGCACGGCGGCATCGGCATGACCTGGGAGCTGCCCCTGTCGCACTACGCCAAGCGCCTGGTCATGGTGGACCACCAGTTTGGCGACGAGGACCACCACCTGGCGCGCTTCATCGCGCTGGGCGGGGTGTAAGGCCTTCAGGGTGCTGGCCCGCAAGCCAGCCGCTGGCGTGGGAGTGAATGTGCAGCGGAACGGGGGGTCAAGCGCCCAGTGCAAGCCCCAGCTTTGCGCGCAAAGACGCATCCAGCCCCGGCAGGCGCTCGCGCACGGCGTCTTCCTGCAGCATGGCCCGGGGTCGCTGCGCTGCCGCCCACACGGGCGCGGGAAAGTGGCTATCCCAGTCAAAGCGGGCAATCACATGCCAGTGCAGGTGCGGCACCATGTTGCCCAGCGCGGCCAGGTTGATCTTGGTGGGTGCCAGATGGTCGCGCAGCGCCTGCTCCACCACCGTGACGGCGTCCATGCAGTGCTGGCGGTCGGCGCTGCTCAGGTCCGAAAACTCAGCCACATGGGCATTCCACACCACGCGGTAGAACGCCGGGAAACCCGCTTCGTCGGCGCGGATCACGCGCAGCTTTGCACCGCGCCAGACGAGCTGGCCGCCATCGGTATCGCACAAGAGGCAGGCGACCGTCATACGAGGACGCGCTCGATGCCGCCCTGGTTGGCGCGCTGCACGTATTCGGGCAGCCAGTTCTCGCCCAGGATTTGCTTGGCCATTTCGATGACGATGTAGTCGGCTTCGAGCAGGCCGTTTTGCAGATCGTCTTCGTAGCGCTTGAGGCCCTGCAGGCAACTGGGGCAGCTGGTGAGAATTTTCACGTTGTCCTTCGCCCCCACGGCGCCGCTGGCACGCAGTTCGGCCTCGCCCTTGCGCATCTCTTCTTCCTTGCGAAAGCGCACCTGGGTCGAGATGTCGGGGCGTGTCACGCCCAGCGTGCCCGACTCGCCGCAGCAGCGTTCGCTCTTGAGCACCTTGTCGCCCACCAGGGCGCGCACGGTTTTCATCGAGTCGCCCTGCTTCATGGGGTTGTGGCAGGGCTCGTGGTACAGGTAGCCGCCCTGCCCGGCTGGCAGCGTGATGCCTTTTTCGAGCAGGAATTCGTGGATGTCGATGATGCGGCTGCCCGGGAAGATCTTGTCGAACTCATAACCCTGCAGTTGGTCGTAGCAGGTGCCGCAGCTGACCACCACGGTTTTGATGTCGAGGTAGTTCAACGTGGTGGCCACGCGGTGGAACAACACGCGGTTGTCCGTGATCATCTTGTCGGCCTTGTCCTGCATGCCGCTGCCGCGCTGCGGGTAGCCGCAGCACAGGTAGCCTGGCGGGAGCACCGTTTGCACGCCCGCGTGCCACAGCATGGCCTGGGTGGCCAGACCCACCTGGCTGAACAAGCGCTCGGAGCCGCAACCGGGGAAATAGAACACGGCCTCCGTGTCGCCCGTGGTGGCGGCTGGGTTGCGGATGATGGGTACGTAGTCCTTGTTCTCGATGTCTAGCAACGCACGCGCGGTCTTCTTGGGCAGTCCGCCCGGCAGCTTCTTATTGACAAAGTGGATCACCTGCTCCTTGACCGGCGCCGGGCCCACCGAGGCGGGCGGGCGCTGCGTCTGGCGGCGCGAGATGCCGCGCAGCAAATCCACCGCAATCCGCTGCGCCTTGAAGCCCACGCCCACCATGGCGGCGCGCAGCAGCTTGATGGTGTCGGGATTGGTGGCGTTGAGCATGGCCATGGCCAGCGTGTTGCCGGGACGCCAGGTTTTCTTGCCCATCTTGCGCAGCAGGTTGCGCATGTTCATGGTGACGTCGCCAAAGTCGATCTTCACCGGGCAGGGGTTGTAGCACTTGTGGCACACGGTGCAATGATCGGAGACGTCTTCAAACTCTTTCCAATGCTTGATGGAAACACCCCGTCGCGTCTGCTCCTCGTACAAGAAAGCCTCGACCAGTAGCGAGGTGGCCAGGATCTTGTTGCGGGGCGAATACAGCAGGTTGGCACGCGGCACGTGCGTGGCGCACACGGGCTTGCACTTGCCGCAGCGCAGGCAGTCCTTCACGCTGTCGGCAATGGCGCCAATGTCGCTCTGGCGCATGATCAGCGATTCATGCCCCATCAGGCCAAAGCTGGGCGTGTAGGCGTTGGTCAGGTCGGCATGCAGCAGCGCTGAATTTATAGTGTTTTTAGCCTCTAACGCTTTACCATCAAGCGCTACCCGCTCTTTATTTCGGAGCAACTTACCCTTGTTGAAGTGGCCCTGCGGGTCCACGCGCTGCTTGTATTGCGCAAACGGGCGCAATTCTTCGTCGGTCAGATATTCGAGTTTGGTGATGCCAATGCCGTGTTCGCCCGAGATCACGCCGTCCAGGCTGCGCGCCAGCACCATGATGCGGGCCACCGCCTCGTGCGCGGTCTGCAGCATCTCGTAGTCGTCGCTGTTGACGGGGATGTTGGTGTGCACATTGCCGTCGCCTGCGTGCATGTGCAGAGCCACCCACACGCGCCCCTTGAGCACGCGCTGGTGAATGGCGTTGCACTCGAGCAGCAGTGGCGCAAAGGCGTCGCCCGAAAAAATGTCTTGCAGCGGCGCGCGGATCTGCGTTTTCCAGCTCGCGCGCAAGCTGTGGTCCTGCAGCTGCGGGAACAGCGCTTGCACGCCTTGCAGCCAGCCGGCCCACAGCTGGCGGGCCTGCTCGACCACGTCCAGGGCCTCGGCGACGCGCTCTTCCAGCAGCTCGGGGGCGGCAGTGTCAACATCGCCCGCGCCGCGGGGGCCCAGCGGCAGGTTGCCCTGGCGCAAAAAGGCATCCAGCTCGGCGCACAAGCGCAGCTTGTTGCGCAGGCTCAGCTCGATGTTGATGCGCTCGATGCCGTCGGTGTATTCGGCCATGCGCGGCAGCGGGATGACTACGTCTTCGTTGATCTTGAAGGCGTTGGTGTGGCGGCTGATGGCTGCCGTGCGCTTGCGGTCGGCCCAGAACTTTTTGCGCGCCTCGGCTTGAATAGCGATGAAGCCCTCGCCGCTGCGCGAATTGGCAATGCGCACCACCTCGCTGGTGACGCGCGCCACGGCATCGGCATCGTCACCGGCAATGTCGCCAAACAAGACCATTTTCGGCAAGCCGGCGCGCTTGGACTTGGTGGCATAACCCACGGCTTTCAGATAGCGGTCGTCCAGGTGCTCCAGGCCGGCCAGCACCACGCCCGAGCGCTTTTGCTCGGCGAACATGAAGTCCTTGATCTCGACGATGCTGGGCACGGCGTCTTTGGCATTGCCAAAAAACTCCAGGCACACGGTGCGCGTGTGCTCGGGCATGCGGTGCACCACCCAGCGGGCGCTGGTAATCAGCCCGTCACAGCCCTCCTTCTGGATGCCGGGCAGCCCGGAGAGGAACTTGTCGGTCACGTCCTTGCCCAGGCCCTCCTTGCGGAAGGTTGTGCCGGCAATGTCCAGCCGCTCGGTACGCAGCAGGGTCTTGCCGTCGGCCTCGAAATATTGCAGCTCGAAGCTGGCCATCTCCGCGTCATGGATCTTGCCCAGGTTGTGCCGCAGGCGCGTCACTTCCAGCCACTGGGCATCCGGGGTCACCATGCGCCAGCTGGCCAGGTTGTCGAGCGCCGTGCCCCACAAAACAGCCTTCTTGCCACCCGCGTTCATGGCGACGTTGCCGCCAATGCACGAGGCCTCGGCGCTGGTCGGGTCCACCGCAAACACGTAGCCGCCGCGCTCGGCGGCGTCGGCCACGCGCTGGGTCACCACGCCGGCCTCGGTCCAGATGGTGGCCACCTCGTGGTCAAGACCCGGCAGGCGCCGCATCTCCACCTCGGTCATGGCTTCGAGTTTTTCGGTGTTGATGACAGCACTGCGGTCTGTCAGCGGAATGGCGCCGCCGGTATAACCCGTGCCGCCGCCCCGCGCGATGATCGTCAGGCCCAATTCGATACAGCCCTTGACCAGGCCCGCCATCTCGGCCTCTGTGTCGGGCGTGAGAACGACAAAGGGGTATTCGACGCGCCAGTCGGTCGCATCGGTCACGTGGCTCACGCGCGAGAGGCCGTCGAACTTGATGTTGTCACCAGCCGTCAGGCGCCCCAGCACACGGCGCGTTTTGCGGCGCAACTGTGCGACATCCTCAAAGGACGCATCAAAGCGCTGCACGGCGCTGCCTGCGGCCTGCAGCAAGCCGCCCACCAGCGCATCGCGGGCGGCGTCGCTTTCAGGGGTGCGGCGCTTTTGCACCTCGCCCAGGCGGTGCTCCAGGGCCTGCACCAGCTGGCGGCGGCGCTGGGGATTGTCGAGCAGGTCGTCCTGCAGGTAGGGGTTGCGCTGCACCACCCAGATGTCGCCCAGCACTTCATACAGCATGCGGGCCGAGCGGCCCGTCAGGCGCTCCTGGCGCAGTTGCTGCAGGGTACCCCAGGCATCCTCGCCGAGCAGGCGGATGACGATCTCGCGGTCCGAAAAGCTGGTGTAGTTGTAGGGGATTTCGCGCAAACGCACGGGCTCGGGGGCCTGCGCCATCAGGGCGGCCAACGCGGTGGGAGCATTCATTCGGTAAAACCTGGGGTAAGGGCGCGCGCCCGGTGGCCTGGGAAACTCGGGGCTGCGTATTTTAAGGTGGCCCAACGGAAAACGCCCTTGCACGGCCCCAAGGGCCAAGGCAAGGGCGCCAAAACCAGCAAAAAGCCTAGAACAGCACGCGGCAGCGCAGCGTGTTGGGCACCTGCTGCAGCTTTTGCAACGCCAGCTCGGACGAGGCAGCATCGATGTCGATCACCACATAGCCAATGGCTTCGTTGGTCTGCAAGGACTGCGCGGCCACGTTGATGTGGTTGTCGGAGAACACGCGGTTGATTTCGGCCATGACACCCGGCACGTTGCGGTGCACATGCAGGATGCGGTGCTTGCCGCGCTGCGCCGACAGGGCGACCTCGGGGAAGTTGACCGACGAAATGGTGGTGCCGTTGTCGCTGTAGCGGACGAGCTTTTCCGCCACCTCCAGGCCGATGTTGGCCTGCGCCTCCAGCGTGGAGCCTCCAATGTGCGGCGTGAGAATCACGTTGTCCAGGCCGCGCAAGGGCGAGACAAACTCGTCCTTGTTGCTGCGCGGCTCGACCGGGAACACGTCCACGGCTGCGCCCAGCAGCTTGCCGTCTTTCAATGCCTGGGCCAGGGGCTCGATCTCGACCACGGTGCCACGCGAGGCGTTGATGAGGATGGCGCCCTGCTTCATGGCCGCAATCTCGGCGGCGCCCATCATCCACTGCGTCGAGGGCAACTCGGGCACGTGCAAGGTCACGATGTCGCTGGTTGCCAGCAACTCCGGCAGCCCTGCGGCCTGGCGTGCATTGCCCAAGGGCAGCTTGGCCACCACGTCATGGAACTGCACCTGCATGCCCAGTGCCTCGGCTAGCACCGACAGCTGCGAGCCAATCGCACCATAGCCGACGATGCCCAGCGTCTTGCCACGCACCTCGAAGGCGTTGTCGGCCGACTTGAGCCATCCGCCCCGGTGCGCCACAGCGTTCTTTTCGGGCACACCGCGCAGCAGCAAGATGGCCTCGGCCAGCACCAGTTCGGCCACTGAGCGGGTGTTGGAATACGGCGCATTGAAGACCGCAATGCCCCGGTCGCGCGCAGCCTTCAGGTCGACCTGGTTGGTGCCAATGCAAAAACACCCGATGGCCACCAGCTTGTTCGCATGCGCCAGCACCTCGGCCGTCAGCTGCGTGCGCGACCGGATGCCGATGAAGTGCACGTCAGCAATACGCTCGATGAGTTCCTCCTGCGGCAGTGCGCCAGAGAGGGACTCGATCTGGCTGTAGCCCGCGTTGCGCAGCACCTGCAGTGCGGAAGGGTGCAGGCCTTCGAGCAGAAGAAACCTGATTTTGCTTTTATCCAGCGATGTGGGGCCCATGTCGATCCTGATGCGATGCGAGACGGGTCGGCTGTAAAGACTGCCCGTCTCTGGTGAATGTGCGAAATGATCGTAGCATGGTGCAGCGCACAAAACCGGCGGCTGGAGAGGCGCCACTAACTGCGTCATGGGCAAATATCCCCCGATAAAACGGGGTTTACCCGCTGGAGGAATCGGGCCAGCATGGTTACAAAAGTCCCTTGGCTGTGTGACAGTCATGGTTCTGTCATGCTGCCACCCTACGATGAATCGTTGTCCATTTGCACGAGGAGATACCCATGAAACACCGCTCCCTGGCCCTTTGCGCTGCCGCGGCCCTGTTGGCCAGCACGGCCGCCCAGGCACAGACCGAAATCCAGTGGTGGCACGCCATGACCGCTGTGAACAACGAGTGGGTCAACGATCTGGCCAACCAGTTCAATGCCAGCCAGAGCGAATACAAGGTCATCCCGACGTACAAGGGCACCTATGACGAGAACATGACCGCTGCCATTGCCGCGTTTCGTTCGGGCAATGCGCCGCACATCCTGCAGGTGTTCGAGGTGGGCACCGCCACCATGATGGCCAGCAAGGGCGCCACCGTGCCCGTGGGCAAGGTGATGAGCGACGCGGGCCTGGCCTTCGACCCCAAGGCCTACATCCCCGCCGTGGCCGGCTACTACACGGCGCCCAGCGGCCAGATGCTGAGCTTCCCGTTCAACAGCTCCACCACGGTTTTTTATTACAACAAAGACGCTTTCAAGAAGGCCGGTCTGAACCCGGACAAAGCCCCCGCAACCTGGCCTGAGGTGTTCGACGCGGCCAAGAAACTCAAGGCCAGCGGCAGCACCTGCCCGATGACGCTGGCCTGGATGGGCTGGACGCAGCTCGAGAGCTTCTCCACCTGGCACAACGTCGAGTTCGCTACCAAGGCCAACGGCCTGGGCGGCATGGATGCGCGACTCAAGATCGATTCGCCCCTGCACGTGCGCCACATCGACAACCTGGCCAAGGCGGCCGCAGCGGGCGAGTTCGTCTACAAAGGCCGGGGCTCGCAGGCGCAAGCGTCGTTCGTCTCAGGCGAATGCGCCATGATCCAGACGTCTTCGGGCTTCTATGGCGATGTGGCCAAAAATGCCAAGTTCGCCTATGGCCTGGCACCCATGCCCTACTACGCCGACGTGAAGGGCGCACCGCAAAACACCGTGATCGGCGGTGCCAGCCTGTGGGTGATGGCGGGCAAGAAGCCTGCCGAGTACAAGGGTGTGGCCAAGTTCTTTGACTTCCTGTCACAGACCAAGGTACAAGCCGCCAGCCATCAGCGCACGGGCTACCTGCCCATCACGCTGGCCGCCTATGACCTGACCGAAAAGTCGGGCTTCTACAAGGACCGCCCTGGAACCGACGTAGCGGTGCAGCAGATGATCCGCAAAACGACCGACAAGTCACGCGGTATTCGCCTGGGCAACTATGTGCAGATCCGCACCATCGAGGACGAAGAGCTCGAACAGGTCTGGTCGGGCAAGCAGACGGCCAAGGCCGCATTGGGCAACATCGTGCGCCGGGGCGATGAGCTGCTGGTGCGCTTTGAGCGCGCCAACAAGGGAAAATAAAGCGCGGGGCACCTGAAAGCGCGCTAGCGCGCTGATGGCCCGCAACTGGTCAGCCCGCCGAACAAGCCCCCAGGGGCCTCGGCGGGCGTCTTCTTTTTTTGAGCTCTCATGGAAAAACGTGTTCTTTTCCGATCGGCCTGGCTGCCCTGGGTGCTCATGGCGCCCCAGTTGGTCATCATCAGCGTGTTCTTTTTCTGGCCCGCCAGCCAAGCACTTCTGCAATCCATGCAGGTGCAAGACGCATTTGGGCTGTCCACCGAATGGGTGGGTTTTCAGAATTTTCTCCAGCTCTGGGACGATCCCACCTACCTGGCATCGTTCAAGACCACGGCCTGGTTTTCGGTGCTGGTGGCCGGGCTGGGCATTGGCATCTCGCTGGTGCTGGCCATTTTTGCCGACCGCATCGTGCGCGGCGCCATGGTCTACAAGACGCTTTTGATCATGCCGTACGCGGTGGCACCGGTGATTGCGGGCGTGCTGTGGGTGTTCATCTTCTCGCCCTCGATTGGCGTGGCAACGTTTGGCCTGCGCGCCTTTGGTGTGGACTGGAACTACCTCATGAACGAGGGCCAGGCGATGACACTGATCATCATCGCCTCGGTGTGGAAGCAAATCTCCTACAACTTCCTGTTCTTCCTCGCCGGGCTGCAGTCCATTCCCAAATCTTTGATCGAAGCGGCTGCCATTGACGGCGCCGGCCCGCTGCGCCGGTTCTGGAACATCCAGCTGCCGCTGCTCTCGCCGACCACTTTCTTTCTGCTGGTGATCAACATCGTCTACGCCTTCTTCGACACCTTCGGGATCATCGACGCGACCACCTCGGGCGGCCCCGGGCAGTCGACCTCGATCCTGGTCTACAAGGTATACCAGGACGGCTTCAAAGCGCTGGACCTGGGCGGCTCGGCGGCGCAATCCGTGATCCTGATGATCATCGTGGTCGCCTTGACCGTGGTGCAGTTCCGCTATGTCGAAAAGAAAGTGCAGTACTGAAATGGCCCCCACGCTCATCGCTTCGCGTATCGCTGCCCCCCGAGGGGGAGCGTCAGTGCCTTCGGGCGGCCGGGCGGCACTGCCATGACCCCCACACTCATCGCTTCGCGCATCGCTACCCCCCGAGGGAGAGCGTCAGTGCCTTCGAACAGCCGGGCGGCACTGCCATGATTGACCGCCGCCCCTGGCTCAACGTTCTGTCGCATGCCGTCATGGTGTTTGGCGTGCTGATCGTGGCCTTCCCGCTGTACCTGGCCTTCATCGCCTCGACCCACACCGCGCAAGAGATCGTGCAAGCCCCCATGCCGCTGCTGCCGGGCAGCAATACGTGGGAAAGCTACAAGGCTGCATTGCTCGGATCGGGCAAGCTGGGCTCCAACACCACGGTGGCGCACATGATGTGGGTGAGCTTTGTCACCGCCATGGTGATCACGATCGGCAAGATCGCCATCTCACTGCTCTCGGCGTTTGCCATCGTGTTCTTCCGCTTTCGCTTCAAGATGCTCTGCTTCTGGGCCATTTTTGTCACGCTGATGCTGCCCGTGGAAGTGCGCATCCTGCCGACCTACAAAGTGGTGGCCGACCTGGGCATGCTCAACAGCTACGCAGGCCTCACGCTGCCGCTGATCGCGTCCGCCACCGCCACCTTTTTGTTCCGCCAGTTCTTTCTGACGGTGCCGGACGAGCTGGTGGAAGCCGCCCGCATGGACGGCGCAGGGCCGATGCGTTTCTTTAAGGACGTGCTCGTGCCGCTGTCTAAAACCTCGATCGCCGCGCTGTTCGTCATCCAGTTCATCTACGGCTGGAACCAGTACCTGTGGCCGCTCTTGATGACCACCAGCGAAGATATGTACCCGGTGGTGATCGGTATCAAGCGCATGGTCGCTGGCGGCGGCGAGGCCGCCATTGACTGGAACGTGGCCATGGCCACCGCCATCCTGGCCATGCTGCCACCGGCCTTCGTGGTCGTGCTCATGCAAAAGTGGTTCGTCAAGGGCCTGGTCGATACCGAAAAATAAGAACATTTCGACTTCTAACGCTTATCTGCATTACGCAAACAGCTACAAAAACAAGAGCATCATGGCATCTATTTCTCTGCGCAACATCATCAAACGCTACGGCCATGGGCCCAAGGCCAACCAGGTGATCCACGGGGTCAGCGCCGAAGTAGGCGATGGTGAATTCGTTGTCATCGTCGGGCCGTCCGGTTGCGGCAAATCGACCTTGTTGCGTATGGTGGCCGGGCTGGAGGAAGTCTCGGGCGGCGAGATCGCCATCGGCAGCCGCGTGGTCAACAACCTGGAACCCGCCCAGCGCGACATCGCCATGGTGTTCCAGAACTACGCGCTGTATCCGCACATGAGCGTGTTCGACAACATGGCCTATGGCCTGAAAATCGCCAAGGTGCCCAAGGACGAGATCAAGACGCGGGTCGACAAGGCGGCGAAGATTCTGGAACTGGGCCATCTGCTCGAGCGCAAGCCGCGCGAGCTCTCCGGCGGCCAGCGCCAGCGCGTGGCCATGGGCCGCGCCATCGTGCGCCAGCCGCAGGTGTTTTTGTTCGACGAACCGCTGTCCAACCTGGACGCCAAGCTGCGCGCCCAGACCCGTCTTGAAATTCAGAAACTGCACCGCGAGCTCGGCATCACCAGCCTGTTCGTCACACACGACCAGGTCGAAGCCATGACGCTGGCGCAGCGCATGATCGTGATGAACGGCGGCCACATGGAGCAGTTCGGCACCCCTGAAGAGGTCTACCACCAGCCCGCCAGCGTCTTTGTGGCCAGCTTCATCGGCTCGCCCCCGATGAACCTGCTGCGCCACGCGCCGGGTGCGCGCCCTGGCACGCTGCTGGGCATCCGCCCCGAGCACCTGGATGTGGGCACAGACGGCTGGGAGGTCACGGTGGATACGGTGGAACTCTTGGGCGCCGAGCGCCTGATCTACGCCCGAGTCGATGGCGAACCGCTCATCGTGCGCGTGGAGGAAGGCACACACGCCCCCCAGCCCGGCGACATTTTGCATGTGGCCCCGCGTGAGAACCGCCTGCACTGGTTCAATACTGAAACCGGCAAACGCCTCTGAGCCCACCGCCATGCATACACCGTGGCCCTACCCCCGCTGGATCGCCCACCGTGGCGCTGGTACGCTGGCTCCTGAAAACACCCTGGCCGCCTTCCGCCTGGGAGCCCAGCACGGCTACCGCATGTTCGAGTGCGACGCCAAACTCTCCCACGACGGCGTGCCCTTTTTGATGCACGACGCCACCCTCACGCGTACCACCAACGCCGCCCTGGTGCTGGGTGCCGGTGCCAGCACCACCGGTGGCGACCATCCCTGGGGCCAGCTGGCGCAGCTGGATGCGGGCCGCTGGCATGGACGCCAGTACGCAGGCGAGCCGCTGCCCCTGCTTTCGAACATTGCATGCTTTTGCCTGGCCAACCGTTATTTCCTGAACATCGAGATCAAGCCCACGCCCGGGCAGGAAGAAATCACCGGGCGCGTGGTGGGCGAGCATGCGGCGCAACTGTGGCACGGGCAGGCCGTGCCACCGCTGCTGTCATCCTTTCAGCCCGAGGCCCTGGCCGGCGCCCAGGCCACGGCACCGCACATCCCCCGTGCGCTGCTGGTTGACACATGGTGGGACAGTTGCCTGGACATGGCCCGGCAGCTGGGCTGCGTGGCCCTCGTGTGCAACCACGCGCTGTGGGACGCCGCCCTGGTGCGCCAGGTGCACGGCCTGGGCCTGCGCTGCCTGAGCTATACGGTGAACGACGAATGGGCCGCGCAGCGCCTGATCGCCCTGGGCACCGACGGCATCATCACCGACCGGGTGGATCTTTTCAGCCCGACCGACTGAAAACAAAGCGGATCAACCGCGCCAGCCGCGCCGCAGCACCCACTGGCAGGTGGCGCACGCCAGCACCAGCGCGGCATAGGTCAGCAACTTGCCGTCGCGCCCCAGCCACCACAGGCCCGCAGCCAACACCCCGCAGCCCACCGCAAAAACGATAGCTGCTTGCGCCCACCAGGAGAGCGCCGCAGCCGATTTGCCCATTAGCCAACGGCTCCCCGGCGCCAACAAAACGGCCAGGACAGCCGCAGGAGCGACGAAATTGAGCAGGTGGTTCAGGGCGATCAGTGGGTCCATAAAATGACGTAAATCAAGACTTGCGCAGTCGGTGTCACTCCCTACGCATAACAATTTTATAATCTGAACATGTCTGTCTGGGCCCTTGGCATCAATCACACGACCGCGCCGCTCGATCTGCGCGGCCGTTTTGCGTTTGCCCTCGACCAGATTGCCCCCACCCTGCAGGGCCTGCGCCAGTCTTTGGGCGAAGGCAGCCCGCACGGCAAAGTGGAGACAGCCATTGTCTCCACCTGCAACCGCACCGAAATTTATTGCGCAGGCGAGCAGCCCGCGCTGGACCACACGCTGGGCTGGCTGGCCCACAGCGGCGGCGTCAGCCCCGAGTTGCTGCGTTCGCACTCTTACGTGCTGGAAGAAGGCCCCGTAGCGCGCCACGCCTTCCGCGTGGCCAGCGGGCTCGACTCCATGGTACTGGGCGAGCCGCAGATTCTGGGACAAATGAAAGATGCCGTGCGCGCCGCCGAAAGTGCGGGCGCCCTGGGCTCCACACTCAACCAGCTGTTCCAGCGCAGCTTTGCGGTCGCCAAAGAGGTACGCACCTCCACCGAAATCGGCGCCCACAGCATCAGCATGGCCGCCGCCGCCGTGCGCCTGGCCAGCCAGTTGTTTGAAGACCTGGGCAAGACGCGCGTGCTGTTTGTCGGTGCGGGCGAAATGATCGAGCTGACCGCCACGCACTTTGCCGCGCGCAACCCCAAAGCCATCGCCATTGCCAACCGCACCCTGGAGCGCGGTGAGAAGCTTGCCACCCGCTTTGGCGCACAGGCCATGCGCCTGGCCGACCTGCCCGATCGCCTGCACGAGTTCGACATCGTGGTGAGCTGCACCGCCAGCAGCCTGCCCATCGTGGGCCTGGGCGCTGTCGAGCGCGCGCTCAAAAAACGCCGCCACCGTCCGATGTTCATGGTCGATCTGGCCGTTCCGCGCGACATCGAGCCCGAAGTCAAACAGCTTGAAGACGTCTACCTCTACACCGTGGACGATCTGGCCGGCGTGGTGCAAACCGCCCAGGCCAGCCGCCAGGCCGCCGTGGCGCAGGCCGAGGCCATCATCGATGCGGGCGTGCAAAGCTTCATGCACTGGATGGATCAGCGCGACCCAGAGCACGGCGTGGTGCCGCTGATCCGCCAGATCAACGGACAGGCCGATACCTGGCGCGCCATCGAAATCGCCCGCGCCCGCAAGCGCCTGGCCAAGGGCGAGGACATCGACACCGTGCTCGACGCCCTCTCGCGCGGCCTGGCGCAGAAGATGCTGCACGGCACCCTGGCAGAACTGCGCGCCGGCGACGCCAGCATGCGAGAACAGACGGCGCGCACCGCTTCGCGCCTGTTTCTGCGTAGAGATCGTTAGCTGCGATCACTCTTACCAAGCGACCGCGCAAGGAGTTGCGCGCATTCCAAATCTGATAGATCCCCAGATTTGATCGCACCCAAAAGTGCCTCAAGGGTCGCAACGCGAAGCGCGCTCAGCCCTGACAAATCAATAACCAAATTTGGAACCTCCCATTCTTGCTGAATAGCAGGCTGATCGAGGCTGTTTTCAGCCAGACCAAGTGCCAACTCAACCCTTCTGCAAAGCGCGCGCCCTGGCGTTCGATACCCCGGAGCATCCGGTCGCATAAAAAACTGAGCCAACTGCGGCTGCCCTATTCCAACTTTTCGGCAAAATTCCGCTTTCGATTTAAATTTAGCAATAATAGATTTTAAGTTCGCAAATCGAATTTCTGAAATGTTTGAAAGGCTGGCATTTTTCTGAAATTCATCCATATCGGAGCACTCCCTTTGGAAGCGCCGATAATACATTGCATTTAGCGAAATGAAAACATTTCTCCGCACCCAGCTGGAGCGCTACGCCCGGCGCCTGGAAGAACTCGACTTCCTGCTTTCGCGCGAGGACATCATGGCCGACATGGCGCAGTACCGCGCCATCTCCAAAGAGCACGCCGAGGTGACGCAGATCGCTGGCCGCTACGCCCGCTACCTGCAATGCGAGGCCGACCTGGCCGGCGCGCAAGACATGCTCGCCGACCCCGACATGGCCGAGCTGGCGCAGGACGAAGTCACCAGCGCCACCCTGGAACTGCTCCAGCTCGAAGACGAACTGCAGCGCCTGCTGCTGCCCAAGGACCCCGACGACGCGCGCAATGCCTTCCTCGAAATCCGCGCGGGCACGGGCGGCGACGAATCGGCCCTGTTCGCGGGCGACCTGGCGCGCATGTACACGCGCTACGCCGCCAACGTGGGCTGGAAGGTCGAGGTGGTGAGCGAGAGCCCTTCGGAGCTGGGCGGCTACAAGGAAATTGTGCTGCGCATCGAAGGCGAACAGGTTTACGGCCAGCTGCGCTTTGAATCCGGTGGCCACCGTGTGCAGCGCGTGCCTGTCACCGAAACCCAGGGCCGTATCCACACCAGCGCCTGCACCGTGGCCGTGATGCCCGAGCCCGATGAGCGCGAGGCCATCAAGATCAACCCGGCCGACCTGCGCATCGACACCTTCCGTGCCAGCGGCGCCGGGGGCCAGCACATCAACAAGACTGACTCGGCCGTGCGCGTGGTGCACCTGCCCACCGGCATCGTGGCCGAATGCCAGGACGGCCGCAGCCAGCACGCCAACAAAGCCAAGGCACTGCAGGTGCTGCAGGCGCGCATCCACGAAAAAGAACGCAGCGAGCGCGCCGCCAAAGAGGCCGCCGAGCGCAAGGGCCTGATCGGCAGCGGCGACCGCAGCGACCGCATCCGCACCTACAACTTCCCGCAGGGGCGCCTGACCGACCACCGCATCAACCTCACGCTGTACAAGCTGCTGTACGTGATGGAGGGCGACCTGGGCGACGTGCTGCAAGCCCTGCAACACGCCCGCGAAGCCGAGCAATTGGCCGAGCTGGAACACAGCACGGCGTGATCCAGAGTTGAGATAAAAACAGCCTCCAACGCTTACCCATCAAGCGCTGACAGCTATTCATTCAGAAGCACTATGACCTTGCAGCAGGCCCTGTCCACCGCCCTGTCCCAGGGCCTGGCACGCATCGACGCACAGATACTGCTGCTGCATGTGCTGGGCCGCGCTGGCCACGACCGTGCCTGGCTGATCACCCACGACACCGATGCCCTTCCCCCGGCTTTGCAAGCGCAGTTTGAAGCCCTGTGCCAGCGCCGCCGGGCGGGCGTACCCGTGGCCTACCTCACAGGCCGCAAGGCGTTCTACGGGCTGGAGCTGCAGGTGGATGAGCGCGTACTCGACCCCCGTCCCGACACCGAAACCCTGGTGGACTGGGCCCTGGAAGTCCTGGCCCACCAACCCGCACCGCGCGTGGTGGACCTGGGCACCGGCAGCGGCGCCATCGCCCTGGCCCTGCAGCAGCAGCGCCCTGACGCCCAGGTGCTGGCCGTGGACGCCAGCACGGACGCCCTCATCGTGGCGCAGGCCAACGCCACGCACCTGGGCCTGCCGGTGCATTTCCACCATGGGCACTGGCTGCAGGGGCTGGCAGGCGGTTTTGATGCCATCGTATCCAACCCGCCCTACATTGCCGCCGCCGACCCGCATCTGGCCGCCCTCACGCACGAGCCGCTCGCGGCCCTGGCCAGCGGCGCCGACGGCCTGGACGACCTGCGCAGCATCATCGCGCAGGCCCCGGCCCATCTGGCGCCCGGCGGCTGGCTGCTGCTGGAACACGGCCACGACCAGGCCGATACGGTCGGCGCCCTGCTCCATGCGGCAGGGCTGGAGCAGGTGCAAAACCGCAAAGACCTCGCCGGCATCGTGCGTTGCTCGGGCGGCCAGAAGCCAACAGTGAAATAATCCCCCCTTTACCCTTCCCCACCCACCGGGCCTTGCGGCCCCTCTCGGAGCCTCCATGAGCGATACCCACAAGCGCATCGACGATCTCGTCAAGACCAACGACATCCTGCTGTTCATGAAAGGCACGGCCAGCTTCCCGATGTGTGGTTTCTCCGGCCGCGCCATCCAGATCCTGAAGGCCTGCGGCGCCGATCCCAAGGCCATCACCACGGTCAACGTACTGGACGACGACGAAATCCGCCAGGGCATCAAGGACTACAGCCAGTGGCCCACCATTCCGCAGCTCTACGTCAAGGGCGAATTCATCGGCGGCTCGGACATCATGATGGAGATGTACGAGTCGGGCGAACTCAAGCAGACGCTGGGCACCTGAGCCCGCACAGGCCGTTGTGTTGCCTGATCCCCAGCCGCCTCCGGGCGGCTTTTTTCATGGGCGCAACAGCAGGGTTTTCACAGGGTAGTTTCTGCATTGAGATCCGAGCGCTTGTATGCTTGAATGGGATCGTTTCTTCACTGCAGGAGCATGCCATGACCCGCCATAGCCTTGTTCCCCAGACCCTGAGCCTGCCTGTGGCCCAGATGCGTAGCGTGTTCTGCACCAGCGATGTGGAACGCAAGCTCGCCCGGCTGCAGGACGCCGGCCAGCCGCGCGATTTCGACAACCTGCGCAGCATGTACGAACGCATGCTGGAGCGCGGACCCGAACGTTTCCAGGTCAAGCCGCAGGGCGTGCCCGACATGGCCGTCCTGTACGACCGGCTACCCAACTTCACCGAGGTGCTCGACGATGTGCGCCGCCACGTTGCCCTGGCGCAGGACAGCCGCGACGGCCTGGAGGTCACGCCCATGCTGTTGCTGGGGCCACCCGGCATCGGCAAGACCCATTTCGCCCGCCAGCTGGCCGAATTGCTGGGCACAGGCATGAACCTGCTGCCCATGAGCTCCATGACCGCAGGCTGGCTGCTGTCAGGCTCCTCGTCGCAATGGAAGGGCGCGCGCCCCGGCAAGGTCTTCGAGGCGCTGGTGGAAGGTGAATACGCCAACCCCGTGATCGTGGTGGACGAGATCGACAAGGCCAGCGGCGATGCCCAGTACGACCCGCTGGGCGCGCTCTACAGCCTGCTGGAGCACGACACAGCACAGAACTTTACGGACGAATTCGCCGAGGTGCCCATCGACGCCAGCCAGGTCATCTGGATCACCACGGCCAATGACAGCCGGGGCATCCCCGACCCGATCCTCAACCGCATGAACGTGTTCGAGGTGCAAGTGCCCACCGTGGAGCAGGCGCGCAGCATTGCCCACATGCTCTACACCGGCATCCGCGCCGCACATGACTGGGGGCGGCTGATCGATCCCGAGCCGCAGAGCGATGTGCTGGACTGCCTGTCCCATATGCCCCCGCGCGAAATGCGCCGCGCGCTCATGGCCGCCTTTGGCAATGCCCGGCTGGACCACCGCTGCACGGTGGAAGTGGCTGACCTGCCCAAGGGCGCCGCCGGTCGCGGCCGCATCGGCTTTATGCAATAGCGCTCGCGCCCTTCAGCGCGGGCTGGACGGACCGGGCGGGCAGATACACTCGCTCTACCGGTGTGCCGCAGGCCACGCTCTGCCTTTTTCATGACACTGACGCAAAGCCTCTTCGTGATCGGGCTGCTGATTGCAGCCAGCGCTTTCTTTTCGATGGCCGAAATCTCACTCGCGGCCGCGCGGCGCTTGCGCCTGCGCCAACTGGCCGACGAAGGCGACGCACGCGCCGAACGGGTGCTGCGCGTGCAGGACCAGCCCGGCGACTATTTCACGGTGGTGCAGATCGGGCAAAACGCGGTGGCCATCCTGGGCGGCATCGTGGGGGAAGGCGCCCTCAGCCCGTATTTCAGCGCCCTGATGGAACTGTGGCTTTCCAGCAAAACGGCGCAGACGGTGGGGTTTCTCGCATCCTTCACCATCATTACCTCGTTGTTCATTCTTTTTTCAGACCTGTTCCCCAAGCGCCTGGGCATGGCCAGGCCGGAGCGGCTGGCGGTTGCCCTGGTGCAACCCATGGCGTGGTGCATCACGCTGCTGCGGCCGGTGGTCTGGCTTTACAGCCGGGCGGCGGATGTGCTGTTCAGGGTGCTGGGCCTGTCCTCGCTGCGCGACGACCGCATCACCTCCGACGACATCCTGGCGACGATGGAGGCCGGCGCCCGTGCCGGTGTGCTGGCCGCGCGCGAGCAGCAGGTTATTACCAATGTTTTTGAGTTGGACACGCGCACCGTCTCCAGTGCCATGTCGCCCCGTGACCGGGTGGCTTTTTTCCTGCGTGACGAGTCCGACGCCGTGATCCGCCTGCGCATTGCCGCCGAGCCTTTCTCGACCTACCCCGTCTGCGAGCGCGATATCGACCACGTGGTGGGCTATGTAGACGCCAAGGATTTATTCCAGCGCGTACTCAACAACCAGCCCATTTCGCTGCTGGACGACAGCCTGGTGCGCAAGGTGCTGATCGTTCCCGACCGGCTTACCCTGTCGGAAGTGCTGGAGCAATTCCAGCAGGCACACGAAGATTTCGCTGTCATCGTGAATGAGTACAGCCTGGTCGTCGGCGTGGTGACGCTCAACGATGTGATGAGTACCGTGATGGGCGACCTCGTGGGCAATGAAGACGAAGAACTGATCGTGCGGCGCGATGACAACTCCTGGTTGATCGACGGTGTCACGCCCATCGAGGATGTACTGCGGGTGCTCTCGCTCGACGATCTGCCGCACGCCGGAGAATACGAAACCCTGGCCGGCTTTCTCATGGTGATGCTGCGCCGCGTCGCTCGGCGCACCGACAGCGTGGTGTGGGGCGGCTACAAGTTCGAAGTATTGGATGTGGACAGCTACCGCATTGACCAAGTCATGGTTTCGCGCCTGTCTGCCGCCACACCACCGGAAGCAGCAAGCACCTGAAATGCAGGTTCAGCCAGTCGCCTAGCCTTCGAACCGCCAGTTGCGCTGTGCCGAGAACACAGCGTTCGGGTAAGGCGCCCGGCCCCGGCTACCGTTGTAGCGGCCCAGGGTCATGTACAGGTCGCCGCGCTCCCGATCCATGTAGTGGCGCAGGATCACACAACCAAAACGCAGGTTGGTCTGCATGTGGAACAGCGTGCCGGGATCGCCATCACCGATGAGCCGTGTCCAGAACGGCATGACCTGCATGTAGCCGCGGGCGCCCACGCTGGAGACAGCAAATTTGCGGAAAGCGCTTTCCACCTGGATCAGGCCGAGCACCAGCGAGACATCCAGCCCCGCACGTCCGCTTTCGTACCAGACCGTCTGCAAAAAATCGCGCCGCACCTCCCAATCAGGTTTGCGACGACGCAGGCGGTCACTCATGGCGCCCAGCCAGCGCAGGTAGTGCAGGCGCGCTTCGGTGGAGGCAAAAATGGGCTCAGGCGGCGCTCGGTTGCCAATGGCAGAGCTCAGTGCCGTGCGCACCGAATCCATGAGTGGCTCCTCCAGCTGCCTTCCCGCGTGCGCCTGCCCCGGAACCGCCAGCCAGGCCGTAGGCCCGGCAGCCAGCGAAACGAGGCAGGCGCGCCGCGAGATGCCTGGGATCATCGGGCCAGACGGCCCAGGACATGGGCCAGGATATCGGACACGGCCACCTTGGTGGCGGCGCTGTCGCGGCGGTGCTGGTATTCGACCTGGCCGTCCTTGAGGGCGCGGTCGCCAATGGTCACCCGGTGCGGCACACCGATCAGTTCCCAGTCGGCGAACATGGCGCCGGGGCGCTCGCCCCGGTCGTCCAGGATCACGTCCACGCCAGCGGCCTGCAACTGCGCATACAGCTGCTCGGCCTGGGCTTTGACCTCGGGGAAGCGCTCGGGCGTGATAGGGCAGAGCACCACGGTGAAGGGGGCAATAGCGTCGGGCCAGATGATGCCGCGCTCGTCGTGGTTCTGCTCGATGGCCGCCGCCGGCAGGCGCGTGATGCCGATACCGTAGCAGCCCATCTCGAAATGGGCGGGCTTGCCGTCCTCGCCCAGGAAGGTGGCGTTCATGGCCTTGCTGTACTTGGTGCCGAGATAAAACACATGGCCTACTTCGATGCCGCGCTCAATCGCAAGTTCTCCTTGGCCATCGGGTGAGCGGTCGCCCACCACCACGTTGCGCAGGTCGGCCACCAGGGCGGGCTCGGGCAGGTCGCGGCCCCAGTTCACGCCGGTCATGTGGAAATCGACCGCGTTGGCGCCGCAGATCCAGTCGGCCATCACGGCCACCTCGCGGTCGGCCACGATGCGCACCGGCTGGCGCAGCCCGATGGGACCCAGGTAGCCCGGCGTGCAGCCAAAATGCGCCTCGATCTCGGCCACGGTGGCAAAGCGGAAACCCGCATCCAGCCCTGGCACCTTGGCCACCTTGATCTCGTTCATGTCGTGATCACCGCGCAGTAGCAGCAGCCAGACTTCGCTTTTGACGATCTCGTCAGCCTCGTTGGTCTCGTCGGTCGCCAGCACCAGCGACTTCACCGTGCTCTGCAGCGGTACGCCCAGCAATTCGGCCACATCGGCGCAGGTGGCCTTGCCCGGCGTGGGCGTCTTGGCCATGGCTTGTGCTGCAGCGGGGCGCGGACCGGCGGGCGCCAGGGCCTCGGCCTTTTCCATGTTGGCTGCGTAATCGCTGCCCGGGCAGAAGACGATGGCGTCCTCACCGGTGGCGGCAATCACCTGGAACTCTTCGCTCAGATCGCCGCCAATGGCGCCGCTGTCGGCCGCCACCGCACGGTACGTCAAACCAAAGCGGTCAAAAATGCGCCGGTAAGCCTGTGCCATGACTTGGTAGCTGGCCTTGGCCGCCACCTGATCGCGGTCAAAGCTATAAGCGTCCTTCATGGTGAACTCACGTCCACGCATCAGGCCAAAGCGGGGGCGGCGTTCGTCGCGGAACTTGGTCTGGATCTGGTAGAAATTCTTGGGCAGCTGCTTGTAGCTGCGCAGTTCCTGGCGCGCAATGTCAGTGACCACTTCCTCACTGGTGGGCTGGACGACATAGTCACGGCCATGGCGGTCCTTGATGCGCAGAAGCTCTGGGCCCATGCTCTCAAAACGCCCCGTTTCCTGCCACAGCTCGGCCGGTTGCACCACCGGCATGGTCAGCTCCACGGCACCGGCGCGGGTCATCTCCTCCCGTACGATGGCCTCGACTTTCTGGATCACCCGCAAACCCATGGGCATGTAGCTGTAGACCCCGGCACCGAGCTTCTTGATCAACCCCGCGCGCGTCATGAGTTGGTGGCTGACCACTTCGGCATCGGCCGGCGCTTCTTTGAGGGTGGAGATAAAGAACTGGGAGGCTTTCATCGGGCAATTTCAGGCGGTTGGGGCTGGTCCCCTTGCTGCAGGCAAGGTGCCGTGCATAATGGACACAGTTTAAAAATTTGGGGTTCGATTATGCTTGACCGGGACGGCTTTCGGCCGAACGTCGGCATCATCCTGCTCAACCAGAGAAACCAGGTGTTCTGGGGCAAGCGCATACGCACCCACAGCTGGCAGTTTCCGCAAGGCGGCATAGACCGCGGCGAATCGCCTGAACAGGCGATGTTCCGGGAACTCCACGAAGAAGTAGGCTTGCACCCCAACCACGTTCGCGTGGTTGCCCGAACCCGGGATTGGTTGCGCTATGAGGTGCCTGACCGGTACATCCGCCGCGACGCGCGCGGACACTACAAGGGCCAGAAACAAATCTGGTATCTGTTACAACTGATGGGGCACGATTGGGACCTGAACCTGCGTGCCACCAATCACCCCGAGTTCGACGCTTGGCGTTGGAACGACTACTGGGTTCCGCTTGACGTGGTGGTGGAATTTAAACGGGGTGTCTATGAAATGGCACTGACCGAACTTGCCCGGTTCTTGCCACGCCATGAACAGCGCAATCGCTACTTGCGCAGTGGCATGCGTGCGCGTGAACACGAGTTGTCTGGAGGCGGCATGCACCGCACCGGTGGTTTACTGCTGCATCCCGGTGTGGAGTTGCCGCCTGGCGCCAGCTTTGACCCCGATCCTCAATCGGCCAGCCGTTCGCCCGCCGAATCATCTGCTGATCCTGCACCACACTCGCCCTCGGCGCCGCAATAGGGATGGTTCGCCCTGCAAGCAACAGCAGGGCGAAAAACGGGAGTGGTTCGCGGGCTTGCGCAACAATGGAAGCCCCGCAGTTTTTGAGGCTCCGCACGCACCCACCGTCCCGTGTATGGAGCAGTACGGCAATGCAGGGCTACGCCCCAGTCGTCAGCACCATGTTGTCACGGTGTACCATTTCCGCTTCAGCCGTATAGCCCAGCAACCGCTCAAACTCGGACGATGGCTTGCGGCACAGCAGGCGAGCCTCGGCGCTGGAATAGTTGGCCAACCCCCGCGCAAGCTCTACGCCAGCAGGGTCGCGCACCGCAATCACATCACCACGTGAAAAATCACCCTCGATCCCGGTCATGCCAATAGGCAGCAAGCTTTTACCTTCACCGCGCAGCTTGGCAGCAGCGCCAGCATCCACAGTAACGGCTCCACGCAATTGCAGGTGGTCGGCCATCCACTGCTTGCGGGCCTGCTGCTTGGCAGTCTGTGCCACCAGCAGCGTGCCAATGGCTTCGCCCTGAGTCAGCCGCAGGAGCACATCGGGTTCACGACCCCAGGCAATCACGGTGGATGCTCCGGAACCAGCAGCGCGCCGCGCCGCCAGAATTTTGGTCAACATACCCCCACGTCCAATGCTGGAGCCAGCGCCCCCCGCCATGGCCTCCAACGCAGGATCACCCGCACGGGCTTCGTGCACAAACTGGGCTTGCGGGTCATGTCGCGGATCGGCAGTGTACAAACCCTTCTGGTCTGTAAGGATGACAAGCGCATCGGCTTCCACCAGATTGGCCACCAGCGCGCCGAGCGTATCGTTGTCACCAAACTTGATTTCGTCATTGACGACCGTATCGTTCTCGTTGATCACGGGCACGACGCCCAGAGTCAGCAAGGTCAACAAGGTCGAGCGCGCATTCAAATAGCGCTCCCGATCAGCCAGGTCTGCATGTGTCAGCAGCACCTGTGCACTGCCTGCGCCGTTTTCGCGCAGCTTGGTCTCGTACATCTGCGCCAGGCCCATCTGCCCAACAGCGGCGGCGGCCTGCAACTCATGCACCTCGCGGGGGCGCACGGCCCAGCCCAGGCGCTTCATGCCTTCGGCGATGGCGCCACTGGAGACCATGATGACCTCGCGCCGCCCCCCGCTCTCGCCGCGCACCAGGGCCGCTAGTTGACGGCTCCACTCGCCAATAGCGACCTCGTCCAGCCCACGGCCTTCGTTGGTGACCAGGCTGGACCCCACCTTGACCACGATGCGGCGCGCATCACGCAACACGGTTGAACTATTTTTTTGATCCATTAAGGCCTCAGCGCCCATCAATAAAGCGGATACAGCTATCAATATCGCAGCGAATAACTGCGTCAGGCAGGCGCATCACCGGCAAATCGGGGATCCACCTCGACCACAGGGGCCTGCTCCGCCAGGTGTTGAGCCTGGACATGGCGGAAAACCGCATGGATCAACGGCTCACACCCTTCACGCGTCAGTGCCGAAATTTCGAAAACAGGCCCCTTCCAGCGCAGACGCTTGACAAAATCAGCCACACGCGCAGCCCGCTCTTCGGTCGGCACCATGTCCAGCTTATTCAGCACCAGCCAACGGGGCTTCTTGTACAAACCCGTATCGTATTTTTTGAGTTCCCCCACGATGGCCTTGGCTTGTGCAACGGGATCGATGCTGTCGTCAAACGGCGCCATATCGATGATGTGCAGCAACAGGCGGGTGCGTTGCAGGTGGCGCAGGAACTGGTGTCCCAGGCCTGCTCCTTCGGAAGCACCTTCGATCAATCCGGGAATATCGGCGACCACAAAACTCTGCTCAGGCCCCACACGCACAACACCCAAATTGGGATGCAAAGTGGTGAAAGGGTAGTCTGCGATCTTCGGTCGGGCATTGGAAATCGCCGCGATCAGGGTCGATTTACCCGCGTTGGGCATGCCCAGCAAACCCACGTCAGCCAACACTTTCAGTTCAAGCTTGAGGCTTTTCTTCTCCCCAGGCCAACCCGGTGTCTTTTGCCGAGGGGCGCGGTTGATGGCGCTCTTGAACCGCATGTTGCCAAAACCGCCATCGCCGCCTTTGGCGATGGTGATGACCTCACCAGGCGTGAGCAACTCGTACAGAACCTCGCCGGTTTCAGCGTCGCTGATGATGGTTCCCACGGGCATCTTCAGCGTGATATCGCTCCCCGCTGCGCCGAACATGTCCGATCCCATGCCATGCTCGCCACGCTTGGCTTCGTGGCGACGCGAGTAGCGAAAATCCACCAATGTGTTCAGATTGGGGTCGGCTACTGCGAACACATGCCCGCCGCTTCCACCGTCACCGCCATTGGGCCCGCCGAATTCCTTGTATTTCTCATGCCGGAACGACACGCAACCATTGCCGCCGTCACCGGCAGAAATGTCTATGTAGGCTTCGTCGACGAATTTCATGGGGGTTCCAATTTATAAAACGGCAGCCCGCATACGCAAGGCGCCAGCCCCAATGGTAAGGGCGAGGATCCTGTGGGCGCCAGGCTCAGCGGTCTGTGTGCCATTTCAGTCTCTTCACTTACCCGTACGGAAAAAACGAAGCCCCGGCATTGCGGGGCTTGTTGTATTTCACGATCCATTCGGGATCACGCCGGGGCGCTGAAGCAGCAAATATGCTTCAGGCTGCAGATGTCACGTTGACCGTGTGCTTCGACATTGCGCCCTTGACCGCAAACGACACATGGCCGTCTACCAAGGCAAACAGCGTGTGGTCTTTGCCCACGCCGACGTTGAGGCCGGGGTGAAACTTGGTACCGCGCTGACGCACGATGATGGAGCCCGCGCTGATCAGCTCACCGCCGAACGCTTTCACACCGAGCATTTTGGGCTTGGAATCGCGCCCGTTTCGCGTAGAGCCGCCGCCTTTTTTCTGTGCCATGACTTAAGCTCCTTCTTTAACCGGCGATGTCGCCGATTTGCAGTTCGGTGAACTGCTGCCGGTGACCTTGGCGTTTTTGATAGTGCTTGCGACGGCGCATCTTGAAGATGTGCACTTTGTCGTGTTTGCCGTGTGCCACAACGGTGGCTTTCACAGTTGCGCCGGACACCAGGGGCGTACCAACCTTCAGTTCAGCGCCGTTGCCGACAGCCAGAACCTGGTCGATGACGATTTCCTGGCCTACGTCCGCAGCAATCTGTTCTACTTTAATTTTTTCGCCGGAAGCAACGCGATACTGCTTGCCGCCGGTTTTTATGACCGCGTACATGTTGACCTCTT
>JAANMW010000700.1_pt1 | contig 39215 bp, 31 predicted proteins | sample 7279671 | NCBI WGS metagenome assembly JAANMW01 (sample SAMN14094541, study PRJNA606508) | bioreactor metagenome | isolation source: A lab-scale SPAN reactor treating ammonium-rich wastewater day 247 | place: Ireland: Galway | collected 2017-09-19 | reverse complement strand
ACCGGGGCGTACGCGATCGCGGTCGTGTGCGAGCACGAGCCGGGCGTGCTGGTCGCGGCCCGCAAGGGTTCGCCGCTCATGGTCGGTGTCGGCGCTGGGGAGTACATCGTCGCGTCGGACCCGGCGGCGATCGTCGCGCACACGACGCAGGCCTTCCCGCTGGACGACTACAACGTCGTCAAGCTGACGCGTGAGGGTCTGCGCACCTCGACGGTGGACAACGCGGAGGTCACGCCCCGCATGATGCAGCTCGAACTCGACCTCGAGCAGATCGAGCTCGGCTCGTTCGAGCACTTCATGCAGAAGGAGATCTTCGAGCAGCCGCGGGCGATCCGCAACTGCTGCCGGGGCCGGATCGACGAGCGCGAGGGCAAGGTCGTGCTTGGCGGCCTGTCGGCGTACGCCAAGGAGCTGGTCAAGGCGCGACGGTTCATCTTCGTGGCGCAGGGGACGGCCCTGCACGCCGCGATGATCGGCGAGTACCTGTTCGAAGACCTGGCGAAAGTTCCGGCGGAGGTCGAGTACGGCAGCGAGTTCCGCTATCGCAACCCGATCATCGAGGACAGCAGCGTGGTCGTCGCCGTGAGCCAGTCGGGCGAGACGGCGGACACGCTGGCCGCGCTGACCGAGGCCAAGGAGCGCGGCGCGCTGGCGCTGGGCGTCATCAATGTCGTCGGGTCCACCATCGCCCGGGAGACCGACGCCGGCGTGTACCTGCGCGTGGGGCCGGAGGTCGGCGTCGCCAGCACCAAGGCGTTCACGGGGCAGGTGACCGCGCTCGCCATGATCGCTCTTTTCCTTGCGCGGCGGAAGTTCACGTCGCAGGAGGAGTGCGCGGCGATGCTCTCGGAGTTGTCCGCCATCCCGGACAAGATGGAGCGCGTGCTGGGGCAGGACGACCACGTCCGCCGCGTGACGCAGAAGTACGTGGACCGCGAGAACTGGCTCTTCCTCGGGCGGGGGTACAACTATCCGACCGCCCTGGAGGGCGCGCTGAAACTCAAGGAAATCTCGTACATCCACGCCGAGGGCATGCCGGCGGCCGAGATGAAGCACGGGCCGATCGCGCTCATCAACGACGGGATGCCGGCGGTCTTCATCGCCAACCGTGGCCGACAGTACGACAAGGTGCTGAGCAACATCGCCGAAGTGCGCTCGCGCGGTGGGCACGTGATCGCCGTGGCTACGGAAGGCGATACGGAGATCGCCCAACTCGCCGAGGACGTGCTGTACGTGCCCGAATGCGCCGAGCCGCTCAGCCCGCTGCTCACGGTGGTGCCGCTTCAACTGATGGCATACCACGCGGCGGTGCTTCGGGGGCACGATGTGGACAAGCCGCGCAATCTGGCCAAGAGCGTGACGGTTGAGTAACCGCGGACCTCGCGGTCAGCCCTTGATGCCGGTGACCTTCACGCTGGTGTAGCGTTGGCGGTGGCCGGTCTTGCGGCGGTAGCCCTTCTTGGGCTTGAACTTGTGGATGGTGATCTTCTCACCCTTCACGACCGGCTCGACCACTTGGGCCGTGACCGACGCGCCCACGACGTAGGGCGTGCCGACCTTGGCGTTTCCGCCCGCTTCGCCGACCATGAGGACTCGGTCGAAGGTGACGGTCTCGCCCGCCGCGGCCTCGCCGCCCTTGTGGAGGTCGATCAGGATGGTGTCACCCTCGGCGACGCGGCGCTGGCCACCGGATTCTTCGATGATGGCGTACTGGGGCATGGATCGTTCCTCGTCCGCGCGGGCATCGGGGCGGCACAGCCGGCTTCGGACCCGGCCCGCGACGGGTCGAGAGCATAGGCGGGCGGTCCGGACTGGGGCGAGCGGTGGCGTGACGCGAGGGATGGCTCTACCGTGGCGCGACGGTCCGGGCGTGCTGTCGCTGGGCTTGGGTCATGATGCACGGCCCTCCGATAGCGGTCACGACGAGGGCGAACGAGGTCAAGGACCATGGCGAAACGGAAGGGGAAGGTCGCGTCGAGGCCCGGCAAGCCGCGCACAACGGTCACCACGCCCGAGTCCGCGACGAGGGCAGAGGCGAGGCCGAAGCGGGGTGTGGCAAAGAAGACCGGGCGGTCGAGCAGTCCGCCCGCCGCGAGACTCATCGACGAGCGGATCCGAGAACTGGGCGGATGGCGCGGAGAGACGCTTGCGCGCATGAGAGCGATGATCCTCGATGCTGTTCCGGGGATCACGGAGGAGTGGAAGTGGAACAACCCGGTATGGTCGCACAACGGGATTGTCTGCACCGGGGAGGCCTACACGAAGGTCGTGAAACTGACGTTTGCCAAGGGCGCTGGCCTGCCGGATCCCTCGGGCCTCTTCAACTCGAGCCTTGAAGGCAACACACGACGGGCGATCGACATCCGCGAAGGGGAGACAATCAACGGGCGCGCGTTCAAGGCGATCGTGAAGGCGGCGGCGGCCTGCAACGGGAAGCCCACAAAGACGGCCAAGGGGGGGGTGGCTGAGTCCGGGCCGGTGAGACTTCTGTCGGGCGGCAACCCGCAGATTGCGAAGGCCGACGGCGACGTGCCGGTGCAGGCGTACATCGCCGCGATGCCGGGCTGGAAGAGCGACCTTGGACGCCGCCTCGATGCGGTCATTACGCGGAGCGTTCCGGGCGTGCGGAAGGCCGTGCGGTGGAACTCACCCTTCTACGGCGTCGAGGGGCTGGGTTGGTTCCTCTCGTTCCACGTCTTCAACCGCTACGTCAAGGTCACGTTTTTCAAGGGGGCGTCGCTGCGGCCCGTGCCTCCCGGAGCGGGCAAGGACAAGGAGGCTCGTTGGATCGACATCCACGAGAACGACATGTTCGAGGAGGCACTGATGGCGAAGTGGGTGAAGCAGGCAGCGGCGTTGCCCGGCTGGACGCCGTAGGCCGTGACGGCGAGGGCGCGTGGAACGCATGCCTCTCGCGGTCGCTGTCAGGACGGTGCATGCGTGATCGTCAGCACGGTTCGCGCGGGTTAGGAGGGCGGCGGACGGTTCCGGTCGCGTGCCTGGCGTTCGGCGCGTTTTCGCTCGCCCTCGTCCAGCAGGCGCTTGCGCAATCGGACGGATTCGGGTGTGATCTCGACCAGTTCGTCCTCCTCGACGTATTCCAGCGCGGCTTCGAGCGTGAGACGGCGCGGCGCCTTGAGGGTGACGGTGGCTTCTTTGGTCGAAGACCGGATGTTCGTCAGGTGCTTCTCGCGGACGATGTTCACGGGGATGTCGTTGTCGCGGTTGTGCTCGCCGACGACCTGGCCGGTGTAGACGCGGTCGCCGGGGGCGACGAAGAGGATGCCGCGGTCGGCGAGATTCTCGACCGCGTACGCGGTGACCTGCCCGGCCTCGGTGGCGATGAGGACGCCGACGGGTCGGCGGATGCGCTCGCCGCTGACCGGCTCGTAGCGGTCGAAGCGGTGGTGCATGACGGCCTCGCCCTGGGTGGCGGTGAGGATGCGACCGCGCAGTCCGATCAGGGCGCGGCTGGTGACGTCGAAGACGAGGTGCATGACGTCGCCTCGTGGCTCCATCTTGCGCAACTCACCTCGCCGGCCGCCGACCAGTTCCATGACCGCGCCGACGGCGGAGGACGGGGCGTCGATCACGAGCGTTTCAACCGGTTCGTAGGTGACGCCGTCGATCTCCTTCGTGATGACGACAGCCCGGCCGACCGAGAGTTCGTACCCCTCGCGTCGCATGGTTTCGAGGAGGATGCCCAGGTGCAGCAGTCCGCGGCCGGAGACGACGAACTCCTCGGCGGACTCGCCCGGTTTCACGCGGAGCGCGACGTTGCGCTCGAGCTCCTTGAGAAGGCGGTCGCGGATCTGGCGGCTGGTGACGTACTTGCCCTCCTGCCCGGCGAAGGGCGAGTCGTTGATGCGGAAGAGCATCGAGATGGTCGGCTCATCGACGCGGACCGGGGGAAGCCCGACGGGCGACTCTGGGTCGGCGATGGTGTCGCCGATGTCCACGGTCGGCAGGCCGGGCACGGCGCACAGGTCGCCGGCGTTCACTTCGTCGGTCTCCTGGCGTGAGAGGCCTTCGAAGCGGAGGAGTCTGCCGACCCTGCCTTCCTCGACGTTGCCGTCGCGGCGCACGATGGCGACCTGCTGTCCCGAACGGATGCACCCCGCCACGACGCGTCCGATGGCGATGCGGCCGAGGTAGTCGGAGTAATCGAGGCTCGTCACGAGGAACTGGAGCGGGCGGTCCGGGTTCGCGCTCGGGGGGGGGACCTCGCGGACGATCGACTCGAAGATGGGGCCGAGGTCGCCGGCGCGCAGGTCGTCGATGGGTCGGTCGAGGGTGGGCGAGGCCCACCCCTCGCGCCCCGAGCAGTAGACGACGGGGAAGTCGAGGGCGTGGTCTTCCGCGCCGAGATCGACCAGCAGGTCGAAGACCTCGTGCAGGACGCGTTTCGGGTCGGCCTCCGGACGATCGCACTTGTTGATGACGACGACGGGGCGCAGGCCGGCTTCGAGAGCCTTGCCGAGCACGAACTTGGTCTGAGGCATGGGGCCGTCGAAGGCGTCCACGAGCAGCAGGCACCCGTCGGCGAGGCGCAGCACACGCTCGACTTCGCCGCCGAAGTCCGCGTGCCCCGGGGTGTCGATGATGTTGATCCGGTAGTCGCTGCCGTTCTGTGCGTGGTAGGTGACGGCACAGTTCTTGGAGAGGATGGTGATGCCGCGCTCGCGTTCGAGCGGGTTGGAGTCCATGATGAGGTCGTGCTGTCCGCCGGCGAGCTTGTCGAGTTCGCCTTCGCGGAACATGCCGGATTGGCGGAGGAGTTCATCGACGAGCGTGGTCTTGCCGTGGTCAACATGCGCGATGATCGCGACGTTGCGGATTCGTTCGGCGGTGGCGACGGGAGGCGTGGGCATGGCTCGGGCTGCGTTCTCGGCCCTCGGGCACGGGCGGGCCGTCCGTGGCGGTTGAGGCGGGCTTCGGTTCGTGCGGGTGTGCGGACGGGGCGGGACGGCCGATCGGGTCCGCGCCGTGTGGATCGCGGCGACTGAGTGTAGGCGCGCGGGTCCGCGAACCGACGCTCACGCCTTGCCCGATTTGCGCAGGCGTCACAGCCGGAACCGCCGATGTGACCGTTCCTCCCCGCGGGTGGGTTGGGGCTGGGGGCGTGGCAGGGTGTAGGCGGAAGTCGGCCGCCGTTGCGCGGCGACCCGGAAAGAGAGTGCCCGATGAACGCTCGACGCCTCGCCGTTGCGGGGGCCGCTGCGCCCGCGATCCTTGCCGCTGCCGCCCTCGCCCAGCCGGTCACGCTGTACGAGAACACCTTCGAGGGGCTTCAGGCTGCCGGGAAGGAGTGGAGCGCGAACACCACGCTCGACACGCACGCGAACTTCACCCGCTTCGTCGGTCGCAAGAGCGCCGAGTCGATCCGTCTGAAACTCGACCCCACTCGCGGCCAGCGGGACGACATCCCGGACGGCGACGGTGGTGGCGGGGGCGGGGGAGGCACGCCCTACATCGCCGGGCTGGTGACCTTCGATCTCTACATCATCGACTCCTGGGACGGGAACAACAGCGTCCACGGTCCTGACTACTTCGAGGTGCTGATCAACCGCGAGGTCCACTTCTCCGAGACGTTCACCAATCTCCCCGACGGCAAGCAGTCCTATCGCGCACCCGACGTCGGCCCCGCGCACCTGGGCTATCACGCGCAGTGGAAGGATTCGATCTACCGGGGTGTTGAGGTGCCGTTCGTGCTGCCGGCGGATGCGACCGAACTGCTCATCGACTTCCGCGGCGTCGGCCTGCAAGGTTACATCGACGAGTCGTGGGGCATCGACAACGTCCGTGTGACGGTCGAGCACGTGCCCGCGCCGGGCACGCTCGGTGCGCTCGGCCTCGGTGGGGCGATCGGGGCGCGGCGCCGTCGCCGCCGCTGAACGCCCGTCAAGACGCGAGCGAGTGGAAGGCGTCGCGGAGGCGCGGGTAGAGCGACTCGTGCACCCGCCGGACCGGCTCGTAGCGAACGGCGGTCGCGGTGTTCGGCTCGCGTGTCTCGGAGACGCGGATGCACGCACGGCACGCCGCGGGAACGCTCTCCCACAGGCCCGCCGCCACGCCGCCGAGCAACGCTGCGCCGAGCGCCGGGCCTTCCTCGGTGTTTGGAAGACCGACGGGGCGGCGATAGACGTCGGCCTGCATCTGCCGCCAGAGTTCGGAGCGAGCGCCTCCCCCGCCGAGCCTCACGGTGGTCGCGTCGATCCCTGCTTCGATGAAGAGGTCGAGGATCGAGCGCATGGTGAACGTTACGCCCTCGAGCACCGCGCGCACGAGGTGAGCGCGTGTATGGCGAGCCGTCAGTCCGATCCACCCGCCGCGTGCGAGCGGGTCGGGATGCGGGCAGCGTTCACCCGTCAGGTGCGGGAGGAAGACCAGCCCTTCACACCCCGGTGGCGCGGCCGCGGCCTCGGCGATCAGCCCGTCCACGCTCTCGCCCGGGAAGAGCCTGTCGCGGGCCCATTGCAGCGAGCCTGCGGCGGACAACATGCAGCCGGTAAGACACCACTGTCCGGCGTGGCGTGCGTCTCCGTCGGCGGCGCACATCGTGTGGATTCTGCCCGCGGAGCGTTCGTCCGGGCCGAGGTCGCGCCGCGGTGCGGTCGCGTGGGCGTAGAGAACGCCGCTGGTGCCGAGCGTCGCCAGCGCAATGCCGCCCTCGACGACGCCCGCACCGACCGCGCCGCATTGGTTGTCCCCCGAACCTGCGGCGACGGGGATGCCCGCCGGAAGCCCTGTCTGTGCGGCGGCCCAGGCTGTCACCGTTCCTGCGGCGGCGGCGGCTTCGAGCGCCGGCGGCATCGTTGCGGGGTCGATGTCGAACAGGCGCATCGCCTCGTCGTTCCACGCCCGACGATCAACATCGAGCAGCAGCGTTCCCGCGCCGTCGCCCACGTCGGTCGCGGGACGGCCGGTCAGCCGAAGGCGGACGTAGTCCTTCGGCAGCAGGACCATCGCCGTTCGCCGCCAGACTTCCGGCTCGTGCTCGCGTACCCAGAGCAGTTTCGGGAGCGTGAACCCCGGCAGGGCGGCGTTCCCGACCATCTCGACAAGGCGTCGTCGCGAGCCGACCGCACGCTCGATCAACTCGCATTGCGCGGCGGTGCGCTGGTCGTTCCACAGGATCGCCGGGCGCAATGGCTCGGCGTGTTCGCCCGTCGCTTCGAGCGACTCGCGCGTCAGCAGCACCGAGCCGTGCATCTGCCCGCTCAGTCCGACGGCGGCGATTCCGGTCGCGCGCGATCCGAGCCGCCCGATGACATCGCGTGTCGCGGCAACGGTTGCCGCCCACCATTGGCGTGGGTCCTGCTCGGACCAGCCGGGGTGCGGCTGTTCGAGCGTGTGCGGGGAAGAAGCGCTTTGGATGACGCGGCCGGAGTCGTCGATGACGAGCGCTTTGGTGGATGACGTTCCGACGTCGATGCCGAGGAGCATGGCCATGCGGCCAGTCTACCGGTCAACGAGCCTGCAGAGGCGAGAAGCGCACCGAGGACACAACCCTGATCGTCTCGCCCTCGATCCAGGCGTCCCACTCGGCCATGTCGATTGCTCGCAGAAGGGAGATCGGACCCGAGGGAATGTCGTCGCCTCGAGTCACGAACGAAACCGCCCGCGCCGGCCGGACGACGCCGAGGCTGATCCTTCGGCGTGACTCGTGCTTGTCTTCGCGTTCGGTCAACGATGCCGCCGTGTTGCGAACGAGCGAGGTTGCGCAGGACGGCGCATGGCTTGTCGGCCCGAGGGCCATGACCCACCAGCCGCTCTTCGGGGAGTCCGCGCTGCGCGGCTCGGTATCTCGCTCGAATGCCCAGGCGATCGTCGTCGTGCGTCCGGGGGCGATGCTTACTTCCGCCGTGCGAACCGCGCCGGGCATGAAGCCGCCGAGGTCAGCGGCTGCGCCGTCGCGCCCGGCTACCGCGAGTGAGCGAGCGACCGCTCGATCGCAGGTCTTGGCCGATGCTTCGACGTCTCGGACCTGGATCGCAATAGAGACGGAAAGCCCGAACGGATCGCGCGAGTCGGGTTCCGGGCCGTGGACGGTGAGCATCGCCCTTCCGGCCGGGAGCGCGTCAAGTCCGTCGGGCCAGGCCAGATGAGCCGCCGTTCCAGCGAGCGCGATGAGTTCGGCCGGAGGGCCTGCGGCGCCGAAGATGCCGACCACGCTTGCGAGCGAGTCCTTCGAGACGGTATCAAAGGCCCGACGCGACCACGGGCTGACACGCTCGGTTTCGACACCGGACAGCCACAGCCTCGCTGGCCATGCGATGGTGTCCGCGCTCCAGGCGTTCGGATGCGCGTGCAAGGCGACTGCTGCGTAGCGATCCTTGGCGCTTTCCGCGGCGGAAAGCCTGGCGATCAGCAGGCCGTCGGATTCGCGGAGCGATGCCGCGGGGTTCAGCGACGTGCCGAAGGGTGTCTCGACGGCTTTCCCCTGCACCAGCGGCAGCATCGCGTCAAAGAGAGCGCTGTTGCCCGCGGGTGCAAGCAAGACGAGGGCGACGGGTCCGGCGCGTCCATCGTCCCGGAGCAGCGGCGAAGCGCCGGCATCCCTGAAGACTGCCGAAGCGAGTTCGTATCGGCCCTGTTCGACCGACAGGATGGGCTGACCGGCGACGACCTGGCGGGGCGCCGCGCCAAGCCCAGCGCGCAATCGCCGCTCGATCTCCGGCGAGACCTGGGCGGCGATCGCCCATCCCGTGGGGGAATCCGCCGTGAGGCCCGTCATCACCAGCACGACTCGCCTGCCGAGCAGCGCATCGAGGGCCTCCTCGCGCCGCAGTCCGAGCACGCGGGCGAGGTCATCCCAGGCTCGGTTGGACTCCGCGAGCAGCCCCGCATCGGCCAAGGCCGAACTCAGCGTCGCTCCGGCGGGCGAAGTGCGGACACGCGATGCCCCGTCGAGGACGAGTGCGATCTCGGCCTGCGCCGGCAGCGCGACTGCCGCCGCGTAGGGAGCGCTCGGCTGGGCGGCTACGGGCGCGTGCAGCAAGACGACCGCCGCAAGCCGAGCGAGGAGACGCCGGCGGCGACAGGCTGTCCGTTCGTACTTCGAGGCTGGCGGTTCGAGAGTGAGCGCGCCCATCGCACGAAGATACCGGCAACCCGGACGAAAGCGGCAGCGGGAAGCGTTGAGGGCGGGTTCTCGGGCTGGGGAGCGATCAGCGGATGTCCCGGGAGGCGCGCTCGAAGCGGTCGGGCAGGACTGGTGCCGGCTCGTGCAGGAACTCGAAGAACAATCCGGCTCGGATCAGGTCCGGAGCGACGCGCCGCGAGGCGTAGGTCGGCCGGACGGCCCGTGCTTCGGCATCGTCCGCGTAGAACCCCCAGCCGGCGAAATCTGACGCGCCGCTTCCGCCGACGACGGGCACCGAGGACTGCCAGGAGACGGAGAGCGGCTGACGGTTGACATCGAAGGCGAGCGAGTTCGAGCGGTAGCGGACATACCGCTGTGGTCCGTCGCTCGCGGGCACTGGGACAACGACCACCTGAGCCACAGGGGCGGCCAGATCGTCCCGGATCGTGCCGATGGCAGTGACCATGTTTTTCGCGCACTCGCGCGCTTCGTGCGTGCTGCTCACGACGAGCGTGGAAATGTGCGAAGGCTCCGGGGTGAAGGCCAGATCGGGCCCGTGCCGACGGGCAAGAGCGGTTACTCCGATCGCGAAGACGACGCCGGCTGCAACCGCGACTCGACCGACGGTGACCATTCGCCGGAGGCGAGCCGGCAGGAACCGGCGTCGGCGATGCACGCTGTGCAGGATGTCAGCGGCGAGGTCGGGCGCGGAGGGCTGCCAACGCAGGGCGTCGGTCGCCCGCTTGAGACTGGCCAACTCGCGGCAGGCGTCGAGGTCCGTGCGCAGCCGATCGAAGATGGCCCGCGCTTCGGGGTCGTCAGCGCGCCGATCGAGGAACTCGTCCACCCACTCTTCGCGGGAGCGACGATCGGGCTGGCGATGGTCATCGTTCAACGCCACGCCTCCTCGACCCGTGCGGCGTCTCGCTCCGAGGCCTCAAGCAGCGCCCGAAGACGCCGACGACCGCGGTGCAGATGGCTCTTGACCGTCCCCTCGGGCATGCCCATGTGCTGCGCGATCAGGGCGATCGGCCAGTCCTGCTGGTGAAACAGGATCACGACCTCGCGCTGGTCCTCGGGCAGTTGAAGCAGCGCCGCCTGCAGGGAGTCGCGGGTGTTCTCGTGAACCTCAGCATCGATCACCGGGGACTCGGGGCCGTCCCCGGAAGAATGCCACCCGCCCACCACGTCCGACTCGTAGACGGGTTTGTGCTTCTGGCAGGCGTTGACATACAGGCGGCGGGCGATCGTGAAGAGCCAGGTCGAGAACCGGTAGCGGTCGTCGAACCGGTCGAGGCTTGTCAGCACGCGAACGAACGCCTCCTGCACGATGTCCTCCGCCACGTCGGGCCGACCCGACAGTCGGAGCATGTAGGCATAGAGACTCTGCTGATGGGCACGGATGCAGGCCTCGGCGGCCTGCTTGTCGCCGGCGGCGGCACGTCGGATCAGGCGGCGTTCTTGGGCGCGGTCCATGTGAAGCCCTTTCCCGGAGCGACTATACCCGGGGGACGACCGGGCGGTTGCCCGTTCGGAATCCGGCTGGCATGTCGCTGAGAGCCAGCCGACGCATGTTTATACGCACTAACTTGCGGTTTTGTTCCCTCTCGACCCGTCACGGATGCGCAACAGACGGGGCGGGCCACCGGACCCGCCCCGCCCTACGAATGCAGTTCTCGGACGATCCAGCTCACGCCGCCTTCGCCCGGCGGTTTCGGCCGACGGTTCGCTGCTCGGCGACCGCGCGCTGCGCGGGACGGACGATGAGTGCCTGGGCGAGTTCCAAGGGGTCGGACGCCCAGATGTCCGCGCCGATTTCTTCGGCGAGGCCCTCGGCCCGGTTGAAGACTCCCCCGCCGACGGCGATCTGGGTGTTGGGGCAGGCCCCGATTTCGCGCAGGCGGTCGATGACCTCTCGGATGGTGGGAAGGTCCTGAGGAGCGGAGGAGAACATGAGGAGGATTCCGGGCCGCCGCTCGTTGGTTGCGGCGATGATCTCGTCGGTGGCGATTCCGCCTCCGGCGAACGTCACCGCGAACCCCTCGGATTCGAGGATGTCCACGGCCATCTGGGCCCCGAGTTCGTCCGCGTCCGACGGTCCGCAGAACGCGAAGACGGATCGGCGGATTGCGTTGGCGCGTCCGAGGCACGAGGCGGTCTGGTCCACGAGCACGCGGAGCAGCCTCGTCGAGAGGCGGTGGGCGAGCGTCGTCAGTTGGTCTTCGCGGTACAACCGCTGCACGAGGTCGTATGTCGGCCAGTAGAGGTCGGTCACGAGGTCTCGTGGGGTATAGCCCGCGAGAGAGGCCTCTTCGATCAGAGCGCGGGCGCCGGGGCGGTCGCCGTTGATCAGCGCCTCGAAGAACCGCTCCGTCAACAACTCGTGGTTCATGGGGGAGAGTCTCCGTACACGATCGATCCGGCACGGCTCCGCCGCGGACGGGTGGAGTGGGTTGTCCGGCCCTCCCGGACCGGGCGTCGGCCCTCGCCGATCACGCCCGAGACGATCGGTTGTAGGGCGGACAGGGCGTGAGGCGAGAACGAGGCGCAGAAGTCGGACCTTCGAGCGCGGGCGCGGAGTCCGATAAAGACCTTCGCGCTCGCAATCCCCAGTCCCAGAAAACGCGGCGGGGCCTCTCAGGCCCCGACTCTGACAGCGCGGTAGCACACACACACACCGAAAGTCAGCGGTGTCGAGGCGCCGTCCCGGAAGCCAGACCTGTTGAGCAGGTCGAGCATGGCCAGTCGAGGCATGAATGACCCGATGCTGCGGGGCAGGTAGCGGTACGCACCCGAGCGATCGCGGCTGATGAGCGTTGCGGTACGGGGCATCACCCAGCCGCAGTAGAAGTTGTTGAGCCATCGGATGGGGGCGAAGCCCGGCTGTCCGAACTCGAGGATGACGAGTCGTCCTCCGGGCCGAAGGACGCGTGCGAACTCGGCGATCGCCTGCTCGGGCCGTTGTACGTTGCGGATGCCGAAGGCGATGGAGACGACATCGAAGGAGGCGTCGTCGAAGGGCAGGTTCTGCGCGTCTCCGCGGATGAACTCGGGCTGAACGGAAGTGGCAAGGCGTGCGCGTTTGGCGTTGGCGAGGTCGAGCATCTCCGGCGTGAAGTCAAGCCCGACGACTCGGGCGGCCTCGGTTTGCGCGAAGAGCAGTGTCAGATCTCCGGTTCCGCAGGCCACGTCGAGGACGGCGTCGCCCGACCTTACGCCGGCAGCCCGAACGGCGTGCCTGCGCCAGGCCTGGTCGCGGCCGAAGGAATGGAGCCGATTGTTCAGGTCGTACGACCGTGCGATCGCCGCGAACATGCGCCGCACGCGCTCGGCCTTCTCGGGGTTCGCGTGCGGATCTGCGAGTTCGGCATCGGTCCAGGCCTGCGGGGGCGCGGCATCCGCGGAGTGGGTAGGCTGTAGATGATTCATGGCTGGCCCTGCCGGTGGGGCACTGTAGGGCCGACGAAGGGAGATGCACCGATGACACGGGGACGGCTCGGACTGATCGTGCTCGCGGCGTTGGCGGCGTTTTCGTGGGGTTGCTCGTCGAACCCGACCACGGGCCGCTCCCAGATGACGCTCCTGAGCAAAGAGCGCGAGATTGCGCTGGGCGAGGGTGCGAAGGCGGAACTGGCTTCCGAGTACGGGGGGGCCGTCGCGGACGCGCAGTTGCAGGCGTACGTGGCAAGGATCGGGCACGCGCTCGCGGCGGTGACGGAGTCGGACAATCCGTCGCTCCCGTGGGAGTTCACGCTCCTTGATTCCGACGTCATCAACGCCTTCGCGCTCCCCGGGGGCAAGGTGTTCATGTCGCGCGGGCTGGCGGCGAGAATGACGAACGAGGCCCAGCTTGCCGCGGTGCTCGGGCACGAGGTCGGGCACGTCACCGCGCGGCACTCCAACGAGCGCATCTCCCATGCGATGCTGGTCCAGGGCCTCGTCGTCGGCGCGGCGGTCGGGGCTGCGCAGAGCGACGAGAAGTGGTTGCAGTCGGCGGTGCCCGTCGTCGTCGGGTTCGGCGGGCAGGGGTACCTGCTGAAGTTCAACCGCGACCAGGAGCTCGAGGCGGATGCGCTCGGCGTGCGGTACATGGTTCGCAACGGGTACAACCCGCTCGGCGCCCGCCAGGTGCAGGAAATCCTGCAGGCGGCTGCGGGTGAGGGGAGCCGTCCGCCGGAGTTCTTCTCGACGCACCCGTACCCGGAGCGTCGGATCGAGCAGATCAACAGGCTTCTCCGCGGCGAGTATGCCTACACGCAGGATCGTCCGGACCAGTACCAGTTGCACGAGGATCGCTTCCAGCGAGAGTTCAAGTCCCGGCTCGCGTCTCTGCCGCCTGCGGCGGCTCCGGCGCGTGCGTTCGCCTCGCTCGCGTCTGCGGGCTTCGATCCGATGGATGCTGGGTCATGGTGTGCGCATTGCCGGTCCGGGGCCGGCCGCTGACCTCGGTCGGTTCGGGCGGAGCGGTCTGTAACGGTTGTGCGGGTCCGCGGCCCGGGGCGGAGCGGGCGGTTGGCGAGGCCGATCGCTCGGCATGAAGGGCGGAGCCGGGTTGTCCGATGAACCCTCGGTTTCGTGCGCTCCCGGTCGGCTGCGTTTGCGCGGTCGGCGGGCGCGCCGGCCGAGGGAGGTCGCCGTGCAACTCCAGGAGATTCTCCGCCGTGCCCACGAGGCGGACGCGTCGGACATCCACCTCGTGGCGGGGCACCCGCCGACGATCCGCGTGCACCAGGTGGTGCGTCGCATGGAGTCGCCGCCGCTCGACGCCGAGCAGGTTCTGGCGATGTTCCGGGAGATGTCGCCGAAGGAGGCGCAGGCGACGTTCGACCGCCAGCGTGACGCGGACTTTTCGTACGAGTTGAAGGGCATCGGCCGCTACCGCGTGAACGCGCATATGCAGCGCGGGTGCGTGGGCATGGCGTTGCGTGCCATCAAGAGCAAGGTGCCGCCGCTGAAGGCCCTGAACCTGCCGGAGGTCATCGCCCGGCTGACGTACCTGCCGCGCGGGCTGGTGCTTGTGACGGGCGACACCGGCTCGGGCAAGTCCACGACGCTGGCGGCGATGATCGAGGCGATGAACGAGCGCTACGCGAAGCACATCATCACGCTCGAAGATCCCGTCGAGTATTCCTTCGAGAGCAAGAAGTGCCTGATCGAGCAGCGTGAACTCGGGCAGGACATGCCGACATTCGCCAGCGGCCTGAAGCACGCGTTGCGTCAGGACCCGGACATCATCCTGGTCGGCGAAATGCGCGACCTCGAGACCACCGCGCTCGCCATCAGCGCGGCGGAGACCGGGCACCTTGTGCTCAGTACGCTGCACACCGTGAACGCCTCGCAGACGGTCGAGCGCATCATCGACATGTACCCGGCCGGGCAGCAGAACCAGATTCGCGCGATGCTCGCGGGTACGCTGCAGGCGGTCGTCAGCCAGTCGCTGTTCTCGCGGATCGACCGGCCGGGGATGGTGCCGGCGGTGGAGACGCTGCTGTGCACGCCTGCGGTGCGGAACCTGATCCGCGAGAGCCGCACGTTCGAGATTCCGAACGTGATCGAGACGAACCGTGCGATCGGGATGTGCAGCCTCGACACGTCGATCGCGGAACTGTACTTCAACGGGATGATCAGCAAGGAGGACGCGGTCGCGCAGGCGGTGCATCCGGACAAGCTCGCCCGCCAGTTGGCCGCCTGACCCATGCCCCAGTACCGTTACCAGGCGCGCGGTTCATCGGGCCAGGTGCAGGCCGGCACGCTCGCGGCGGACAGCGTCGCGGGAGCGGCGGCCGCGCTCCGCGCCCAGGGGCTGCACGTCGTCTCGCTCTCGACGGCAGCGACGGAGGATTCCGACGGCGGGTTCATCGACATCCTAAAGCGGCTCAACTCACGGAAGCCTTCGCAGAAGCACGTGCTGGATTTCACGACGCAGTTGGCGGTGATGATCCGCGCGGGCATCAACCTGCGTGCCGCGCTGGAGGGCATTGCCGAGCAGACGACACAGCCTGCCTTCCGGCGCGTCATCATGGGGATGAAGCAGGACGTCGAGAGCGGCAAGCAGTTCTCGGAGGCGATCGCCCGCCATCCGAAGCTCTTCGGCCCGCTCTACGTGAGCATGGTTCGCGCGTCGGAGATGTCCGGCTCGTTCGCGGAGATGCTCGACCGCATCGCCGGGTACATCGCGCAGCAGATCGAGACGCGGAAGATGGTCATCGGCGCGTCGATCTACCCTGGGATCATCGGGTCGCTCGCGGTGTGCGTGACGATCTTCCTGCTGACGTTCGTGCTGCCGCGGTTCTACACGGTGTTCGAGGGCAAGGAGGACATCCTGCCCTGGGCGACGACGTTCCTGATGAGCATCAGCAAGTTCCTCGTCGCGCGCTGGCCGATCGTGGTGGGCGCGACGGTCGGGCTTGGCGGGCTGCTCTACGTCGGGGCGCGCACCGAGGTCGGGTCGTTCTGGATCGACAAGCTCAAGCTGACCATCCCGGTGCTTCGGGGGATGTTCAGCTCGCTCTACATCAGCCGTTCGCTGCAGACGATGGGCCAGTTGATCAACGCCGGCGTGCCGATGCTCGACACGCTCGCGATTACGGGGGAGATTTCGGGCAACCAGCTCTACAAGGGGCTGTGGGGCCGTGTGCACAGCAGCGTGAAGCAGGGGAAGAAGATCACCGCGCCGCTGGGCAAGGACGGGCTGCTTCCCCGCTCGGTGGTGCAGATGATCTCGGCGGGCGAGGAGTCCGGTAAGCTGGGCGAGGTGCTGGACGAGGTGAGCACGTTCTACGCCAAGCAGTTGAAGGATCGGATCAAGGCGGTCACGAGCATGATCGAGCCTGTCATGATCCTCGTAATGGGCACAATCGTCGGATTCATCGCGATGGCGATCATTCTGCCCATCTTCAAGATGAGTCAGCTCGTGCAATAGCCGATGGACGCTCCGGCGGCCGAACGCGCCGCGGGAGGGATGGCCAATGGACGCTCCGCAGGCCGGCCGGAGGGCCGCGCGTCGCCGGGGCAGGGCGCCGGCGTTCACGCTGCTCGAGACCGCGATGACCACCGTCATTATCGGGGTGGGCATCCTGGCGATGGTGGAGGCGCAGCAGGCGTTCGTGCAGTCGAACCTGTGGTCGTCGCACGCCGCTGCGGGGACGTTCCTGGCGGGGGAGGTGCGCGAGTACATGCGGAACCTGCCGCGTCACGACCCTGTGGTGGGGTTGATGCCGATCAGCGAGGGCGGGCCGATCGTCTTCGGGCCGGAGTCGAACGAGATCACGCTGGACGACTACGACGACGTGGACGACTTCGCGGGGCTTCGGTTCGGCGCAGGGGGCGACTTTGAAGGTCCCATCGACGCGACAGGCGCGGTCATCCCTGAGCTCGACCTGCTGGGCAACGTCGTGCTCGACGACCTCGGCCGGCCGGTGCCGATGGTGGGCTGGATGCAGGAAGTGCTGGTGGAGAAGGTCGAGCCGCACGATTACTCGATCGTGCGCGAGGAGGGGTACTACCGCGAGTCGCAGTTCGGCGAACTGCCCGCGATCGCGGTCGACGCCTTCCCTGTGCGCGTCACGGTGATCGTCTGGTACACCCCGCCGGGCAGGTCGGCGATGGAGGTCGCGCGCCTGTCGTGGGTCGTGCCATGACAAGGGCGGGATGTCACGGGGCGAGGGGAGCGAGGAGTGAGCGTGAACGGCGAACTTCTGACAGCACAGGCGCAGGGGCGAGGCGGGCGGATGCGGCCGCGCTCCCGGCGCGGCGTCGCGTCCGTGCTGGCGATGATGTTCCTCGTGCTCTTCGGCTCGCTGGTCGCGGCGATGGCGATCGCCAGCCGCGGGAACGTCCGCACGGCCGAGACGCACGTGCAGGTCATGCACGCGATGGGTGTGGCGGAGACGGGCATGGCGCTGGCTGAGCGCAGGCTCGCGGAGGCGGCCGGTCGCTTCATCGTTTCGCGGAGCGACATCGACCAGGCCTTCGGGCACGCGATCTGGGACGGGAACCTCGGCTCGTACGGAGAGCACATCATCCTGCCCTCGCCCGGGGGGTACGGCGGCGACAATCCGGACGGCATCGCGGAGGCGCTCGTCAACGCGCACGCGCGCGACGAGAACATCGTGGTTTATTCGGCGGGCGACCCGTCCGTGCCGACAATCACGGACGCCTGGCCACACGCGGACCTGAACGTCTATCGCAGCACGGGCTGGGTGGTCACGCCGCTTGTCGCGCTCTCGCCTACGGGTGGATCGGTCCCGCCGCCCGCGTTTCAGATCATCTACGCGCCGCTCGCCAACGGGACCGACGTCCGGGTGATCGTGATCGGGTATCACTTCGTGGCGAACCGCGCCCCGATGACGCGGACGATGACGCGCGACTTCCGGATCGTGAAGCGCGTCGGGCACGCGGTCATCAGCCCGAGTCGCATCATGATCGGGAAGAACGTGCAGATCGTGGGCGACCTGGGCGTCCGGTACGAGGACGTGCAGTTCGAGCACGGCGACCCGCTCATCATGCGGTGCGACTTCAACGGTCTTGACCCGCTGCTCGACAACAAACTCGATGCGTTCTATGCCGCCGTCGCCGCCGCGGACGTGGACGGCGACAACCGGTTGCGTGTCGGCCACCCGGTGGAAGGGAGCGCGATCCCGAACAGCTACGTCGGCGATGACTCGGACCCGGAGCCGTGGACCGCGTTCCACGACGTCACCGGGGACGGCTACGTCGACGAGTTCGACATCTTCATCAACCACTTCGACGCGAACGACGACCGCCGGGTGCATATCGCGACCGAGTTCGTGGACGCGGAAGGGAACGTGATCGACCCCGACCTGGCAAGGCTGATCGACACCTCGAACGCCGACCGGAACCGCAACGGCGTCTACGGCTTCCTCGACCACAACGCGAACGGCCGGTGGGATCCGGAGGGCGAGCCGCCCGAGGAACTGCTCGACTGGGCGTGGATCACCAACGAGCAAGGCCACCAGGTCAAGGTCTACCTCGACCATGAACTCGGCTACCTCGACGGGTACATCGACGCGATGGACCGGTACGTCAAGGTGAACGGGCGTCTCGTCTTCCGAGTGCAGGACTCCGCGTGGCGGGCCGAGCGGGGTGACTACGAGCCTCGGCTCCTGGGGTCGATCCGGCCCAGCGAGCAGAAGTCGCCGAGGGTCTACGAGGCCGACGACAACCTGCTCCCTGAGGTGACTGCCGGCTCGTTCACGGGGACGGAGACCGCCCTTCACAACGCGGCCGATGGCGCTGGGTTCTGGGAGCAGGTCGCGCAGCAACTCGGGATCAGCGTCGATTCGCTGCCGACGTATGAGGAAACGAAGCCTGAAGGCGCGACCGACGGGGATCCCGACAACCCGCAGTACCTGCCGCGGTACCTGCGACTCGACCCCGACCTGAACCTCGACGGCCTGCCGGACAACTGGCAGACGGCGTACTACGAGCCGATGCCGCTCGGCTCGCCGAACGCGGCCGACTGGTACTACCGGCCCGTTTTCGAGCACATGGTCTTCCGTGACGTGCAGATCCCGATGGGACTGAACGCGCTCTTCAAGGGGTGCACGTTCGTCGGCGTGACGTGGGTGCGCACGCACGTGCAGAACCACGGCTACGACCCCGGCGCTCCGCAGATCGACTGGGCGTTCTACGGTCGGATGCGGTTCAATCCGAGCGTGGGCAGGCCGGTACCCGAGCGGCCGCGCTGGGTGTTCGGCGACGACTTCGACGAGTGGAATGAAGAGGACGGGTGCCTCGACTGCCCGCCGCTTGACGAGGCGGTGTTGCCCGATGAAGCCCGCCCGCCGAACCAGATGCTCCTGATGGCGTTCGAGCCGGTGGACAAGGGGGACATCCCGGCGAGCGACGTGATGCTCTATCCCGAGGAGGCGTACGCCGCGCTGCCGAACCCGCTCGTGATCGACGTGCCGCGGGAGATTAACGGCGTGAAGAACGTGGTGCCGACCCGTGTCACGGACACGAAGCTCTACTCGAACAACCTTCGTTTCCACGACTGCCTGATCGTCGGGTCTGTCGTGAGCGACGCGCCGGCCGAGTACACGCACGTCCGCAACAAGATGCAGTTTACCGGGCGCACCCGATTCTTCACCGAGCACCCCTCGCGGCCCGACCTGAACCCCGAGCAGCACGACCTGGAGCACATCGAGAAATCGTCGATGATGCTGCCGAACTTCTCGGTGGACGTGGGCACGTTCAACAGCCCGGCCGATCAGGACGTGCGCCTGCGCGGGGCGATCATTGCGGGCGTGCTCGACGTGCGCGGGAACGCCGAGATCGACGGCGCGCTGCTGCTGACCTTCAAGCCCGAGTACGGCGCGGGGCCTCTGAAGGATCCGCACGGCAACCCGCTCGGCAACCCCGCGGGCTTCAACGCCAGTTTCGGCTATCTCGGCCCCGAGGACGGGGAGCACGAATCGCTCGACCCTTGGACGCTGCCCGAGGTCGATGGCGTCAAGATCGTCGGATGGGATCTCGACGGCGACGGGTTCGTCGACCTCGGCCCGGACCAGTGGCCGACCCAGCAGCAACTCGACGACGGCGCGGTGCCCGTGCCCTTCCACGGATTCGGCTCGGTCCGCCTCCGGTTCAACCCCGACATGTCACTGCCGGATGGCATCATGCTTCCCCTCGGCGTCGTGCCCGTGCCGAACTCCTACCGGGAGGGCAAACTGTGAGCAAGCCTCGTCCCGCGCGTCTGTCCGCTCGCGGCTTCAGCCTGGTGGAGCTGCTGATCGCGCTCACGATCAGCGCGACGCTGCTCGTCGCCACGCTCTCCGCGCTGGACGCCTGCTTCAAGAGCTACAAGACTACGAGCGAGTCCGCGTCGTCGCATGTGGTGGCCCGCATGGTGATGCACCGGGTCAGCGCGCTCATCCGCAACGGCGAGGAGTTCGGACCCTACCCGGTGAACCCGATCCTTACGCCGGTGCTCGTGCCCGACCCGCCGAGCCTGGAGTTCGTGAGCGCACGGGACGGGGCGGGCGTTCCGACGGAGGTGACGCGCCTCGAACGCCGCGACGCGCCGTCGTGGGTCATCGCCGAGGGCGGGCCGCCGTTCGAACTGTGGAACGTCCGGACCCGGTTCTCCGGGGGCTTGCCGGTCGGCGACCCGGAGGAGGCGCCCCTGCTTCGCAACGTGCAGCACGTGCAGTTCACGCTGTACTACGACGTGGGGCCTCGCCTGACGCGGGCGACCGTGGACCTGACGCTCCGTCCTGACGACCTTCGCGATGCTGCGATCGCGGCGGGGCTGGAAACGCCGAGCATTCGACTCGTCACTTCGGTGTCGCCTCGCCGAGTGGATTGACCCCTTGCCGAGCGGTCACCGCCGACGCCCCATCGAACGCACGACCAGCGAGACGACGCGCTCGCCGGCCAGCGGATCGCGGATTGCCGGGAGGCTTGACGGCTCCGAGGTCGTGCGAACCGGGGTCTGCGCGAACGAGTTGAAGGCCGCGAGGCTCGAATCCAGGACGGCGTCCACGGGCAGGGTGACCGCCGTGACCGATGCGGTGCCGATGATGACGTGCAGGTCGTCCTCGTCCTCGCATGGGCGAGCCAGGTCAGCGTGCAGCGGCTCGAAGGCACGGGCGGCATCGCGTGCGGCATCGGCGACGTCCAACGCTGAAGCTTCGCCGAACGCGGCAGCGCGGACAGTCCGCCCCAGGTCGGTCAGCGAACTGCCCAGCGCCTCGCGGGCTTCGAGGAGGCGTTCGCCGCTCGCCTGGATCAGCAGGGGCATGGCGAACGCGAACCGTTTCTCCGCCATGCCGTGCTCGGCCCGCTGGGCGACGCTCGTTGGGAACGATCGCATCACGACCATGCCGCGGAGCGCCGCGAAGCGGTCCATCGCCGCGGCGACGGGGATGCTGATCGCCGGGTCAGGGCCGGCCCGGAGAAGGTCTCTTGCGATCGCGTCGAGGTACGAGCGTTCATCATCGAACAGGCTCTCGCGCATGAGGAGTCTGAGCGGGGCGAGATGCTCGTCGTCGCGCAGGCGAGCGCAGACGGTGCGAACTTCGTCTGCCGCGTCATCGCCCTCGGCGTCTCCGGTGATGACGCCCGCGCTCCACAGCGGGACCGACCATCTCCACGACTCCATCAGGTCGAGGTAGCGCGGCGATCGAGAGACGGCGCGCTCGACGTGTGAGCGTTCCGCGCCGTCGAAGGGGGTCGGCACCATGGTGACGACCCGCTCGGCGAGCAGCAGCGCGGCCATCGCCGCCGGTTCCCGCGTCGTCAGGTGGTACGGGCTGAGCGCGGCGATCATGGCCGGCCGCCCGCCGTCCGGTCCAGCCACGCGATCAGGTCGGCCGATCGGCGCGGGAGGTAGACGAAGAAGAGCATCTCGTGCCCCATCGGCGCGCTCCATCGTTCGGGCCTGCCAAGCCTCTCCCAGAGCAGGTCGCCGAGGTCCGAGGGCACCGCCCGGTCGCGCGTGCCGTGGATCATGAGCGTCGGGATCGACCGTACCGCGGGGGCGGTGTTCACGTTGTCGAGCGGGGCCGCGGCGCGATAGGCCTCGGCGAAGCGGTCGATGGCGGAGCGCGGGGGAGGTCCGCCGGTCCACTCGACGCGCACCGCGTCGATCCAGTCGGCGTAGTTGCTCAGGGCGGCGATCGCCCAGAAGTCCGCGCCGCCCGCGATGAGCACGCACGCGCCGTACCGCTCGGGTTCGAGGGCAAGGATGGTCGGCATCGCCATCGCACCGCCGCTCATGCCGAGCGCGGCTCGAGGCAGATTCGCAAGTCGCGGGTCGTTGCGCTCGACGTGGGCGAATGCCGCCTGCACCGCAAAGGCGCACTCGGCGGCACGATCGCCCAGAATCCGAGCGGTCTGACGCGCGACCGGCTCCGGGGCCGATTCGGGATCGATGGTGAACACGACGCTCTCGGTGAACCGGGAGGGCTGCGTGAGCATTCGCAGCACGTGCCAGCCCGCGTGCCGAAGTGTCTGGACCATCGCTTCCACGACGTTCTCCGGCGTGCCGAACATGCCGGGCGCGATCAGGACAACACCCCGCGGCGCATCGCCCGGGTTTGCAGGCTCGTAGAACGCGAACCAGGTGCGCTGCAGGTCGAGGGTCGGCTCCGGATCGTCCGCGAGCGATGCGGAGACGAAGACGAACGCGGAGACCGGCGCCCCTTCGACCGGCGCCGCGCCGTCCGGTTGCGGACGGAATCGAACGAACATCCCGCCATCGTTCTCGAAGCGGATCGCGGGCGGCTCGTCGCCGCAGTGTTGGAGCAGCGCGTCCGCGTCGGCGAGGTCCTGCCGGGTGGGGCGAAGCCCGGACGACGCGATACGGAGAACCGCCCAGTCGCCGAACGGGCCTTCGATCTCGCGGATGACGCCGCGCTCGCCGCAGACGGCAAAGCGAGCGGGCCATGCCGCGGGATCGACCTGCTGAGCGCGGCAGACGCTCGCGAGGGCAACGAGGCAGAGCAGGGCCGCCGCGCAGCAGCCCGCGAAGGCATCGCCCAATCCTGCGCCCGGCCCGAGCCGATCGCGTGCGGAGTGGGGAACCCGGACCCTCGCACGCCTGATCCCTTGTTGCCTTGACTTCTTCAGCGGACTCACTTCGCATACCCCCTCGGGTGGTCGCGGAACCACGCCCACGCGGTGGAGACGATCTCGTCGATGTCGGTGATCGACGCGGCCCAGCCGAGCTCGGCGCGCATCTTCGAGGGATCGGCGTACAGCGTTGGCGGGTCGCCTTGGCGTCGCGCTCCCTCGCGGACCACGAAGTCGCGGCCCGTGACGCGCTGAACGCTGTCGATCACTTCGCGGACCGAGTACCCGCGACCGATGCCGAGGTTGTACGCCCGCTGGTCGCCCGGTCGCAGTGCGTCCATGACGGCGACGTGGGCGTCGATCAGGTCCTCGACGTGGACATAGTCGCGGATGCAGGTGCCGTCGGGGGTCGGGTAGTCGGCGCCGAAGATGGTGACGGCGTCGCGCCGCCCGAGCACGGCCTGCAGAACGACCGGGATCAGGTGCGTCTCGGGGTCGTGGTCCTCTCCGAGCGTGCCCGATCGGTCGCAGCCGGCGACGTTGAAGTACCTGAGCGCGGCGAAGGCGAACGGACGACCCTGCATCGTTGCGGCGTGCGTGGCGTCTCGCAGCACCTGTTCGACGTGGAGTTTGCTCCAGCCGTAGGGGTTGATCGGCCGCTGGGGGCATGACTCGGGGATGGGGATGAACTCGGGGGAAGGCTCGCCGTAGGTCGCGCAGGTGGAGGAAAAGACGAACCGTTCGACCCCGGCGCGCGCACACGCGTCGATGAGCGTGACGGACGCCGAGGTGTTGTTGCGGTAGTAGAGCAGCGGCTCGCCGACCGACTCGCCCACGAGCGCGTAGGCGGCGAAGTGAAGAACGGCGTTCACTTTGTGCTGGGTGAGCAGCGTGTCGAGGGCTGCCGTGTCGCCGGCGTCCGCGCGCACGAAGGTCAGGCGCGACGGAGCGATCCGGCTTACGGCGTCGATCGCCGCCTTGTGCCCGCGCGTGAGGTTGTCGAGGGCGAGGACCGTGTGCCCATCGGCCAGCAGACGCCGGACGGCGTGTGACCCGATGTACCCGGCAGCGCCGGTGACGAGCACGTTCATGCGGCCTCCTCGCGGCACGCTGCTGCGGACGGGCGTGCCGTGTCGATGATAGTGCGCCGGGGCCTACGATCGACGCCGAGCCGGAGGAGCGCATGGTCGAGCAACGCATGGACACGACGACACCGGGCGTAGATGCCGCCGCCGAGCCTGCGTTGATTCCGCTCACCGCACGCTCGGTTGCCGGCGGCACGCTCATGGGGCTTGCGAACCTCGTGCCGGGCATCAGCGGCGGCACGATGCTCCTCGTGACGGGCATCTACCCGCGGTTCATCGGCGCGATCGCGGAACTGACGACGCTCCGGTTCCGGTTCCGGTCGCTGCTGGTTCTCGGCGCTGTCGCCGTCGCGGCGGGGCTGGCGATCGTGCTCGGAGCGGGGCCTGTGAAGGATATGGTCGTTCATCACCGATGGGCGGCGTACAGCGTGTTCATCGGCCTGACACTCGGAGGAGTGCCTGTCATCTGGACGATGGCGAGGGGGCTGTCCGCGCCGCTCGTGGTGGGTGCGCTTGCCGGTCTCGCGGCGATGATCGCGCTCGCCATGCTCTCCCCGGCCAGCGGTTCGGGCGGGGGGGGGTGGCTCACGCTGTTCATCGCCGGGCTTGCGGGAGCGAGCGCGATGATCCTGCCCGGCGTCAGCGGGGGATACCTTCTGCTAGTTCTGGGCCAGTACGTGCCGATCCTCTCGGCCATCGACGCCGCGCGCGACGCGGTCGCCTCGGGCGACTACAGCGCGGCGGTGGACCCGGTCGTGCGTGTCTTCATCCCGGTCGGTCTCGGTGTCGGCGTCGGCATTGCTGCGGTGAGCAACCTCATCCGCTACCTGCTCCGCCGTTTCGAGAAGCCGACGCTCGGGGTGCTGCTCGGTCTCGTGCTCGGCGCGGTCGTCGGGCTTTGGCCGTTCCAAGAGGGCGTCGAGCCGATTCCGGGTGACGTCATCAAGGGCGTTGTGCAAACCCCCGACACCATCGCAGCGCTCGACATGGCCGACTGGCCCACACGACGCTTTTCGCCGACCGCGCTCCAGGTCGCTGGATCACTCGGCCTGGCTGGTGCCGGATTCGCGGCCACGCTTGCGATCGCCCACATCGGCCGGGAAAAGAAGGCGTAACCGGCCTGCCGGTTGCGGTGCGCTCTATCCTGATTGCGGCCGGAGGTGAGTTGTGAGCGCGACGGTCGATGGAAGAGTGCGCTTCGGCGGGTGGTCGATCGTGGCTGGCCGCGAGAGTCGGCGGGGAACGGTCGAGTTCCGAGCCTTCGAGCCGGTGGCGGGGCGGGACTCTGAGGAGGTCTATCACGCGGCTTCGCCGGAGGACGTGGACGGAGCGTGCCGCGCGGCGGCCGAGGCGTTCGAGTTCACGCGGCACGTGAGCGGCGAGCGGCGGGCGCGGTTGCTGGAGGGCGCGGCGGATCGGGTCGAGCGGATGGGGGATGGGTTGGTGGAGCTGGCATCGCGCGAGACGGGGCTGGAGGCGCGGCCGCGGCTGGAGGGTGAGTTGCGGCGGACGGTCTTCACGCTGCGGATGTTCGCGGGCGTGGCGCGCGAGGGGCGGTGGACGCGGACGGCGGTGGACCCCGGCGACCCGGCCCGCACGCCGACGCCCAAGCCGGAGTTGCGGAGCGTGCTGCGGCCGCTGGGGCCGGTGGCGGTCTTCGGGGCGGGAAACTTCCCGCTGGCCTACTCGACGGCGGGCGGGGACACGGCATCCGCGCTGGCGGCCGGGTGCCCGGTGATCGTGAAGGGGCACCCCGGACACCCGGGCACAGGCGAGGCGGTGGCGTGGGCGGTCTGCGAGGCGGCGCTCGAGGCGGGGTTCCCGGCGGGGGTCTTCTCGTTCCTGCACGCGGGCGGCGAGCGTGAGATGCAGGTTGGCACGGAGGTCGTGCTGCACCCGGCGGTGCGTGCGGTCGGGTTCACGGGGTCGTTCGGGGGGGGGATGGCGCTGGCGGACCTGGCGCGCGGGCGCGAAGAGCCGATCCCGGTCTTCGCGGAGATGGGGTCGGTGAACCCGGTCTTCGTGCTGCCGGGGGCGATGCGGGACGGAGGGGCGTGGGGGGCGGAGCGGATCGGGGCGTTGCTGGCGGCGTCGGTGGCGAACTCGCACGGGCAGATGTGCACGTGCCCGGGGCTGGTATTCGCCGTTCGGGGGGGGGATGCGGACCGGCTGGTGCGAGCGCTCGCCGAGGGGCTGCGGGCGGCGGGCACGCGGCCCATGCTCGGGCGGCGCGGGTGGGAGGTCTTCGCGCGGCGGATCGGGGAGGTGTCGAGGATCCCGGGCGTCGAGCGCGTGATCGGCGAGGGCGAGCCGCGCGGGCCGGGAGTGCGGTCGGGGGCGGTGGTGCTGCGGTGCGGGTTGGCGGCGTTGCGGGCGAACCCGACGCTAGGCGAGGAGTGCTTCGGGCCGTCGACGATCGTGGTGGAGTGCGCGGGCGTGGAGGAGATGGTCGAGGGCGCGGGGTTGGTGCGGGGTTCGCTGACGGGGGCGATCTTCGCCGACGATGCGGATCGGGAGGACGCGATCCGGCTGCGCGATGCGCTGGAGCGGCGCGTGGGGCGGCTGATCTTCAACGGCGTGCCGACGGGGGTGGAAGTGAGCGAGGCGATGGTGCACGGCGGGCCGTGGCCGGCGACGAACCAGCCGCACACGACGGCGGTCGGGGCGCGGGCGATCGAGCGCTGGTGCCGGCCGGTGTGCTACCAGAACGCGCCGGCGTGGTCGCTGCGGGGGGAGACGAAATAGATCCCCGTGCTCGCTCGACGAGCGGGCCGGTCGGTCGGTCAGCGGTCGCCGGCAGTTTCGTCGTCGGCCGCCTCTTGTGACTCCGCGTGATGAAGCGATGCCCGTACGCTGCTACTCATCCGCGTTCGGCATTTCCGCCAGGATTGCTTCGACGTCCGTCACCAATCGAGGCAGACTCTCGCGCACCGCCTTCCACACGATCGACCAGTCCACCGTGTCGTAGCCGTGGATGACGCGGTCACGCATCCCCGCCATCTCATCCCAGGGGATGGTGGGATGAGTTTTCCGAAACGCCGGCGACAGCCGCTTGGTCGCTTCGCCGATGATCTCAAAGCGCCGAATCACCGCGTCCTGCGTCACCGTGCTGCGGCAGAACTGTTCCTCGTCCATGCCGCGCGTGTAGCCGAGGATGAGCAGGGCCGCATCGACAATATCATAGAGCGCATCACGATCACGCCGCATACAGCGTCTCCGCCGTGGCCAGAATCTCGCGCCGGCGATAGGGGTTTCGGCTCCCCTCGACGCCCCGCCGCGTGAGCACGTCCACCTCCCGGCCGAGCACCTCGCCCAGTTCGCGCGACAGCCGCGACATCTCAAACAGCGTCGGCTCCGCTCCCTTCTCGAAACTCACCATGACATCCACGTCGCTGTCCGGTCGCATCTCGCCCCGCACCGCCGAGCCGAACACGGCGAGTTCACGGATCCGCCACCGCCGGCAGAACGGCTCGATCGCAGACATGTCGAACAGGTCCTTCAAGCCCATGATGGCTCCCTCAACGGGGGTAGTGTATCAGGATGGCTCGCTCGGCTACTTCTCGTCTTCTTCGGATGAATCCCGCGAGCTCTCATCCGACAACGGCAACTTCTCGCGCCACTCGGCGGCCCTGGCGTCGTGCCCGGCGTCCGGCTCCGCGGCGTGCCATGCGTCGTAGAGGGCGGCGAGCGATTTGATGTTGGTGATGGTGCGATCGTGGTCCGGGCCGAGGGCGGCCTCGAGGAGCGCATGGGCTTCGATGTATCGCTCCTCGGCCTCCGCGAAGCGCTCCATCGCGGCGAGCGTGAGGGCATGATGGCCGAGGTAGACCGCCGTGTGCCAGTGGCCCGTGGGCAGGGCCCGGCGCGCCGTCTCGACCGCTTCCGCGCCGAGCCGCTCGGCCTGTTCGAGCTGCCCGATTTCGCGAAGCAGCCCGCCAAGATTGTTGATCGAAATGAGCGTGTCCGGGTGCACATCGCCGAGGACGCGGCGGCGGGTCTCCAGGGCCTCGCGGTGGTACAGCATGGCCTCGTCATCGCGGCCCATGCTGTCGAGCAGGGTGCCCATGTTGTTGATCGAGGCGAGCGTGCTCGGGTGCACATCGCCGAGGACGCGGCGGAAGCCGTCCAAGGCCTCGCTGTAGTACGGCATGGCCTCCTCGTAGCGGTCCATGCTGGCGAGCAGGCCGCCCATGTTGTTGATCGAGGCGAGCGTGTTCGGGTGCTCATCGCCGAGGACGCGGCGGCTGGTTTTCAGGGCCTCGATGTAGTGCGGCATGGCCTCGTCGGAGCGGCCCAGGTTGTCGAGCAGGTAGCCCATGCTGCTGATCGAGATGAGCGTGTTCGGGTGCTCATCGCCGAGGACGCGGCGGCTGGTCTCCAGGGCCTCGCGGTAGTACGGCATGGCCTCTTCATGGCGGCCCATTTTGTCGAGCAGGTAGCCCATGTTGCTGATCGACAGAAGCGTGTCTGGGCACTCATCACCGAGGACACGGCGGCTGGTCTCCAGGGCCTCGCGCAAGTACGGCATGGCCTCGTCGTAGCGGCTCGTGTGCCCGAGGAGGTATCCCATGTTGTTGATCGAGGTGAGCGTGTCCGGATGCTCATCGCCGAGAGCGCAGCGGCGGGTCTCCAAGGCCTCGTGCAGGTACGGCATGGCCTCGTCGTAAAGGCCCATGTTGACGAGCAGGAGGCCCATGTTGTTCATCGAGAGGAGCGTGTCATCGTGCTCATTGCCCAGCACGCGGCGGCGGATGGCGAGAGCCTCTTCCTGTGGCGCCATCGCCCGGTCCAGCAAGCCCAAAGTCTCCAGCGTGTCCGCCACGGCCTGCAGCAGCCTCGCCTTTACCAGAGGCTGGTCATCGAAGCCTTCGTCGATGGTCTTCAACGCGCGCTCGAAGACGTTCTCGTCGAGCGTCTTCAGCGAGGCGTCCGTGAAGTTGATCCCGGCCAGCGATTTCTCGAACTCCTCCACCCCGGCTTCGACCTCCGGCCCCTCCAACCGCATCGACTCCAGCACGCCGCGGCGTCGCTCGATCAGGTCGCGCCGCAGCCGCACGCCCATCAGCGCGGCGTCGATCTCCGACAACTGGCCCTCCTGGAACGCCGCCACCTGCTCCAGTTCATCCGCCCGCTGCTCCGCGTCGGCCTCGGCGCGCTCGGCGCGGGTCTGGGCGTCGACCGCCTCGACGCGCCGGGCCTCGGCCCGCAGCGCGAAGGTGCTCGTCCCCACGATGCCCAGCGCGAGCACCACGAACGTCGCGCACACGCCCCCCACCAGCGCCTTGTTGCGCCGCGCGAACTTGCGCAACTGGTACGCCGCGCTCGGCGGGCGCGCCGCGATCGGCTCGTCGCGCAGGTAGCGGCGGATGTCCGTCCCCAGTTCCGCGGCCGTCTGGTACCGGCGTTCCTTCTCCTTCTCCATCGACCTGCCGACGATCGTCTCCACATCGCCGCGGAAGACACGGTCGATCGAACTCAGCCGCGTCGGCTCGTCCTCGCGGATGATGCGCACGGCCTCGTGGATCAACTTGCGTTCGAGGGCGTAGGGCAGGCGGCCCGCGAGCAGTTCGTACAGCACCACGCCCAGGGCGTAGACGTCGCTCCGCGTGTCGAGTTCCGCCGGGTCGCCCGAGACCTGCTCGGGGCTCATGTAGGGGACGGTGCCGATGAGCGCGCCTACCGCCGTCTCGACCGTCGTGGCCGCGATGTCGGCGTCCGTCGCCCGCGCCACGCCGAAGTCCAGCACTTTCGGCTGCGGTTCGGGCGGGTCGCCCACATCGGCGACGAGGATGTTGCCGGGCTTGAGGTCGCGGTGGATGACGCCGCGCGCGTGCGCGTGCTGCACGGCGTCGCAGACCTTCGCGAAGAGTTCGAGCCGCTGCCGCAGGTTCAGGCCGCGCCGGCTGGCGTAGTCCGTGAGGGGCACGCCCTCGACGAGTTCCATGGCGAAGTACGGCGTGCCGGTGGCGGCATCGACGCCCGCCTCGTAGACCTGCGCGATGCCAGGGTGCTTCAGCCGACCGAGCAGTTCGGCCTCGAACTCGAAGCGGCGCAGCAGCAAGGCCGACATCCAGCCCGGACGGATGAGTTTGAGCGCGACCTCGCGCTGCGGCCGGTCCTGGCGGGCGCGGTAGACCACGCCCATCCCGCCGCGCCCGACCACGCCGACGATGACATACCGCCCGAAGACCGCGCCCGGCTCGAGTTCGTGCGCGCCCACGTCCGCGGCCCGGAGCGCCTCGGGCGGGATCGAGCGCGTCAACGCATCCGGATCGACGGGCGCAGGCTCCCGCCGCTTCTCTCGTTCCCCCGAGCGGGTCATGGCCCCAAGTATACCACTGGCGGTCGTCGGTTCAGGGGGTCGCGCCGGGATGCACCGCTGACCGAGGCCGGCCAACCCGGATCAGGCGGCGAGCGCGGCCGCGACGTGAACGATGGCGGCGGCGTAGAGGGCGGCGGCGAGGTCGTCGAGGAGGATGCCCCAGCCGCCGGGGATGCGCTGGAGGGAGTTCGCCGGCCAGGGCTTGAGAATGTCCATGGCGCGGAAGGCGAAGAAGGCGAGGGCGAGCGTGACGACGCCCTGCGCGGGCGCGGCGAAGAAGGGGGGGGGCAGGAGGAACAGGACGAGGGCCATGCCGGCGGTCTCGTCGGCGACGACCTGCGAGGGGTCCTTGCGGCCGAAGCGGGCCTCGGCCTCGTCCGCGCCGGCGATGCACGCGCCGGAGAAGACGAGCAGCATGGCGAGCATGGCGATGGTGTAGACGGGCGTCGTCGCCAGGCCGAGCGCGAGCAGGAGCAGGCCGAGGGCGATGGGCGGGAGGGAGCCCCACGTGCCGGGGGCGGGGCGGAGGTGCCCGAGGCCGAGCGTGGTGGCGAGGGTGAGCGAGATCGTGCGCGGGGGGGGAGATGGCATGGCGAGGTGTCAGGGCTTGCGGGCGGTCAGGTGGAGAAGGTACGGGATGCCGGAGGCGAGCGTGACAGCGACGGTCGCCCAAGCCGCGGCGACGACGACGACGCGGCCCGGTTCGCCGGGTGACCACCGGCCGGAGGCGAGCGTGAGCAGGATGACCGGGACGGCGAGGGACTGGACGATCATCTTCGCCTTGCCGGACCACTCGGCGGAGAAGTCGCCGCCCTCGCCCTCGACCAGGGCGCGGAGCGAGGTGACGAGCAGTTCGCGGGCGAGGATGACGACGGCCATCCAGGGCTGGACGCCGCTGGCCTGGTAGCCGAGGTCGATGCCCTGTGAGCGGGCGAAGGCAGGCCCGGCGAGCACGACGAACGCACCGAGGACGAGCACCTTGTCGGCGAAGGGGTCCATGACACGGCCGAAGCGGGAGATGACCCGCCAGCGGCGGGCGAGGAAGCCGTCGAGGGTGTCGGTGAGCGCGGCGACGACGAAGATGGCGGCCGCGAGGAGGAGCAGCGAGGTGGACCCGGCGTCGCCGATAGAGAGGAGCGCGACGAAGACGCCCGCAAGCACGAGCCGCAGCCAGACGAGGGCGTTGGGGAGGTTGCGCTGAAGGGGCGTGGGCGGCGGGGCTGAGTCAGGGACGGGCACGGGTGCATGGTATGGGAAGAGCAGCAGAACGGCTGTGCTGCGGTTGCTGGTCAGGGGGTCGGGGTTGTTTCACTTTCTTGCGGGACGGCCGTCTCGACCGCCCCGCCTGCGAGATTGTTCAGCGATTCCGATTCCTGCCGTCGAGAAAGCGGTATAGTACTCGTTGACCGATACACACGGGCAACCCGCATGTCGCCTCGGCTTGTCAAACTCTTTGCCCTGCTCCTGCTGGTTGCGCAGGGGGTGGCCGGTGTGGTGCCAGGGCGAGTGCTGTGCATCCCGCTTCCTCATTGCCACGCACATGCGAATGGCGGGTTGGAATACAGCGAATCGCACGCGGGCAGGTATTGCGGGGAGCACGAGCACGGCCCGCTGAGCCTTGCGTCGCACGCGTCTGATGAGTGCGGCTGCCACGTGCACGTGCCGGTGCCGGGCGAACAGCCCCTGCCGGCAGCCCCACGGGGCGAGGTGGTCGACGCGCGTCCGGCGCTGACCCCGGCGGTTGTTGTGCTGCTAGCGCACTGGGCGGGGGACGCGCCGCGCGTGGGCGCGTGCCTGCGTCCGCCGGATTGGAGCGCCACAGGCCAGGTGCGCGCGTTGAAGGCCACGCGGCTGCTGATCTAGCGAGAGCGTTTGGCCCGTCGCGCCCGGACGGATGGCGTCCGGTGCGGCGGCGATGCTGCGCGCTTCGCCGCGGGCTGCGGTGCCCGGGCGGCGGGGCAGATCTCCCTACACATGTGCAAGGTTCGCTGCGGCGCAGGGCTGCGCCCATGCGGCGTGACAGCGCTCTCCGCGCGACAGGGTGGCTATCCGAGTGGAGTCTCGAATGTCTCGATCGTGCAGCACGAGCGACTGTCGGCGCATGCGACTACGCCAGCGCGGGCTCGCGGTGGGCGTGCTCAGCGTGGTGCTCGCGGCTGGGTGCCAGTCGTACGAGCGGCGTCCGCTGGACCTGGCGGGGCACGGGGCGGCGTTTCTCGCACGGACGCCGGACACCCCCGAGGTGCGCGAGTTCGCGGCGCGTCTCGCGGCGGAGACGGACGGCGCCGGGGCGTTCGACACGTCCGACGGGATCTCGTGCGCCGAGGCCGAGGTGATCGCGCTGGTCTTCAACGGCGAACTGCGGCTGGCACGCCTCCGGGCGGGGGTCACGCGGGCGTCGGCGGAGAACGCCGGGTTGTGGGAGGACCCGACGTTCGGCGTTGACCTTGCGAGGATTCTGGACGGCACGCCCAAGCCATGGAAGGTGTTCGGCAGTCTGGGGGTCACGATCCCGATCTCGGGGCGGCTGGAGTTGGAGAAGTCGCTGGCGGGTGAGGAGTACGCGGCGGAACTGGCCCGCGTTGCCGAGCGGGAGTGGGCGGTGCGGATGGCGGTGCGCCGCGCGTGGGGGGAGTGGTCTGCGCTGGCGGTGCAGGGCGATGCGACGCGTGAGTTCATGGAGCGCATGGATCAGATCCTGGTCGTCGTCGACGCGATGGAACGCGCGGGGGAGATGCCGCGGGCCGAGGCGCGGCTGTTCCGGATCGAGCGGGCGACGAAGGCGCTGGACCTGGCGGCGATCGAGTCGCGGGCGCAGGAGGTGAACCTGCGCCTGCGGGGGCTGATGGGGCTGTCGCCCGCGGCGCCGCTGCGGCTGATGGCAGGGGGGATGGGTTCGGCACATCGGGAAGGGACGGCGAGCGTGGATGACGCTGACTTGGAGCGGCGCAGCCCGGCGGTGCTGGTGGCGAGGGCGGAGTACGAGGCCGCGGAGCGGGCGCTCGCGCTCGAGGTGCGAAGGCAGTATCCCGACGTGCACTTGGCGCCCGGGGTCGGGCGTGAAGACGGGCAGGACCAGGTGCTGCTGGGGGTGTCGGTACCGATCCCGCTGGTGAACGCCAACCGCCGGGGGATCGCCGAGGCGCGGGCGCGGCGTGAGGTTGCGCGGTCCGTCGCGGAGACGGCGCTGGAGCAGGCGATCGGGGCGCTGCGGGCGGCGGAGGCGCGGGTGGCGTCGGCGACGCGCCGGCGCGAGGCCCTGGAGTCGGAGGTTGTGCCTCTCGTCGATGCGCAGTACGAGGACGCGCGGCGGATCGCGCGGCTCGGGGAAGTCAACACGCTGGTGCTCCTCGAGAGCCTGAAGCGGCAGCACGAAGCGAAGATCGCGCTGATCGATGCGGCGAGGGATGAGGCGCTCGCGGGCGTCGATCGCGACGAGGTGCTGGGGCCGGCGCCGGATTGTTCATCAGTGCCATCACCCGTTCCCGGCGGCGAAGGCCGCTGATCGAGCTCAAGAGGAATCCATGAACCAGCACCAAGTGCGAATGCTGCTGACGGCCATGCTGGCGTTAACGCTCGGACTGAGCGGGTGCGACCGCGCCGAGGAGAAGCACGCGGCCGATGACGGTCACGCCCACGGCGAGTCGTCGGGGGGCGGCGCTCCGGCGCCGACGAACCGGGTGGACATCCCAGCGCCGGTGCGTCAGAACCTCGGGATCACGTTCGCGAAGGTCGAGTATCGTGACGTCGCGCGGACGCTGCGGGTGGCGGGGCGGTTCGAGTGGCTGCCGACGGCCCGGCGCGAGTATCGCACGCCGCTGGCGGGGCGGGTGGAACTGCTCGTGGCGCAGTACGAGCGGGTGGAGCCGGGCACGGCGCTGTACCGGGTGGATTCGGCGTCATGGCGCGACCTGCACGAGCAGATCGCCGCGGTGCAGGCGCGGGTCGATTCGATGGGCCCGCTGCGTGAGGCCCACCGGCGGCACGAGGAGAGCCTGGCGGAGAAGGTGGCGTTGTGGGAGGCACGCCTGCGACAGCTGGACGAACTGCGGGCGGCGGGCGGGGGCAGCGCCGCGCAGTACACCGAGGCGCGGGCGACGCTGAACGCGACGCAGGCCGAACTGGCTGACGTGATGGAGAAGGAAGCGGAACTGCTGGCGCAGCAGCGCCAGGCCGAGGCGGAGCTGCGGGCGTTGCAGGGCCGCCATGACCTGCTGGTGCGCGGGAGCGCGTGCGCCGACCGGCACGAGGGGCTTGAGCCGGGGAGCGGGTACACGGCGTGCGCGGTCGCGTGGGGCGTGGTGGAGTCGATCGAGATCACACCGGGCGGGCTGGCGGAGGAGAACGGGCTGATCGTGACGCTGGTGCAGCCCGACCAGGTCCGGTTCCGGGCGCGCGCGTTGCAGTCGGACCTGGGACTGTTGCGGGACGGGCTGCCCGCGCGGATCGTGCCCGGGCAGGGCGGGAGCGTGCCGCTGGAGGACGCGATGCGCGGGGTGCTGTTCATCGGGCTCGCAGCGGACGCGGACGAGCGGACGGTCGACCTGATGGTGCAGCCCGAGGCGCTGTCGTCGTGGGCGCGGGCGGGCGTGTTCGGACACCTGGAGATCACGCTTGCGGGCGGGGAGGAGGAACTCGCGATCCCGATGTCGGCGGTGGTGCGCGACGGCGCGACGCCGATCGTTTTCCGGCGCGACCCCGCGAACCCGGACCGGGTGATACGGCTGGAGGCCGACCTGGGCATCGCGGACGGGCGCTGGGTGGTGATCCGCAGCGGGGTGCGGGAGGGCGACGAGGTGGTGCTGGGCGGGAACTACCAGTTGATGCTCGCGACGAGCGGGAACGCGGCCAAGGGCGGGCACTTCCACCCCGACGGCACGTTCCACGAAGGGGAGGACTGATCCATGCTCGCGCGACTCATCGCCTTCTCGCTCAAGAACTCCTCGCTGGTGATCGTGTCGGCGGGGCTGCTGCTGGTGCTGGCCGGGCTGAAGGTGCGGGAGATGCCCGTGGACGTCTTTCCGGAACTCAACGCGCCCACGGTGGTCGTGATGACCGAGGCGGGCGGGCTGGCGGCGGACGAGGTGGAACTGAACGTGACGTTCCCGATCGAGACGGCGGTGAACGGGCTGCCTGGCACGCGCCGGGTGCGGAGCGCGTCGGCGACGAGCCTGTCGATCGTGTGGGTCGAGTTCGACTGGGGGACGGACATCTATCGCGCGCGGCAGCTGGTGAGCGAGCGGTTGTCGGCGGTGCGCGAGGCGCTGCCGCCCGATGCGCACGCGGAGATCACGCCGGTGACGAGCATCACGGGCGAGATCATGCTGCTGGCGCTTTCGAGCCCGGACGGGTCGGTCAGCCCGCTGGAGATGCGCTCGTTCGCGGAGTTTGAACTGCGGAACAAGGTGCTGGCGGTGCCGGGCGTGGCGCAGGTGGTGGCGATCGGCGGGGAACTGCCGCAGTACCAGGTGAACGTGCGCCAGGACCACCTGGCGCTGTACGGGCTGACCATCTCGGAGGTGGTGGAGGCGGCGCGGAACGCGCACAGCACGGCGAGCGCGGGGTACGTGGCGAACTGGGAGAACCAGGAACTGCCGATCCGCCAGATCGCGCGCGTGACGGGGGTGGAGAGCATCCGGGAGACGCTGGTGGGGGTGCGCGGCGGGGCGCCGGTGACGATCGGCCAGGTGGCGGACGTGCGCCTCGGCCCCGCGCCGAAGCGCGGCACCGGCGCGGACCGCGGGCTGCCGGGGGTGGTGATCAGCGTGCAGAAGACGCCCGGGACCAACACGCTGACGCTGACCGAGGAGGTCGATCGCGTGCTGGACCAGGTGGAGAAGGCGATGCCCGCGGGGCTGGTGCTGAACCGCGATCCGTTCCGGGCGTCGCGGTTCATCGACCGGAGCGTGCACAACGTGGTGAAGGTGCTCGTTGAGGCGAGCGTGATCGTCGCGGTGATCCTGATCCTGTTCCTGATGAACGTGCGGGCGACGTTCGTGACGCTGACGGCGATCCCGCTGTCGCTGGCGGTGGCGGTGCTGATCCTGTGGGCGTGGGGCCTGTCGATCAACGTGATGACGCTGGGCGGTCTGGCGGTGGCGATCGGCGAACTGGTGGACGACGCGATCATCGGGGTCGAGAACGTGCTGCGCCGGATGAAGCAGAACGCGTCGCTGGCGCCGGAGGCACGGCGTGCGTGGAGCGAGGTGATCTACGAGGCGAACCTGGAGATCCGGGCGCCGGTGCTGTTCGCGACGGTGATCATCTGCATGGTGTTCGTGCCGCTGCTGTTCCTGCAGGGGCTGGAGGGGCGGTTCTTCCAGCCGCTGGGGGTCGCATACATCGTGTCGATCATGGCGTCGCTGCTGGTGGCGCTGACGGTGACGCCCGCGCTGTGCCGGCTGATGTTCCGCGGCTCGTTCGGGCGGTCGGGCGGGCCGGCGGACGGCGCGGGCGGCTCGCCTGGGCACGACGGCTGGCTCGTGCGCCGGCTGAAGGCGTGGTACGAGCCGATGCTGCGGAGGAGCGTGCAGAGCCGCGGGGCGGTGCTGGTGGGCGCGGGCGTGCTGACCGTCGGGTCGCTCGCGCTCGCGTCGACGTTCGGGACGTCGTTCCTCCCGGGGTTCAAGGAGGGGACGTTCACCGTCTTCCTGTTCGCGCCGCCCGGCACGTCGCTCCAGGAGAGCGACCGGGTGGCGGTGGGGATCGAGCGGCAGTTCGCGGGCGTCGAGGGCGTGTCGAGCGTGACGCGGCGCACGGGGCGCGCGGAGCGCGACGAGCACGCCGAGCCGGTGAGCAACTCCGAGATCGAGGTGACCATCACGCCCGGCGCGAGCCAGGAGGCGGTGCGCGCGGCGCTCGACCGGATCATCGCGAACATCCCTGGCGTCACGACGATGGTGGGCCAGCCCATCGAGCACCGGCTGAGCCACATCCTCTCGGGCACGCCCGCGGCGATCGCGATCAGCGTCTACGGCGACGATCTCGACACGCTGCGCCGGCTGGCGCGGGAGATCGAGGGCGAACTGCGGGCGATTCCCGGCACGCGCGACGTCGCCGCCAACCGGGAGGTGATGATCACCTCGCTGCCCATCCGCTACCGCGCGCAGGACCTGGCGGCGGCGGGGCTGACGCCGGCTTCGGCGGCGCGCCAGGTGCAGCAGGCGCTCTCCGGTGAGCGCGTCGCGGAGGTGAACCTGGGGGTGCGCCGCTACGAGATGGTGGTTCGCCTGGCGGAGGATGAGCGAGAGCGGATCGACCAGATCATGGACCTGCGCCTCCGCGGGGTGGGCGGGGCGGTCGTGCGCCTGCGCGAGGTGGCCGACATCGGCCCGGAGAAGACCAGCAACCTGATCACACGCGAGAACGCGCAGCGGAAGGCGGTCGTCTCGACCAACATCGCCCCGGGGTACAACCTGGGTCAGCTGGTCGCGCAGGTTCGCGCTCGGGTGGACCCGATCGTGCATGCGGCCGGGTACACGGTGCACTACGGGGGGCAGTTCGAGGCGCAGCAGTCGGCGAGCCGCACGATCTACGTGATGGGCGCGGGCGTCGCGGTGTTCATGTTCCTCCTGCTGCAACTCGCCACGGGCACGACCCGGGTGGCGCTGCTGGTGATGCTGAACCTCCCGCTGGCGCTGATCGGCGGGATCGCGGCGATCTACCTCACCGAGAGCCCGTCGCTCGTCGGGAACACGCTGGCGCTGTTCGGGCTGTCGTCGGCGCGGTACGTGGCGCCGGTGATCTCGATCGCGAGCATGGTCGGCTTTGTCACGCTCTTCGGGATCGCGGTGCGAAACGGCATCCTTCTCGTCAACCACTACAACCACCTCCAGCGGCAGGAGGGCGTGCCGATCGGCGACTCGATCATCCAGGGGTCGATGGAGCGGCTGGTGCCGATCCTGATGACCGCGCTCACGGCGCTGCTGGGCCTGCTGCCCCTGGCGCTGGCGAGGGGCAAGCCCGGGAGCGAACTGCTCGCGCCGCTGGCGATCGTCGTCCTGGGCGGGCTGGTCTCGTCGACGTTCCTCAACCTGTTCGTCGTTCCCGCCGGCTACGCGCTGGCGTTCAGCGTGAAGCGGCCCCGCCCGGCTCGCCCGGGCGTGCTGGCCCGGCTCGTCGCGCGGGTTCGTCGTACGCCCGCGTCCGTGAACCCCTGACCACGGAGATTGCATCATGCAGACTGTTCGAACGTTCGCCCTGGTGTCCGCCGTCGTCATTTCTGCCTGCACGCTCCTGCCCGCCGGCTGCGGGAAGGAGCCGGAGCCCGCCGCGCCGGCCGCGGGAGGAGCGAAGCCCGCGCGGCCCGACGCGCATGCGCACGCCGACGGCGACGCCCATGACCACGCCGACGATCGCCATCACGGCGAGACGACGCGGTTGGGAGAGCAGACCGTCGGGGGCTTCACGCTGCGTGCGTCGCGCGATGGCGAGATCGTGCCCGGGAAGGACGCGGCGATCGACGTGTGGGTGACGGGCGGGCCGAAGGTTGTCGCCGTGCGGTTCTGGATCGGCACGCAGGACGGGCGAGGCTCGGTCAAGGCCCGGGCGGAGCTCGAGAAGGACAACTGGCACACACACGCGGAGGTTCCGTCGCCGCTGCCCGAGGGGAGCAGGCTGTGGGTGGAGGTCGAGGCCGCGGGCGGGGAGATCGTCGTGGCCGGCTTCGACCTCAAACTGAACTGACCCAGGCCGGTCTTTCAATCGGCCGACCTCGACCTTCCGAGGGCATCGCGGCTTGAGCCTGGTGGACTTCCGCTCCGGGATCGGCGAGCAGCGCATGCCTCTGCGGAGGCGCCGGCCGGCTCGGCTGCCCTGTCCGCCGGCCTGGTGTCGTCCTCCCGCTCGTACCGGCGGAACACGACATCGGACCATGTGGCCGCCATGCCGCCGGGCTTCTCCGCTCAACGCCGGGCTTCTCCGGCGTGCGTTCCTTCCGCGCCGGCAAGTGCGGCCGCGCGCTGGGGGTGGTCGGTGCGGATGGCGTACCGCCCGGTGCCGGAGGCGGTGGTGGTGGTGGGGGGGAGAGTGGGGGGAGTGGGGGTGGGGGGGACGGCCTCTTCGCTCCGGAGGGGCGAGGGCCTGTAGTCGCGGGCGGCGTGACGCCGGGCAGCGGCTGCTCGCAACCCGTGGAAGCGGAACCCGTGGGAATCGTTCGTTTCTGCGCGCAAGGCCGGAGAGGCGTGGG
>JAANMW010000698.1_pt1 | contig 39273 bp, 24 predicted proteins | sample 7279671 | NCBI WGS metagenome assembly JAANMW01 (sample SAMN14094541, study PRJNA606508) | bioreactor metagenome | isolation source: A lab-scale SPAN reactor treating ammonium-rich wastewater day 247 | place: Ireland: Galway | collected 2017-09-19 | reverse complement strand
ATGGCAATTTCGCTTATGCTTTCATTTAATGCAGAGCTTACTTTGATAGCTGTTGTTCCAATACCGCTGATTTCATATGTAGTTTACCGAATCGGCAAAAGCATAAATTATAAGTTTGAGCTGGTACAGGAGGAATTTTCCGCTTTAACAACCAAAGCGCAGGAAAATCTATCCGGTATAAAAGTTGTGAAAGCATATGTCCGGGAAAACAGCGAAACTGAAAGCTTCCGGAAAATTTCTGAGAGCTATAAGAAAAAAAATCTTGAACTTGCCAAAGTACAGTCCTTTTCTTACCCAATTATGTTCCTGTTAACCGGGTTTTCTGTTATTATAGTTCTGTATGCCGGCGGCAACAAAATCATCAGCAATGAGCTTTCTATAGGACAGCTTACAGCATTTATTATTTACCTGGGACTGCTGACGTGGCCGATTATTTCATTGGGCTGGATAATTAATCTTACTCAGCGCGCAGAAGCTTCCATGAAAAGGCTGTGTGAAGTATTTGACAGCAAGCCTTCAATCGGCGATCCTGAAGCTTGCCGGAAAAATCCGGGTGAATGCATTGATAAAAAAATTACCGGTAATATTGAGTTCAGAAATGTTAATTTCAGGTATCACAATAACTATCCTTACATTCTGCGTAATATAAGCTTAAAGATTAATGCCGGCGAAACTATAGGCATAATAGGTCATACCGGTTCCGGTAAAACTACACTGGTGAACCTGATTTCGAGGTTATTTGATATCAAAGAAGGCGTTTTATTGATAGATGATATCCCTGTTAAACAATATCTTCTTGATGACCTGAGATCATCGATAGGTTATGTTCCGCAGGAAACATTCCTGTTTTCTGATACAATAGAAAATAATATTGCCTATTCAGAGAAAAATTTTGATAAGGATAAGGTCATCTATGCAGCTAAAATATCACAAATATATAAAGATGTTAATGGCTTTCCCAAAAGATTTGATACTATACTGGGAGAAAGAGGTATTAATTTATCCGGCGGACAGAAACAAAGGACTTCTATAGCCAGGGCTGTTACTGCTGACCCGGAAATCCTGATTCTGGATGATGCTTTTTCAGCTGTAGATACATATACCGAAGAAGAAATATTAAAGGGACTTAAAGAAGTATTAAAGGGAAGAACAACTATTCTGATCAGTCACAGGATATCAACATTAAAGAATTCTGACAGGATAATAGTACTTAAGGAAGGCAGTATTGCTGAAGAAGGAACTCATGATGACCTTATTTTGAAGAACGGTATTTATGCAGATATTTACCTGAAACAGCTTCTTGAAGATGAACTTAAAGAAATAGATTAAATCAAAAATAAAATTTAACCGCAAATTTAATTGGCAGAAGATCCTGATATAATTACGGCAGATCCTGATGAAAACGAGCAGGAAGAAGTGCTTGGAAAAGCATATGATGCCCGTTTGATGAAACGTCTTATAAAGTACCTTAGACCGTATTTTAAATGGGTTATTATTGCTATTGTTCTTACTGTAGGCGTAGCTATGATGAGTACTATAAGACCTTACCTGACTAAAATTGCAATTGATGATTATATCGTTAATAAAGATTCGGCAGGACTTAATAAAATAATTCTAATACTGCTATCAACACTAATATTACAGGGACTACTTCAATATACTATGACATATCTGACCCAATGGATAGGTCAAAAAACAATTTTTGATCTTAGAATGGAGCTTTTTGCACATATACAGAAATTATCTATGCGTTTTTTTGACAGGAATCCGGTTGGAAGGCTGGTGACAAGGCTTACCAATGATATTGAAGTGCTTAATGAAATGTTTTCCAGCGGTATTGTAATGGTATTTGCTGACATATTCATTATTGGGGGTATCTTATTCTTTATGTTCAGCTTAAGCTGGCAGCTCACTCTAATTGCATTATCTGTAGTAATTCCATTGATCTATGCTACTGTAATTTTCCGGAGAAAAGTCAGGTCGGCGTTCAGGGATGTCAGGTTTTACCTGGCAAAAATGAATTCATTTTTACAGGAACATATTAGCGGTATACTGGTTGTAAAAATATTCAGCAAAGAAAAACGAACCCTGGAAGAATTTAAAAAAATTAATTATGACCATACTAAAGCAAATAAACGCTCAGTACTTTATTATTCAGTATTTTTCCCTGTTGTGGAACTTATCGGCGCTGTTTCTGGCGCACTGATAATCTGGTATGGCGGAGGCGAAGTTGTACAGGGTGTATTGACTATAGGTATACTGATTTCATTCATCCAGTATTCGGAAATGTTCTTCCGCCCTATCAGGGACCTTTCTGAAAAATACAATATAATGCAGACTGCTATGGCTTCATCAGAAAGAATATTCAGGCTGCTAGACAGAAAAGCTGCAATTAATGACCCTGAAAAACCTTTAAATCCCGGAAGTTTGGACGGAGTTATAGAATTTAAGAATGTTTGGTTTGCATATATCAAACAGGATTATGTGCTAAAGGATATATCATTTAAAATCAATAAAGGCGAAAAAATTGCTTTCGTCGGGGCAACAGGTGCCGGTAAATCATCCATAATGAACCTGCTATGCAGGTTCTATGATGCACAAAAAGGAGAAATTACAGTCGATGGCATCAATATAAAGGATTTAAAACAAAGTGAGCTCAGAAAAAATATCGGGCTGGTTGTACAGGATATATTCCTTTTTTCTGATTCGATTGCGAATAATATCAGTTTGAACAATAATGAAATAGATGAATCCAAAATAATTGATGCAGCTAAAGCTATAGGTATTAACAGCTTTATAAGCAGGCTTCCGCTGGGTTACGGACAAAACGTAAAAGAACGGGGTGTGACACTTTCTCAGGGTGAGCGCCAGCTTATAACTTTTGCCAGGGCACTGGCTTATGACCCGAAAATACTAATACTGGATGAAGCTACTTCAAGTGTTGATACTCACAGCGAAATACTGATCCAAAATGCTATCGATAGGCTAATGGAAGGCAGAACTTCCATTATTATTGCTCACCGGCTTTCGACCATTCAAAAGTGCGATAAGATAATAGTAATGCATAAAGGAGAAATACGTGAATCCGGTACACACCAGGAGCTTCTTGAATTGGGAGGAATTTATTCAAAATTGTACCAGTTACAGTATAAAGATTCTATTACAGCTTAAAAATGAAGAAAATTTTTATAGCATCAAAAAATAAAGGGAAAATAAATGAAATAAAAAGTTTTTTATTCCCTTATAACTATGAAGTATTTTCACTGCTTGATTTTCATGGTATTGAGGAAATACCCGAAACCGGAAGTACATTCGAAGAAAATGCTTTAATAAAAGCCAAAGCGGTTTATGATGCTGTTAAAATACCTGTGCTTTCAGATGACTCAGGGTTAATGGTTGATTATTTAAAAAATAAACCCGGCGTTTATTCAGCAAGGTACGCCGGGGATAATTCATCTGATGAAAAAAACACCGGACTGCTTCTGCAAAATCTAAACGGGGTAACAGAAAATAACAGGAAAGCACATTTTAAATGTGTTATAGTTTTGTTTGATGGTGTAAATGAAAGGTTTTTTGAAGGTGTCTGCAATGGCAGAATTTCATTTGAACCTAAAGGAAACAACGGATTTGGATATGACCCCGTATTTATACCCGATGGTTATGATAAAACATTTGCTGAATTACCATCTGAAATAAAGAATAAAATATCACACCGCGGTCTTGCATTAAGAAGCCTGATAAAATTTATTGAACTTGAGAATTCTATGTAAATTTTTAAGTATTGAAGATGAACGCTAAAATTTTTATGTTTGTAATCTGTTAAAAAAACACGATGCTGGCGTAGCTCAGCTGGTAGAGCAGCGCACTTGTAATGCGCAGGTCGGGGGTTCAAGTCCCTTCGCCAGCTCCATAAAAACCCGCTTTTAGCGGGTTTTTTTATTATTAACCAAATTTCTTAAATAAGTGAGTTTATTTAATTAAAAATGTAGTTAATTTTGTTATCTGTTAATTTTTCAATAGTCTGCAATATAAATTATAGGAATTTTTAATGCCGGTAGCTAAAGTATACATTGTTGAAGATGAAGCAATTACTGCTCTTGATATCAAGAGAACTCTGGAAAAGCTGAATTATGAGATAGTCGGAATAAAAGACAGGGGCGAAGATGCTATTGATGAAATAGCAGAAATGTCTCCTGATGCTGTATTAATGGATATTACTTTAAAAGGCGAGCTCGACGGAATTGAAACTGCCAGGCTGCTTAATATCAGGAAAAAAATACCTGTTATTTATCTGACAGCTCATTATGATGATGAAACTATTGAACGATCCAAAACCACCAATCCTTACGGGTTTTTATTAAAACCATTAAATGACAGGGACCTGAATTCATGCTTAAGGATGGCATTATACCGTTTTGAGGCTGAAAATAAGCTGAATGAAAATGAATTAATGCTCAGCTCTTCTAGGAAAATGAATTCAACACTTTTTAATTTGCTGGAAAGCACAGCATTAATTATAAATTCTGCCGGAACCATAATTTCTGTAAACAGGTATGCTGAAAAAGAAAAATTTCCGGCAGATCATTTCCTGAACAGCGATGTAAGAAAAATTTTTCCAGGTAAAACTGGAAATAAATTTATTAATCTGATCGAAGAAACTCTTAAAACCGGTAAAAGAAGTACATTTAAACATATAATCAGGTCAGGTGAAACTGCATATAAATATGAAACAGAATTTATAAAATATTCTGAAAATGAAGTGCTTGCTGTATTCCGGGAAACTGAAAATGACCAGGATATTGACCATGCTTTGAACAAAAGTGAAAAAAAATACAGGAATCTTGTCAAAAATTCACCGTTTTCAATTACCCGTCTGCTGATTAAAACAAATACTTATGAATATGTGAATGATGAATTTGTCAGGCAATCAGGATATACACTCGAAGAGTTTAACTCCTTGTCTAATGAAGAATATTACAATATGATCCACGATGAAGACAGGGAAATTGTAATGAGAGAATATACCGGGTGGATCAAAGATGGATGCCCCGGTCTTAAAAAACTTATCTACAGGATTAAAAACAAGAACAATGAAGATATCTGGCTGGATAGTTACCATTTTGCAGATAAATCAAAAGAAGGCAAAATAGAAGCTGTTAACCAGATCTACCTGAATATAAATAAGCAGAAGCAGTATGAAGAAATTTTAAGTGAATCAAAACAATATCTTGATGCAATTTTCCAGCAGTCGATGGACGGAATTTTTATTGCAAAAACCGGAAAGCCTTTTAAATGGAATAAAACAAAAAGCAGCGATAAGGAGCTGGATGAAATATTTAATTCATTAAAAATCGTCAGGGCTAATTCTCCTCTTGCAGAGCAGCATGGCACTGAGTTAGAAAAAGTGCTCAACATCAGCCCTTTGGACCATTTGGGCACCGATAAGAAAAAAGTTAAAGCACGCTGGAAAAAATTTCTTGATAACGGTTACCTGCATATTTCTGATTATATTTCAAGAGCAGATGGTTCAAAAATATATATAGAAGGTGATTATTACTGCCTGTACGATAATAAAAACAATTTTACGGGCTGCCTTGGAATTCAGCGCGATATAACGGAACGGCAAATTGCTGAAGAAAAGTTAAAGCTCAGCGAAGAAAAATTCAGGGCTGTGGCGGAATCGATGCCTGCGCAGGTTGTGATTTACCAGGAAAATAAATTTGTTTATGCTAACCAGTATTCTGAATTAATTACAGGGTACAGGATAAATGAGATCCTTAAAAAAAATTTCTGGGATATTGTTCACGAAGATCACAGAGAAATGGTTAAAGAGCGCGGTGAAAAAAGATTAAAAGGAGAAAAAGTACCCGAAAATTATGAATTCAAAATAGTTTCAAAAGATAAAAAAGAAAAGTGGCTTAATTACAGTGCCAGGATAATTGTGTATAACGGAAAAAAGGCCGTTTTAGGTATTGCAACAGATATTACTGAAAGCAGAAATATACGCGATAAAATTAAACAAAATGAAGAAAAATACAGGAATTTTGTAAATCATAGTTCAGAAGGAATTTACAGGCTGGAATTCAAAAAACCTGTCCCGGTTGATTTAGCTATTGATGAGCAGGCTGATTTTATCAGGGAAAATGTATTTATTGCTGAGTGTAACAGGGTATTTGCCAGGATGTATGATTATGATTCACCGGATGAAATTATCGGTAAAAATATCAGTATTCTTAAATACAGGAATGCAGACCCGTTCAGCAGGATATTGAAATTTATTATGAATGATTATAATGTGAACGAAGATGAAGTTACTGAAGCAGATGAAACCGGAAAAATAAAATATTTTGTCCTTAGTATTTCTGGTGTAACTGAAAATGGTTATTTAACAAGTATTTGGGGCGTACAAAGAGATATTACTGAAAAGAAAAAATCAGATGAAGCGTTACAAAGATCTCTAGAAGAAAAAGATATATTGCTAAAAGAAATTCATCACAGGGTAAAGAATAATCTTCAGATAGTGACGAGCCTTTTAAAGCTGCAGGCTGGATATGTAAAAGACCCGAAGGTAAAGCAGCTGTTCAGGGAAAGCCAGAACAGGGTTCAGTCAATGTCTTTAATTCACCAGAAGCTGTACCAGACAAAAGATATAGCACACATCGATTTCAGGGAATATATTGAAACAATAACAGTACATTTGCAGCATTCCTACGGTATACTTGGTGACAGGGTCAAGATATATACTGAGGTAAGCAATATGATAATGTCTATTGATAATGCAATCCCGGCAGGATTGATAATCAATGAACTTGTTTCAAATTCATTAAAACATGCTTTTCCCGAAGGCAAGACAGGAAATATTTACATCAATGCTGCTTATGATGAATACAATGGCGAATACTGGCTGCTTATTAGAGATAACGGTATTGGCATACATTCAGATATAAATATCAATGATTCAGATTCATTCGGTTTAAAGCTTGTAAATACCCTGGTAAAACAGCTTGATGGTATTATAGAGGTAGTAGCCAAGGGCGGAACTGAATTCAGGATTCACTTTAAAAGTGCGGATTATAAAGAAAGAAACACATAAATAATTTAAACTATAGCTTTTAACCTGTAACAAAATGAAAAAAATAACTATAAACAGCTCTTTATTTACAGAAAACCGGAACAAGCTTACTGCTTTATTAAAAAATAATTCAGCAGCCGTTATTAACTCCAATGATATTATGCCGTCAAATGCAGATGGTACATTAAAATTTGTCCAGAACAGTGACCTGTTTTACCTGACCGGTATAATGCAGGAAGAAACTGTTTTACTGCTATATCCTTCAAACAGCAATGAAGACCACAGGGAAATTCTGTTTATAAGGGATCATAATCCTGATCTTGAAGTATGGGAAGGTAAAAAACTATCACTCAAAGATGCATCAGAAATATCAGGTATAAAAACTGTTATGGAGCTTTCTGCATTTGAACATGCTTTGCATGATATCATGTGTAAAGCAGAAAATATTTATCTTAATACCAATGACCATGACCGTGCTAAAAACCTGGTTGAAAACAGGGACATGCGGTTTATAACTTACTGCAAAAAAAATTATCCGCTGCACAATTATAACCGGATTTCTCCTTTGATCTACAGGTTAAGAGAACATAAGTCTGAAGGTGAAATTGAACTTATCCGGAAAGCCTGTGATATCACCGGGGATGGTTTCAGAAGGCTGCTAGGGTTTGTAAAACCGGGGAAATATGAATATGAAATTGAAGCAGAGCTTGCGCACGAATATATTAAACAGGGAGCATCTTTTGCTGATTATGAACCTATAATTGCATCAGGTGAAAATTCCTGTTTTCTGCATTACGTAAAGAATGATGATGTGTGTTCTGACGGAGATGTACTGCTGCTGGATGTTGCAGCCGGTTGGGCTAATTATAATGCGGATATGACCAGGACAATCCCCGTGAACGGAAAATTTACCGAAAGACAGAAAAATGTCTATAATGCAGTCTTACGGGCTATGAAAGGTACAATCAAAGAAATGAAACCGGGTAAAACAGTAAGAGAAATTAATTACATTACCCGTGAAATTCTTGCCAAAGAGCTGGTTGACCTGAAGTTATTAAAAACAGATGATGTGAAAAATATAAAAATCAAATCTGCGGAATTTAAAAAGTATTACCCGCATGATGTTTCGCATTTTCTTGGCCTGGCAGTTCACGATGTAGGTTACTTTGATGAACCGTTAAAGCCCGGAGCGGTTTTAACCTGTGAGCCGGGTATTTACATAAGGGAAGAAAAACTCGGAATCAGGATTGAAAATGATATTTTGATTACCGAAGGCGGTAATGATGATTTAATGAAAAATGTACCTTCTGAAGCTGAAGAAATTGAAAGCTTAATGAACAATTAAATTTTTATAACCGGGTTAAAATTAATAAATATTAACCCGGTTTTTTATATCCCGTTTTAACTTTTATGGAGTTATCATTCTAACGTAAACCCTGTATAGCATATTTAATTTTAAAATTATTATTTATATTATACAAATTCGTATTCCCGATCAATTATTTTTTAATAACATACTGTTTTTAGCTAATTGAATACCGGAAAATATAAGCCAAAATATTATTTATAGACCTGTACGTTTACTGACAAATTGAATAATTCTGATAAAAAAATAACAAATTCTACAGCTTTTATCATATCGCTTTTTTATTTTATCTTCGGAATTCTCTGGATAACTTTAACCGGAAAACTTTCAGATAGTATATCAGAAAGTTCTTATTTTTTCGATAAATTTGAGCTTTATAAAGGTTATTTTTTCATTGTTGTAACATGTATTTTACTTTTTTACCTTATTTACAGAAGGGAACAGAAACAAAACAAGCTGGAAGAAAACCTTTTAAATTCAGAAGAGAAATGGAAAGATATTTTCGAAAGTGCAAATGACCCCATATTTTATACAGACAGAAATTACATGATAATTGAGTCTAATTCCAAAGCCGGAATGCTTTATGGGTACTCTGCAGCCGAATTTAAAAACCTTACAATATATGATTTGCAGGAATCGGATCAATTTGAGTTTACTGATGAACAGCTCAGTAAATTTTCTAAAGGTACAGGTATTGAACTTGTTCATAAAACCAAGGAAAACAGGCTGATTCCTGTGGAAGTAAGCATAAAAGCAGTTCAAAGGAATAATGAATCAGGCTATATTTTTATTATTCACGACCTTACTTCCAGAAGATCAATTGAAAATAAACTTATCATTAGTGAAAATAAATACAGGAATCTTGTTGAAACATCACATGAACTGATATGGTCCACAGATTCAGAAAATATCATTACATTCGTGAACAAAGCATCCCTGAATATTTACGGTTTAAACCCCGAAGAAATGATAGGTAAAAAATTCACTGAATTTGCAACCCCTGAACAGATCGAATATGATAAAAAGAAAATTGAAGAAGCTTTAAAAAAAGATGCGAAATTTCTTCAATATGAAAGCAGGATAAAAGATAAAAATAATAATGAAAAATACCTGTTAACCAATTGTATCATCAACAGGAATTCTACAGGTAAATATACCGGTATGTTCGGTACTTCACTGGATATAACCGAAAGATTTGAATCAGAAGAAAGAACAAAATACCATAACAGGGTATATTCTCTTCTTACCAATATTAACCAGCTGATCGTCAGGGCAAAAGATAAGAACCAGATACTTGAAGATGCCTGCAGGCTGGCAATTGACTACGGGATGTTCAGGATGGCATGGATAGGTATTGTTAATAATAATACCGGGAAAATTGAGCCGGCATTTAAATACGGTGATTCTGAAAATTATCTTGAATCACTGGATATTAATATCAATGAAGATATCAATTTGCGGGGCCCTATTGTCCAGGCATTCAGGGAAAAAGTATATTATGTAAGCAATGATGTTGAATATGATCCTCTGCTTTTAAAATGGAGAAATGCAACAATATCGAAAGGATTCAGATCATTTGCCTGCTTTCCAATTGAAGTAAAAAACAAAGTAACGGCAGTATACTGTATTTATTCCGAAAAAAAGAATTTTTTCGGAAAGACTGAAACTGAATTACTGCTGGAGCTTGCCGAAGACATTTCATTTGCCCTGGAATTTACAGAACTTGAGGAAGAAAGAAAAAATATTGAAGAACGTTATAAAAATATTGCTGAAAAATCCCCGGTAGGTATATTTATCCAGTTAAATGAAAAGATAAATTTTATCAACCCGGCCGGTTACAAAATGCTCGGGTCAGAAACTCACACAGAACTGACAGGAAAAAATATTTTTGAGATCATTCACAAAGACAGCATGGGAATTGTCAAAGAGAGATTATCTGCTCTTATGAAAGGAAAAAATGTCAGCGAAATTGAAGAAAAATTCCTGAAGCTTGACGGTTCTGCAATTGAAGTTATGGTTTCTGCAATTCCTGTAACACTTAATAACCAAAAAGGTGCTCTGGTGTTTTTCAGGGACTTAACCGAACAGAAAAAAGCGCAAAAAGAAATTTTTGAATCCAACGAAAGATTCAAAATGATAACTAAATCTACCAATGATGTGATTTGGGACTGGAACCTGGATACAGATGAAATGTGGTGGAATGAATCGTTTTATGATATTTTCGGATATTCAGATGATAGAGATTCCAGGAATATTGAATTTTGGGAAAGCTGTATAAAGCAGGAAGACAGGCACAGGGTTATTGAAGGGCTTAAATCCGCTATAACCAATAAACAGGATTTTTGGTTTGATGAATATCATTTGAGAAAAATAGATGGAAGTTTTGCGTATGTATTTGACAGGGGATTTATAATGAAAGATGAAACAGGTAAGCCTTACAGAATGCTAGGCAGTATACTTGACCTTACTTACAGAAAAAAAATCGAAAATGAGCTGCAAGAAAGTGAAGAAAAATGGAGGTCATTATTTGAATTCAGCCCAAGCATTATCTTTACTATTGACAGAAACTATATTGTTACCGGGATAAACCGTGCATTAAGCAGCCGGACTGAACCCGGTGATATTATCGGGAAGAGCAGCTTTGATCTGATAGACAGTTCAGAAACCGAAAGGATTAAGCGTATAATAGACGGCGTATTCAGCACTAACAATGCTGCCAGTTTTAATGTCATAAGTTCTGAAAATGATGATAAGAAACATTATGCTGTTCAGGGAATTCCACAGATCAAGGATAATGTTACTAATGCAATAACTTTTATTGCTACAGATATAACTGAAAAAATACTTGCTGATGAAAAATTAAAGGAATCCAATGAAAGGCTGCATGCTTTGGCTGCACATTTGCAGACAATAAGGGAAGAAGAAAGAACAATGATATCCAGGGAAATTCATGACCAGCTGGGACAGGAATTGACTGCCCTGAAAATGGACATTGCCTTTCTTTCCAGGAAAATCAATAAAATAAAGCTGACCGGAAAACCGGAGTGGGATGAGTTAAGTGACGGATTAAAATCTATGACTGCAATCACAGACCAGACAATAAACAGTATAAGAAGAATTGCGCGCGAGCTTAGACCGGATGTTCTTGATAAGCTTGGATTAAAAGATGCAATTGAGTGGCAGGCTGAAGAGTTTACCAAAAGAACGGGGATAGACTGTATTGTTTCCATTTCTCCCAGTAAATTAGAACTGAGCAGAGAGCTTGAAAGCACTGTTTTCAGGATAATACAGGAATCACTTACTAATGTTGCCAGGCACTCAAAAGCAACCAGGTCAAAAATTGCGGTTATTACTGATGATAACAGGGTACTGCTTAGCATCGAAGATAACGGAATCGGAATTTCTGAAAGCGAGATACAGAATGCTAAATCGCTTGGCCTGGTCGGCATACGGGAAAGAATTTATTCAGTAAAAGGAAGCTTTGAGATAACCGGAAAAAAGAACAAAGGTACAAAATTAAATTTCATAATCCCATTATAATATCATGGAAGAAAATACCATAAAATTAATTATTGCAGATGACCATTCATTTTTAAGGGAAGGCATAAAAAAAACAATACATGATGAAATTGATATGAAAATTGTCGGGGAAGCTTCAAATGCTGCTGAAGCTGTAAGTATAATTAAGGAAAAAATGCCGGATATTGCAATAATGGATATTTCTATGCCCGGTAAAAGCGGCCTTGATGTACTTAAAGATCTGAAAGCAATGAAGCTGAAAATAAAAGTACTTATTCTAAGTATGCATCCTGAAGACAGGTTTGCTATCAGAGCATTAAAAGCAGGCGCAATGGGTTATTTGACGAAGGAAAGCGCACCGGATGAACTTGTAAAAGCGATCAGAACAATTCTGACAGGAAGAAAATATGTCAGTAAATCTCTGGCAGATAAATTAATAGATATTTTATCAGACGAAATGGATAAATTACCTCATGAAAATCTTTCTGACCGTGAATATGACGTTTTTATTAAAATTGCATCCGGCAAAAAGGCAGTTGAAATTGCCACAGAGCTTTCAATTAGTGTGCATACTGTAAATACATACCGGGCCAGAATACTTGAAAAAATGAGCATGAACAGCAATGTTGAACTGACACAGTATGCTATGCACAATAATTTAATTGATTGATAATTAATGATATACAAGAGTTTTTTGTAATATAAAATACTACAAACAAATCATATATTATGCTCTTACTTAAAAACATCATTTTGAAATATATTTGCTGTAAGAAATTTAATAAATAAATGCCTTATAGCATGTTAATTGTAGAAGATTCTGAGCTGGTTGTTCAAAAACTGAAAAAACTTCTGGAACCTCTGGAAAACATAAGTATTGATGCAACAGCATCAGACGGGTACACTGCTGTAAAGCTTATAAAAGAGCTTAATCCTGATTATGTGATCCTGGATATATCACTGAAATACGGGCACGGGATTAAAGTGCTTGAAGAAATTTACGGTTTAAAACAAAAACCATATGTAATTGTGCTTTCAAATCTTAATTATCAGTATTATAAGGATAAATGTTTAAAGCTTGGAGCTGATCATTTCTTTGATAAGGCAATGGAATTTGAGAAAGTGTATGAAGTGTTAAATGAAAGAACAGGATTTCACCAAAATGCAGGTTGATAAATCAATATCAATAAACAATACTCCTTACGAATTAAGTTATACGGAACAAAAAACAAATAATAAATTACCTGAACTTAATAACCAGGCAAAATTATCCGAACCGGAAATAATTACAGATGAGGTTATTAAAACCCTGCTTAACCTTTCAGCTGATATAATAACTGTTCTGAATGAAGATGGTACAATATTGTATGAAAGTGATTCAATAAGTTCAATATTAGGCTACGAAAAAGAAGAACTTATCGGGAAAAATGCTTTTACCTATGTTCATAAAGATGATGTAACAAGGGTATACAATGATTTTCAAAAAGGTATCACAAACAAAGGAAAAACAATTATAAGTTCTTTCAGGTTCAGGAGATCGAACGGGGAATATGTATATCTTGAATCTTCAGGGGCTAAATACGGTGATAAAACCAATGATAAATTAGTGATAATTTCAAGAGATATTACATCAAGGATAAATACGGAAAAAAATTTAAACAGGCTTAGTACTGCAGTAGAGCAGTCTTCTAGTATAGTAGTAATAACCGATATTGACGGAAAAATTGAATATGTAAATAAAAAATTTTCCGAATTGACCGGGTACTGCAGGGAAGAAGCAGTTGGCGGAAAAACGAGTATACTTAAATCTGAGGAAACCAATGATGATGTTTACCGTGACCTTTGGACAACAATATTGACAGGTAAAGTTTGGCAGGGTGTTCTAAAAAACAGAAAAAAATGCGGCGAGTACTACTGGGAAAGGATAAAGATATCTCCTGTAGTTGATGAAAATGACAGGATAACAAATTTTATAGCCCTTAAAGATGATATTACCAAAGAAAAAAAGATTAATGAAAAACTTTCCCAAAGCCTTAAAGAAAAGGAATTAATGCTTAAAGAAATCCACCACAGGGTAAAGAATAACCTGCAGATAGTTATCAGCCTTTTAAATTTACAGTCTGCATCAGTTGATGATGTAAAACTTAAAAACCAGCTTACCATAAGCCAGAACAGGGTAAGATCTATGGCTTTGATCCACCAGCACCTTTACAGGTCAGGTGATCTAAGCAGGATAGATATGGATGAATATATATTAAGCTTATCAAGCCAGCTTCTTTCTGCATTTGCTGATCATAAAGATTCAATGAAGATCACGGTCGATGCAAAAGACATATTTTTTTCAATAGAAACTGCTGTTCCGTTCGGACTTCTGATAAATGAATTGATCACTAATTCACTTAAACACGGTTTTCCAGGCGGTAAGAATGGTAAAATACACATTAAATTAATTTTATTGGAAGATTACCACTATGAATTATACTATTGCGATAGCGGTATCGGGATGCCATTTAATATTGTAAACGGACATGTAGTTGGTTTTGGTATGCAGCTGATTGATATGCTTGTCAGCCAGCTGGAAGGTAAAATTGAACATGTTCCTTCTAAAGGAACAAAATATAAAATTTATTTCCGGGGGAATAATTATCAAACCAGGTTTCAGTTATCCTGATTAATTGTCCCCAACATTTAATGCAGAAATTAAAAATTCCCTTGCAGAAAGTTTGAAATTATTTCCCGGAAAATTTATTATGTAAATATGGAATATAATACTTTTTTGGAAGAACTGGAAAAAAGACTTTCAACCCTTGAAGAAGAGATTAACAAACATAATCAGAAAAAAAGCAATGATTATATGATGGAAAGTCTGCTGCACAGCTTTGATGAAGCAATGGATGAACCATCAGATTTTAATCCGGGCTTTACAGAAGATAACAGGCGTTTAACAGATTATTGACTGTATCCATACATTTTAACTGAATTCTCTTATTATTAATTTAGGCTGATGAAACAGCCTGAAAATAAATCGGTTTACAGATATGAAGAAATAAGACCACCTGATGAGCTGAAGGATTATCTGGATAAGATCTGGATATTTGATTCGCCGGAAAGTTCTCAAATAGGCAGTCATTTCAGGATTTTGCCGGATTACACCGTATCTCTTATATTCATTAAAGGCAATGATGTAAATAAACATGATATTTTTGTATGCGGCCCCAATTCTGTTCCGGTAAGCATTCAGCATTTCATAAATCAATCCACTATCGGTTTCAGGTTTAAGCCTGCCATATTTCACAGGTTGTTAAATATCCAAGCCTCCTATTCGCTTAATAAAATAATCCCGGTTAATACGTTCATCAGTAAAACAGCATTAAATAGATTAAAGAAAAATTTTTTCAATGCTGAATGTAATGATGATAAAATTGAAACATTCAATAAGTTTATTAATAAATACAAATTATTACAGGATTTTAATTTTAGTGAACTGCTTAATGCCATTGAGATCATTGTAAGAAAAAACGGGAAAGTAAAGCTGGAGAAGATTTATTCAAAATTAAAAATAAGCCCGCGCCAATTTCAGCGGAATTTTACAGCTGCTGCCGGACTTTCACCGAAAGAATTCTGTAAAATTGTCCGTTTTCATACAGTTGCCGAAAGGCTGGTAAAAAATAATTTCAGGCATTTTGATGCGCTTGTGGAAACCGGATATTATGACCAGTCTCATTATTACCGTGAATTTAAAGAATTTACTGGGATGCTGCCTTCTGCATTTGAAAGCAGGCAGAAACGCATAAGCCATAAAAATCTATTGGAATAATTCTGCTGTTTCGATGTCGTATTTTTACAATACAAACCCTTTTTAAAAGATTAACTTTGTATAAAATTTATTTTATGAAAACAGCAATTATTATTTTGACCCTCTTTATTTCCGGAATTTACGCGAAAACTGATTTTAGATCTCTTCTTAAGCTTCATGATAACAAGGATTTTTTTAAATTTATTAAAACTGCTGATAACGCTGCATTAAAAATATGGCAGGATATTTATGTAAAAGCTCTTATTCATAACCTTCAGAATGAAAATGCTGTATCAAATAATTTAATACACCAGGTGTTTAATGAACATTCGGAGGAACTGACTGATTCTCTTAAAATGAAGCTGTTGGAAACCAGGATCAAGAATTCAGTTAATTTATATGATTACAAAGATGCTGTTTATTCTTCAGAACAGATTATAGGAAAATTTGCATCATTACTGGATAGTAATGAGTTAACAGAAATGAAGAACTCCCTGGTGATCTGGAAAGCCGCAGAAAATCTTGCAGTACAAACTATTGAAATTACCGGCGACTCTAAAATTCCTGTTTCAAAAGATATGGCAGGACTTATTAATGTTCCTGTTAACTGCAGAGAAATGACCGAGGATTTTATTTTTGATACAGGGGCAAATTTTTCAGTGGTTAGCAGCAGTTATGCCAAAAAGCTGAAAATGAAAATGCTGGAAGGTGAATTACTGGTTGGTTCTGTAACAGGTAAAAAAATTAAATCACGGCTTGCTTATGCGGAATTAATAGAAATAGGAAATATGAAATTTCGAAATGTCCTTTTTCTAGTAATACCTGATGAGTCGCTTACTTTTGCCGGCGGGTTATATGTAATAAACGGAATTATTGGATTACCGGTTATTAAAGAAATGAAAGAGCTGCATATAAGGAAAGATGAACTGTTTATACCCGCAAATCAAACCTACCATGCATTAAATAACCTGTTAATAGACGGGTTTGTACCGGTTATAGAAGTTGTTAATAATAATGACTCACTTGCATTTACATTTGATACCGGAGCTAAAACTACCATGCTATATTCTTCATATTATCAGCTTAATAAAAAAGTTATTGACAGCAAATATAAACCGGTAGAAATAGAAATAGGTGGAGCGGGGGGTACAATTAAGGTTAATGGATTTAAGCTGAATGATCTTATTTTCAGGATCGGAACTTCCCGATTCAGACTGGATAAAGTTGATCTTGTCTCTGAGAGAATAAAAGATCATGATAAATCTTTTTATGGCAATCTCGGTCAGGATTATATGAGTGAATTCAGCGAAATGATACTGAATTTTAAAGATATGTATGTAGATTTTAAAAAGTAGTCAATAACCTGTAAAATCAGTAAAAATCGTTCAATCAGTTCTTCCGTGTTTGGAAAAATCTTACCCTTTATTAAAACCAATATATTTTGTAAATTTGCAATCATTTGAGCTAAATCATCATTTCAGGAGAGGTGGGTGAGTGGCTCAAACCAACGGTTTGCTAAACCGTCATAGGGGGTTAACCTCTATCGAGGGTTCGAATCCCTCCCTCTCCGCACAAAAGCAGGCATTTTTGCCTGCTTTTTTTATAATATAAATTTGCTCAAACTAATTTCTGAATAATCACATCAATAATCAGTCTTAATGGCGTTAACCCTTAAAAGGGAAATCAGTTCTATCAATAATCATAGAGTCGGATGAAATGCAATAATAAATTTTCCAGGTAAAGTCAGGAATTTTACCTCTCATTTATTCAGGTGGTGTAAATTAGGTAAATTACTGTTAAATTAGTACAAATAATATGTTCGAGCTATGAAGGTATCGATTTTTACCATAATCATTATGGCTTTTATGTCATTTGGCAAACTTTATTCTCAGGATAAAGATGCTGTAATGTTTTACAACTCGGGACTGGAATCCGAAAAAACTAATGATTACCAGGAAGCAATTTCATATTTTAATCTTGCCATAGGTATTGATGCTAAATATGCTAAAGCTTATTTCAGCAGGGGTAATGTTTACCTGAAATTGAAAAACCTGGGAATGGCAAAAAATGATTTTTTAAAAACCGTTCAGCTCAATCCAAAAAATGAAGCTGCATATATGATTTTAGGGAAGGTAAATATTGAACTGAAGGATTATTCATCAGCAATTGAGAGCTTTACAAAAGCAATTGAGCTTAACACATCTAATGCAGAAGCATATTACCTCCGGGGAAGCTCTTACCAGGAAAACAATGATTTTAAAAATGCAGAATATGATTATCAAAAAACTTTAGAGCTTATACCGGGATATGCTGATGCTTCAGAGAAGCTGGAAAAGGTGAAAAGTGAAAATGTATCTGATTTATCACAGGAACAGACAAAACAAGAACCTGTAGCGGAAGTTAAGACTGAAGAAACTGTACCGGAAGTAAAAAAGGAAGAACCGGTTGCAGAAGTAAAGACCGGAGAACAGCCAACAGAAAATAAATTTGATGTCCCGTCAAAAGAAGTTAAGAAAGAACCCAATCAGGAAGTAAAAAAAGAAGAGCCAATTACTGAAATTAAGAAAGAAGAAACGGTTAAATATGAAGAAACCAATCAGCAGGTTATCAAGCCCTCTGCAGATGAAATTATTGCAAAAGGATTGGTTTATTATGAAAATAAAAATTTCCCCGGGGCACTTGCGGAATTCAAAACAGCAGCAGAGCTATATCCTGAGTCAGCGGAAGCTCATTACCAGAGCGGCAGGGCTTATACAGAACTTAATAATTATTCCGGGGCTGTCAGTGAATTCACAAAAGCTATCGAGCTTAACGGAAATTTCGAAAAAGCTCTTATAAACAGGGGTTATATATACAATGAACTGAAAGAATACAGCAATGCTATCCGGGATTTCCAAAAAGGAGTAGAAATAAATCCCAATTCAATCAATGGATTCTATAATATGGGGATCGCTTATTTCAATTCAGGTAATAAAGAAAAAGCAGCCGAAAGTTTTGGCAGCGCTGCCCGACTGGGCGACACAGATGCGCAGGAATGGCTTAAAGCCAATGGGTATAGCTGGTAAAAAAGGGGCGAAAGCCCCTTTTTTAATATTTAAAGTTGAAATGGTGTTCTGTACTAAAGTTAAATTTAAAAATAGACAGAAAGGCCTAATCTTGCTGAGTTACCCCTGAAAAGGAAGTTATTTGATGTTTCTTCATAACATTCTGCTAAACTTCCGGTTTCATAATTTTTTACCTGATATGTCCGCTTGTTTGAACCATACATACCATAAAAAGAATATTCTGCTGAAAAACTTAAATAATGTACCGGAAACCATTCACCTCCAGCTGAAAAATTCAAACCCGCTGCCCACCCTTCCAGCCACCTGCTTTCGATATAGCCGTCGGAATAGATATATTCATCTTTGGAACTGTTATATGATGCACGGGGACCTGCACCAAAATAAATTTTGATTACAGAATTAGGCTTTGGATACCAGATAAACGCGGATGTCAGGTAAATCTCATGATAATATTCATCTAACGGTTCTGAAATTAAATTGTTTCCGTGATAATAATCATAAAATTTTACATCAATGTTATTGATGCTGGAAGTAACCCCTCCCCCAATGCGCAGCGCTGTGTTGGGAGAGAAGTGATACTTAAAAGAAATTTGTGCTCCGTCAAAAGATGTCAGCTTAAAATCATAGCCAATTTCGAACTGGAAAGCTAAACTTCCTTTTTTTAATGAATGAACAGATGAATCTTTTTGCTGGGTATAAATGGATGAAATGGATATTAAGCATATGAAAATGCAAATCAGGGTTTTCATATAATTTATTATTTAGTTTGAAGGAAAAAATATCCAGTTTCCTGCAGATGCTCAATTAATGAACTCTGCAAATATTTTCAAAATCTGTAATTAAGTATTTTATATATAAGCTTCGCTGTCATAAAATCAGGAAATGTATAACCCTTTTGAGGAGCAAGCTCTACAACATCAAATCCTACCAAATTTCTTTCCTCGCAGACTTTTTTAAGCAGACGCATTGTTTCATCCCAGTAAAAACCGTTAGGTTCCGGTGTTCCTGTAGCAGGCATTATCGAAGGGTCAAAATAATCCACATCAAATGTAATATAAACATTCTTTTTCAGGGTTTTAACAATACGGTCAATAAGAATGTAATTAAACCCGTCATTACGCATCCGGTATGCGTAAAATGTATTTATGCCTTTGGTTTTTATAAAATCATATTCCTCTTTGCACTGAGCGCGTATACCGATCTGCGTAATATTGGTGGTGAATTCAGCAACCCTGGCAGCAAATGATGCATGGGAATATTTTGAACCTTCGTACTCATCCCTCAGGTCTGAGTGCGCATCAAAATGGAGGATTGAAAGGTCATCATAGTTATCAAAATGCGCCTTAATTGGCGCGGTTGAAATTGAATGCTCACCGCCAAGAGTTATAACAAATTTACCATTTTTAATATGTTCATTAACATTCTTATAAATTAAATCCAGCGATTTTTTACCTGAGAGCTTTGCGAATTTCATCGGGGGAAGGGCAGCTATGCCCGCATCAAAACATACTTCTTTTCCGGTTTCTTCATCAAAAAACTCAACATAATGTGATGCTTTTAATATTGCTGCCGGGCCCTTTGCTGTGCCTTTGCCGTAGGATGTTGTTTTTTCGTATGGTGCCTGTAAAATCACAATTTTTGAATTTTCGTAAGTGCTGTATTTTTTATCTATTGCCAGGAAATTTTTATTTAAAGGCAGCGCAGAGTATTTTTTTGAAGACATTTTCTGTATTGATAATTAGCTGTTAATTTCTTTTGCGTTAAAATCGTTTACCAGGATATTCCTTATTTTATCAAAGTTATCCTTCGGTCCATCCGGTCTATTGTTTTCTTCAGTCCCTGAACTTTTTTCAGAATAGTCGGTATGGCTTGAACTTGTGATAAATTCCGAGCTTTTTACGAGCCCAATTGTCAGTGACTCTCCGAAATATTTCGAGATTTTCCCGTTCAGGTAGTCCCTGTAGCCTTCAATCAGCTCGTAAGATGTATCTTCCACCCTTATCAGCAGGTTTTGCTTTTCATCCTGTTCAAATGTTGTATCTTTTATGATACTGTAGACCCATTTCCTTTCAGTTTTTATCTGGTCTTTAATGGTTAACCAGTGAGTGTTCAGATCGCCTTCAGCATCATTCAGGCTGATAGCCTGCTCTGCTGCACTAATACTGGAAACAATATTTTCCTTTTTAATCTCAGGCTTAGAAACAGTATTATCCGGAGCACTGTATGTAACTTTTACACTTGCATCATTTACTGAGCTTTTACCGCTTGCCTGGCTGCCGGTACCGGAAAATTTATTTCCCGGGCTGCTGAAGTTACCGGTACCCAGTTCTTTAAGGTCTTCAAGTATCTGAGAAATTTCCCGCGTATCAGTGAATTTTATCAGCTCTACCAGCAATGCTTCAATCAACGTGCGCTGGTTTGATGAATATTTGAATGTATATTCAGTCTGAAGTATCAGCTTAAGCGAATTGATTATTTCTATTTGAGTGAACTTACTTATATTTTCGGCATATTTTTTCTTTACCTGTTCTGATTCAATGATGAGCTCGGCTGAACCGGTTGAACATACGATCATCAGATTCCTGTAATGTTCGGTAAGCCCGTCCAGAAATATCTGCATATCGTAGCCTTTATCCATCAGGGTATCAAAATAATTAAGCAGACCTTTTGCATCTTTGTTCTTTACAAAATCTGATATCTCGAAATAAATATCGCTTTGGGCAAGGTTAAAGAATGATTTCAGCTTATCAAATGTAATTTTATTATCACAAAATGCTGCAGACATATCGAACAGTCCCTGTGCATCTCGCATGGAGCCGTCTCCTTTTTTTGCAATGAAAAACAGGGACTCCGGATCTACTTCGATATTTTCTTTTTCTGCTATAAACTTTAACCTTGTTGAAATTTCTTCGATTGTAAGCCTTTTGAAATCGAACTTCTGGCACCTGCCCAGTATTGTAAGCGGCACTTTTTCAGGTGAAGTAGTTGCAAAAATAAAAACTACATACGGCGGAGGTTCTTCCAGTGTTTTAAGCAGGGCATTAAACGAAGCACCTGTAAGCATATGTACTTCATCAATTATAAAAATTTTATATTTTGACCTTACCGGTCCGTATTTAACTTTTTCCTTAAGCTCTCTTACATCTTCAATATTCCTGTTTGATGCACCGTCAATTTCAAAAACATCAGGGTGATTGCGGTTATCGTTGGATATTTCCCTGCAGCTGGGGCATTCATTGCACGGTTCGCCGTTTGGATTCAGGTTGCTGCAGTTAAGCGATTTGGCAAGCAGCCTGGCAACTGTGGTTTTGCCCACACCCCTTGGACCTGAAAACAGGTATGCATGAGAAATGCGGTTGTTCTTAATGGCGTTTCGCAGAGTTTTGGTTATAAATTCCTGCGAGGTTACATCATCAAATAAACGCGGTCTCCACTTTCTTGCTGTTACTAAATATTCTTCACTTTGGGGAAATAATTCTTCTGACATCAATTATAATTTAAAAATTAATATTTATTATTCGTATTTATTGCCTGCGTATATAATGCTTAACCTGCCCCTATCCATTCTTTGCCACATACAGGCAACCTGGTTATTATATGCGCTTACGCCGATGTAATCGCCGAAAAATACTCCCTTAGCAGGCACAAATGGCGATTCTGAAATTTTTACATTCGTAAAAGTTTCACCGCCATCTGTTGAGCGTGCCAGGTAAACATCTGTATTCAGGTCATTATAGTCTCTTCTGTCATAATATATTACATATACTGCACCGGTCAGCGGGTCAACTGACATCCAACTCATGAACTGCTGTTTCCCGTTACCAACAGGGTCATCATTAACCCTTTTTGGCGCGCTCCATGTATTTCCGCCATCGGCAGATTTAACCAAAAAAATATCAACATCATTTTCACCGTTTGTCCGGTCTGAATAATTAATGTATATATTTCCCTTAAACGGTGAATTACTGATATCACAGCAGGTAACGGGTAAACCGTTGCAGCGGAACAGACCTTCAATATCATAAACCCAGCCCCCGGGCTGATGACCGGCAAAAATATCGTTTTCCAGCCAGGTCATACCGCCATCTGTTGATCGGTCAAAATAAAGCTTGTCATTAACAGACCAGCTTACATAAATTTCACCGTTCGGCCCGATGCATGGAACTGCACCTTCGGTAGTATTGGAGGAATCTACGCAGTCTCCGGAAATTTCATTTATCCTTAATGCTTCGCTCCAGCTTATTCCGCCATCGAAACTGAATGAAAAATGAATATTAGATTTATCCTCCGGTTTGCGGCTGTCATAAGCATCAAACTGGGTCCAGGTAACATAAATATTATTTTTCCATTTGCTGTTAGTAACATCAGCGCAAGCCCATGGTTTATCCTGCTTTTTTGGGGGATTTAAACCCATATAAGAACCGGGATTACTGTAGCTGACACCGCCATCAGTTGACTTCTGGCATACAATTCTGTCTATCCACTCGCCGCCTTTTACAGGTCGCGATAAATGAAAAAAATACACTGAACCGTTTGCATCAAATATTAATACCGGGTCGCCCCAAACTCCGTTTTTTGCATCGGCTATTTCCTTGTTATTCCATGTGCTGCCGCCATCAAATGAAAAATAATAATTATTTAAATTAGCCCCGGCAACCAGGTTATTTGGATGCCGGGGATTGATGGCTATACATACTTCGTTAGGGCTGTTTTCAATCGAGTTAACTTTAACATTTCTGAATTGGGCCAGTAAAACAGAGGGCAAAACAAACAATATAAAGATAACTTTTATTTTCATTAATTTATTATGGTTATTTTGTTAATATCATTTTTTTAGTTTCAGAAAAACTGCCTGCCTGCAACGTGTAAAAATAAACACCGCTTGGATAGGCTGATGCATCCCATTCATATTTATATGTACCCGGTTCAATTTTTCCGCTGACAATTTCAGCAATTTCATTGCCCAGAATATCATATACTTTCAATGAAACATCTTTATCTTTTAATCCTGCCGGAATATCAAAATCAAATCTTGTTACCGGGTTAAACGGGTTGGGATAATTCTGTTTTAAGCTGAATGCAGCAGGGATTTCGTTTGAAATAGGCTCTATTCCAACCGGGAAATTAACAATTGCAGTCAATACGCTTAATGTACCGGATACAAGCCTTATCCAGATAGGCCTTACCATTCCGTTATGAGCTGAAATATTGGTATAATCGCCGAAGAAAATGTTGGACTGAGGTGTAAACGGTGATGCGCTCAGTCTTTCGTTAATCCATGTTGTTCCGCCGTTTGTAGAACGGGCCAGGTATACATCTGTTTGAGTATTTGTATAATTTCTCCTGTCATAAAAAACACAGTATAAATGACCGGTAACCTGGTCTATTGTCATCCAGGTAAAAAACTGTTCTTTACCGGGTGCATCATCATTTATCCTGATTGGTGCTGACCAGTTAAGCCCGCCATTGGTTGATTTTATCAGCATAACATCATGGTCAGCAGGGCCGGCACTATCAGTATAGTTGATATAGATTGTGCCCCTGTATGGTGAGTTGCTTATATCGCATAAAGTTACAGGCAGACCGTTTGAACGGTATATTCCGGCTACAACATAATCCCACCCGCCGCGCTGTGTGCCTGCAACTATATCATTTTCCAGCCATGTATTTCCGCCGTCGGTTGATTTATCGAAATATAATTTGAAAAAATTATTTACATGAGGAGGACCTGACCACGCTACATAAACTTCACCGTTTGGTCCAACAGCAGGCACTGAGCCTTCTGTTGTATAATCTTCATCAACACAGTCGCCGCCAAACCTGCTTAAGCGTTTAATACCTGTAAAAGATGCCCCCATATCTGTTGAGCGTGCAAAAAGTATCCTGGAGCTATCTGCGGGATTGCTGCTGCCGTAATCATCAAATTCAGTCCAGGCAACATATATCCAGTTGCCGCGGGGACCGTGTGTAAAATCTGTGATAGCCCATTCTTTATCCTGCTGTTTTGGATAGTTAAACTGCCAGTAAACTCCGTTGTTCCATGTAGCTCCGGCATTTGTTGATTTATGAGCGCCCATTCTGTCAATAAAGCTTGCGCCGTTGACAAGATGGAAATAATAAAAATTGCCAAGTGTATCTGTAATAATACACGGGTCACCCCAAACAGTAAAAGAACCTGTGAGAGTGCTGCTTACCCAGGTTAATCCGCCATCGGACGAGCGGTAAACTTTATCGGTATTTGCCCCTGCTACTACCTGGTTTGTGTTCTTTGGATTGATGCAGATAGAAGGTTCATTAGGACCGCCTGTTGAACTGATTGTTATATTGGTATAGGATGATTGTGAATATATGGATGAAGTGAGGATAATTAATAAAAATAATATTGTAGTTTTCATCTGTAAATTTAATGATTATAGGGTAAAAATACAGAATAAAGATAAGATTATAAAGGTATTACAGTGAATACATTACAATTTTAAAATAGTGTTATTCTTAATATTAAGTAATGTAAATAATTAATATCTATTTATCAATTATGGCAGTCCAAACGCTTAGGGAATTACTGTCAAGCCTGGTCCAAATTGGCCTTACCATTCCGTTATTGGCTATGATGTTGGTGTAATCTCCCATAAATGTAGAAGATAATGGCATAAACGGACTTTCACTAATTCGTTCATTTTCAAATGTTCTGCCTCCGTCTTTTGAAACAGCAAGATAAACATCTGTCAGATCGTTTACATAATTTCTTCTGTCATAAAAGACTATATATATATACCCGTTGTAATTATCAACGGTCAGCCAGTTATAGAACTGGTGGCTTGTACCTGAATCATCATTTACTTTCAATGGCTGGCTCCATGTAATGCCTTCATCGGTTGAAGATGAAATAAAAATATCAGAATTATCATACCCGTTCCGCTGATCGCACCAGCTAATATACAGTGTACCCCTGTAAGCGCTGCTGCTCATATCGCAAGCCATAGAAGGAAATCCGAAAACCCTGTATACACCTGGCACGCTGAATTTGAATGAACCGGGCAGGTCTGTTACTATCACATCTTTTTCCCAAAATGTTATACCTCCATCTGTACTTCTGTCTAACATTAATCCATATGGCGAGCACCATGTTACATAAACCTCACCGTTAAGGCCAACACATGGAAGTGCACCAAGCACTGTTGAGCCGGCATTAGAGCATTCATCACCATAAAGTTCATTTATCTTTATTCTTTGAGACCATGATGTTCCGGCATCTGATGAATAGCTGAAAAATATATTTGACGCGCTGTCAATGGGGTTTAATTCAGGGTTTCCGCTGCTGAACCTGTTCTGTCCGCACTGAGTCCATGCACAATACAGCCTGTTACGGTACGGCGAGTATGTCAGGTCAACTGCAGCCCATTCTTTATCCTGCAGGTGCGGGGGATTTAATCCCATAAATGAACCATCATTCCATGTAATTCCGCCATCCTCAGACTTTTGGCATACAATCCTATCAAGCCACGCGCCGCCGTTAGTATATGAATTTGCCAAATGAAAATAATAAAAATAACCGTTCATATCAGCTATTATACAGGGGTCTCCGTATACCCCCAACGATGATTCAAGCTTTCTTACTGCCCATGTTTTACCGCCATCCATGCTGTAAAAATATGACTCAATATTAGTTGCTGCAACCAGGTTTTCAGGTGATATGGGATTGAATGCAATTGTAACTTCACTTGGTGTGAATTCTGATGTTATTTTTATATTCTGATAATTTGACTGTGAAAATACTGATAATGAAAACATGTATAATAACAGAAAAAACAGGGGAGTAATAAATTTGATTTTATTCATATCCGGCTAATATAAATGATATTTCTGAATTATACTATAAAATAAGAGCAATTGTTCCTGGAAATGTATTTCGCGGCACGAATAACCAATATGATTTATTACCCATGCCGCGAATTAATAATTTTAATATTTTATATCCAATCCATCGGGATCGTATTCACTTAACCCAAAAGCATCTGCAAGGTGCGTGCTGAAATAGCTTATTATAGATGAAGTTATTACTTCGTTTATTTTGTTGCCGCCGGGCACAGCATAATAAACTATCTTATATCTATCACTGATACCGGCTTTTTTACGTGCGAATTTTATTGCTTCATATAGTCCACCTATTTCATCAACCAGTTTTTTATCGAAAGCATCCGTTCCAAGCCAAACCCTGCCCTGCGCAACTTCATCTGCTTCCTGTTTGCTAATTTTTCTGCCTTCGGCAACGGCTTCTATGAACTTTTCATAATAATAATCAATAATTCCCTGGATAATTTCAATTTCATTTTCATCAAGCTGTTTATAGAAAGAACCGATATCAGAATTATCGCCGCGTTTAAAATTTTCAACTTTAATTTTCTGCCATTTTAACAGGCTGTCAAGATTGGGTCTGGCTGTAAAGACACCAATGCTTCCGGTTACTGTAAGCTCATCTGAAAATATTTTATCAGCGCTTACAGAAACATAATAACCTCCTGAAGCAGCAGCCCCGCCCATTGAAACAATGAACGGCTTTTTATATTTTTTCTTTAGCCTTATGACTGCAGCATTAATTTCTGCAGAGCCAAGCGCCGAGCCGCCGCCGGAATCAACCCGCAAAACAACAGCTTTTACCTTTGGGTCAGCAAAGGCATCTTCAAGCTGTTTTACAACTGTTTCACTGCCTGTTGAGCGGCTTCCGCCTACAAACGGCAACGGAAGTGAGACCGGGGGTGGAGGCTCGCTTTGCCCTGTTGTTATGCTTGCATATACTCCTATGATTGCTATCCTGTCAGGTTCGCTCCAGGTATTATCCCATTCACTTCGGTTAAAAGTCTTTACAATGTTCGAAGTTCCTGAGTTCTTTATTGCATTATTTTTTGCATCATCATACCAGCCCAGCTTATCAACCAAACCAAGCCTGTAAGCTTCGCTGCCGGTAAGCGGCTGCGAAAGTTTAGATTTTAAATAATCATCAACCGTCAGGTTCCTGCCAACGGTAATTCTTGCCAGCATTTTTTCATATACAATATCAAGTATCCTGTTAATAACCACTTTCCCTTCTGCAGTAGTAGAGTCAAGTAACCCCTGGAAAGTAAGCTTATATTTTCCTGCATAGAATGTCTGCAGGTCAATGCCGTATTTTTCCAGCAGGGCATTATAATTGAATACATTAATACTGAGCCCGTAGAAAAATATTGCTTCTGCAGGCAGAACAATATCATCTGCAAAAGTTGCAATATAATATCCGCCGGGTCCCGCATCCTGAGGAAAGAATGCTGTAATTGATTTTCCCCTGGCTTTAAACCTTGACATTGCAGAAGTAAGCTCTTCTATCTGCGCATTAATTTCAAACCTTCCTGTTGCCAAAGGATAAATTTTCAGCAGCATTCCGTTTACTGAAGGGTCAGCGGCAGCATAATCAATATCAGCAATAACTTCGTGAATGCTCCGCTTGCCTGAGCCTAGCAGCCCGAAGAACACATCTTCGGTGTTATAATCCTGCAGTGACCCTGAAAGGGTAATTTCGATTATCTTTTTCTTTTCAGGCATTAAACTTTTTCGGCGTTCAAGGTTAAATGATAAAGAAACCTGCGAACCTATAAAGCTGTACTTATGCCCGCCTGTATTATTAAATACACTGTATGCAGGTCTGTATTGCTCATAATAAATCATTTTGCTGCGGCTGTTGTTGAATATGTGATTATATCTTATGCTGCCGCCGGGAAGGTCAAACCTTAAACCTGCTCCAAGGAATTCATTCCGGATTCTTTCATTATTCCGCGTATAATTTACATTAAGATATAAACCTTTTAGCAGCCTTAGCTCTGCTCCGGCTTTTATTTTTGTGTAATCAAAAAAATTTGCGCCATACCTGAATACTGAAAAATCAGCCATAACTGTAAGCCGGTCATCTTTCAGCGGTCTTAATGCTGTTCCTAAGGTGAACTTATCTGTTGTGTGATTCATTATAGACATTGCTTCATCACTTTTATATACAAATGAAAATGAAGCATGTACATTCGGCCTCCATAAAAGCCCCAGTCCCGTTCGGAACGATGGGAAACCGGAATTCACATCAGAAGGAGATACAAACCCGCTGCGGTGTAGAAACTCGAACAGCAGGCCTGCTGAAACTGATTTGCTCCCGAATCCAAAACCAAGTGAATACGAATTTATTGTATACCTGTCAATTTTTCCGTACCCGGTATATTCTACAATATTACCGTATTGGTCAATATCATAATTTCTGAAAAAATCTTTATTATCAGTGTACCTGCGGAATGCCAGCCCAAGGAAACCCGCATTCAGCGAAACATCAAGCTCATTTAGTCCGTTAAATCCCGCGCGGTGATTAAGAAAATTTAATGTAAAATTCAGCTTATGTGATAATCCCAGTATTGCGGGGTTATACCTGAATGCATTTGAACCTTCATCATATGCGGAAAACAGGTAAAGCTCACTGGTAGGATTAAACAGGTTGAAATCCTGTGATAATGAAATATTTGCTGAGATAAAGAAACAGAATGCAGCGATTAATAAAACCGGGTAAGCAGTAGTTTTTTTCATAGCTCTGTGATTTTTAAGAAATGTGTATATAAATATAGCTATAAAATATAAGAGGAAAAGTGAAGAAAAATTTTTATAAAATGTGAAAAAACAAAAAACCTGCCGGTCTTTAAGACCCGGCAGGTTTTATTTTAATTTAAAAATTAAAATAGTCAGCATATTACTATTTTATCACCCTATAGGGATTCTAAAACAGCTCCGCTATTTTATCAATGTCATTTTCTTAACTTCAGAAAACTCACCTGCTGAGAGTTTATAGAAATAAATGCCGCTTGGGATATTTGCAGCATTAAAATCATAAACATAATTTCCTGCAGTCATATTCATATTATTAATAAGCGAAGCAACTTCTCTTCCTAACAGGTCATAAACCTTGAGAGTTACGAAAGATGCTTTTGGTAGACCGAACTTAATATTTGTAAGCGGGTTAAACGGGTTTGGATAATTCTGCTGCAGTGAATAAATCTGCGGAACTTCCGAGCCAATTGGTGTAATACCCACAAAGTTTCCTACACGTATCTGATATGATCTTGTATGAACCCTTGGTCCGGCAGATTCTGTTCCCGTAACTGTTACAGTATATAATCCAATTGGTACGTTTGCAGTTGAAGTAGTATTAATTAAAACTGAATCACTTACTCCTGTAAATGTTCTTACATTTGAAGGTGAGAATGTTGGATTTAATGTTCCCGGAGCCGGTGATGGTGATACACTTGTTGTATATGTTACAGTTCCTGCATACGGACCCATAACCGGATTTCTCATTCTAACCACAGAAGTTGAACCCGGGTTAATTGAATCAATTGTTTTGCTGAATGATATTCCGTAATCAGGCAGGTAAGCTGTAAAATCCTGCAGTGTATTGTTCTGTCCTGTATAGAACGGCATTGTAATTGTTCTGCCTGCAATACCCTGGTAATCGCCCAGGTAATAGTGGTTGGCAGCCTGGAATATTTTAACAGCTGCCGGATTGAAATTCTGGTTGGAAATTTTAAAGTTCTGGAATGTTAAGCCGCCATCTGTTGAAACAGCGCCGTATGTTTCTGTCATCAGGTTGCCCGGGTCATCGTTACGGGAATCCCACCACATAGCCCAAACCCTGCCCTGCAGGTCAACGGAAACGTCGCACATCCACTGGTCTGTAAATGTAGCATCATCATTCACTCTTACCGGACTTCCTGAGCTCCATGTTACGCCGCCATCAGTTGAACGTGTGCAGAAAATATCTGCACCATCGGGTCCCGGGGGATTTGTTGCATATACATTATAAATATATCCTCTTCTTGAAGTTGCTGACATATCAACAGCAATATGCGGCATTCCATTAACCCTGATATCAGTTTTTAATACATATCTTCCTGAACCGTTAATTGTTCCGGGGGTTGAGTGAAATGATGCCTGAACCTGTGCATTAAAAGTAGCGCCGCCATCTGTAGATACCCTGACAACTGTGCCGCCATTATACCATGCAAGGTATACCCTGCCTCCTGGTCCAACTGCAATATCCGGACCCGGGTTAGGAGTTCCGGTTCCCATATTCCCTACAAAGCTCCACGAAGCGCCGTTATTAGTTGAACGGTGAAAATCAACACTTGCGCCTGTTGCAAAATTTACATAAGCCATATAAACGTGGTTTTGGTATGGTCCTGCTGTCTGATCTGCAGCGATCCACTCTTTATCAGCATTCGCATTGCTTACAATGTTACCCAGATTGGTCCATGAAACACCTTTATTAGTTGATTTTAAAAGTCTTATCCCGCTGGAAAGAACTGCAAGATAGAAATTCCCCAAACTATCAGCGCAAAACACAGGGTCACCCTGGTTGCTTGAAATTGATGTATTGCTCCAGGTTACACCCCCGTTTGTAGTATAATAAACCCATGGAGTTCCTGAAAATCCGGTAACACGGTTATCACTTGCAACAAAGTTTAACGGGTCGCGCGGGTTAACTGCTATATCAGTTTCGGCGAAACCGTTATTTGTTGAAACCTGGTAGTTATCAAATGCGCCTACAGAAATTACAGCATCAACGCCATAAGGCTCAGGGGCATAGCCTAAAGGCATAATAAAATTAAATCGGTATTTTTCATTTGTAGTCTGTTGATTAGGATCTGTTTGTGAAAGGGAGCTGATACAAAATGAAAATAACAGCAGAAGAAATAATACGGAATTTTTTTTCATTCGTGATTAAATGGTTAAATTTACAAAATAATCTCGTATAATATCAGAAATTGTTGCTAAAATCAATCATTAAATATTTATATTCAGTAACTTAAAGTTAGTATGGTCTTGAATATATACTGCAATTTGAAATTTTAATTAAATAAAAAAGGTTTTAATTTGAGAATAATCATTGAAAATTCTAATTTAAAAGCTTAATTTAAGCTTATGAAATACCCAATAATCCTCAAAATTTCAGTTTTTTCCATACTTTTAGCATTAGCTTCATGCTCATCATTTAATTATAAAACATATGATGAAAATCAGAACAAAGATATTGCAGACCCGGAGCCAAATTATGAACTAACCCTTAAGGATGATTTCCAGGATTTTACCAACTTTATGTTCATTGGAAACAGGATAAAGAATTTCAGCACTTATTTTAATACTTACTTTAATGCTGTTGAAAATTTTGACGATGCATATGAAGATTATGCCACAAGAGTTTTAGCAAACTATAACGAAAAACAGGATTCTATTTTTGCAAAACCGCAGCTTTCTCAGGAATCGATCGATAAATTCAATGTAGCAATAGAAAAAGCATCGAAGGTAATTCAATATCATAAAAGCAGCCAGTTTATGGATAGGTCTGTTCTGCTGATAGGAAAATCATATTTTTTCCTTGGTGATTATCTTAAAGCTGAAAGGAAATTCAGCGAATTTATTTCTAAGCTTCAGGCAAGCAAATATATTGATGAAGCGCTGTTATATCATGCTAAAACACAGTTAAGGCTTGAAAACGAAAAACCTGCAATCGAAAGGTTTAATACACTTATTAAAAATTCAAAGGATAAAACCGTAATTTCTGAAAGTTACCAGTCGCTTGCCGAATATTACCTGAATAAAAAAGATTATGAAAATTCAATAAAGAATTTTAAGAAAGCAATAGAATTCTCGGGTGACAGCGAGTTTAAAGCCCAGATGCAGTTCCTTGTTGCAAGCGTTACTTCAAGATCAAGTACAAAACAGGCTGCTAAAGAGTTCGATAAAGTACTTGATTATAATGCATCATATGACCTTGAGTATCTGGCAAGATATAATACAGCTAAAAATCTGGTATTAAGCGAAAATTTCAGCAAAGCAGATGATATAATTGAAGATCTTGAAGTTAAGTATAAAGATATATCGCAATATCTTGCCCAGGTTAATTACTTAAGAGGCTTATACTATGAAACAAAAAAGGAAAATAAACAATATATAAACCAGTATTATAGTGTGATAAAGGATTTTCCCAACACTGTTTCATCTTCTGACGCCAGTTACAAAATAGGCAGGAATTACGAAGATAAAAATGATTACTTTAATGCTTTTATGTATTACAGGTTTTCTACTGAGCAAAGCAATGCCGGGACATATTTTAAAGATGCTCAAAGTAAATCTAATACTTTTAAAAGATATTTTGAGCTGAGAACAATCATTACAGGTAATCCAATTAATACTGATTATAATGAAGAGTTCAGAAAAAAAACCACTAAAGATTTTGAAAATTTGAAGAACAATGATCCTAATAAAGGACTTGATAACGGTAAAAACGGCGGCGAGATGGGATTTGAGTTAATTTTTGCTGACAGTATAAATGTTTCAGGAGATTCAACATTTATGTTTGTTGATTCAACTGATATTAAACAAAAACAGGTGGCAAATGCCAAATACGAGCTGGCAGAACTTTTTCTTTATGATCTAAACAGGACTGACTCGAGTGAAATATATTTAAAACAAGCGCTTGATGAATCTCTTGATTATGATTTCAGTGCAAAAGTATTATTTGCACTTGCTGCTCTATACAGAAAACAGGAAATAAATGCGAAAAGCGATGAGATTCTTAACATGATTATAAGGGATTATCCTTCCTCACCTGTTGCAAATTCCAGCAGACAGCTGTTAAATCTTACGGTAGTTGATGAATATAAAGGTGATGCCAGCGATTCTTTATACGAAGCTGCTGAATCGTTCTTTATTGCCGGAGATTATAACAGTGCATTAGAAAATTTCAGACTGCTGACAAATATATATTCTTCTTCAGTTCACCTGGATAAAGCATATTACGGCTCCGGGTGGATTTATGAAAATGTACTATATAATAATGACAGTGCATTTTTTTATTATTCAAAGCTTGTTAATGATTTGCCCGGCTCTGAAGCTGCTGCAATGGTTGTGCAGAAAGTTGATGAATATAATGCATTTCACCAGACAAATGTTGAAGATACAACCGGCATAGAACTGAATGAAAATATTCCTGAGGATCCTCAAATAAAGGAAAGCGGCAATAATGAGCAGGGTAATATAGAAACAAAAAGTAATGATGGAAATTTGGATCCGGATCAGCTTCAAAAAGAATTTGAAAAGAATAATGAACAAAACAGCGATGGTGAAAATAATTCAGGTACTGAAGAAATTATGAAGGAGAAAGAAGAGACACCGGAAGAAAAGCCGCCTGGAAAATAAAAACAAATGGAAAACTGTTTATTCTGTAAAATAGCAAAAAAAGAAATCCAGGCTGCAGTGATTTATGAAAATGACTACGTGCTGGCTTTTAACGATATTAGTCCGCAAGCACCGGTTCATATTTTAATAATTCCAAAAATACATATAAGTACACCGGCAGATATAAATCCGGAAAACAGCAGCGATGCAGGCAGGCTGGTAGAAACTGCGGCAGCAATTGCAAAAGATATGGGGCTTGAGGGGTACAGGCTTGTTATGAACTGCAATAAAATAGCAGGACAAAGCGTTTTTCATTTACACTGCCATATGCTAGCCGGAAGAGAAATGAAGTGGCCTCCGGGCTGAATATATAAAATTTAATAATTCTCCTGTGAAAAAATTTTTACGGTATATAATAATAACTATTTTATTCATTTCAGAAGCACAGCCTTTACTCACTCAGCAATACAGCATTCAGCAGTATTTAAGTATTAAAGGAGCCGGTTCACCAAAATATTCATTTGATGACAACAGGATTTATTTTACAATGAACCTGACCGGCACTACACAGGTTTATTATGTCAATAAGCCGGGGGATACTCCTGTACAGTTTTCAAATTTGGAAGAAAGGATTTCCGGCTATCAGCCTAATCCAAAATTCCCGACAGTACTTCTGGAAAGCGATGTTGGCGGCTCTGAATATGACCAGTTCTTTTTAACAGATGAATCAGGTAAGGATGTAAAAATTATTACAGGCAATGAGCCAAAGGTTGTTTACGGTTTCGGCAGATGGTCACCTGACGGTACATTTTATACTTATTTTAGCAATAAACGTTCTGCTTTTTTTTATGATATTTATACTTATAATGTTTCCGCTCAAAAAAGTGAGTTAATCTACAGCAGTGACCACAGTAATTATCCCTCGGCAATTTCAACCAAAGGGATATCTATTGTTATTTCCAGGTCATACTCAACCTATGATAATGACCTTTATCTGCTAAACAGGGATTCAAATACTCTTAAACTTATAAGTACTCATGATAATTTTAATGAACCGGCGCAGTTCTTTGCCTCATCATTCGATAAAAATGATGAAAATATATATTTAATTACCAATGATAAAAGCGATCTGTTCAGGATTGGAATTTATAATATAAAAAATGATACAATTATATTTCCGGAATACGGTTTTTTAAATCCTTATAAGAACTGTGAGGTTCAGAGAGTTACTTTTTCACCAGATAGAAAAGTTATGATGATACAGGTAAATGATAACGGATATGACAGGATATTTATGTATGACCACGAAAATAAATCAGAAATAAAAATACCGGAAAAACTGAAAACCTTAAGCATTACGGCAATTAGTTTTGCAAATAATATAAGTAAAGTAATTGTTGGAGTTAATTCTGCTGTAAATCCAAGCGTACTTTATGAATGGAACTACAAAACAGGAACAGTAGAACAGGTTACTAAACCTGAGCTTGCAGGAATAGACCCGTCTAGCTTTGTTGAACCTGAACTTGTAAGTTACACTTCTTACGACGGGCTTGAAATACCTGCGTTTTTGTATAAGCCCAAATATTCTGCAGTAAAAAAACTGCCATGTTTAATAATGATCCATGGCGGACCGGAAGGACAGGCTACTTATGGATTTGCGCCTATATTCCAGTATTTCCTGAGTGCAGGTTATTTGGTAATTGAACCAAACGTAAGAGGAAGTACCGGATACGGAAAAAAATATGCTGCGATGGATAATGTAAGAAACAGGGAAAACTCTGTGAAAGATGTAGCAGCACTTGTTGAATACATAAAAAACAGGGGAGACGCTGATATCAATAATATTGCTGTTTACGGAGGTAGTTATGGGGGCTATATGGTACTTGCATGTTTAACATTATATCCGGATTTGTTTAAAGCCGGGGTAGATATAGTCGGGATTTCGAATTTTGTTACATTTTTGAAAAATACCGGAGATTACAGAAAAAATAACAGGCAAAGTGAATACGGTTCTCTGGATAGTGACAGGGAATTTCTGGAAAGTATTTCTCCGTTAAACAGGGTAAGCAGTATTAAAGCTCCGCTTATGATAATACACGGACGAAATGATCCAAGAGTGCCGGTAAGCGAAGCTGAACAAATGTATAAAGCTATTATTAAACAGGGCGGAACAGCTGAACTGCATATCTATGAAGATGAAGGACACGGAATTTCGAAACAAAAAAACAGGTTCGATGTATATCCCAAAATAATAAATTTTCTGAATAAATATCTGAAAGGTGTAAATTAAAAATGACTAAACAGGTAAAAGTTATAATTGGTATTATTGTTGTAATATTTTTATCATGGGTATTATGGAGTGTTTATAATACTTCCAAAGAGGGGACAGAATCATTCGGGAATTTTGATATAAACAGTACTGCAAATAAAAATATACGTGTAGAACTGTTAAAAGAAAAAGGAATAACTCCTGCTGCAGGAGGCGGGGCATCTTTTTATGTTAAAGACAGAGCCGGTATAATCAAAAAAGTTACAATTGAAAAAGAACTGCCGCAGGGATTTGAAAATGCTAAAACCCTGAATCTTTTAGGACACTTGCACGGTGATTATTTTCACGCAGCTGAAATTGTTATTGAACAATATTAGTTATTAAAAAAGAGGTTTTAAGCTCCTTTTTTAAAAAATTGAATTATTTTTTACTTCGTCAGCATCATTTTCTTTGTTTCTGAAAATCCCTCAGCAGTAAGCTTATAGAAATACACTCCGCTTGAAAGAGATGCAGCATCAAACTGCACAGTGTATGTTCCGGGATTCTGTTCTTTATTAATTATTGTTTCAATTTTTCTGCCAAGAATGTCATATATAGATATTTCAATGAATCCTTTAGATTTTACGGAATATTTAAAAATTGTCGAAGTATTAAATGGATTGGGGTAATTTTGCTGCAATGCATATTCTTTTGGTACTTCATTATTATAGTTTATTATCCCAATAGGAATCCCCAGCTCCCAAATACCTCTTCCGTGAGTTGCAGCTCTAACCATGTTTGAGGCTGAATGATAATCAATATTAATTACTGCACAATTTGGAAGGCTATCAGCAAGTTCTATCCAGTCTTCTCCGTAGTTTTCTGTGTAAAATACTCCAATATCCATAGCTGCATAATAAATGCTGGTAGGCATTCCAGGATAATAGATAAGCGCATCATTAACAGGTGAATCGGGTAAGTTACCGCTTATATTGATCCATGTAGAACCCCCATTAGTAGTTTTATAAATTTTTCCTGTGCCAAATCCGGAATAGGTTAAAAGTACTGTATTGGCGGAATCCGGGTGAACATGTATACTGGAAATATACCTGTTTTGTAAACCGGATGTTACACTTATAAATGTACTGCCGCCATCTATGGATTTTAAAATTGGTACACCGGTTGAAACATATAAAACATTTGGATTGCTTCTGCATATATCCATTGCTAAAATTGCGCCGCTTGTACCGGATGAAATTGGAAACCAGTTAGAACCATTGTTTGTGGTTTTAAAAACCTTTTCTCTAGCAGTATAAAAAATTCCTGCAGTAACAGGGTGAGAAATAATAGGTGCAATCCAGGCACTGTTGCCAAATAAACCGTTCATTGCTGCTTCCCATGAACTTCCTCCGTCTGTTGAACGGAAGATCCCGTTATATTGTTTTTCAATAAGTATTGTATTAGAATTTTGAGAATGAAAACATACTTCACCCCCGTCCCCGCTTAATACAGCATTCCATGTATGGCTGCCGGTAGTTCTTTGTGTACCATTATCCTGTGTTCCTCCAATAATATGGCTTAAATTTGAAGGGTCTGCAGAAATACGGTAAAACTGTGTAATTGAAAGATTATTATTCAAATTTATCCAGTTTGTTCCCTGATTTGTGGATTTCCAGATTCCTCCATCATTAACCGCCAGCAATTCATTTGGATTAACAGGATTAAAATCCATATTATGCTGATCCATATGGACTGAACCGCCATTATAGCTGTTGGTAATATTATGAAAACTGGAGCCTCCGTTAGTAGTTCTCCAGATATCTATAACTCCCACATATGCAATGTTCGGGTCAAACGGATTAACGTGCATATAAAAATTATACCATGCCTGATCAGGGTTAAAATCATGTCCAACTGATACCTGTGTATAATTTAACCCGGAATCTATTGATTTATAAATTTTTATTAGACTTCCGGTATAAACAGAAATATATAAAACCGAAGGATTACTTTTGCATATTGCAATATGGTTTCTTATTCCCATAACAGGACCGTTAGCCGGAGAAAAAGTTACACCGCGGTCAGTAGATCTCCTGTATCCCGATCCGCTGCCTACTATATATCCTGTGTTCCCTGATGGCTCAAAAACAATATCATCAGTTCTCCCTGTAACATGTAAAGACCAGGTTACACCGGCATTGGTGGACCAGTATAAGCCGGCTGTTCCCAAAGCAGCAAAAACCAAATTCTGGGGATTACCCGGTTTTGCAATAATTCTGGAAGTATAAGTTAGATTTGGTAACCCGGAGGTATAATTTATCCAGAAGCTTCCATTGTCAGTTGACTTTAAAACCCCCCTGCCGTAATATGAAACACCGGAATAAGTAGCTTCCCCGGTTCCATAGTAAATTACTGAAGGATTAACAGGGTCAAAACAAATTGAACCTGTTGATAAAGAAATTTCCCGGTCTGTAATTGGGAAGAAATTCAGTCCTCCGTCCACAGACCGCCATATTCCGCCAAAAGCGCTTCCAATATAAATATTATTCGGGTTTACCGGATCGTATTTAACAGAAGTTATCCTGCCTGAAACATTATTAAATCCAAAAAAAATGCCGGGTGTAGGACCGATATTGTACCAGGTAGTTGATGGATCTGCCCTGAAGCCATATTGGTTTTGCATTTTTATTTTCTGTTCATATGCTTTTTTATAGGCATCAACGGGGATTTGATCATAAGGATACATTCTTTGTTCATAAAACCACCGCTCTCTGTTAAAAGAATTTTTTGATTTGGTTTTAAGGTCTGCTTTGTCATATAAATTTTTCTTTATTGTAAAATCCTGTGCAAACAGCTGTAATGATATTAAAAGGTAAACTCCTGCGCGAAGGCCGCGCCGCCGAGGCTCAGGCTGGCGGCCAGCGCCGCCGTCAGGGTTCTGAATTGTTTCATGGGTCACTCCTTCCCATT
>JAANMW010000697.1_pt1 | contig 39329 bp, 31 predicted proteins | sample 7279671 | NCBI WGS metagenome assembly JAANMW01 (sample SAMN14094541, study PRJNA606508) | bioreactor metagenome | isolation source: A lab-scale SPAN reactor treating ammonium-rich wastewater day 247 | place: Ireland: Galway | collected 2017-09-19 | reverse complement strand
CGGGCGGGCGCGCGAACGCACCGGCTCCTCTGCGGCGAGAGTCGAATGTGCATGGGCAGAGCACGACGGCCGGTTCGCCGCGGGCATGACGCTCAGGCCCGTGGATGGAGATGGGCCTGCCGCGCTGGTCGAGTCTTTCGATCCCGGCCGGCGTGTGCTGGCCGTCAGGGGCGAATGGCCGACGTGGGCAGAGCACGGCGCAGCGTTCGAACTCAGCGCACACGAAGTTGCGCCGTTGCTCGCGGCGCGCATGGTTACCGGTACGCCCGTCGGCTCACCCTTGCCGCGAATGGAGATGCGCCTCGGCACGACGAGAGCGACCAACGCACTCCTCGAGCGGCAGGGCGGGCGAGTCGCCCTCTTCATCACCCGCGGATTCGGTGACCTCTTGTTCATCGGCGATCAGACCCGGCCGGACCTGTTCTCGCTGCGCATCGAGCGACCCGCGCCGTTGTGCGAGGCGGTGGTCGAGGTGGACGAACGGCTCGACGCGCAGGGCCGCGTGCTGCGCCGGCCGGACCTCGATGCGGTCGAGCGCGAAGCACGACGGCTGGCGGGGCTGGGCGTGGTTTCAGCGGCGGTCGCGCTCCTTCACTCGTGGACCAACCCGGCGCACGAGCGGGCCGTCGCGGAGGCCGTCCGGCGCGGCGGCATTCAGCGTGTCGCGGCATCGACCGACCTTTCGTCGCGGATCAAGCTGCTCTGGCGCGCGGAGACGGCCGTCGTCGATGCGTACCTCGCGGGCGCCGTTGAGGACTACCTCGACCGAGTGCAACGGTCGCTTGCCGGTTCTCGCCTGCTGATCATGACGAGCGCGGGCGGGCTGGTGCGGCGTGAACGAATCAGGCCCAAGGACATGCTCCTGAGCGGACCGGCGGGCGGCGCGGTCGGCGCGGCCGAAGCAGCCCGTCTCGCCGGGTTCGCGCGATCCATCGCCCTCGACATGGGCGGGACGAGCACGGACGCCACTCGCATCGACGCCACGCCGGCACGCCGGTTCGAGACCCGCGTCGGTCACGCTCGGGTCGTCGCCCCGTGCGTCGCCGTGGAGACGGTTGCCGCGGGCGGGGGGTCCGTTTGCTTCGCGGAGCGCGGGGAGTTGCGCGTGGGACCGGAAAGCGCGGGTGCACGCCCCGGACCGGCCTGCTACGGCGCGGGTGGCCCGCTCACGCTGACCGACGCGAACCTGCTGCTCGGTCGGCTTGATGCGGCGCGCTTCGCCGTCCCGCTCGACGCGACGGCCGCGGCGCGCCGCGCCGATCAGGCCCTCGCGGCGTGCGGCGGTGTCATGTCGCGCGATGAACTGCTCGAAGGGTTCATCCAGATCGCCGACGAGCGCATGGCCGACGCCGTGCGACGGGTCTCCGCGCGCGAGGGCTACGACCCCGCGGACTACGCCCTCGTCGCGTTCGGTGGGGCGGGGCCGCAGCACGCGTGCGGGATCGCGCGGCGGCTCGGCGTGCGGACGGTCGTGGTGCCGGCGGATGCCGGCCTGCTGAGCGCGGCCGGGCTGGGAGCGGCACGAATCGAGCGGTTCGCCGAGCGAACCGTGCTGCGGTCGCTGGATGAAGACGAGGCATGGCTGCGCGGAATCGAGGCCGAGGTCGAGCACGAAGCGCGCGCCGCAGTCGCGCGTGAGGGCGTTGACCCGAAGGACATTCGGACGCTCGGCGCGTGGCTCGACCTGCGCTTCGAGGGGCAGGACGAGGCGGTCGAAGTCGAGGCGGGGCCGGGTGCACGAGCAAGATTCGAGGATCGACATCGCACGCTGTTCGGCGCGGCGGGGACTGGACGCGCGGTCGAAGTCGTCGCGGTGCGAGCGGCCGCGGCCGGGTCTGGCGGGCAGATTCCGAACCGCCTCGAGCGAAGGCGAGGGCGCGCGGACGAGATGAAACGGAGCGGGCGTGTCTGGGCTGAAGGGGCGTGGCGGGAGTGCGTGGTTCTGGAGCGGGGCGGTCTCGCGCCCGGCGCGGCGCTGGAAGGCCCCGCGCTCGTCACCGAGCAGCATTGCACAACGTTCGTCGAGCCGGGGTGGTCGCTGCGCGTCTCGGACTGCGGCGCGCTCGTGCTGACAGGAAGGAACGCGGGCCGAACTCCGGCGCAGGCCGAGACCGTGAGGGCGGAACTGTTCATCAACCGACTCTCTTCTCTGGCCGAGGAGATGGGAGAACGGCTGCGGCGCAGCGCCCTCTCCGTCAACGTCAAGGATCGGCTCGACTTCTCGTGCGCCGTCGTGGACGCCGAGGGCGAGCTTGTCGCCAGCGCACCGCACGTGCCCGTGCATCTGGGCGCGCTGGGCGCGTGCGTGCGGGCTGTGCGCGGCGTGCTCGGCCACGACTTCGCCGGGCAAGTCGCCGTCTCCAACCACCCCGGCTTCGGCGGGGCGCACCTGCCGGACGTGACGGTGATGCTCGCCGTTCATGACGGCGCCGGACTGCCGCTGGGGTATGTCGCGTGCCGGGCACATCACGCGGAGATCGGCGGCATCGCGCCGGGCTCGATGCCAGCGGACTCGCGAACGCTCGAGGAAGAGGGGGTCGTCATCGCACCGACGACGATCGGTGCGCTCGGCGCGATCGATCCCGCCGCCGTGCGGGCGATCTTCGAGCGCGGGCCGCGCCCGAGCCGCGACCCGAACACGAACGCGGCTGACCTGCTGGCGCAGGTCGAAGCCGTGGCATACGGGGCCGAAGGACTGCGCGCGCTGTCGCGTGAGTTCGGATCGGAGACGGCGCTCGGATTCATGCGCGCGCTGAAGTTTCGCGCCGCATCGCGTGTTCGGAACGCGCTGCGCCGCCGCCCCGCGGGCGTCGTGGAGCTCGCCGATGCGCTCGACGATGGTTCGCCGGTGCGCGTCACGATCGAGACCATCAGGGACAGGGCGATCATCGACTTCACGGGCACGGCCGGCGTCCACCCCGGCAACCTGAACGCTACCGAGGCGATCGTGCGCAGTGTTGTGGTCTACGTGCTGCGTGTCATGATTGACGAGCCGATGCCGCTCAACGAGGGGCTGCTGCGATCTGTAGAAGTGCGCGTGCCCGAGGGGATGCTCAACCCGCGCTTCGTCGCCGACCCGGCCTTGTGCCCGGGAGTGGCGGCCGGCAACGTCGAGACGAGCCAGCGTCTCGCCGATCTGCTCGTGCGCGCCCTCGGCCTGTGCGCCGGAAGCCAGGCAACGATGAACAACGTCGCGTTCGGCGACGAGCAGGGCGGGTGCTACGAAACCATCGGCGGCGGCGCCGGCGCTGGGCCGGGCTTTGACGGCGCGTCCGCCGTCCACGTCCACATGACCAACACGCGCATCACGGACGCGGAAGTTCTCGAACGGCGCTACCCCGTGCGCGTGGTGCGCTTCGCCGTGCGCCGCGGGTCCGGCGGCGAAGGCCGATGGCGCGGCGGCGACGGCATCGTCCGTGAACTGGAGTTCCTCGCGCCCGCGCGCATCTCGATCAACGCACAACGGCGCACACGCGGCGCACCGGGCGCGCACGGCGCACGTGACGGCGCGCCGGGCAGGCAGATTCTCATCCGCGCCAACGGAAGTAAGGAGTCGCTAACAGGTCGCGTGCGAGTTGATGCCGAACTCGGAGATCGCTTGACGGTCGAGACTCCCGGAGGCGGAGGATGGGAGAAATCTCAACTGGAAAGAACGTCGATTTCTGACCCCAGAACGCGGTTTTTCGGGGTTTCTCCGGGTTGATCCACCCCTTTCGCCGACCATGATCCTTGACCGACCCCCCGGTGAAACGATTAATCTCCTCGTTGAGTCTGGTTCTCGTGCGGTGGGCCCCGGCGACGGACCGTCGGGCGTACGGGAACCGGTCGAAACCCCGCAGAGGACCGAACCCATCATGGTGACCACATCAACCCCGACCGGGTCTCCCCCGGCAGTCGGACACGAGGAGTACTCCCTCCAGCCGATCCATCCCGCGCCGGTCTGCTGGCAGGCGCTGGCCGAGGACACGGGCGTGTGCGTGCTTGTTCACGACACCGACGGCAAGATCGAGTTCGTGAACGGTGAAGCGGCACGCGTGCTCGGCGTAACGGCCGACGCCGTGCGCGGCCAACACCTCCGCGCCGTCATGCCGACCGAGGTCGCGGACGAACGGGTCCAGTACGCGCGCCGTGCCGTCGAGAGCGGCAAACCGCTCATCGTGGACGGGATGTTCGGCGGGCGGATGCGTCGCGCCCATGTGCGCCCCGTCCCCGGAGAGCATGGCGAGCCTGCCCGTGTCCTGATCGTCTGCCACCCCATCTCGGCGACGACCCCCGCCGAGCCCGGTGTCGAGCGCATCGAGGCCCGGCACAGCGACGAGGGTCCGATCGGCTCGCTCACGCCCCGCGAGCGCGAGGTGCTCGCCCTCATCGGCCAGGGTCTATCCACCGCCGATATCGCCAAGAAACTCCACCGGAGCGTCAAGACTGTCGAGTGGCATCGGGTCTCGCTGGGGAACAAGCTCGGTGCGTCGAACCGTGTCGAGCTTGCGCGCATTGCCATCCGTGCCGGGCTGGCGTCGCTCGACGAGTGAGAGGTCGCTTCTCGCGCTGATCGCTTCGGGATGAGGGGGTCGCCGGATGTTTCCCCGGAGCCGTAACCGCGCGGCCGCGACGCTTGGTCTCAGCGGATGCTCTATTCTTCGAACGACGCCCGCGGCAACCGCGCCGCGAGGCGGCGGTAGAGGGCGGTGCGATGGCTCACACCCGCGAGATCGCCACGCTGGTCGCCTCGCTCGCGCTGGCCGTTCCCGGCGCGGCGTTCGATCCTCCTGCCGAAGAGCCTGACGACCTCGATGCGCTGGCTTGGCTCCTCTCCGACATGATCGAATCGCCGGTTCTCGCGGTCGTGTTCTCGCCGGCCGCGTTCACGACGGAAACGGAATCGCACGATCCGTTCTCGGGCCTGACCATCACGGTGCCGGAGCACGCCGAGTCCATCGTCGCGGAGAACGGCGATCCGCCCTCGCGCCTGGACCTGCGGCTTGCCCCGGTCGTCGAGGCAAATGACGCGCACGATGCCGATGCGCTCGTCATCGAACCACTCTCGTCCGATCGACTCGAGCATCGCGCCGCGGAAGTGCGCCTCGGCCCGCCGCTCGGCTTCGCTGCCGTGGGCCGTGAGGCGATGAGCCGGGGAGCAGCGGCCAGACTCGACCGCCGCATGACCGCCGGCTTCGGCAGCGACGCGGAGGAACTCACGCCGCTCTCCGAAGCCTTCACGGTCATGCAGTGGGACGTCGGCGAGTGGTTGCACCTGCGCGGCACGGGCGTCGGTCGCCGGCCGGACGAGGACGAACGCCGGTTCCTCGCCATCGGCGCGGAGGCGGGTGTTGACCTCTCCCACAACGCGGGCCTGCGCTTCGGGTACGAGTTCCTCCGCGCCGGCGCCGCCGATTCGATGGGGTCCGGTCTCGGCGCAGACACGCTCTTCGCCAGGCTCCAGCTGCGATTCTGACCCGTGCGAGCGGCGCTCTTGGGCGGTAGACTTCCCGCACCGGCGATCACCGCATCGGGAGGAGCACCACATGGCCAAGAAGAAGGGCACGGGAGCGCAGGGCGGCGCGAAGCGATCGTCGAAGAAGAGGGCGGGCGTCAAGAAGCCCGGCTCGCCTCGAACCCCCAGCCCCGGACCGCACCCCACCGGCCCGGTCGCCCGTCCCGAAGCTTCGCCGGACGCGCTCGCCGTTCGCAAGGAGCGGCGTCTCGAAGACACGAACGTCAAGCGGGCGATGAGCCACGTCGCCTCGCGGACCCGCGCTCGCCAGGCCAAGCGGGACTCAAAGTGAGCAAGATGGGAGGCTACGAGTCGAGGATCGCCTACGAGGCCAGTCGCATCCGTGCGGCCGCGGTGTACTGCTCCGATGGCCGCGTCGGCGAGCACTTCGACGACTTCCTCCAGAACGGGCTGGGCCTGCCCCGGTACGACCGCGTCGCGCTCCCCGGCGGTCCGGCGTGCCTCGCGGGGCACCCGCAGGCGCACCTCGAGGAACAGGGCGTCGTGGACGAACTGCGGTTCCTCGTCGAGGTGCACGGGCTGAAGCGCATCGTGCTCATTGCGCATCAGGGTTGCGCGTTCTACGGCACGCGCCTCTCGCTCGGCGAGCCGCGCCTTGAACTCGTGCAGCGGGCGGACCTCGTCCGCGCCGCCGCCTTCGTGCACCGAGTCACCGGCGTCGAGCGGATCGAGGGCTACTTCGCCCGACTCGTCGAGGGCCGGGTGCGGTTCGAGACGGTCGAAGTCTGACGCGCGTCGCCGCCCCGTGAACAGGCCAGAAAAGCGACGCCCGGTCCCCTCGGACCGGGCGCCGTGCGTCCAGGCAGGATTGCTCCGTCGTCACGCCTCACGGGCAGGGCGGGTTGTTGTAGAGGTTGAGGAAGCAGAGGACGTCGAGCGAGTTGATGACGGTGTCGCCGTTGCAGTCCGCGGCGGGGTTCTGCGAGGTGTAGTTGTTCAGGAAGCAGAGCACGTCGAGCGAGTTGATGACGGTGTCGCCGTTGCAGTCGACGTAGCAGTCGGCGTCGGGGAGGATCTCCGCGCTGATCCAGTTCGTCGCCGGCATGCCGGGCAGGTCGATCGTCGAGAGCAGAACGCCCGACTTCGAGAACTGGTAGGCGTCCACCGTGCCCCCGTTGAACGCGCCGGTGACCCACAGCGTGTCGTCGGCGGGGTCCCAGGCGAGGCCGTAGCCCGCGCCGCCGATGAACGAGAGCGAGATGTGCTGGAGCAGGTTCCCGCTCAGGTCGTACTGCATCAGGCTGGTCAGCCCGCCGACGTTGCCGGCGATCCAGAGCGTGTTCGTGTTCCCGTCGTAGGCGATCCCGGACGAGCGATCGACGGGGACGAAGAGAACGGAGACGTTGTTCCAGTTCGCGTCGCCGCGGACGACCGCGAAGTTGGTGTTGAAGTCGTTGTGCGCGATGCCGTAGTTGAACGTGCCGTCGGTCGTGGCGTCGTAGACGTCCACGTAGGCGGGGTTGTTGTAGGGTCCGCCGCCGAGCGGGGCGCCGTTCAGGTCGTACTCGCGACCGTTCTCGCCTGGGTTGCGCCCGAGCACCCTGATGGTCGAGTGAATCGCCAGGGCTGTCTCTCGGAACGCACCGCTGTTCGTGAACTGACCGATGACCTGGCCGTTCTGCACGATGACCGCCTGGTTCGTGTCGTACGAGAACATGTAGAGCGGGCTTGCCTGCCCCGCCGCGAGGCCCGCTGTCGCACACAGGAGGACAGCGGCGGCGATGACCGAACACTTCTTCGACATTTGATCTCTCCTCGTTTCGTTGCTCGGGGAGCGAGCGACAGATCCTGCAGACGACACCGAGCCGCCCGCGCCGCGGCCCCCGTGGTCAGTGTACCGAGCAGCCGCGGCGCGCCGGCCGCGATCTCACAAAATCAGCCTCGCCGACCGCACCACAACGCCCCGCTCCGTGTCACGGCCGATCCGCGGCACGAACGAACGTCGAACGCTCACGATTCTTGACGACGCCCGGGAATCGGAGGGCGCGCCCGTGCGCGACACAATAGACCCCCGGCGGGAGGACACCGACCGCGAAGAGCGCTTCGGTCAGGTTCTGCAGCGCGTCCGACCGCTTCATCTCGAAGGGGCGCATCGCGCCCGTGATGACGACCGGAACACGGGGGACACCGAGCGCGGCGTGCAGCGCCTCGCCGGTGTGCTCGAGCGTGTCGGTGCCATGGAGAACGACCACGCCCGAGACATCGCGGGACGCCAGAGCGTCCTTCACGGCGGCGACGATGCGGGCGCGGTCGGCGTCGTCCATGAGCAGGCTGTCCTTGCTCATGAGTTCGACGATGCGAGTGTCGGTCTCTTCGAGACGAATGCGGCGGAGCATGCGCCGGAGGATCGAGCCGCGGTTTTCGAGCGATCCGGTCCGTTCGTCGAATGTCTTCTCGATGGTGCCGCCCGTGGTGATGACGGTGATCGTGCGCATGGTGAACGAAGCCGCTTCAGTTGGGGGCGAGCAGACGCTCGATCTCGCGGTGGAACCCGAGGACGATGTGGAGCGCGTCGGCGGAGGCGTCGGCGCGTCCGTCCCTGATCGCGACGATGGAACGGCCGTCCGGCGCGACGTCCCACGCTGGGACGCCGTCCGCGCCCACCCGGTGCACGCCCCGGTACACCGTGTCCGCGACGCCGACGAGCGGATGCCCGTTCTCGAACAGAACGTGGACGCGCTTGATCGTGTCGCGGTCCCGGTACAGCACCTCAGCGGACGCCTCGCTCCAGGCGGCGCCGTTCCAGAGCGGCTCTTCGCCATATCCCTGCGAGACGTCCACGACGGTTCGTTCATCGGGATAGCCACGAAGATAGACGCGCGGCGTGCCGCTCTCGTTCGAGACGTACAGCAGCCACCGCCCGTCGGGCGAGAACACGGGCGAGTGCTCATCGGCGGGCGTCGCGAGCAGCGCCGTGCGCTGCCCTGAGGCGATGCGCACGATGTCGCGCCCCGTGGCCGCCTGCGTCTCGACCGCGACGAGCTCCGAGGACTGACTCGGACGCCACGAGGACGCCGCGATCGGGCGGTCGGTGCTGTATTCCTCGCGGGGCTGCGCGGCCCCGTCCATCGGGATGGTCGTGAACGCCCACTTGTTCCCCACGCTCAGCGTCGCGGTCACCGCCGAGCCGTCGGGCTTGAACGTCAACGCCACGGGCCGACCGAGCAGCGGGTTACGGACCAGGGGCTGGGGTTCGGGCGCGGCGGGCGAGTACGCCCACACGCCGCCGTCCTGGCCCGAGGCGAACACGATCCTCGACGGGTCGCGCGGGTCGAAGCGCGGAGAGGCCTGGACGAGTTCGGACGTGAGCACGTCCTTCGCTTCGCCGGCCGCCCGATCGATCGGCACGCGGACCAGCGTGTTCGAGGCCTGCGCGAGCGAGCCGGGGATCAGCGCGAGCGTCCCGCCGCGCGAGACGGCGAACTCGCCCGAGGCACGGCCGGAGGACGACAGGATGCGCTGGTTCACGAAGACGGGCGCACCGGCAACAGCGAGACGATCCGCGTCAAACTTCACCGCGTACAGCGAGTCGCCGCGCGCACACAGCAGGTAGCCGTCGGTGTACCTTGGCGCGGTGTACCCCTCCAGGACTCTGACAGGCTGCGCCCCCTCGTTCAGCGCGAGCGCGTAGATCGTCGCACCCGGCTGTCCCTCGCCGGTCAACGCCGCGTAGACGATCGACTTCCCACCCGGCAGCACGTGCGGCCAGACGTGGGCGACCTCTCCCCGTGCCCGATCGGGCACGGTCAGCGGCGAGGGTGACCCGCCGGACGCGGGAACTCGGAACAGCCCGGGCGTGCTCGATCCCACGGCGGCGAAGATGATCTCGTTGTCGCTCACCCACGCCGCGCCGGCGACGTCGTCGGAGACCGAGGCGACGTCCTGCACGAACCGCTGCGCGCCGGTCAGGCCGACGCGGCGCAGGCGGCCAGGCGTAAAGAAACCGACCGACGAGCCGTCGGGCGCGAAAAAGGGCATGCGCCCGTCGTCCGTGTCCGCGATCGGCTCGGCATCGACAGAGTCCAGACGCCGCAGGTACAGGCGAGCGCCAGCCGCATCCCTCGCGCGGAACACCAGCAGGCTGCCGTCCGGCGAGATCGCGACCGCGCCGGCTCCGTCGGGCGCGTCGTACTTCCCCTGCACGGGCGGAGCGAGCGCGAAGCGAGCGAGCGGAGCGCTGATCGCCGACGTCGCCTGGCCCGTCGGCCCCCCCTTGAGCACGACGGCCAGCAGCGTGGCCGCAAGCGCGAGCGCAACCCCCGCGACGATCCACGGCAACTGCGCGAGCCACGGCGAAGCCTGCGCTTCCTCTACCTGGATCGCGCGCACCTCAGAGGGCACGTCAACGTGCGACCCCGAGAGCGCCCCGTAGGCATCGTGGAGCTCGATGCGCGCGTCTCCCAGGTCGCGGAGTCTCCGTTTCGGATCCTTCTGGAGGCACTTGCGGAGCACCTCCCGCACGCGGCCCGGCGTGTCCACGGGCAGGGCCGACCAGTCCGGCTCGGAGCGCAGGATGAGCGCGATCGTGTCCGATATCGTGTCGGCACGGAACGGCGGCGCGCCGCAGAGCGTCTCGTAGAGCACGCACCCGAAACTCCAGACGTCCGTGCGCTTGTCGAGCGTGCGGCCGCGGGCCTGCTCGGGACTCATGTACGCTGCCGTGCCGAGGATGACGCCCTCCTGCGTGTTCTCGAGCGACCCGGTCTGCAACGCCTCGGAACCGCCGACCGTGCCGCTGTCGTGCGAGGATTTCGCCAGGCCGAAGTCGAGCACCTTGACAAGCCCGTCCGGCGTGATCTTGACGTTCCCCGGCTTCAGGTCGCGGTGGATCACGCCCCGCTCGTGGGCAGCCTCAAGCCCCTCGGCGATCTGGGCGCAGACGTGGACGGCGTCGTCCACGCTCAGCGGCCCGTTGGCAAGCCGCTCCGAGAGCGTGTCGCCCGGCACGAACTCCATGACGATGTAGTGATGGCCCTCGTGCTCCTCGAGGCCGTAGATGCCCGCAATGTTCGGATGATTGAGCGACGCGAGCAGTTGCGCCTCGCGTCGGAAGCGGGCCGCACGCTCGGGGTGCTGGGCGAAGACGTCGGGCAGCACCTTGATCGCGACGCGACGGTTGAGGCGAGTGTCCTTGGCAAGGTAGACGACGCCCATGCCCCCCCGTCCGAGTTCTCGCTCGATCGGATAGGGACCGATGTTCTTGCCGGCGGTGATGCGCTGCCCGCCGAAGGAACTCTGCCACGGCGCGATCGTCGCGGCTTCGCCGCGGTCCGGATCCGAGCCGAGTGCGCCGGACGATCCGGGAGGTGGACGATCCCACGAGTCGGTGACGGGCCGCTGCTGCGGACTTCGCGCCGCCCACGAACCCGGCCGACCCGTGCCGGAGTCGTGAGCGGGTGGTGGCGGCGTATCGGGGCGGGCCGCGGGAGGCGGGGTCTGACTGCCCGTGGCGGCTGCGGCGGGAAACTCGCCCGGCGCGAGCGTCGGCTGATCCGCGAAGCCCGGCGACCGGGATGACGGGGGCTTTCGACCAGCGTTGCCGCCGGTCGCTTCGCCGCTGCCTTGAGGGTGCTGCTGCTCGCCGGACGCCATCCATCGCCCCCTGACGGTCTGGATGCAAGCCTAGCAGATCGCCGGGGCTGGGTCGCGGTTCATTCCCCGACGAGGCGGTAATCTTCGGACGGGCAGGACATGTTCCGGAGGCGCGGGAATGGAGATCGACGCGGACATTCGCAGGGCGCGGACGCTGCCGGGCCGGTTCTACGCCGACCCGGGCGTGTACGAGCGAGCCAGGGACGCGGTCTTCGCGCGGTCGTGGCAACTCATCGCGGACACGGACCAACTGCGGCTTCCCGGACAGGTGCATCCCGTAACGCTCCTGGAGGGGTGTCTCGACGAGCCGATCCTGCTCACGCGCGACCGCTCTGACGCCCTGCATTGCCTGTCGAACGTCTGCACCCACCGCGGGACGCTCGTCGCGGAGGCGCCGGATCGGGTCACATGCCTGACCTGCCGATACCACGGTCGGCGCTTCGAACTGGACGGGCGATTCCGATCCATGCCCGAGTTCGAGCGGTGCGAGGGATTCCCCAGCGAGAAGGACAACCTGCCGCGCGTGCCGATGGCGGTGTGGCGGAAGTTCATCTTTGCGGGTCTCTCGCCCGCGTTCGGGTTCGACGAACTGTCGGCGGAGATGGATCGTCGCGTGGGCTTCCTCCCGATCGAGCAGGCCCGCTTCGACCCGGCACGAAGCCGCGACTACCTCGTGAAGTGCAACTGGGCCTTGTACGTCGAGAACTACCTGGAGGGGTTCCACATCCCGTTCGTGCACGCTTCGCTCGCGGCCGCGCTCGACTACGGGCAGTACCGCACCGAGACGTACCGCTACGCCAGCCTCCAACTCGGGGTGAGCAAGGGGGGGGAGGACGTATTCGAGCTGCCTGCGGACTCGCCCGACAAGGGTTCCGAGATCGCGGCCTACTACTACTGGCTCTTCCCGAACACGATGCTCAACTTTTACCCGTGGGGCATCTCGGTGAACGTGGTGCGTCCGCTCGGCGTCGATCGCACGCGGGTGTCGTTCCTCAGTTACGTCTGGGACGAGTCGCGCATCTCGACCGGCGCGGGAGCGGAACTCGACCGCGTCGAGCGCGAGGACGAAGCGGTGGTCGAGGCGGTGCAGCGGGGCGTGCGCTCGCGGCTGTACGACCGGGGCCGGTACTCGCCGACGCGCGAGCAGGGCGTGCATCACTTCCACCGCCTGCTGGCCGAGTGGGTTGGCGCCGACGGGGCCGTTTCCGGATGATTCCCCCGGGCAGAGCGCGCCGGAGGCCTCGCGCCCGCCCGCGAATGTCCGGAAAGCACGAAAATCCGCCCGAATCGGCACGATCGGCGTTGTGCCGCGGCGGGCCGATGGTGTAGGTTGGGCGTGGGCGTGGGGGTCGTCCGCGACGGGGGGTCGCGGCGCAAACGCGGACCATCTTGGAACGGAGAAGGAACATGCTGCGAAGAACGGCCGGAATCGTCGTTGTTGTCGCGCTCAGCGCGGCGGTGTCGTGCGTGTGGGGGCAGGTCGCTGCGCTCGACGAGCCGATGTTCGTCGAGCGGCCCGGGCAGCAGGAGTTCTCGGGCCAGTTGATAGCGCGGCCTGTGCAGGACGCGGACTGGGCGAAGCGCGGCGTCGGCCTCGACGCAGCGCGGGCGAACGCGCGGGCCGCGAAGGAGGCCGCGCTGAAGCACGAACTCGTCGAATACGTCTGGCAGACCGACGAGTACGTGCTCGAGGTGGGAATCGGCTCGGAGGAGCGCGTCGCACGCGAGCTGTTGGACACTGGCCTGTTCCAGTACGTGCACCCGAACTGGATCGTGTACCCGATCGGGTGCCCGAACGATCCGCTGCTCAACAACCAGTGGCACCACAACGCGAACCGCATGAGTTCGTGCGCGGGGTGGGACATCCACACCGGCAACCCGACCACGGTCGTCGCCTACTGCGACACGGGAATCCGGATCACGCACCAGGACCTGCTGCTGCACCGCAAGGAGGCGTACAACGCGGTGAACAAGCTGTGGGAGTCGCAGGGCGGGCAGATCACGGACATCAACGGGCACGGGACGAACGTGACCGGGTGCGGGTCCGCGAACGGCAACAACGCGGTCGGTGTCTCGGGCGTGGGCTGGAACCTCGGCCACCGCATGATGCGGGTCTCCAACTCCAGCGGCGGCAGTTCTGACCTGACCACGCTGAACCACGCGGCGCGGACGGCGATCGAGGCGGGCGACAAGGTCGCCAGCGTCAGTTACAGCGGCGTGGACAACCAGACCAACCTCACCAGCGCGACCTACATCAAGTCGCTCGGCGGGCTGCTCGTCTGGGCAGCCGGCAACGACAACCGCAACCTGACCTTCGGCAATCGTGACGCCGACGACCTCATCGTCGCGGGCGGGACCGACCAGAACGACAACAAGGCCTCGTTCTCCGCCTACGGCCCGTTCGTGGATGTCGTCGCCCCGGCCGTCAACGTCTACACCACCAGCAACGGCGGCAACTCCTCCTACTCGGCCGTCAGCGGGACCAGTTTCGCGTGCCCGCTCACCGCCGGGCTGTGCGGCCTGATCTTCTCGGCCAACCCGTCCCTCACGCCGGACGAGGTCGAGGCGATCCTCAAGCAGGGATGCACGGACCTGGGCACGCCCGGCGTGGACAACACCTTCGGCTACGGCCGCATCAACGTTCTCGGCTCGCTCTCGCTCATCTCGACGCTCAAGTTCGACTTCCCCAACGGCCTGCCGAGCGTCATCGACCCCCAGGGCGGCGACACCGTCCGCGTCAACGTCACCGGCACGGGCATCAACCCCGTCCCGGGCACGGGCACGCTTCATGTGGACACCGGGGGCGGATGGCAGGCGATCCCGATGACGGTCGTCTCACCGAACGTCTACGACGCGGTCTTCCCGCCCTCAACGTGCGGCTCGAACGTCGCCTACTACTTCAGCGCACAGGCGGACGACAGCAAGACCTACACCTCGCCCGCCAACGCCCCGACCAACTCGCACAGCGCGCTGTCCGCCAAGGGCCTGATCACACTCTTCGAGGACAACTTCGACACAAACAAGGGCTGGACCGCCGGTGCTCCGGACGATGACGCCACGACCGGCCACTGGAGCCGCATGGCGCCGCAACAGACCACCAACAACGGCATCATCGTGCAGCCCGGCTCGGTCGTCTCGGGCACGAACTGCTGGGTAACGGACGGACGCGGCGGCAGCGCGGGACAGTACGACGTGGACAACGGCAAGACCACGCTCTTCAGCCCGGTCTTTGACCTTGCGGGGACGGACCCCATCGTCAGTTACTGGCGCTGGTACTGCAACCACGCCGGCAACGGGCCGTACTCGGACGTCTTCGTCGTGGACGTCTCCACGAACGGCGGCTCAACGTGGACCAACGTCGAGACCGTCGGGCCGAGCGGCTCAGAGGTCGAGGGCGGGTGGCTCTACAAGGAGTTCAGGCTCAGCGACCACGTGACGCCGACGAGCCAGATCCGCTTCCGCTTCGTCGCCTCGGACTATAACCCGCAGTCGCTCGTCGAGGCCTGCATCGACGATTTCCGCATCACTGTCGTCGATTGCGGCGACGACTGCCCCGCCGACTTCAACGGCGACACGGTCGTCAACTCGCTGGACGTGCTCGCCTTCCTCAACGCCTACAACGACGGCGATCCGAGGGCGGACTTCAACGGCGACACGGTCATCAACTCGCTCGACGTGCTGGCGTTCCTGAACGCCTACAACGACGGCTGCCCGTAATCGCGCACCCCTGACAGCGCCCCAGCCGGGTCACGCACGCCCGCCCCCGCGCACGCCGCCGGGGCGGGCGTTTTCCTTGGAACGAACCCCGGGCGATAGAATGCGCTTGAAGGGAGCCTGCTATGCTGCGCTCGACGCTGATTGCCGGACTGCTCGCCGTTCTCAGCCTCCAATTGCCCGCGGTCGCACAGGAGGGTGCGCAGCCGGACGTGATCGAGCGAGCCTTCACCGCGGGGCACGGCGACGGCACGCTCACCGCCGCCGAAGCCGCCCTCGACGCCCACCTCCGCGGCAATCCGCGCGACGAGGACGCGCGCTTCACGCTCGCCATCATCCGCTTCCTTCGCACCGGGGAACGGCTCTCGCAGTCGCTCTACAGGCACGGCGGGTTCAACACGGTCGCCCTCGCCAGCATGATGACCGGCCTCGGCGGCGTGAACCAGGGCGTCGCCGCGAACCCTGACCCACAGCCCATCACCCACGAGCAGTTCGAAGCCATCATTCGCGCATGGCTCGACGACGTCGCGGCGGTCGAACGCACTCTCGCCGACGTTCGCGCAGACGGCGTGAAAGTCCGGGCACGCCTCGGCCTCACACGATTCGATCTCAACGCCGACGGCGTCGCCACCGAAGACGAGGAACTCTGGCGGCTCTTCCGCATCGTCCAGGACGCCTTCCGCCCGAACCGTCAGACCGCAGCCGAGTTCGTCATCGCCTTTGACCGCGGCGACGCCGAGTGGCTCCGCGGCTACTGCCGCATCTGCATGGCGTTCGGCGAGCTCCTCCTCGCGTACGACACACGCGACCTCTTCGAGCGTGCGGGTCATGTCTTCTTTCCCGCGAACGTCACGCCGCACGAGTACCTCAAGGGGCCGCGGCGGCAGTTCGACATGGGCACGGGCGTGGACGTGTCGGACGTGATCGCCTTCGTCCACCTGCTGAGTTTCGACGTGAAGGACGCGGCGCGATTGGAGACCGCCCGCACGCACCTCCTGGCCGCGGTCGCGCACAGCCGCGCCATGTGGCGGTACTTCGACGCCGAGACCGACAACGACCGCGAGTGGATCCCCAACCCGCGCCAGACGGCGGCCATCCCCGGAGCTCGCGTGGATGAGGACATGCGCGAGGCCTGGCTGCTCGGCCTGGACGAGGCGGAGGCGCTCCTCGATGGCCGGCGATTGCTCCGCTTCTGGCGGGGCGACGGCTCGCGCGGCATCAACGTCCGCCGCGTCTTTGCCGAGCCGCGACGGTTCGACCTCGTGCTGTGGGTGCAGGGGTCCGCTGCCGGGCCGTATCTCGAAGAAGGCGAGTTCACCGCGGACGGCACGTGGAATCGAATGGTTCGGGCCTTCGAGGGGCAGGTCTTCCGGCACGCGTGGTGGTTCAACTGAGGTTCCGATGAGAACGCGGCGCGAACCGCTTGCTGACGCGCGCGGCTTGTCGGGTCAACGCACCCCGGATATCTCGGCGTGACGCGGGCAGGAGATGAGGTGGTCGTTCACCATCCCGACCGCCTGCATCAGCGAGTAACAGACCGTCGTGCCCACGAACGCGAACCCGCGGCGTTTGAGGTCCGTGCTCATCGCGTCCGACACCGCCGACGACGCGGGGATGTCGCTCATCCACCGTCGCCGATGCACGATCGGGCGGCCGTCCACGAACCGCCACAGGCAGGCGTCCAGCGAGCCGAACTCCTCCCGCGCGCGCAGCACGGCCCGCGCGTTGGCGATCGTCGACTCGACCTTCGCCCGGTTGCGGACGATGCCCGGGTCGCCCAGCAGACGCTCAACGTCAGCGGGCGTGAACCGCGAGACACGCTCCGGGTCGAAACCCTCGAACACCTCGCGGTAGCGACCCCGCTTGCGGAGGATCGTCTCCCACGACAGCCCCGCCTGCGCCCCTTCGAGCGTGATGAACTCGAAGAGCGTGCGGTCGTCGTGGCACGGCACGCCCCACTCGGCGTCGTGGTACGCGATCGACAACTCCGTCTTCGCCCAGGGGCAACGAACGGGCATCGTCAGGCTCCTGCAGCGTGGATCGCCCGCGCTGCCTCGCGGATGTCGCGCAGGACGGCGCGGTGCTCGGGGGTGAGTGTTGCCGAGGCCGGGCGGGCGAGCGGGGCGGCATCGCGTTCGTCGCCGAGGCCGGCGGAGCGCGAGGCGGTGACGAAGCGCATGATGGTGTCGCGCAGGGCGGGCGCGTCGTCGACGCCCTCGATCAGGCCGTGGTGCGAGCCAGCGCCCGGCTGTGCACCGTGCGGTCCCGCGCCGCCCCCGCCGCCCGCCGTCTGCACGTGCAGGTCCGCGATGCCGTAGCGCCGCTGGAGAGGACCCTGCCGAACGGCGACGTTCTGCACGTTCTCGAAGGTGATGGTGCTCTCGCGGATGATCCAGATACCGCGCCGGATGCGCAGGCTCCGGGGCGTGAAGACGTACCACGTGGTGTCGTAGCGGAGGTGGATGGCGACGTAGGCGATGACGTCCGGCACGAAGGCGACGACCAGGTACACCGGGAATATCCACAGTCCAACCGTGCGATTCGCTACGAGCAGCACGACCCACAGGGCGGTGAGCAAGCCATCCATCAGCAGCAGCACGATCCAGAACTTGAGCTTGACGTAGCGCAGATATCCCGGCGCGGGGCGCGTCGAGCGTATCTCCTCGCCCGGTCGCACGGGCAGCGTCGGCGGCTCGCCCGGCACACGGAAGTCGCGGGCGATCGCGCCCCACACGCCGCGGTAGACCCACTCGCAGGCGCGGTCGGCGGCGAGGGTCACGCCGTGCCTCCCCGCGCGGCCAGCACGCGCAGCGCATCGCGCACCTCGCGCAGCGTGTCGAGCAACTCGTCTCCTTCTTCCGGAGAACCTTCACGCACAGACTCGGCGTCGCTCTCGCCGCGCGCCCCGCGCATCCGCTTGTAGAGGAAGTCCCGCAGGGCGTCGGCGTCCAGCACGCCCTCGATCGTGATCTCGGGCGTCGCGCTCGCGGACGCAGTCTGGACCTGCACGACGGCAAGCCCGAACCACCGCTGGATCAGCCCGCGCGAGACGTGGATGTCCTGGATGCGCCGGTAGGTGAGGTTGATCTCGCGCCGGAAGAGGAGACCCCACGACATCCAGACGCCCTCGTCGTCGAAGCGGTATCGAAGCGTCCGGTACCTGCAGTAGCGCTCGACGATGAAGATCGGGAAGAGCGGGCCGGTCAGGAGTGCGACCACGCTGTAGTACCGCATCAGGATCGGGTCGGGGCGGGTGATCACCCGGGGGTCGAAGGCCGCGTTCGCCATGCTGACAGCATACCGGCGCCCGCTCGGCTCACGCCGCTGCTCGCCGAGGTATCCTGTCGCCATGAAGCCCGTTCTTGCCCTGCGGTTCGGCCTCGCCGCAACCGCCTCGATCGGTTCGGCCGCGCTCGCAGACGTGCGCCTGCCCGCGTTCTTCGACGACGGCATGGTCCTGCAGCAGAACGCCGAGGCCCGCCTGTGGGGCTGGGCTGACCCCGGCGAGCGCATCACGGTCTCGCCCGACTGGCCCGGCGCGCAGCCTGCGAGCGCGACCGCCGACGCACACGGCCGTTGGATGGCGCGCCTGCGCACGCCCTCCGCGGGCGGGCCGCACACGATCACGGTGCGCGGCCGGAACGAACTCACGATCAACGACGTGCTCCTGGGCGAGGTCTGGCTCTGCTCGGGCCAGTCCAACATGGAGATGCCGCTGGGCAACGTCGGACCCGGTTATACCGGCGTGCTGGACTGGGAGGCGGAGGTCGCCGCGGCCGACCACCCCGCGATCCGACTGTTCACCGTCGCCAATGCGCTCTCGGCGAAGCCCGAGGACGACTGCCGGGGCGCATGGACCGCCTGCACGCCAGAGACCGCACGCACGTTCAGCGCGACCGCGTACTACTTCGGCCGTGAACTCCACCGCGAACTTCGCGTGCCGATCGGGCTGATCGCTGCGGACTGGGGGGGCACCGTCTGCGAGGCGTGGATGAGCGAGGCCGCGGTCGCGAGGTTCCCTGAACTCGCCGACCGGCTCGAAGTCGTGCGCCTGACGCGCGACGACCCCGATCGGCTCGATCGCGAACACGCCGAGGCGGTCGCGGCGTGGGAGCGCACGATCGAACGCGACGAGCGCGCCGCCTGGGCACGACCCGACTTCGACGACAGCGCATGGCCGACGCACCCCGTGCCCGCGACCTGGAGTGGGCCAGACCTCGGCGGGTTCGACGGAACCGCCTGGTTCCGCACCACCATCCACCTGCCGTCCGAGTGGGCGGGGCGGGACCTGCTGCTCTCACTCGGGCCGATCGACGATCAGGACTGGACGTTCTTCAACGGGGAGAAGGTCGGCGAAATGACCGGCCCGGGCCGCTGGAACCAGCCTCGCCGATACACCGTGCCCGGACGGCTCGTCGCGGCGGGGCGGAACACGATCGCCGTCGCGGTGCTGGACACGGGCGGCCTGGGCGGGATCAACGGCTCACCAGAGGATCTCTGGGCGCGCCCGGCGGACGCAGAGGGCGTTCAGCCGGTGCGCCTGGCGGGCGAGTGGCGCTACCGGCGCGCGGCGGAAGGCTCGCCCCCCCCTCGTCCGGAGCCGCGGCGGATCGGGCCGAACTCTCCGACCGCGCTCCACAACGGCATGATCGCCCCGCTCGCGCCGATGGCCGTGCGCGGTGCGATCTGGTACCAGGGCGAGTCCAACCGCGGGCGGGCGTGGCAGTACCGCACGCTCTTCCCCGCGCTCATCGAGGACTGGCGCGCCGCCTTCGAGAATCCCGGGATGCCGTTCTACTTCGTACAGATCGCGCCGTTCGAGTACCCGAACGACCGCGGCGAAACCGCCGAACTGCGCGAGGCGCAACTGCTGGCCATGCGCACGCCGAACACCGGCATGGTCGTCACGATGGATGTCGGGGAGGCGAGAGACATCCACCCGCGCAACAAGCGCGACGTCGGTCGGCGGCTCGCGCTCTGGGCGCTGGCGAAGACCTACGGCGTGGATGGCGTCGAGTGCTCGGGGCCGATCTTCCTCGACGCCTCGCCCGAGGACGGCATGATCCGCGCCAGGTTCGCGCACGCCGACGGGCTGTCGGCGCGGGGCGGGATGCCGCGCGGGTTCGAGGTGGCGGGCGAGGATCGCGTGTACCACCCCGCGGGCGCGATCATCGACGGGGCGAGCGTGCTGGCGTTCAGCCCGCTGGTGCCCGAGCCGGTGGCGGTGCGCTACGGCTGGGGCGCGGCGGCGGACCCGAACATATTCAACGGCGCGGGGCTGCCCGCGTCGCCCTTCCGAAGCGACAACTGGGAACGAGTGACGCAACCGAAGTGAGGGACGACCGATGCGCAGGCTGATTGTCGCGTGTGCCGCCATTGCGATGCTGGCGACGGCGTGCAAGGAGCAGGCCGCCGCGCCCGAAACCGGCGGGCCGAAGCGGCTGGTCGTCGGGTTCTCGCAGATCGGCGCGGAGAGCGCGTGGCGCACCGCCGAGACCGAGTCGATCCGCTCCGAGGCCCAGGCACGCGGCGTGGACCTGAAGTTCAGCGACGCGCAGCAGAAGCAGGAGAACCAGATCAGCGCCCTGCGCTCCTTCATCACGCAGAAAGTGGACGCGATCATCCTCGCGCCGATCGTCGAGACCGGGTGGGAGCCGGTGCTGCGAGAGGCGAAGCGAGCCGGCATCCCGGTGGTGCTTGTCGATCGCGGCGTGGACGTGGACGACGACTCGCTCTACACCACGCTGATCGCATCGGACTTCGTCGAGGAGGGACGCATGGCGGGCAGGTGGCTCGCCGAGCGGCTCGGCGGCTCGGGGCGCATCGTGGAACTCCAGGGCACGCCCGGCTCCGCGCCAGCCATCGACCGGAAGCGCGGATTCGAGGAGGCCATCGCCGAGTTCCCGGGCATGACCGTCGTCCGCTCGCAGTCGGGCGACTTCACCCGCGCCAAGGGCAAGGAGGTCATGGAAGCGTTCCTCAAGGCGGAACGGGAGAAGATCGACGCTGTTTACGCGCACAACGACGACATGGCGCTCGGCGCGATCCAGGCGATCGAGGAGGCCGGACTGAAGCCGGGCACGGACGTCGTTCTCGTCTCCATCGACGGCGTGCGGGCCGCATTCGAGGCGATGGTCCAGGGCAAACTGAACTGCACCGTCGAGTGCAACCCGCTGCTCGGCCCCGCCGCGTTCGACGCGGTCGAGCGGGCGCTCGCCGGCGAGACCCTGCCGAAATGGATCAAGGTCGAGGACCGGGTCTTTGACCAGTCCGTGGCGGCGGAGGTTATCGACACGCGGAAGTACTGACTGCGCGGGCGACCTCGCCGGTATGCTGACGCGCCGATGGGCGAGGCACCCCCACTGCTCGAAGCACGCGGACTGGTCAAGGTCTACCCGGGCGTGCGCGCGCTCGACGGCGCGGACTTCACGCTCCGCGCGGGCGAGGTCCATGCCCTCATGGGCGAGAACGGAGCGGGCAAGTCCACGCTCATCAAGGCGTTGACCGGCGCGGTGTTGCCGGACGCGGGTGAGGTGCGGCTTGACGGCCGTGTCGTCAGGCCGCGCTCGCCTGTCGAGGCGCAGAGGCTTGGCATCAGCACGGTCTACCAGGAAGTGAACCTCGCGCCGAACCTGTCGCTCGCCGAGAACGTGCTGCTCGGCAGGCAGCCGCGACGGTTCGGGCTGATCGACCGGCGGCGGTCGCGCCGGCGCGCCGAGAAGATCATGGCACACCTGGGCGTGCGAGCGGACGTGGGCCGACCGCTGGGGTCGCTCCCCATCGCGGTGCAGCAGATGGCCGCGATCGGGCGTGCCCTTGACCTTGATGCCCGCGTGCTCGTGCTCGACGAGCCGACGTCGAGCCTCGACGCGGAGGAGACGGCGCGGCTGTTCGCGGTGGTGCGCGACCTGGCGACGCGCGGCATGGGCGTCGTGTTCATCACGCACTTCATCGGACAGGTGTACGAGGCGTGCGGGCGCATCACTGTGATGCGGGGCGGGCGTGTGGTCGCCGTGCGCGACGCCGAAGACCTGCCGCGGCTGGAACTCGTTGCCCTGATGCTCGGCGTGTCGATGGAAGAGGCGCGGGCGATCGAGCGCTCGCACGCTCGGACGGGTTCTTCGGCGGACGTTGCGCTGCGTGCGCAAGGGCTGCGCCGCGGGCGGGTCGGGCCGATCGACCTCGAACTGCGGAAGGGGGGCGCGCTCGGCCTGGCGGGGCTGCTCGGATCGGGGCGCACCGAAACCGCCCGCATGGTCGCTGGCGCGGATCGGCCCGAGAGCGGCCGCGTCGAGATCGACGGGCGATCCGTGCCGACCGGCTCGCCGCGCCGCGCGATCGCCGCGGGGATCGCGCTCTGCCCGGAAGACCGCAAGGCGGAGGCCCTCGTGCCGGGGCTGTCGGTGCGAGAGAACATCTCGCTCGCGGTGCAGGCACGCCGAGGGTGGTGGCGTCCGATCGGGCGGCGCGGGCAGCGTGAACTCGCCGAGCGGTTCGTGCGTTCGCTGCGCATCGCGACGCCGGGCGTGGAGAAGGCCGCGGGCGAACTGAGCGGCGGGAACCAGCAGAAAGTGGTGCTGGCGCGATGGCTGGCGACGGAGCCGCGCGTGCTGCTGCTGGACGAGCCGACACGGGGCATCGACGTGGGCGCGAAGGCGGAGGTCGAGCGGCTCGTCGGCGACCTGTGCGCGCGCGGCGTGGCGATGCTGTTCATCTCATCGGAGGTCGAGGAAGTCGCCCGCGTGTGCGACCGCGTCCTGGTGCTGCGGGACGGTCGCGCGGCGGGCGAACTCTCCGGCCAAGTCGTGACGGTCGAAGCCGTCATGCGGCTGATCGCGGGGGAGGGCGAGCGTGCGTGACTCGGCGCGAGCAGCGCTGCGAGCGATCGGACGGGCCGCGCCCGCCGCGGCGGCGGTCGGCCTGCTGCTGGCGTTCAACGCCCTCTTCACGCCGGGATTCTTCGACCTGTCGGTCATTGACGGCCGGCTCACCGGGTCGCTCGTGGACGTGCTGAACCGCGGCGCGATCGTCGTGCTGCTCGCGCTCGGCATGGCGCTCGTCATCGCCACGGGCGGCGTGGACCTCTCGGTCGGCGCGGTCATGGCGATCGCGGGCGCGACGGCGGCCACGCTGGTGGCGCAGCACGGGACGAACTCGTGGGCGGCCATCGCGGCCGCGCTCGCCGTCGGCGCGGCAGCCGGCGCGTTCAACGGCACGCTCGTCGCCGGCGCGGGCGTGCAGCCCATCGTCGCAACGCTCGTCCTCATGGTTGCCGGCCGCGGCGCGGCGCAACTCCTCACGGGAGGACAGATCGTCACCTTCAACGACCCCATCCTGAACTTCATCGACGGCGGTTTCATCGCGGGCGTGCCCATGCCCGCGATGATCGCCGCCGGCGCGCTGACACTCGGCGTCGCGCTCACGCGCGGCACGGCCCTCGGCCTCTTCACCGAGGCGACGGGCGACAACGAACGAGCCGCTCGCCTGGCGGGCGTGCGCGTGCGGGTGGTAAAGGCATCGGCCTACGTGCTCTGCGGCGCGGCGGCCGCCGTCGCCGGGCTGCTCGCCGCGAGCGACATCCGCGCCGCCGACGCCAACAACGCCGGTCTGTACCTCGAACTGGACGCGATCCTCGCCGCGGTGCTGGGCGGGACCGCGCTGCGGGGGGGGAGGTTCTCGCTCGTCGGGGCCGCGCTCGGCGCGCTGTTCATCCAGGGAATGACGACGACGCTCTACCTGCACGACGTCGGCCCGAACGCGACGCTGGCCCTGAAGGCAACCGCAGTGCTGGCGGTATGCCTGGCGGTCTCGGAGCGGGCAAGGGCATGGACGACGAGGTGGCGGGGAGAACGATGAACCAGCAGCCCGCCAGACGCCTGCTCTTTCGCGCTCTTCGTGGCCTTCGCGTTCACGCTCTGCTCTCTCCGCAAGACGTGCCGCTCGCCGCGACGGTCGGCGTGCTGATCGCTCTCTTCACGGCGTGCGCCATCGCCTTTCCGGGGTTCCTGTCGCCCGGCGTGGCCCGCAACCTGCTCGTCGGCAACGCCGTCCTCGGGCTGGTCTGCATCGGCATGACCTTCGTCATCATCTCCGGCGGCATCGACCTCTCCGTCGGCGCGGCGATCGGCTTCTCCAGCATCCTCATCGCCTTGCTCGTGCAGCACGGCTGGCACCCGCTGCCGGCGTTCGGCGTCTCGCTCGCGACCGGCACGGCGGGTGGGGCAGCGATGGGAACGCTCATCCACCGCTTCGCATTGCCGCCGTTCCTCGTCACGCTCGCGGGCATGTTCCTCTACCGCGGCGGCGCGCTGATGGTCAGCGAGCGATCCATCACCATCCGCCACCCCTTCCACCGCACGCTCGCAGAATGGGGTTCAGGCCCGGTCCCGCCGGCGGTCGTGGTGTTCATTATGATCGCCGCGGCGGGCTTTGTGCTCGCGCGGTGGACACGCTTCGGGCGCGACGTGTACGCCCTCGGCGGGGGCGAGGAGTCCGCCCGGCTGATGGGTGTCCGCGTCGCAAGCGTGAGGATGCGCGTCTACGCGATCAGTGGGCTGTGCGCCGCGCTCGCCGGCGTGGCTATGACGCTGGCGACAGGCGCGGGCAACGCCACGACCGGACACCTCGCGGAACTCGACGCGATCGCTGCCGTGGTCATCGGCGGCACGCCCCTCGCGGGCGGCGCTGGTTCGATCGTCGGGACGGTGGCCGGCGTGCTGATCTTCGGACTGATCCAGGAGGCGATGCCGCGCGCGGGCGTGACGAACTCGTGGTGGTTTCGCATTGCCGTGGGCGGGCTGCTGCTGGGATTCGTGCTGCTGCAGCGGGGCCTGGAAGGAAGAAGGGCGAGATGATCGTGCCAGGCTCCCTGGAGCCGACGTTTGCGCGTGTCAACCGTTCGTGCACAAGAACCCCGCCACCGGCTTCCCGGCGGGCGGGGTCGTGATCGTGCGGCGAGTCCGCTATCGCCGCCGGCGGCGGATGGCAGCCATGCCGAGTCCGCCCAGGACCGCGAGTGTGGAGGGTGCCGGGATCACCGACCAGTGGAACGCCGTCTCGACGGAGTAGCCGCTCAGGAGCGGGCTGATCGGGACACCGTTGGGGTCGCGTGCGATGAAGCCGTCGGACGCCGTGGCGTCGTAGAAGGTGAACCACTGGTACTGCGGTTCAGCGTACTTGCCGCCCATCACCAGGCCCATGTACCCCTCGGGCGGGAGCGCTCCCTGCACGTCGTCGAACGCGACGGCCATCAGACCCGCGAAGCCGGGCGCATCGAAGGTGGCGTACGCGAACGTGATGAAGGGCTCGTTCAGGTCGTGCTCGATCTCCTTGCCGTCCTTCATCCACGAGACCGTGTAGCTCATCGAATCCTTGGGGACCGCGATGTTCTTGACGCCACCCGCCGCGATGTTGACGTCGTCGGTCGCGTCGCCCTTCTTGAGAATCTCGGTCCTCTTGCCCGTGTTGTTCGCGCCGTCGAACGCGTACAGGTCGGAGAGCGTCCGCACGTTCTCTTTCGACTGGTTCCTGATCCTGAAGTTCTTCGTATCCTGCGCGTGCGCCAAGCCGCACGGCAACGCCACGACCCCCGCGGCAGCGAGCGCAAGCGACGCCGCCGTCAACCGAAACCGGGAAGCCTTCATGTCTGATACTCCTGCAAACCGTTGGTGCACGGCCAGCGCGCCCGGGGCAACCCGCCCCGGATGATCACGCGCTCCGTTCTGTCTCTCCAAACGCAGCCCCGAGCCACGACTCACGCCGTTCTTGCCGCATCGCCGCCGAATCCCCGCCTGTGCAACAATCTCCCATGCGCGAATCAGACCTGCTCGCCCACGTCTACACCATCGCGGCGGGAGCCGATGCCGCCGCGGCGGGGGTTCTCGTCGGCCCGGGCGACGACTGCGCGGTCGTGCGCGCGCCGGGCGGCGATGAACTGCTCCTCACGGTGGACCAGGTCGTCGAGGGAAGGCACTTCGAGCCGGGAACACCCGTTGACCTGATCGCCCGCAAGGCGGTCGCGCGATCGATCTCCGATCTCGCGGCGATGGGCGGTGTGCCCGCGTGGGGGCTTGCCGCGGGCGTGCTGCCGGAGAAGTACGAGCACGGGCGCGACCTGTGCGACGCCCTGCACAGGTGGGGAATGCACTGGCGCTGCCCGATCGTGGGCGGCGACATCGCGTCGGGACCGGGACCGCTCACGATGACCGTGACCGTCGTCGGCCGCATGGACGGTGCGAAGCCGGTGCCACGCTCCGGCTCGCTGCCAGGCGATGAACTCTGGCTCACAGGCCAGGTCGGCGGTTCGTTCGAGTCCGGGTGGCACCTCCGGTTTGAGCCGCGCCTGGAGGCGGGGCGCGCCGCGGCGCGATCCGGGCTGGTCCACGCGATGATCGACCTCTCGGACGGACTCGGGCGCGACGCGGGTCGGATCGGCGCGGCGTCCGGTGTGCGTCTCGTGATCGACGCCGCGAAGATCCCCGTCAGCCACCGCTGCCGCGACTGGCGGCAGGCCGTGCGCGAAGGCGAGGACTACGAACTCCTCATGTGCGTCGCTGCGGGCGACGTCCGCTCGGGGCGTCCGCCGTTCGACGCGCAGCCGCCGCTGATCGGCCCGATCGGCTTGGTCCGCGCCTGCCGCGAGCGCGAAGCCCCGGGGGCGACGATCGTGGACGCCTACGGGCGAGAGCACGACGCGGGCGAGATGGGCTGGGACCACGGGGGCTAGCGGCTCCACTTGTGGTCGATGCCATCGGCGTTGGCGTGGTATGCTCGGCCCATTCCGAGGGTTGTTCCATGCCGATCGTCTTCGCCATCGCCATCTTCGTCGCGGCAGCGCTGCTGTTCATCGTGCAGCCGCTGGCAGCCAAGCTCTTCCTGCCGGTGTTCGGCGGTACGCCCGCGGTCTGGAACACGGCCATGTTGTTTTTCCAGACCGCGCTGCTCGGCGGCTACTTCTACGCCCACCTGCTCACGACGCGCATCGCGGCGCGGTGGCAGGGCGTGGTGCATGGCATCGTCCTGCTGGCGGCGTTCGTCGCGCTGCCGATCGCGCTGCCGGAGTCGCGGCTGGGGCTTGCGTCGGGCGCGCCGCCCTCGCTCGCGCTGCTCGCGCTGCTCGGGATCGCGGTCGGGTTGCCCTACTTCGCGGTGTCGAGCGCCGGGCCGTTGCTGCAACGGTGGTACAGCCTGACGCCGCACAGGGGGGCGGGCGACCCGTACTTTCTGTACGCCGCGAGCAACGCGGGGAGTCTGCTCGGCCTGCTCGCGTACCCGTTCGCGCTCGGGCCTGCGTTGGGGCTGAAGGCGCAGGGCGTCGCGTGGACGATCGGCTACGCGGCCTTCGCGCTGCTGGCGGCTGCGTGCGCGGTCGCGGCAATGCGCGCCGGACGCAAGACAGCCGACCCCGCCGCTGGCGGCGAGTCGCCGGACGACAAGGTCGAGCGACCCAGCCAGACGCTGTCGTTCTCCGTGTTCGGCGCGCGACTTTCGGTCCCTCCGCGGCTCGCGTGGGTTGCGCTGGCGTTCCTGCCTTCGAGCCTGATGCTCGGCGTGACGCAGTACATCACGACGGACGTTGCCGCGATCCCCCTGCTGTGGGTGCTGCCGCTGGGGGTGTACCTGCTCACGTTCATACTCGCGTTCTCGCGCAGGTCGCTGGCGTCGTCCGGTCCGTCGCACGCCAGCCGCGTGACAAAGACGTGGAAGGTGCTTGCGGTAGGCGTCGCGCTGGCGTTCCTGATGCAGGCGCACAACCCGATCGCCGCGCTGGTCGTGCTGCACCTGGCCGCGCTTTTCGCGGGCGGCTTGCTCTGTCACGGCCGGCTCGCCGCGCTGCGCCCCGAGCCGGCGCGGCTGACGGAGTTCTACCTCCTGATCTCTGTCGGCGGCGCGCTGGGCGGCGTGTTCAACGCGCTCATTGCCCCGGTCATCTTCAATGACGTGCTCGAGTATCCCCTGGTCATCGCGCTGGCGTGCCTGGCCATCCCTCGGACGCCGAAGCCCGCGTTGCCTCCCGTGTCGAAGAAGCGCTCACCGGCCGCGAAGGGGCAGCGCGAAGCAGGTCCGACGTGGCGAGAGGCCTTCGACTTCGCCGCACCCGTGCTGTTCCCTGTCGGTCTCGTCCTGTGGATCGTGCTCATGCGGGCATGGATCAGGACGAACCACGGCGGGGCGCCGGACATCAACCAGCAGGCGCTGCTGGTCGGCCTTCCCGCGTTCGCGGCGTATCTCGCCTCGGGCAAACCGCTCGCGTTCGCGCTCTCCCTCGCGGTACTCATGGGCGCGGGAACCGTCGGCGCGACCCAGAACGTGCGCGTGCTGCACAAGGACCGCACCTTCTTCGGCGTGCACACCATCACGCTCTCCGAGTCGGGTCGCACCGTCACGCTGCTGCACGGCACGACCATCCACGGGCTGGAGAGCCGCGCGCCGCAGATCGCCGGCATACCGCTCGCCTACTACCACCCCGACGGCCCGACGGGGGCGATCATGGGCGCCTTCGGCGCGACGGCGCAGCGCGTCGGACTGGTCGGGCTTGGCTCCGGCTCGCTCGCGGCGTACGGCCGGCCCGGCCAACGCTTCGACTACTTCGAGATCGACCCGCACGTCGTCTGGATCGCCCGCGACTCCGGCCACTTCACCTTCGTGCAGAACTCGAAGGCCGAAATCCGCTACGTCCTCGGCGACGGACGGCTCACCCTGCGCGAGGAGCCGGACGGCCGGTATGACATGCTCATCCTCGACGCTTTCAGCTCAGACTCGATCCCGATCCACCTGATGACACGCGAGGCATTCGAGGTCTACACGGCGAAACTCTCGCCCGGCGGGGTGATCGCGCTGCATGTCTCGAACCGCAACCTCAACCTGCCCCCCGTGGTGGCCGCGCTCGCCTCCGACGCCTCGCTGCACGGGCTGATCCGGCAGGACGAAGAGGGCGAAGGACGCGGCTCGGGCCGATTCGGGTGCACATGGATCGTGCTCTCACCTTCCCGCGAGACACTCCGCCGGATCGAGTCGGACACTCGCTGGATCCCGCTCACACCACCGCCCGGCTTTCCGGTCTGGACGGACAACCACGCCGACATCCTGCGCATCCTCCGCTGGCTGTAGCGGTATGCTTCCGCCATGCCACGCCTTGACTACCAGACCGCCGGGGAATCGCACGGACCCGCGGTCCTCTGCACCGTGACCGGCCTGCCCGCCGGACTCACGCTCGACGTGGATTTCATCAACTCCGAACTCGCCCGACGGCAGGGCGGCTACGGGCGCGGCGGCCGACAACGCATCGAGACAGACCGCGTCGAGTTCCTCTCGGGGGTGCGACAGGGCCACACCATCGGCTCGCCGCTGACGATGATCGTCCGCAACAAGGACTCACGCCTTGACGACCCCCAGAGGACGCCGCCGGTGCATCGCCCGCGGCCCGGGCACGCGGACCTGGCCGGGAGCGTCAAGTGGCTGACGACCGACTGCCGGGAGACCCTCGAGCGCGCGAGCGCGCGTGAGACGGCTGCCCGAGTCGCGGCGGGAGCGGTGGCGCGATGCCTGCTCCGCGAGTACGGCGTCGAGGCCTTCGGCTTCGTGCGCGCCATCCTTGACGCGGAGACCGCCGTGCAAGTTGCACCCCAGAACTGGCGATCGCTGGTGGCGGCGCGCGACGCGAGCGAGACCTACTGCCCCGATCCGGCCGCCACCGAACGCCAGTGCGAGATCATCCGGCAGGCGAAGATCGACAAGGACACGGTCGGCGGCGTCGTGGAAACGCACGTCTTCGGCTGCCCCCCCGGCCTCGGCTCGTGCATGGACTGGCGCGACAAGCTCGACGCCCGCGTCGCCTGCGCCGTCATGGGCATCCAGGCGTTCAAGGCCGTCGAGATCGGGCTGGGGCGCGAGTGCGCTCGCCGAACAGGCTCCCAGGTCCACGACCCGATCCACTTTGATGCCGCGAAGGTCGGGACGAACACGCTCGGCTTCGAGCGGCCGACGAACAACGCCGGCGGGACCGAGGGCGGCATGACCAACGGGCAGCCCGTGGTGGTGCGGGGAACCATGAAGCCGATCTCGACGCTGCTGCGCGGCCTGCCGAGCGTGAACCTGAACACGAAACAGCCGGAGCAGAGCCAGTACGAACGCTCGGACATCTGCGCCGTGAGCGCGGCGAGCGTCGTGATGGAGAACGTCGTGGCCTTCGAGATCGCCCGCGCTTTGCTGGACAAGTTCCCGGCGGACTCAATGACGGAACTGGACGCGGCGTTCCGCAACTACATGAACCTCGCCCGCAGCCTGCCGCTGGACCCGCCGGCGATGACAATCGCGTAGGTAATCAAAGCAGAGTCCGAAGCGAAACGGCAAGCGGAACGAAACAGAAAACGAAGCGCAAGCGAGCGTCCCGCGAGAACATGCGGAATGATCTTCTCACGCCGCGTGCCATCTCATTCGGCCGTTCTAAGCCAAAGTCGGCGCGTTGCGTGCCCGTCGTGCGCACAGCACGCCGAGGTCGCAAGTCCGACCTCGATGGCGCGAACGTTGTCGCTCGAGGAACCATGCACCACGCTCCCCCGCATCGCACGGGCCGACTTGACACGGCAGTGCGGCGCGGTAGGCTGTGTCCGTCATCGGTGCCCCGTTCGGCCGCGTGTGCGGCTGTCGGGGTGAAGAGGGAAGTGTGGTGAGGTCTCGCCTGCGGGCGGACCGATTCCACCGCGGACGCGCCGCCGTGACGGGCGTATGCCGCGGGTTCATGAAAGCCACTGGCCGGGGGCGCGTCGGAGCGCGCCCGAGGCCGGGAAGGCGGACCCGCGAAGGCCCGGAGCCGGAAGACCTGCCGATGGCCGGAGTCGAGGTCGTGCGCGCGGCGCACGGCCCAGCCTCCGATCGGTCCGGTCGGCCCCCGCGTTCAGGGGCTTCGGCGGCGGCACCGCGCTCGTTCCCGGCGCGCCCCCCACTGCCGAGTCATGCCCCGCGGCGGCCTGAGCAAGGTCGGGAACCGTCCCGCGCGGATCGGGGCGAATGCGGAGTGATCGAGATGAGAACGGTGGTTGTGTCGTGCGCGGCCGCGGCCGCGCTGGGAGTCTCCTTCGTCGCCCCGGCCGTGAAAGCCGACGCCTTCGAGCGCTACGGGCAGTCGTGGCGGACGGTGTCGCCGCCGCCGATCGGGCCGCAGAGCTACCAGGTGGTGGGCGGCGCGCTGCCGGACGGGCGCATGCTCGCCGTCACCGGCAACAGCGTCTTCCTCGAGAGCGGCGCGGGCACGGGCGCGTTCGACGAGGTCGCCGTCTTCGATGCGGGCAAGACGGGGGGGGGGAGCGACCCGGCGTTCGTGACCGTCGGGCCGACGGGCAGGATCGCCGTGGGCACGGGGTTCGGGCGGCCGGTCGTCGTCTTCGACGTCGGTGCGCTGGGCGCCCCGGGCGCACCGACAACGCTCACCCCCGGCGTGGCGAACTACTTCGACGTCCCCCACTACCACGGCGCATGGACGCCCGACGGACGGCTCGCGCTCACGGCGGGCGACTTCGGCTCGCCGGCCCGCGTCACGCTGCTCGACGTGCTGAGCGACCCCAACTCGCCCGTGAACGTCACCATCGTTGAGAACATCGCCGGGGCGTCGGCGGGCGTCGCCTTCGACGCGGCCGGGCGGCTCTACACCGCCAACGGTTTCGGCTCCGGCGGCTGGTCCGACACCGGCTGGATCAAGGCTTTCGAGCCGACGGCATGGCAGCACGGGGCGGCGGACTTCGAGGCCCATGGCACGCTCATCGGCGACGTGCTCAGCGGCGTCTCGCTCACGTTCGACGCCTTCGGCAATCTCGCCGTTGGGGGGGGGGACTTCCTGGAGGGCGACTCCGGCTACCTCGGCGTGATCGCCGCCGGCGCGATCGCCGACGCGCTGGCTGGCCTCGGACCCATCGACCGCAACGACCCGCTCCAGATGCGCCCGCTTTTCCCGCCCACGAACGGGTTCGCATTCTTCTCCGCGTCGTACAACGCGGCGACGGGCGAGCTGTACGCCTTCGACGGCGGCGAATGGTTTGCAACCGTCCCCGCGCCCGCGTCGCTCTCGCTGCTCGGCCTGGCCGCACTGGGCATGAGGAGGCGACGCCATGCGTGAGACAGCGCGGAGGAACTGGCGCAGTCAGCGACGTACCGCGATGTGGCGGCTCGTTTCCCGCATCCATGTCCCGATCTGTGCTCTCTGTGTCTGGGTCGTGAACTCCGCGTCGGCGCCCGCGGCCGCGCAGGAGGCGTCCTGGTTCGCCGCGCGCGTCCTCGACTACTCCCCCGCGCCGGGCCAGTTCGTGCGGCACCCGGCGCTCAGCGACCCTGCTCGCGCCCTCGGCCCTCCCATCGGCGGCGGCACGCTCGACGGCGACGACACCAAGGTCGTCACGCTCGGCGGCTTCGGCGGCTCCATCACGCTCGGCTTCGACCGCCGCGTGATCGACGACCCGAGGAATCCGATGGGACTCGACTTCATCGTCTTCGGCAACGCCTTCTGGGTCGGCGGCAACCCGAACCGCCGATGGGCCGAGCCTGCGATCATCGAGATCAGCCTCGACGCGAACGGCAACGGCATCCCCGACGACCCGTGGTACGTAATCCCGGGATCGCACCTCGCCCTGCCGCCGGTGGTGCATCTTGACTGGCAGACGTGGGACGACGACATCGCGGACCCGACGTGGCCGCCGCATCACGCCTCGTGGCTGCCCTTCGGCGCGTCGGGAACGTGGACGACCTGGGCATACCGTCCTCCGTCCGCGGTGTTCGAAGCGCAGTCGCCGGTGCTGGACAACCCGAACGGGCCGTGGGCAAGCGTCGAGGGCGTGTGGGGCTACGCGGACCTTTCGCCGACGCTGGCGCTGGGCGACATGAACGGCGACAACGCGGTCGATGACCCGGCGATGACACCGGACCGGTTCTACACCGTGCCGGACGACCCCTTCGAGGTGGGCGTCACGCCAGGCTCAGGGGGGGGCGACGCCTTCGACATCGCGTGGGCGGTCGATCCCGCAACGGGGGCGCCCGCGATGCTGCCGGGGTTCGACTTCATCCGCATCACGACGGCCTGCAACGTCGTGCGCCCGCCGTTCGGTGAGTCGTCGGCCGAGATCGGAGGCGTAGCCATCGTGCGGCCCGCGGCGAATGGCGGCGCATCCGCTCCCGCCGCACCGCACAGCTCGAGGCGGTGGCCATGATCCATGCGCGCGGACATCGCGGGTTCACCCTCATCGAGTTGCTCGTCGTGGTGGCGATCGTCGCGCTGCTCGTGGGGCTGCTCGCGCCTGGGCTGGCGAGGGCGCGCGAGGCGGGCCGATCAGCCGCCTGCCTCTCGAACCTGCGGCAGGTCCAGACAGCCAACGACCTGTACGCGAACGACAACGGTGGGTCGCTCGCACCGGGCGCGCCGGACATGCTCCGCAACCTCACCCGCTGGCACGGCTCACGCGAGAAGCCTTCCGAGCCGTTCCGTCCCCGTGGCGGCACGCTCAGCGAGCACCTCGGCGCGACGCTTGTACGCGAGTGCCCGACCTTCGCGGACACGCTGCGCGCCCTTGCCGAGTCCGGCGCGGGGTTCGAGCGGTCGGCGGGCGGGTACGGATACAACAACGCCTTCGCCGGCGTGGTGCGCACGCGCGCGACCGACGGCACGCGCCCGCTGGTCACCGACCTTGCCGGTTCGTCGCGCGAACGCTTCGCCACGCCTGGCGCGACGATCGCCTTCGCCGATGCTGCGTTCGCCGGGTCGAACGGCGTCGGCGGTGTCGTCGAGTACAGTTTCGCTGAGCCGCGGTTCCACCCCGATTGGGGGAGCGATGCTCGCGCGGACCCCTCCATGCACTTTCGGCACGCCGGGGCGCGTGCTGGAAGAGCCAACATCGCGTGGCTCGACGGGCACGCGTCGTCCGCCCCGCGCACCTTCACCTGGTCCAGCGGCCTGTACCAGCCCGAAGCCGGCAGAGTGGGACTCGGATGGCCCGGTGAATCGGACAGCAACGTGCTGTTTGATTACGAGCCGGGACCGTAGAGGTATCATCCCGGGTGAGCGCGCCGGCGCAAGATGGGAGCCGCATGGAAGTCGATCGCTGCGTCTGCAGGGGCGTAACGTTCGCCGAGTTGATCCGGCTGGGCCGGACCGAGCGCCTGTCGATCGACGAACTGATCGAACGCACGGGTTGCGGCGAGTCGTGCGGGCTTTGTCTGCCCTACGTCCGGCTCGCGATCGCAACCAATCGCGCATCGCTCCCCCTGATGTCCGCGGCCGAGTGCGCGCGACAGGAACAAATGGCGGCAGGGGCGTAGCGACGGGAAAAAAAACCGGAGCGATCCCGAAGGACCGCCCCGGACTCATGGGGTGGGGGACCCCGATGCGTTTCGCGCTCGACCGCGTCAGCGGCGACGGCGCGAGGAGAGCAGGCCGGCGACCCCGAGCAGCGCAAGCGAACCCGGTGCGGGAACAACCTCCACGAGCACGTTGTCGAAACCGACCTCCCACCAGTTCGCGCCGTAGAAGTAACCCGGCACGAACGTCGTGAACGAGACCGCGTCAACACTGGAAAGCACACTGCTCCACGTGCGATCGGGGGGGAGGATCGGCTCGCCCCACTCGTTCTCCGCGCCGGTGCCCCCCCAGCCCGGCGGCAGCGCATCCTGCGTCGGATCGGGGAGGAGAAACTCGTAGCGAACCCAGCCGTCCTCGATCTGTGGCAGCCCCTTGCCGAGGAACCAGACGCTCACGTTGTCGTCCCAGTCGTTGGGGTCGCCGTAATCGTGGAGTTGGAGCACGAGGGGAAACCAGTCGGGGTTGAGCGGATCGCCCCAGAAGTTGTCGAGGGCGAAGACTCGGACGTCGACGGAGAACTTCGTCGGCCCGAACTTGGTGTAGTCGCCGTTGACGGGGTTGGCGGGGTTCTCGTTCCCGAGCGTCACACCCCAGAAGTCCAGGTAGGGCACGCCCATGTACTGTCCGGGGTTGCCCCCGCCGAAGATCATTTGTTCACCGTTCACGGTCCAGCCGCCGAAACCGCTCTGCCAGTCGCCCTCGAAGTCCTGCGAGTCGATGACTTGGGCAGAGGCTGCACCGGCGAGGGCAACGGCCGCGAGGCACGCGCCCACACGAACGAGTCTGCTGTTCATCCCGATTCTCCTTCGGGCGGGTTGGCCGCCCTTGCTGTGTGCGTTCCCGGGACTTCCGGAGGAGGGGAAGTCGCCTCGTGGTCTCTTGGATATGTAGTAGGGGAAACCGACCTCGGTTTCAAGAAAGTTTCTCGGAAACTTTAAGAGCGGACTGATATTCGGTTTTTGGATGGGTCAATGCCCTGCGTTCATCCTGATTTTCAACGAGACTCGGCGACATGCGCCTGAGGCGTAACCAAGTTCGCCGCCGGAACACCCCCGCGGGCAAACTCCGTGGCGTTGGAAAGCGTGGTCTCAGCGATGGCCTCCATCGCCTCCCGGGTGAAGAAGCCCTGGTGGGCGGTTACGACCACATTCGGGAAGGTCAGGAGCCGGGCCAGGACATCATCCTGAAGGGCACGGTCCGACAGGTCGCGGAAGAAGAGATCTCCCTCTTCCTCGTAGACGTCGATGCCCAGCCCGCCGAGCCGCCCGGCCTTCAGTGCGCGGATCACCGCCCTGGTGTCGAGCACCGCGCCGCGGCTGGTGTTCAGGATGACGACGCCGGGCTTCATGCGTGCGAGCGCGTCGTCGCTGATGAGGTGGTGCGTCTCGGGCGTGAGCGGACAGTGGAGGGAGACCACGTCGCTGCGTTCGAGGAGTTCGTCGAGGCCGACGTAGCGCACGCCAAGCCGGGCGAGTTCCGGGTCCGGTTTCGGGTCCGCGGCGATGACGGCACACCCGAAGCCGTGCATGATGCGCGCGAAAGCCTCGCCGATGCGCCCCGTCCCCACGAGGCCGACGGTCTTGCCGTGCAGATCGAACCCCATCAGCCCGTCGAGGGCGAAGTTGTGCTCGCGCACGCGGGCGGCGGCGCGGTGTAGTTTGCGGTTCACGGTCAGCAGCAGCCCGACGGCGTGCTCGGCGACGGCATGTGGCGAGTACGCGGGCACGCGTGCGACGGTGATGCCGCGCTCCGTCGCCGCGGCGAGATCGACGTGGTTGAACCCCGCGCTGCGCAGCGCAAGCAGCCTCGTCCCGCCGGCGGCGAGCGCCTTGATCGCGGGTCGGTCGAGGCGGTCGTTCACGAACGGGCAGACGCACGCGAAACCGGCCGCCAGCCCGGCCGTCGTCGCGTCGAGGCCCGGCTCGAAGTAGACGATCTCGTGCCCGTGCCGAGCGTTGGCGCGATCGAAGAACTCACGGTCAAATGGCTTGGCGCTGAAGAGGGCGATGCGCATGGGCGGGCCTCCTGATCGATGGACGGCGGCTGTCCCGCATCATTCGCTCTCGACAGCCGAGGAAACGTGCCGAAGCAGCGACTCGTCGAACGCGATCTCCCCGAACCGCTCCGCGTTCCTCCGGCACACAATGTCCGCGCCGAGCGGGCATCGTCCCGCGGCCTCGGCGATCGCAGCCGGCTCGGGGCGGTCGAAGAACGCACCGGTTCGTCCTTCGATCACCGTATCCAGCGCGCCGCCGGCGCGGCGGGCGACGACCGGGCAACCGCACGCCTGGGCCTCGACCGCCGTGATGCCGAAGTCCTCGACCTGGGGAAAGAGGAGCAGGCGGGCGCGCCGGTACAGTTCTCGCAGCCGCTCGTCGCTCACGCGTCCCGCGATCTCGACCGTGCCCTCCGGCAGCCGTCGTGCTCGCGCGCGCAGCGCACGCTCCATCGACCCCCCCCCCGCCATGACCAGCCGCACGCCTGCCCACCGCGCGGCCTCCACCGCCAAGTCCGCGCGCTTGTACGGCTCCAGCGCGCCCGCGAAGAGCCAGAAGGGCTGCCGCGGCACGCCCGGGTCGGGCGTGAAGAACCCCGTGCGGACCGGCGGGTGCACCACAGCCGCTTCGCGACCGTAGCAGCGCGCGATCTCCGCGGCCGTGTGCGAAGAGTTCGCCAGGAAGCGCGTGACATTTGCGGCCGTTCGCCGGTCCCACGAGCGGTAGAGCGGCCCGATCGCCCGCAGCCCGAGCGTGCGCAGAGCGTCGCCGGGCGAGCGGCCCACGGCGTACTCCTCCTCCACCGACCAGACGTAGCGGGCCGGGGCGTGGCAGTAGCAGACGTGCGGCACGCCGCGCGGCGGACGCAGGCCCTTGACTGCCGCGGAACTGCTCGACACCACGAGGTCGATCGGCCGATCGTCGTGCAGACGCGCCAGGCGGCCGGAGAGCCAGCGCACGGCCTCGGGGTAGAGCGGGAGCATCCACCGGCGCAGCACCCGCGCCCCCGGCACACGCCCGCCGGGCCAGACGACGCGCGGCAACGCATCGACCGCCGGGCCGATGCTCGACCCGTCATCGAACATCGTGAACACGGCGACGACCTCGTACCGTTCGCGGAGGACAGCCGCGATGCGTTCGAGGACGGCCTCCCCGCCGCGCCGCCCGCAGAGCCAGTCGTGGGCGAGGAGGACGCGCGTGCGTGCTGTCGGGTTCGAGCGGGCGTCTATCATGGCGCGTGCCGGGGAGCCTGCGCGTGAGCGACCTGATCCGTGACCCGCGTCGCACGCCGACGCCGGCCAACCGATTGTGCCTGGATTATCGGCGCGAAGCGGAGCGACTGGGACGGCCGCCCGTTCCGATCATCGACGCGCACTGCCACGTAAACGGGGCGCGTGCCGCCGCCCTCTTCGGCGAGATCTGCGACCTTTTCGGCATCGCGGCGGTCTACTCGCAGAGCAGGCTGAGCGATGCCGAGGCCGTGCGCACCGCACTCGGCGATCGCGTGCGGTTCATCGCGTTCCCCGAGTGGGGACACCCGGACCGCGCGGCCGTGCACCGCGAGCGGTTCGTCGAGCATATCCACGAATGGCATGAGCGGTTCGGCGCGAGGATGGTGAAGCTCTGGGGAGCGCCCGCCCTGCGTGACTATGTCGAGGGCGATCCGGACGACGTGGTCGCGTTCGACAGCCCCTGGCGGCTGCGCGCGGTCGAGGCGGCGGAGCGATTGGGCATGATGCTCATGGTCCACGTCGCCGACCCCGACGTCTGGTTCCGCACGCGCTACGCCGATGCGTCCCGCTACGGCACAAAGCGACAGCAGTACGAGTCGCTCGAACGCCTGCTGGCCCGATTCGGCGGGCCGGTGATCGCCGCCCACATGGGAGGATGGCCCGAAGACCTCGGGTTCCTCGACGGGCTGCTCGGTCGCCACGCGAACCTGTACCTGGATACGTCGGCAACGAAGTGGGTCGTGCGCGCTCTGGGCCGGCACGAACCCGAGCGTGTGCGGGCGTTCCTGTCGAGGTGGCGCGGGCGTGTGCTCTTCGGCTCGGACATCGTGACGATGGACTCGCACCTGACGCCAGACAAGTCCGGCGCGCCGAGCATCAAGGCCGATCAGGCGAGCAGCACGGAAGAGGCGTTCGACCTGTACGCGAGCCGGTACTGGTCGCTGCGCACAATGTTCGAGACGGACTACCAGGGCGAAAGTCCGATCGCGGACCCGGACCTCGCGCTGGAAGACCCGACACGCCACGACGCGATGAGCGCGCCGACGCTGCGCGGGCTGGCGTTGGGCGCGGGGATGCTTCGCACGCTGTATCGCGACGCGGCGGTCGCACTGCTCGAACCACGATACGCGAGATGAGTTCACCGCGGCCTCGTCTGTGCGGCGGCCTCTTCGAGCAGAGCCTCGATCCTTGCCGCAGTGGCGCCGTCGAGCGGGGCGGAGACGGTGCCCGAGAGCTCGGCCGCCCCGAGCAGGTCGTTGAAGCCGTCGGTTGCGCGGGTGAGTTTGAGCGAGGCGCGCGAGATGCGACCGCCGAAACGGGAGTCGCCCACGTTGCCCGACGGAAGCAGGAACCCCCCCCCGCTGTAGACGCCGACCTCGCCCTTGGCGAGCACAACGTGGCGGATGGCGGCCGTCGAGGCTGTGCCCTCGATCGGCGTGCGGCCGGGCCTGGGCCGGATGAACATGTGGATGTGGATGATGCTGCCGGCGAGCGTCGTCGGATCGACGGTCGGGTCGAGTTGCTCCGGCGTCAGGTCGGTGAGGTAGATGTCGGCGGTGTTCTTGTCCTGAGCCTGGTAGGCCCGCAGGCGCAGGGCGGGGCGCAGCGCCGTCCCCTCGTCGATGGACTCGACGCGAACGGACCCGCCGCCGAGGACTGTGCGACCACCGCACCCGGCGATCAGCCCCGCGAGCAGAACTCCCGCGAGCACCAATACCCACACGGTGCCGGGGCCGAACTTCGTGGTCAATCGGGTCATAGAATGAAGACGATACCGTCTTGGGGGGACCGGAGTGTCCTACGGATCGCCTCGGGGCAACCGGAAGGGTGTTTCGGACGGATGGGAACGCGAGGGGCGGGGGTCGGCGGCTGCCCGTCAGCCGCGGAGCCGAGCCATGAGACCAGCCGGACTGATCGGGGCGCTCGCGGGTGTGTTGGTC
>JAANMW010000695.1_pt1 | contig 39425 bp, 25 predicted proteins | sample 7279671 | NCBI WGS metagenome assembly JAANMW01 (sample SAMN14094541, study PRJNA606508) | bioreactor metagenome | isolation source: A lab-scale SPAN reactor treating ammonium-rich wastewater day 247 | place: Ireland: Galway | collected 2017-09-19 | reverse complement strand
CTGGCCATCAGCGGCCAGCCGGAACTGGTGCGGGGACTCTGCTACTACCACTGGTGGCGGGATGCCGAAGAGTTCGGGAGTTAGCGACGGATGGTATGACTTCCTCTTCGAGCCGTCCCGCCAGACGGTCCCTGGCGACCTCCAGGTCGAACTGCGCCTGTAGGTTCAGCCAGAACCGCTCTCCGGTGCCGAAGAAGCGCGCCAGCCGCAGTGCCGTGTCCGCCGTCACCGCGCGTGTGCCGTGGACGATCTCATTGATCCGGCGCGGCGGCACCCCGGTGCTCTTCGCCAGCCGGTACTGGCTCCGCCCCAGCGGGGTCAGGAACTCCTCCAGCAGCACTTCCCCCGGATGCACCGGCGCCAGTTTACGCGTCATCGTCATCGCCCTTTCAGTGGTAGTCCACGATCTCGACGTCGTACGCACCTCCGCCATTGGCCGCTGATCCGGGTGCTGTGCTGCCCGTCGCGATCTCCTGCCAGCTTCTCCAGCCTGTTGCCCGGCGGAACGCGCAGGTCCGCCAGTGCCGTCGCCGAATCGAGCATCACGAGCTTGCGGAGAGCCCGCCGTCGCAGCGAGGTCGGGCGGCACGTCGTCGGCTCACGCTGGGAAAGGCGTCCGGATCGCGGAAGCTGCGTAGCATCCGGAAGCCATGGTAACGCGTCGCGTTATCAGCATCCGGGCTATCATACGCAGCCCCTTGGGGCAGGAGGTGGCTGACCATGCGCATGCTCATGGTCCTTGGACAGATCGCGGGACTGGTCACGCTGGCCCCGGCGGCCTGGGCCGAGGGTAACGCTCCGGAGAAGAAGCTGATCGCGGTGGGCTGGGACATGCCCAACGCCGAGCGCTTGCGCACGAACCTGGCGGTTATGGAGCAGACGCCCCTGCAAGGCTGCTCGGTGCGTTTCGCCGGGCCGGGCAACAGCCCGAACCTGTGGTTCTCGTTCAGCCGCGAGCCGTACGACGAGCAGGTGGTGGCGAAGTTCCTGTCAGACCTCAAGGCGGTCCAGCCGAAGCAACTGACCGACCGGTTTCTGCTCCTCAACGCCAACCCCGGGGAGGTCGACTGGTTCGACGACGCGGGCTGGAAGGTGATCGTCGATCACTGGCGCACGGCGGCCCGCGTGGCGCGTGAAGGTGGCCTGGCGGGCATCATGTTCGACCCCGAAGCCTACCGCAAGCCCCATTGGGCGTTCGACTGGTCGTCGCAGAAGCACGCCGCCGAGCACCCCTTCGCCGAGTACTACGACATGGCCCGGCGGCGCGGCCGTGAGATCATGGCCGCCGTCGCCGGGGAGTACCCGGAGGCCACGATCCTGGCGCTGTTTCTGCTGTCGGGGAACAAGGCCGCCGCCGATTGCCCGGACCCCATGGGGGCGCTGGCGGGGAACGCCTACGGGCTGCTGCCGGCGTTCGTCAATGGTTGGCTGGACCAGGCTCCGCCGTCGCTGACCATCGTCGACGGCTGCGAGGAAGCCTACCGCTACAACAGCCGCCTGGACTACCTGACCGGCGCCCACCTGATCCGCGGCAAGTGCCAGCGGCTGGTCGCGCCCGAAAACCGCCGCAAGTACCGGGCCCAGGTGCAGGTGGGCTTCGGGGTGTACCTGGACGCCTACGTCAACCCGCCGACCAGTCCGTGGTACCTCAATCCGGGCCCGCAGACACCGGTGCGGCGGCTGGCGGACAACGTCGCCACGGCCCTCGAGATCGCTGACGAGTATGTCTGGATCTATGGCGAGCAGTGCAGTTGGTGGCCCAGCCCCCAGCCGGACTCGGACAAGGTGCGCTGGCCGCAGAAGCTGCCGGGAATCGAGCAGGCGCTGCGGCTGGTGGTCGACCCGGTCCGCGCCGCCCTGGAGCTGCTGGACCATCCGGGGGACAGGACGAACCCGGTCGTGAACGCGGACTTCACCCCGGCCGTCGGGGCCGAGCCCGCGGCCGGCAAGCCGCCGACCTCGTGGGGTTTCTGGCAGTCCGGCATCTCCGAAGGCCGCCCGGCGTGGTCCGCCAAGGTGGGGCACAGGACGCCCGGCGCGGCCGCGATGATCGGCGTCCGGCTGGGGTGCATCCTGCAGGCCGTGCCCGTCGCGCCAGGCGAGCAGTACGCGGTGGCGGGATGGTGTCGGGTGCAGGGCCGGGGCGTTCCCTCGCTCACCGTGCGCTGGCAGACTCCGGAGGGCAAGTGGCACGCAGAGTCGCTCGACCGGGCGCTGAGCATCGCGCGGTCGGAGGGCGAGTGGAAGCTGATGGCCGGGATGGCGGCGGTCCCTGACGGCGCCGGGAAGCTCGCGATCCTGCTGGGCGCGAGCGGACAGCAGTCCGACCAGGACGTGATCTGGTGGGATGACGTGACGGCCTTCCGGTTGGAGTAGCGGTGGTGGGACTCGGCCTTCGCGGACCCGCTGCCGGTCACGGCGGCGCGGGGGTGCCGGCGAGTGTACCACGCCATGACCACCGATGCGGGAAGGTCAGAGCCGCTCAAGCAACTCGTCTCGTGACAGGCCGGTCCAGATGCCGACTTGCTTGAAGATATCGGCGAGGGTGCCTTTGGCGACCACCGCGTGCATGGGTACCGTAACACCGTGGGTGCCGTGAGGTGTTGCCAACTCGCACCGAGCATGGCCGCCGCGGTGCCGAACAACCCGGTAGCCAAGCGACTCGAGCATCCGGCGGAGCTGCGTTCCGCTAACCTGCGGCAGCCGCGGCATTGCCTAGCTGCACTTCCGAAAGCAGCAGGACCTGGGGCAGGGCCTGGTCTTCGCCGTAATGCACCTCGACAGCTTCGCGCAGATTGGTGACCAGCTCGTCCAGGCTCTTGCCTTGAGTGAAGATGTCCTCGCCCAGCGCTCTGGCACACCAGAACTCGCCGTCGTGGTAGGCCTCAACCTTCAGCAGCATTCATGCCACCTCCCGCCATCTCACAGCCATCCTAACACAACGCTCCGGGCCGCGCCTGCCGTCCATCATCCGCCCTCATCCTGCGCATCCATGAGCGCCCGGGCCACCCAGTCCGGCCGGCCGCAGGAGATCTCGTCGACTCCCAGGTCGGCCAGGCGGCGGATGCCCGCGGCGGTCTCCGCATAGGTCAGGTGGTCCGGGAAGCCGGCGCGGATGTCCAGGCCGGCCGCCTTGAACGCCGCGATCCGCTCGTCGGTCGCCGCCGCCGGCCAGACGATGGCCAGCGACACGCCCAGCCGGGCCACCGCCGGCATCGGGTCGGGCTCGTCGGGCTTGACGTGGAACAGGGCGGTGGCCAGGTCGGGACACAACTCCTTGACCCGCGCCAGCACCTCCTGGTTGAAGCAGGAGATGGTGCAGGCCGGGACCATGCCGGCGGCGCGGATGACCGTGACGATGTCGTCGACCGCCTCGTGGTCCTTGATCTCGACCAGTAGCCGAACTCGGTCCCGGGCGTACTCAAGCGCCTCGGACAGGGTGGGCACCGGCTCGCCGCCGGCCCGCAATCGGCGCAGGTCGGCGTAGTCGATCTCGGCCACCGGCCCGGCGCCGTCGGTGGTCCGGTCGAGGGTGGCGTCGTGCAGCAGGACCAGCACCCCGTCACGGGTCCTCCGGACGTCGGTCTCGATCCGCCAGGTGCCCAACTCGACCGCCTTCGCGAAGGCGGTCAGCGTGTTCTCGGGGGCGTAGCACATCGCGCCGCGGTGGGCGCCAATGCGTACCCTCATCGCCTGCTCCCTTAACCTGGGACACTCGACTGATTTCTCGGCTAGTTGATATAAGTCGAGCGTCCCCGGTTTCTCAGCTAGTTGATATAGGTCGAGCGTCCCCGGTTTTTTCTCAGTACGGCCTCCGGCCCCAGGGGCCTTTGATGGGTTGCCAGCGGGACCGGGTCGGGTCGTGGTCGTAGCCGGCCAGGTCGTCGCCGTGCAGGGCTTCGGTGGCGTGACGCTGCCGGAGACGAGCGATCAAGGCTTGACGCAGGGCCGCTTTCCGGGCGGCGTGGGCCGGGTCGGCGGCCAGGTTGTTGAGTTCGGCCTTGTCGGTGGCGGTGCAGAAGAGTTGCTCGAACCGGCCGTCAGTCCAGTAGTTGTACTTCCAGTCCCGCTCGCGGTACATCAGGTTGAGGTCCTGGTCGTAGCCGTAGACGCCGTCCACGGGCGCGCCTTGGGCGCCGCGGACCAGGGGCAGCAGTCCGGGGCTCTCCATGGTCCCGGGCATTTCGACGCCGACCGCGTCGAGCAACGTGGGCGCGACGTCCATGACGCCGCAGAGGGTGTCGACCACGCCGGGCTCGGGCAGGTCCAGCCGCCGGCGCAGGGGCTCGGGCACGTAGAGGATCAGCGGGACATGGGTGCTCTCCTCGTAGAAGTTGGCCTTGAAGAAGAGGTTGTGGTCGCCCATCAGGTCGCCGTGGTCGGCGTTGAAGCAGATCACCGTGTTGTCCCACAAACCGAGTCGCTGCAAGGTGCCGAACAGCCGACCGAGACAGTGGTCGATATGGGTGATCTGCCCGTAGTAGTGGCACCGGGCGACCAGTATCTGCTCCTCGCCGAGGGTCTGCCAGGTATAGTGCAGCGCCTGCTGCTCGAACCGCGGCGGGCCTTCGGAGAAGTCGCCGGGCCGGCGGTACGGCTTCGGCACGTCCCACACCTGGTACAAGCTGTCGTACGGCCGGGGCGGGTCGTACGGCGAGTGCGGCCGGCTGAAGCTGGTGTAGAGCATGAACGGCACGTCCGGCTCGAGGGCGGTGTGCCGCTCGACGAACGCGCTGCTCACGGCCGACACCCAGGCGCTGGAGGTGTACGGCTCGGGCAGCGGCGAGACGGCGGCGAAGACGTCGTTGTTGCCCACCCCGTGCCCGCGCGACAGGCCGGCGTATGGCGTCTTGGCCAGGAACTGGTGGAAGTCGTCCGGCTCCGGGGTGCGCCCGGATTCGACGATCACGGTCTGCTCGAAGCCCCTGGTCTGCCACGCGTCGGGCGGGCCGTAGTGCATCTTGCCGATCCCCCTGGTGCGGTACCCGGCGGCGGTGAGCACGCCGGGCGCGGTGGTGGCGGCGTCGATCGGGACCTGTTGGTTGGTCCGCGAGCCGGTGGTCCAAGGGTGCTGGCCGGTCAGCCAGACGATCCGCGCCGCGACACACACCGGGCACTCGCTGTAGCAGCGTGGGAAGTAGTACCCCTCACGGGCCAGGCGGTCCAGGTTGGGCGTCTGCAGCCAGCCCTGCCCGGCCACGCCGAGCGCGTCGCCGCGCCACTGATCGGCGGTAATGAAGAGCACGTTGGGCCGTCCATCGGCCATCTTGCGACTCCTGGGGAGTCGATTGGGCCTGGACGCCGCGGTCCCTTCCGCTACTCCAGCTTGAACCGCCGGATCTTGTTGTAGAGGGTCTCGCGGTGGATGCCGAGCCGTTCGGCGGCCTGGGTCCGGTTCCCGGCGCAGAAGGCCAGGACCCGGGTGATGTGCCGGCGCTCGACCTCTTCCAGCGTGTCGTCGAGGGAAGTCATGGTCATCGCCATCGACCGGCCGGGCTCCAGGAAGGCGAAGTCGTCGGCGGTCAGCTCGTCGGTGTCGCCCAGCACCACGGCCCGCTCGATGGCGTTCTCGAGCTCGCGCACATTGCCCGGCCAGGGATACGCGCGGAGCCGCTCCATGGCCTCGTTGGTGATGGTCTTGACCGGCCGGTTCATCTCCCGCGCCGAGCGCTTCATGAAGGTCTCGGCCAGCAGCGGGACGTCGGCCGGCCGGTCGCGCAGCGGCGGGACGTGGATGTTGATCACGTTGAGCCGGTAGTAGAGGTCCTCGCGGAACGGCGGCTCGTGGTGGGTATCGCGCAAGTTCTGGTTGGTGGCGGAGATCAGCCGGACGTCGACGGCGATGGTCTCGGTCCCGCCGACCCGCTCGAACTCCCGCTCCTGCAGCACGCGCAGCAGCTTGATCTGCACCGCCGGCGAGATGTCGCCGATCTCGTCGAGGAACAGGGTTCCGCCGTGGGCCAGCTCGAACCGGCCGATGCGCTGGCGTCGGGCGTCGGTGTAGGCGCCCTCCTCGGCGCCGAACAACTCGACCTCCAACAGCGTCTCGGGCAACGCCGCGCAGCTCACCTTGACGAACGGCTTGTTGCGGCGCGTCGAGCGGTCGTGGATGGCCTGGGCCACCAACTCCTTGCCGACGCCGCTTTCTCCGGTGATCAGCACCGTCGCGTCGGTGTCGGCGACTTTGTCGACCAAGGCGAACACATCGCGCATGTGCTGGCTGTGTCCCAGCAGCTCGCGCTTGCCGCCGGCGTCCTTGACCTGCGCCTTGAGCGACAGGTTCTCCTCGGCCAGGTTCCTCGTCTCGAACAAGCGGTTCAGCCGGAACACCAGCTCGTCGGCGTTGACCGGCTTCATCAGGTAGTCCGCCACGCCGGCGCGGAGCGTCTCGATGGCGTGGTCGACGGTGCCGTGGCCGGTCATGACCACGATCCCCACGTCCGGGTGCTCCTCGCGCAGGCGGGCGATCAGCTCGTCGCCGGACATGCCGGGCATGCGCAGATCGGTGATCACCACCGGGAACTTGTGCTCCCGCTCGGCCTGCAGCGCGGCCTCGCCGTTGCTGACCGCGGTGACGTTGTACCCGGCGCGCTTGAGCACCGCGCGCATGGTGATGCGGATGTCTTCCTCGTCGTCGACCAGGAGAATGCGGCGCCGCTCGGAGGCCATCGTTCCCTCACTCCGTCCAGCCGTTAACGCTCGGCCACGCGGGCGGTGGCGGCCGCCTCGACCGGCTCGGCGGGAGCCTGCGGGAGATAGACGCGGAAGGTGGTTCCGCACCCGACTTGGCTTTCCACCTCGAGCCGTCCCTTGTCGTTCTCGATCGCGCGCCGGGCGATGCTCAGGCCCAGGCCCGTGCCCTGGCCGGCCGGCTTGGTGGTGAAGAACGGGTTGAAGATGTGGTGCAAATTCTCCGGCGGGATGCCGCACCCGGTGTCGCTGACCATGAGCACCGGCTGGTCCTCGACCAGCGCCGTCCGGACGGTCAGCGTGCCGCCCTCGGGCATGGCTTGCATCCCGTTCACGACCAGGTTGAGCAGCGCCTGCTTGACCGTTTCGGGCCGGCAGCTCACCCGCATCCCTTGCCGCAGCTCGGCGTGCAGCGAGATGCCTTGATCGACCATCGCCTTGTCCAGGATGGCCAGCGTCTGGGCGGCCAGGTCGGCCAGCTCGGCCACGCCGCCCTCGGCGTCGGACGGCCGGGCGAAGTTGAGGATGTCGGTGACGATCCGCTGCGCCCGGTCGACGTTGCGCTGGATCAGCCGGACGTACTCCTCGATGTCGGTCAGGTCCGGCTCCTCGTCGGTGAGCACGTCGCCGATGTAGAAGGCGGCGCCGTAGATGGCCGACAACGGGTTGCGGATCTCATGGGCGATACCGGCCGAAAGCTGCCCCAGCGCGGCCAGCTTCTCGGACTGGATGAGCTGCGCCTCGAGATGGTGCTGGTCGGTGATGTCGTCGACCAGCAGCAGCACGTGCCGGCCCTGCCAGGCGCCGGAACGGGCGAAGCAGTTGGCGCAGTCGGCGGCGCAGTTGGGCGGGGAGATGAGCGCCAGGCAGAACTCCTCGCCGACCACCCTGAGCGGCGCGTCGAGCTGGGCGAAGGGCAGCGGGAAGAGGCTGTACTCGATCACCCGCCGGTGCGGCCAGGTGCCGGTCTCGACCACCACCCGCCGGCGCGGATGATCTTCGGTGACCACCCCGGCCACTTCGCCGGCCCAGTCGATCTCGCCCAGCGGGCCGTCGCCCCCGAGAAGCTGCAACCCTTCGCCCAGCCGCGAGGCGGGTAGCCGCCAGGTAGCCTCGAAGGCGGAGTTGAAGTACAGCAGCCGGCCGCCGTCGCCGAGAATGGCGATCCCGCTGGGGATGTTGTGGATGACGGCGTCGTTCAGCTTCTTGAGGAGGTGCAGCTCGCCCATCGCCCGGCCGACTTCGCGGGTCCGCTGCCCGAGCTCCTGCTCGACATCGCCGAACATCTCGCCCAGCCGCTCGGCCAGCTTGTTGAACCCATCGGCGGCGAGGGCCAGATCGTCGTCGCTGGTGATGGTCAGCCGGCGGCCGAAGTCACCCTCGGCGAGGCGCTCGACGCTTTCGCTCAACCGGCGTAGCGGGAGGATCAGTCGGGTGCGGAGATACGACCACAGCAACCCGCCGGCGACCAGGCCGCCGACGGTCAGGGTCAAAGCGAAGGCGAACAACCAGGAGCGCGCCAACGGCGCCACCGACAGCCAGCCCTGGTGTCCGGCGTAGAGCGCGAACAAGAAGCCGAGAACCAGCGGGGCAACCGAAAACACCGCGAACAGAGCGATCAGTCGCAGGCTCAAGCGTCCCGGGACCGGAGCCGACCTCGAAACCACGTGCACGACCCTATTATAGCCGCTCCGGCCTCGCTCACAAGTAGTTCGGCGCCGGCGGTCGCTTGACAACCGGTCCCGGAATGTCGCACACTCGGGACGGGTCGCGACCCAGGATGCGGGTATGAGTGAAGCCGGCCGACGTGCACCGGCGAGATCACGCACGCGGAGCGCAGCCGCGGCGGTGCTGGAAGTGACCTCGGCCGGCTCGGAGCCGAGCGGGCGCGAAGCGCTGTGGCTGGCCGCCGTCGAGCGGCTCAGCGAGACCGGCTTGGCCTTCTTCGACGCGCGCGGCCGTCTGACCCGGGCCAACCTGGCCGCGCGGCGGCTGATCGGCCTCCACAGCGCCTCGGACCTCTCCGCGGTCGGGCCCGAATGTCTCCACGGCCCCGGCGGCGAGCCGCTCCCGCGCCAGCGCAATCCGCTCTGGAAGGCGCTCGATCAGGGCGTTCCGGTGAGTGGCGCCGAGCTCCTCTGGCGCTGTCCCGACGGCGAGATGGCGCACCTGCTGGTGAGCCTCGATCCGGTGCCCGGTCCCGGCGGCACCGAGGCCGCGGCGCGGATCGAGCCGGCCGGCGGTCACGAGGTCGACGACGGCGATCTGGGCCAGCTCCGCGGTGACTCGCTCCAACAACGGCACCTGCTCGATCTGGTCTTCAACAACGTCAACAGCGGCGTGGCGCTGTTCGATCACGAAGACCGCCTGATGCTCTGGAACCGCGCCTTCGAGGCCATCTGGGGCGTGACCATCCCCCGCGACGGCCGGGGACCGGCCATGGACGAGCTGCTCGGCTCGGTCCGGTGGGACTTCACCAAGGCGCAGCGGGCCGCCTTCAGCGCCGCCATGGCCGGCGCGCGGGAGAGCTTCGCCCCGGCCTCATTCGAGATCGAGGCGCGCTCGGCGCACGTCCACGTCTATACCTGTCGCCTGGCCGGCGGGCGCCGGTTGTGGGCGCTCCGCGACCTGACCGAGCGGCGGCAGATGATGGTCGCCCTCGAGCAGGCCAAGGAGGAGGCCGAGGCCGGCCGGAACCTGCTCTCGCTGGTCTTCGCCAACGTCGAGGCCGCTATCGTGGTGGTCGACGGCGAGCGCCGGCTGATCGCCTACAATCCCACCTTCGCCCGGCTCTGGCAGCTTCCCACGGAGTGGCTCGACGGCCAGCCCACGATGGACGACTTGCGCGGGAAGCTGGCGCACGAGTTCACCCCGGAGAACGTCCGCGCCTACTACGACCGGTTCCGCGAAATGCGCGAGCAGGAGGCCGCCGGGGCGGTCGAGATGGAGACAGTCGACGGGCGGTTCATCACCTGCTACACCGCCCCGCTCGGCGACGGCGGCCGGCTGTTCTCGTTCCGCGACCTGACCCACCGCCGCCGGTTGGAGAGCTCCCTGGCGGCGCGCAACGCCGAGCTGGCCCAGGCTTTGGCCGAGCAGCGCGAGATGCTCGCCCGGCTGGAAGACGCCAACCGCCAACTGGAGGCCTCCGACCGGCTCAAGACCGAGTTCCTGGCGAACACCTCGCACGAGCTGCGCAGTCCGCTGAACAGCGTATTGGGCTATCTCGGCCTGATCGTCGACGGGCTGTACAGCGACGATCTGGAGCTGGCGCAGTACGCCGGTACGGCCTACCGCTCGGCCGAACACCTCTTGGCGGTGATCAACGATCTGCTGGACATCGCCCGGATCGAGTCGGGCCGGATGCAGATCCTTCCCGAGCCGGTGGTGCTCTGGTTCGCCATCGAGGAGATCTACGAGAGCGTCCGGCCGCAGCTCGGCGGCGAGCGGGTGGCCTTGACCATCCCCAAGCCCGACCTCGGCCTGACCGTCCGGGCCGACCCGGCGCGACTCCGGCAGGTGCTGCTCAACGTCGTCGGCAACGCGGTCAAGTTCACCCCGGAAGGCTGCGTCCAAGTCGAGATGGGCACCACCGACCAGACGGCCTGGGTGCGGGTCACCGACACCGGCATCGGCATTCCGCGCGAGAAGCTCGGCGGCGTGTTCGACAAGTTCGTCCAGGTCGATGGCTCGACCGCCCGGACCTACGGCGGCACCGGCCTCGGCCTGGCCATCACCAAGAGCCTGGTCGAGCTGATGGGCGGCACGATCCGGATCGACAGTGGCGGGGTGGGGCAGGGCACCGTCGCCTACCTGGAACTGCCCCTGGCCTGACGGCTCAGAGGTCGACGCGCAGGCCCTCCGCCTGCGACCGGTAGGCGCCCTCGATGATCGACCAGACCGCCAGCATGTCTTCGCCGCCCGCCGGCGGCTCGCCGCCCTGCTGGGCCGCGCGGAGGCAGTCGCGGTAGAACTCCAGACCGTACCGGCCGCCGTACCCGGCGCCGGATTCCTCGGTCAGCTCCAGCCGCCTGGTGCGCGCGCCGGCCCAGGAATCGTGGCGGCTGTAGGCGTGGAGCACCTGGGTGGCGGCGCTGACCTCCCAGGCCACCTCACCGCCGGTGCCCTTCAACCCGAAGTAGGTGTCGTACCCAGGCGTCATGTAGCCGGGATTGCCGCCGGGCATGAGGTACCCGAAGGTGGCCGTGGCCAGCACCCCGTTGGCGAACCGCAGGGTCAGGGCGGCCATGTCCTCGACGTCGATGCTCTCGCCGCTCAAGGTCGCGCAGTGGGCGCTGACGCTGACCGCCTCCGAGCCCATCAGGTAGCGCAGCAGATCGAGGTAGTGGCAGCCCAGCCAGGGCAGAATCCCGCCGCCGCTGAGCTCCCGGCGAAACAGCCAGTGGTTGGGATCACGCAGCCGCACCTGGGTGGTATGGAGCCGCGTCTCGCCGCTGCACAGCCGGCCGAACAGCCCCTGCGCGACCCAGTGCCGGATGGTCTGGGCCAGCGGCTTGTACCGGTTGAGGAAGCACACCCCGAGGGTCAGCCCGCGCTGCCGGAAGGCGGCCACCACCGGCGCCACGGCGGCGCGGTCGAGGCCCAGCGGCTTCTCGCTCAGCACGTGCTGCCCCGCCTCCGCGCAGCGCAGCAGCGCCGCCGGCGAGACATCGTTGCGGAGCGCGGCGAGGACCCAGCCCAGCCCGTCGGCGGCCAGCAGATTGTCCAACGACCGGTGCGGCACCAGCGGCTTCTCGGCGCCTTCGGCGGCCATCTGCGCGGCCAGCTCGGGCTCGGGATCCCAGAGGTGGATGCGGGTCGATTCCGGGAGCAGCACCAGACTGCGCAGATGGGCTTTCGAGTGCGGATGCCCGCAGCCCAGCAGCGCCACCTCGACCGGTCGGATGTCGCTCATGGGGCTCCCCTACAGGGCGACGCGCACGCCCTGCTCCTGCGCCTGGTAGGCCGCTTCCATGGTGGCCCAGGTGCGGAGCATGTCCTCGCCGGTGGCCGGACCGTCCTCGCCACGCAGGGCCGCCTCCAGGCACAGCCGGGCGAACTCCCGTCCGGGCTTGTTGCCGTAGGCCGGGTCGGGATCCTCGTGGAACACCAGCCGGCGCGCCGGTGCGCCGATCCAGTCCTCGTGGTAACTGACCGCCTCGACCACCTGCGGCGAGCCGGTCGGCTCGAAGGCCACCTGCCCGAGGGTGCCCTTCAGCCCGAAGTAGGTGTCCTTCGAAGCGAACGAGTTGCCGGTCTCGCCGCCGGGCATGAGGTAGCCGAAGGTGGCCGTGGCCAGCGCGCCGTTGTCGAACTCGATGGTCATCGCGACCATGTCCTCGACATCGACCTCCTCGCCGCTGAGCGTGGCGCAGTGCGCGGTGACCGAGACCGGCTCGGCAGCCATCACGTAGCTGAACAGATCGAGGTGGTGGCAGCCCAGCCAGGGCAGGATGCCGCCGCCGCTGAGGGCGCGGTCGAACAGCCAGTGGCGGGGATTGCGCAGCCGGACCGAGGTGGTGTGCAGCCGGGTCTCGGCGCTGCAGATGCGCCCGATCCGACCGCCGGTGACCAGCTCCCGCATGGCCATCACGGCCGGCTTGCTGCGATTGACATACTGCACCGCCAACGACAGCCCCCGCTGGCGGAAGGCGTCGACCACCGGCTTGACCTCGGCGTAGGACCGCCCCATCGGCTTCTCGCTCAAGGCCGGCTTGCCCGCCTCCGCGCAGCGCCTGAGCAGATCGGCCGAAAGGTCGTTGCGGACGGAGGCCAGCACCCAGCCCACGGCCGGGTCCGAAAGGACGCCGGCCAAATCGCGGTGCACCGTCACCGGCTTGTCGCCGATTTGGGCCGCCAACGCCTCGGCGGCCTGGGGCTCGGGATCCCAGAGATGGATCCGGGTCACCTCGGTCAAGCTCCGCAGCGTGCCCAGATGACCCTTCGAATGCGGGTGATCGCAGCCCAGCAAGGCGGCCTGCGTGGTCGCCATGGTACTCTCCTCCCGGTCGCCCTAGACTATACACCAAACACGGCCGCGTGGAGGGTCTCGATCGACACCTCGCGCACCGCGTGATCGTCGGCCAGTTCGCGCTCGCGGGCGGGATCCTTGAAGCCGTGGCCGGTCAGGATGCAGACCACGCGCTGGTCGCGGTCGAGCCGTTCTTCGTCCAAAGCCTGGAGGACACCGGCCACCGCGGTGGCGCCGGCCGGCTCGACGCCGATCCCCTCCTGCCGGTAGAGGTCGGCCTGCACCCGCCAGATCAGCTCTTCCGCGACCGCGTAGCCGGTTCCGCCGGAGGCCCGGACATGGCCCATGGCGCGGGTGCCGTCGATGTCGGTGGGCACCGCCAGCCCGCTGATGCGACACGGCCCCGTCGCCGCCACGGCGTGCTCCTGCCCTCGCCGTAGGGCCGAGGCGATGGTGTCGTTGGTGGCCGGCTGGACCGCCTCCACCCGCGTCCCGCAGTCGCGGTCGGCCAGACCCATGGCCACCGCCGAAAGCAGCCCGCCGCCGCCCACCGGCACGAAACAGGCGTCCGGCGGAGCGGGCATCTGCTCGACGATCTCCCAGGCGATGGAGCTCACCCCGCGCATAGCCTCGGGACAGTAGCGGAAAGCCGAGATAAGCAACGGCAGGCCGCCTTCGTCAGCCAGCTCGGTCAGCCGGTCCCAGATGGCGGCGGTCTGCTCGGCGTCCTGTCCGAAGCCCTTGACCCGCAGGAGCCGCGCTCCGTGGGCGGCCATCTGCGACAGTTTGCCCGCCGGGGTGACCTCGGTGATGGCCAGCACCACCTCGATCCCGGCCCGCGCCGCGTAGGCCGCCAGGGCCGAGCCGGTGTTCCCGCTGGAGGTGGCCAGGCACTTGCGCTGTCCGCGGGCGACCATGCGGTTGACGGCGAACACCGCGAAGCGGTCCTTGTACGACCCGGTGGGGTTGAGGTGCTCGGCCTTCAGCCACAGCTCGCGCAACCCCCACTCGCGCTCCAGCCACCGCGCCCGGAGCAGCGGCGTGCCGCCTTCACCCAAGCTGACGGGCGGCTCGGGCAGCGGGGTTTCGAGTTCGGCGGCCCACTGGGCCAGCGGCGAAGACATGGTCCGCACCCTTCAGCGGCGCAGCAGCTCGCGCAGATCGGCGTGCTGGAAGCGAATGGCGCGCGCCTGCGCGCCGGCCAGCTCCGGCGTGCCCACCGCGTACCACAGCACCACCACCGCGCCGTCCCGGGCCACCTGCGCGCTGGGGTAGCCGCAGTCGCCCGACAGCGCGTCCCAGGCGATGAACGCCCGCCGGTCGGCCGGCCAGGTCCGCCCGCCGTCGGCGCTGAGCTGGGCGATCACGCCCTTCGGCTCCAGCCGGCAACCGGTCACCAGCAGCACCTCGTCGCCCGCCAGCGGGATCAGGTCGGCGGGGTGGATCTGCGCCGGCGAGATGGCCGCCGCGCTGGTCCAGGTCCGGCCGTCGTCCTGGGACTCGGCGATCCCCAGCCCGCCCTTGACGTGCCGCATCGCCGCCAGCAGCCGCCCGTCGCGGCAGCGGCCCAGGCTGAACTCGTTGTGCTCGCGCGAGACCAGGCTGGGATCGCCCCACGTCCGCCCGCCATCCCGGGAGCGCAGCACCGAGCAGCCGCGGCCGAACTGCAGGTTGACCGCCCCGGTGGTCGGCTGGCCGTCGGTCCGGGTCCAGTGGTAGATCGGCATCAGGCTGGTGCCGTCGGGCAGGTTGATGATCCGGCCGTAGGGCGAGGCGGTATCGAAGTGCTCGGGCGCCAGCGGCGACGGCTGGCTCCAGGCCTTGCCCCGGTCGGTCGAGGTGACGAACCGCGGCAGGTAGAGCCCGGCCTTGGGGTCGAAGGTCCCATCCGGCTTGTAGGTGGTCGCCTCGGCGTAGGCGCAGACCACCGCGCCGGACGGCATCACGCCCACCGCCGGGTTGCGGTCGTCCCAGGCGCTGTCGGCCACCACCACCGGCTCGGACCAGCTCCGCCCACCGTCGGTCGAGCGGATCCAGGCCAGCCGGCCGGCCCTCCCCACGTGCGGCGCGCCGGCCCGGACCACCGCTCCCAGCGAGCCGTCGTCGAGGCTCACCAGGACCGGGAAGAACCCGTCGCCGCCGGCGATGGCGAGGTGGCTGGTGACGCTCGGCAGCCGCGGCAGGCAGGATACGTCGTGGGGATCGGCGATCACTCTGAACTCCCCTTTCTCGACCCCCACGCCGGTGAGCTGGAAGTCGTCGAAGGCGATCTCGCCCTGGCCGGCCCGCAGACCCACGTACCCGTCGCCATAAGTCTCGTCGGTCACCTCGGCCAGCAGCCGGTCGTCCAGGTAGACCTGGAACCGGGACCCGTAGGCCACCACCCGGGCGGTGTGCCGGGCGCCGGTGGCGAGATCGACGTTGGGTATGCGCCGGAGCGGGTCCCAGTCCTTCTGCTCGGTCTGTTTGACGAACACCACCTGGCGGTGGAGCGCGTCGAAGTGGAGGTAGTACCCCTGCTTCGAGCTCTGGGCGCGGAAGACCAGTCCGGCCGCCCGCACCCCAACCCCGCGGTCGGCGGCGGTGAAGGAAACCCGCAGATCGAAGTCGGCCACCGGCTGCGCGGCCAGCCAGGCCCAGGCCCCCCGAGTGGCCAGGTCGCCCTGTCGCAGCGCCCCGTCGGCCACGGTCCACAGCCCGCCCGAGGTGACCCACCCGGCGGGGAGCAGACCGGGCGTGTCGAAGCCCTGAGCCACCTCCACTGGCGGACCGGTGAGCAACGCCAGCGCCAGCAGTGCGGTCACCGGGACACCCGCCTTCCGCGTCGGCCGTCCCCGCGGGCGAACGACCCGTCGGCGCCGGCGATTAGGCAGGTCAGGACGATCCAGCCGGGGCACATGGCGGACTCCGAGCCCCGCGCCTATACGGCCGCGGCCGGCCGCTTCCTGCCCTGCTGATCGAGCGCCAAGCAGCAGCGCGCAACGTGGCACGGGCATCCTGCCCGTGCTCCAGCACCTCAGCCGGCGCGCATGGGCTGGAAGCCCATGCCACTGAGCGCCTGGGCTGTCAGCCCAGGCCGCCCCCCGGCAGGAGACTGCCACCCGGCGCGTAACCTGCCGCCATGCAGCCCAATACCCTGTACTTCGGCGACAACCTGAAAGTCTTGCGCGAGGAGTTCCCCGACGCCTGCGTCGATCTGGTCTACCTCGACCCGCCGTTCAACAGCAAGCGCGACTACAACTACGTCTTCCGCGCCGCGGCCGGCGACGACGACACCGCCCAGATCAAGGCCTTCGCCGACACCTGGTCGTTCGAGGGCGCGGCCGAGGCGTTCTATGAGGTGACCGCGCTGAGCGAGCCGGTCGGCAAGCTGCTGGAGGGCCTCCGCCAGGCCTTCGGCGACACCTCGCTCCTTGGCTACCTGTCCGTCATGGCCCTCCGCCTCCGCGAGCTGCACCGGGTGCTGACGCCGACCGGGAGCCTATGCCTGCATTGCGACCCTACGGCGAGCCATTATCTGAAGATCGTGGTGGACGCAGTGTTCGGTGGCGAGTCATTCCGGAACGACATCACATGGCAGCGAACACACGCGCACGGCGACGCGAAGCGACGATTCGCGTGGCTCAGCGATGCGCTGCTCTTGTACGCCAAGGGCCGCGAGGCAGTCTTCAACACAGTCCACCTTCCGTACAGCGACGAGTACCTGGAGAAGTACTACCGGCACACCGACGAGTCAGGGCGCCGGTACCAGTTGGTCAGCCTCCGCAGCCCCAATCCGCGACCGAACCTTGTCTACGATTACCGCGGGTACAAGCCGCACCGCAACGGCTGGGCGGTATCTCGGGAGAAGATGGAGGAACTGGACCACGCCGGCAGGCTGTACTTCCCACGGAATCCGGATGGGGCTATCCGGGAGAAGTATTTCCTCGACGAGATGCCCGGCGTCGTCGCTGGGGATGTGTGGACCGACATTCACCCGATCTCAGCTCACGCGAAGGAACGCCTCGGCTACCCCACCCAGAAGCCCCTCGCCCTGCTGGAGCGGGTCATCCAGGCCAGCTCGAACGAGGGCGACCTGGTGCTCGACCCGTTCTGCGGCTGCGGCACGGCGGTGGTGGCGGCGCAGAAGCTGGGCCGGCAGTGGTGCGGGATCGACATCACCACGCTGGCCATCTCGCTGATCAAGCGCCGGCTGCTGGAGCAGTTCCCGCACGTCTTCCCCGAGCCCGACAGCATCCCGGTGCTGGGCTTCCCCGAGGACCTGGCCGGCGCGCGGATGCTGGCCGAGACCGACCGGCACATGTTCGAGCACTGGGCCCTGACGCTGATCGGCGCGGCCCCGGCGGCGCCGAAGAAGAAGGGCTCGGACCGGGGGATCGACGGCGAGTTCACCTGGCGCGACGCGGCGGACGCCCTGTGCCGGGGGATCGTCTCGGTCAAGTCGGGCCACGTCAACGTCACCCACCTGCGCGACCTGCGCGGCACGGTCGAGCGCGAGAAGGCGAGCATGGGGGTGCTGGTCACCCTGGAGGAAGCGACCGGCCCGATGCGCACCGAAGCCGCCGGCGCCGGCCGCTACCAGCCGGAGGGCATTCCCAGGAGCTTCCCCGTCCTACAGATCGCGACCATCGAGGATCTGCTGGCGGGCCGAGAACCCGACCTCCCCCGCTGGCGCCACGACCCATTCCGCGAGGCCAGGCAGATCGCCGGGGACCAGCAGGGGAGGTTGTTTGAGGGGTAAGGGTCCGGAACGGTGAACTGCCAGTCGACCAGGACGTACTCGAAGAAGCGGCGCCAGTCCTCGATCCGGGCAATGAAGCCGGGCAGCCGCCGGGACAGGTGGCGGTCGCCGTCGATGTCAACCGAGAAGTAGAGGTTGCCGAAGGGCATGGAGCGCCAAACCTCGCGAGTCTAGCTAAGCTAGACGCCAGAGCCGGACCGCAGCGCGGCCATCCGCGCGTTCAGCTCTTCCTCGAACGCCAGGCGGTCGGCTACGAGCTGCTGATCTAGGGCCGGATTGGGCTCAAACCGGATCCCGCCATCACCCGGGTAGGGCTGGCGATGGTCCGCCAGGCGATTCCAGATCGGGGCCGGGATGCCGTCCGGGAATGCCGTGCAGACGTTCGCATCCCGTGCCAGGTGCCGGCAGACAACGCAGATTGGCGATGGACCTGTCATCTCGCTCACCACTCCCAGTACACCCGCACGGGCGGACGACTAGGCAGGCGCGTAGGGAACCCTGATCTCATGCCGCAGGATGTTCCGCAGCTCTTTCACGTACCGCGGCCACTGCACCGGCGGCCTCAGGTGCATCACCGTGAACGCCTCGGCAAACCCCTCGTTCGGACTTCGCTTGGCGTCACGGCCAAGCTCGGCCGCCGGGTGCCGCGCTTGGACCTAGGCTTGCGCCTCGCGCCATCCGGTCCGGTGGCGGCGGAATACGGGCCGGACCGGCCGCCTCCTGCCGCCCCGGCTCAGCGTCGGGGCTTGGTGGCTACCAGGCCCAGCACCGCCTCGGGATCGAAGTTCTCGAGGTACGGCATCTCGGGGTTCTGGCGTCCGTCGGTCAGCTCTCGGACTCGAGCGGTGACGAAGTCGCGCAGCTCCCGGATGGTGACCCGGCCGTCGCGGTTGGCATCGCCGCGACCGTCCAGCGCCTCGATCAGAGCTTTCGAGAACGCGCCGTGCCCCCACGCCTCGCGTTCTTGGGAGGTCTCCCGCGAGCCGCTCGCGGCCAGCACGGCCTGGTTGGCGTCGCGGTTGAGCCGGCGCGCCAGCACGGTGTCCGCCGCGCCGGCGCCGACCAGGCTGCCGCTCCGGCAGGTGTCGGCCAGAACCAGGGTCCGCTTGGCCCTGATCTCGCGCAGGGCGCCGGCGAAGTCTTGCCACCCGAGGGCCGTGACCGCCGGCTGCTGGACATCCATCTCGAAGCTGGGAAACAGGTACCCGCCCTCACGGTCGAGCACCCCGTGGCCCGCGACGAAGACCACCGCGACGTCGTTCTCGGTAGCCGTGTCCTTCAGGCCGCGGAGCGCGAACTTGAGATTGCTGACGGTGGCCTGTTCGTCGACCAGGAGCTGGATCTTGACCTGCTGGTACGGCCGCCTCTGCCCGAAGCGCTCGAAGCAGGCGGCCACGGCCTGGGCGTCCGCGACCGCGTAACGCAGACCGAACCGGGCCGGCAGTCGCGGGTAACGGTTGATCCCGATCGCCAGCACGTGGAGCAGACCGACGTCGTCGGCGACCCCGGCCCGGAAGACGGTCACCTCGGCGATGCCGCTCCGGCGACGCTCTCGGTCGTACGCGACCGCCCGGATGCGGCAGCGCGACTCGCCGGGGGGCAGGGGGATGGTGGCCTGACATTCGCGTCGGCGCTGATCGTTGCCGGGGAACTCGAGGAGTCGGGCGACCGGCGGCGGCAATGGCCGGCCGTTGACGGTCACGATCACCTGTTCGACCGGCACGGCGCCGGAGGCGATCAAGCGCAGCTCCAACGTCTCGCCAGGCACGCCCGCGCCGTACTCCGGCGCAACGATGTCCAAACTGGGCGGCGACCAGTTGGCCAAGTCGGGTTGTGCCGTGCCCTGCTCGCCGGCGACCCGGGCCCGGACGCGATCCGGCCGAAGGAAGCCTTCCTCGAACTGGTCGAACGGCAGAATTCGCCCACCCAGCCGCCAGGCCACGGCGTGCTCGGCCCCCAGCGAGGCGTCGAAGTAGCCGTCCGGCGTGACCGCCAGCCAGCCGGCACCAAGGTTGTGGGACAGGATCGTCACCACCGGTTGCCAGTCGATGGTCCGGCGCAGCACCACCTCACCGGTGCGGATGACCGACACCCACCATCGGCCGTCCGAACTGAACGCGCCGCTCACGCTGCCGTCGTCGTCGAGTCGCCGGACCAGCGCCCCCCGGGTGAGGTCGCGCACCGTCACCGAACCATCCGAGACCACCACCAGCCGCCCGTCGGGCGACAGATCGAGGTCGCCGGGCGGCCGCGACGCGTGGCCCTCGCCGGCGGGGTCCTGGCTCCACAGGACCTCACCCCGGTCCATCTGAACCATGCTGACCGAGCCGTCCCGGCGTGCCGTCACCAACCGGGCACCGTCGGGTGTGGCCGCCGTCGAGGTCAGCCGCGCCTGTGGCGATGCAGCCGGCAGGTCGCCCTTCGCCACTGGCTGGCCGGTCTGAGCGTCCCACCGGATCCAGTGCTCGTCCAGCAGGCCGACCGACAAGAGATACCGGCCCTCGTTGAGCCACTGCACCGCCACCGGGCCCAGGTGGGCCCGGATCGACCAGCTTCTCCGGCTGGTCGCCGGGTCCACGACCGACACCGTGCCGTCGGCGCCGCCACAACCCAGCCATTGGCCACCGGCGCAGGCCGCCAGCCGGGGTTGGTCGCCCAACCCGCCGAGGTCGGCGCCCGGCGCCGCTCGTTGCCGGGAGAGCGCCACCGGCGGCTGGCCCTGCTCGCCGAGCCGGCCGACCCAGCCGCCGGTCAGGGAGTAGACGAGTCGGTCGCCGACGGCCACGACGTCCCGCACCTCGGCGCGGTAGTTGGAGGCCGGATCGGGCAGCAGGTGCCGGCCGGTGATCTGTAGGGAGGTCAGGTCGAACAGAGCCGTCAGCGGGCCGCCGCCGAGCGCCAGGTGGCTGGAGCCGCCGACGAACATGGCGGTGGCCAACTGGTCCGCCCGTCCCGACAGCCGCACCAGCAATGAGCCATCCCGCGCCGCCCTGACGGTCGGCCCCGAGCCCGCGGTGCCGATCCCCAACCGCAGTCCCTCCGGCTGGGGGGCCAGCGCGCTGATCGGGGCGGTTTCGCGCCACCCGAGCGCCGGCGCCTCCTGGCCGGCCGACCAGAGCCTCACGTCGCCGTGACGGTCGCCGGCCCACAGCCCTTGACCATCGGCCGTGAAGACCAGGGACTCCACCGGGTCGAGGTGCTTCACCCACGCGCGAACGAGGGCCTTGCTGGTCAGATCCCACAGCCGCAGGTCCAGCGGCTGCGTGCGGTTGGCCACCGCCAGGAACCGCCCGTCGGGCGACAGCGCCACCGCCGACGGGCTCAAGCCCGGGTAGGCCAGTCGGAACGTTTCCCGTAGCCCGTCGCACAGCCCGACGCTGATCGCCTCGCCCTTGCCGGCCGACCCGATCAGCGCCGCGTAGGCGCGCCCGTCGGCGCTGAGCGACACCGCGCCGGCCGGGGTCTGCTGGCTCGTCGCGCCAGTCCTGGCGCGCAGCGCCCCGCCCTCCAGCCGCCACTCACTCAGCCCGGTGTCGCCGGCGACGAGCAGCCGGCCGGTGGCCGGGTGCGCCGCCATCGCGCGAACGCCCCGGAGCGGCTGCTGATCGAGACGGAGGACGCCACCGTCCAAGCACTCGTAGAGGGTCAGGCCGGTCACCGAGCCGACCACCAACTGGCCCGGCGGCCCGGCCAGGACCGCGGTGGTGACGGTCTCCGGCAGCCAGACGATCTGCCGCGCCACGTGGTTGACCACGTCCCACCAGGCGGCGGCTCCGCCCGCGGTGACCGTCACCAGCTCCTGGCCGGCGAACTCCAGCCCGACGATCGCGTCCCGCGTGGCCGCCGACGACTGGGCCACCAGCACCGGCTGCTCCGGCGGCCGGCGGGGCACGACCTCGACCCCCTGGCCCCAGCCGGGCCACGGCGCCAGCCAGGCCACGCCGATCAGTAGCACGGCGCGACGGACGAGTCTAGAACCTGGGCTGAGTAGCATACCAACGCGTCCAGGCCACGTAATCGCGGCCGAACCCCCGTTGCCCGGTGATCGCCTCCAGGGCAGCCACCACGGCCCACACCACGTCGTCGTCGTAGACGCTCTGCTCCGATTCATTGAAGGCCCGGGTGTTGAACAACGCCTTGAGATGAACCCGCGCCACGTTGCGCTGCAACCCGTCGTTGCGCAGGACGGTCAGCAACTCCGGGACGACCTCGGCATCCCCGCGCGAGGCGAGCAGACTGGCCACGCCCAGCCTCAACTTCTTCTCCTGCTCCGGCAACGTGTTGCCGCGCAGCCTGGTTTCCCAGGCACTGCGGCGCAGGTCGAAGCCGTGCTGGAGCTGCGCGATGGTCGACGGAATGCCCAGGGTGATCAGGTCGAGCAACATCCCGCGCAAACCGCCGGCCTTCCGGACCATGACCACGTCTCGGTAGGCGGTGCGGATCAGGATCTCCGACAGCGAGCCGGCCTCTCGCAGGGCCATCCGCCCGAGCGCCTCGGCGGCCGCGGCGCGCGCTTCCCGGTATGAATCACCAAGCGCCGTTCGCAGCGCCGGCTCGGCCTTGGCGTTGGCCGATAGGCCGAGCAGCCGGCAGGACGTCAGCCGGACCCCTTGATCCTCATCGCCGGCCATGGCCATGAGCCGCTCCACGGCTGTGTCGTCGAGCATCAGGCCGAGCCCGTACAGGGCCGACCAGGACACCACGGCTGACTTGGCGCGACTCAGTTGCAGCAGCCTGTCCCTGGCGCGCTCGTCGCCGATGGCGCCCAGCGCCACCGCCGCCGCGCCCCGGACGGCGTCATCGCGGTCGCCCAGGGCCGCCAGCAGGGCGTCGGTCGCGGACGGGTCGCGGAGCAGGGCCAGGGCGCCGGCCGCCCGCCGCCGGCAGTAGCTCTCCTGGTCGCCCAGCAGCGGCACAATCCGCGCGGCTGCGCCGTCGGCCTGTCGCCTGGCCAGGCCATAGGCCGCCTCCGCCCGCACCCACCACGAGTTGTTTCCCAGCGCTTCGAACAGCATCGCCTCCACGCCCGGCACGTCGGGAGGCATCATCCCCAGAGCGGTGGCCGCATTGCCGCGCAAGCGATTGTCCTGGTGCTGCAGTCCGGCGGCCAGGGCGGGCAAGGCCGTGTCGCCGAGCTGGACCAACGCTATCTGGCATCGGTCCACCGCCTCATCGTTCTTGTCAGCCAGCCTGGCGACCAACGCCACGGCGGCCTGCGGATGACGACAGGCCCCGAGCGCCGTCATGGCTTGCTCGCAAGTCGCGGCCGACTTGGATCGCGCGCACGCTGCCAGTCGCGCCACGACTCCGTCATCGGCCTTGCCCAGCAAGCCCAACACGATGGCGGCGCTGTCGACGGCGGCGCCGTTGCGGTCATGTATCAGAGCCGCTGCGGCGGTGGCCTCACTGTCGCGGACCGCCTCGTCCCACTGTAGGGCCGGTTGGCCGGTTGCCGAGTTCGGACGCTGACGCCGGTCCCAGTCTCGGCGCGCGAGCACGAGCATGGCCGACTGGGCCCTCGTCCTGACCATCTCGTCGCGGTCACCCAAGAGCGTCAGAAGCTGCCGGCCGCACTGTGCCCAGGTGGCGTAGGACAAGCCCATCGCTGCGGCTGCCCGGACTCCGGCTTGCTCGTCGCCGGCGGCCTTGAGCAACTTCGCGACCCCGTCTGCCCCGCCGAATTCCACCAGCAGCCGGGCCGCGGACCACGACGTGTTCGTGTCCGCCTCGGCCAACAGCCGGGTAAGCTGGGCGACGCTGAGGGCCTTCGCCTTCTCACCCAGCCTCAGTCCGTGGCCGCGGACCAGCGGATCCTCATCGGTGAGCATACGTTGGATGGCCGAGGGCACATCAGGATGGTCGTAAAAGAACATCAGGCTCTGCGACACTACCTGGCGGATCCAGCGCTCTCGGTCGCCGAGCGCCCCGATCAAGGCGGTGCCGGCGCGTGGATCGTTGCACCAACTCAAGCCGACCGCGACGGTGCCACGAACGCCTTCCCGCCGGTTCTGCAGCCCGTCAATCAGCTTGTCCACCGCCCCCGGTCCGGTCAAGCCAGCGATCTCGGCCAGCACCAATCGGTCGACGTAGTCCGTGGTGGTGCCGAACACCTTGCCGAGCAAGTCGAGGTCCGCCACCGTCGCCAGCTTGCGGATGGCGGCCCATGAAGGCTGCCGAAGACCCCGTTGGCCGACCATGCTGCAGATGCTCGGCAGTGCGTCGTGCAGGCCCAGCTCGCCCAGCGACCAGGCCGCCCAGTGACTGGCCTGCTCGTCCGACAGCGCCGCCAGGAGGCCGTCCCGGGCCGATGGGTCACCAATCCGTCCCAGCGCCTCGGCCGCGGCGACCCGGACCTCGGGTACGCCGTCCCGGAGTCGGGCCAGAACACCGGCCAACGCCGCGGACGCCTTCAGGCTGCCCAGCGCCGTGACCGCCTCGGCGCGGATCCGCGGATCGCCGTCGTCCAGGAGTCCCAACAATGGCGGCACGGCTTCCGGCGCCGCCAGCGCCGCGTGGTCACCAAGCTCGCGTAGCGCCCGGGCCGCACTCAGCCGGCGAGCGGCTTCTGGAGAAGCCAAATCGGCCACGATGGCCTGCTGTGCCTGCGGCCACGTCTTGGCCAGCTCCGCGCCGGCCTCGCGCACCCAGGCGCAGTCGTCCAACAACGCTCTGGCGGCCATGCCCGAGGCTTGCGGCGCAGCCGAATCGATCAGCCGCACCGCCGCCAGGCGAACCACCAGGTTGGGATCGGCCATGGCCCGCTCGAACGCGGCCGCGGCCTTGGCGCGGTCTTGCCGGGCGGCCAGCACGCCGGCCACCCGGCTGCGCCAGTCGGAGGCGGCCAGATCCGGCCTGACCCCCGGCCAGGTCGGTGCCGGGGCACCCGTCAGGGCCGCGCGGACCGCTTCCAGGTCGCGGGCCACCATGAGTTGCGCGCCGTCCACTGCCTCCAAGGCGTATGGATCCAGCGGACCCGCCCACACCCCGGCGGCCGAGCCAAACAGCACCGCCCAGACCCCCGCCAGACGCCGTCGTGACATCGACACGGCCCTCCACTACCGGTGCGGCGTGTCCCGCGGCGCCCGGCGCCGGGGTGCCGGATCCGGCTCAGCCGCCGGGCGCCACCTGGGGCGCCTGCCGGGCCGCCACGTACCGGATGACCAGCGTGGCGGCCGGATATTCGGCCGCTTGGAAGGTCACCGTGCGCACCGCGTGCTGCGTCCGCGCGCCTTGATCGACGAACAGCTCCTCCAAGTCGCGGTCGCGCACCTCGCCGACTGCCGGCGCCTCGCCCTCCGCGAAGAACGACGCGGTGATCCACCCGAGCTGATCGCGCGGCTCCTGCCCCGTCGCCTGGCCGAGCCGGCCGAAGGTGAACTGCGCGCTGGTCGTCTCGTCAAGCTGCCAACCGGGCACGACCAAGGAGTCGTGCGGCGGGACGATCCACTTGGGTCCGGCACTGGGCGTCTGCCGCCCCTGCCGGATACTGTTCCGCCCGTCCACCAGCAGCGCGACGCCGATCCGTTCCGCGCTGCCGTTGGTCAGACGGATCTGGAACGTCTCGCCCTGGCGGGCGGCGACCTCGGCCACCCCCAGCCTCGGCAGCGGCCGCCGGACCGCGCCGTCGAAGAGCAGTTCCAGCCGGAAAGGGCAGTCCGGTCGGAGCACGGCGGGCACGATCTCGGGACCGGTGAGCGCCGCCGCCGCGACGGTCTCGGCCAGCTTGGGTCGCAGCCCGCGCTCCGTGGCGACGGCGTAGCCGCGGCCGAGCAGCGCCAGCAGATCCGGGGTGGCCGGCCAGGTTTCGCCGCAGGAGGCCAGCGGCCGGTCGACGCTGGTGGTCCACAGGTCCGCGTTCGCGGCCACCCGGTCGGCCTGCACCGCCACGGTGACGGTCAGCACCGCCGACAGATCGGGCCGGGCCGCGCGGAGGGCGGGGACGACGTCGCTCGGCTGCGGACGCTCCGGCTTGGCCGCCAGTTCGGACAAGGCGGTCTCCACCGCCTCCGCGGGCATCAGGACCAGCTCGGGCCGCGCCGTCTTCAGCCGCGCCGCGATCTCCGATGCCAGGAACTGCCCCGCCGCGGCGGATTCCGACGATGCTGCGCCGACGGCCACCGGCACCACCGCGATGGTCGCCAGATGGTGCCGCTGCGTTGCCTCCGCGAGCCGCGTGACGAGGCCGGCCAGCCCGGCTTCGAAGTCAGCTCCCCCGGCCACGCTCGGTACGGCCAGCAACCACACGGCAAGTGTCAACCCCTGCATGTCGAGCTCCCGCTTGGACCCTCTGGTCACCGGCGCCAGGCACCGCTGGCCAACGCCCGTCAGTTCGGTGCCCGCATCCGCACTCCTTCCGACGTGGACGGAACGGGCGCTGTTCCGGCCGCGGCGGCCCGGGCCGCGCTCAGCGGGGCGTGGGGCGTTCGGCCGCGAGGGCGCATACCTGGCCGTCCGCGGTGGCGACCACCAGGCGGCCGTCTCGGGTCGCGATGGCCAGGCCGGGGCCCGGCGCCCGGAAGCCGGCGGTGGGGGTGCCGTCGGGTTGGAGCAGCAGCACGCCGCCGCCGTCGAGCACCGCCGCCAGGCCGCCGGCAAACGGCGCCAGGTCGCGGGGCACGTCGCCGACCATCTTCAGCCAGCGGATGTTGCCGTCGCCGGCCACGCCGTAGAGATGGAAGTTCTCGCTGCCGGCGGCCAGCAGCCCCTGGCTGTCGTGCTCCAGGCGAGTCAGGCAGGTGACCCGTGCGCCGAGGTCCAGAGCGTAGCGCTGCTGGCCCTTGGCGTCCGCCGCCACCAGACCGCCGACCCGGCTGCCGGCGACGGCGAGGGGACCGTCGAAGTCGCCGATCAGCGTCCGTTGCGGAGCGGAGTGGTAGCCGGCGGCGACCCGGCAAAGCAGTTTGCCCGCCGCGCTGAAGACGTTGGCGTCGTTGTAGCTGGTGGCGTACGACAGCTCCGGCCGGCCGTCGCCGTCCAGGTCGCCGACGCCGATGTCGTTGCTTGGGTGCGCCCAGTTGAGCGCCCGCCAGAGCAGCTTGCCGTCGCCGTCGAAGGCGTAGGCGAACCAGTTGGTCGAGGCGGCGGCCAACTCGTCGTCACCGTCGCCGTTCAGGTCCACCGCCCGAAGCACGTTGAGGTCGCCCTGCGCCGGGGCGATATCGGGGGTGTAGGCGTCGAGCGGCGCCGGCACCTCCCACAGCTCCCGGCCGGCGCCGTCGTAGGCGGTCAGGGCTCGACCGGTGGAGACCACCAGCACCTCGCCGCCGGGCCGGCGGAGCACCGCCATCGCCCGGCCGCGGCGCGCCAGCGGGACCTCGCACAACGGCTTGCCGTCGGCGTCCCAGCAGGCCAGCAGATCGGCGGTCAGGAGCGCGGTGGCCGGCCGATCGCCGAACTTGGGCAGGGCCACCGCCACGGTCTCGCGCCGCTGCCGCCGCGTCTCCTCGACCCTCGTCACCGGCGCGGCGAACAGACGCAGATGGTAGATGGCGGTGCGCATCGCGCTGAACCTGGTCACCACCAGGCGGACCCGGGTAGTGGTCACTGGCGGGAAGCGGTAGCGCCAGTTGACCTGATCGGTGACCTCGACCTCTGCCTCAAGCCGACGCCAGGCGCCGTCGGTCCAGACTTCCAGGTGATGCCCATCGGGAGCCGGTTCGTACCCCGGCGAGTGGTAGACCACCTCGAGCTGGGCGATGGTCACCGGCGCGCCCCACTCGACGCCGAGATCCTTCGGCACCTGGGTCGCGTTCGGGTCCTTCGAGGGCACGGCGCAGTAGCTACGCTCGTCGTTGTCGGTGGCGGCGGCGGGCGAGCAGCCGGCGCTGCCAGGCTCCCAGTGCTTCGCCGTCCCCGCCTTGGCCAGGTCGGGCCACTCGCGGCCGGCCTCGTCGCGGTAGGTGGCGAGCCGGTCTTCACGCGTCAGCTCGCGCTGCCAGAGCTGCTTCAGACCGCCCTCCGGCAGGGCCTCCCGAGCCGTTGCGGTGAACGTGGCCGGGCCGCCTTCGGTCAGCGCGGCGGCGATCTTGGCCAGGTCCACCGGCAGCGGCGCCGACTGGCCTTCGGTCAGCGTCGCGTCACCCATCCGCAGCCTGCCGGAGACCACCGTGAGTCGTCGCGCGTCGGCCCACAGGTCGGCGGTCGGCTGGCCGGCCAGCGCCAGCCCGCCGGCAGTCAAACCGGTCAAGCCGGAAGCCACCAGGCCCGTCGGCCCGACCGCATAGGCGTCGGCGTCGAGCCGCGCCGTGCCGGCCTGACACGCGCCGCGGCCGACCAGCCAGGTGGTCGGGCCGTCGGTCAGCCTGGCGACCCGCGCGCCGGCCGTGGACAGCGCCAGCCCCTCGCCCTCGGCGCCGGCACCGGAGGTGAAGGCATTGACGAACGACAGCTTCCCGCCCGTCTCAAGATCGGCCGAGAGGACCTCCCGCAGCGAGTGGCGGTCGCTGGCCGGCGGCTGGGTCGGCAGCCACTTCCAGGTGGCCGGCGTCGACGAGGCGAACCGGAACACCTGCCCGGCCTGGCGCGCGGTGAACCGGCGCAGCGGCTCGGTCGGCTCGACCTCGCCCAGCACCCGCCACACGCACTGCGCGCCGACGGTCGCCGGCTGCCGCGCGGTGACGTCGTCGATGACCACGAACGTGCGCGGCTTGAGCCAGAGGATTGTTCGGTCCCAGTCGGTGCCGTTGTACTCCTCGGTCCGGCAGCCCACCACCGCGGCGACGGGGGTGTCCAGCCTGTTCGTCAGCGCCGGGAAGCGCGGCAGCGGCTCGGCCAGGCCGTCGCGCAGCACCACCACGCTGTTGTGCTCGGGCTGATCCGGGACGAAGTAGCCGTGGTCGAACAGCCACAGCCGGCCGCGGTCGCTGTACTGGATGATGGCCCCGCCGTCCGGGTGGGCGTGGTAGCCGTGGCTGATGCCGCCCAGCAGGAGGTAGGGATCGTTGGGCTCGAACCCCGGCCGGAGGCTGACCTTGTCGAACATCCGGGCCCGGTCCGGCAGCGGCTTGGCGGCCAGCAGCTCGCGCCGTGACGAGACCGTGCCCAGGTCCTCGTCGCGCAGGGCGACGATCCAGTCGTCGACCGGAGCGACGGCGACGCCGAGCAAGTCGGTCGGGACTTTGGCCGGGAGGCCGGTCTCCCAGGCGTTGCCCAGGTTCTCGGCCCCGCGTTTCGGCTCGCAGCGGTCCGAAAAGATCCGGTACCGGCCGTCCTGCAGCAAGGCCGCGGCGACGTTGAGGAGGTTCTGGCGGTAGTAGTGCCCGTCCAGGTCGCTGTAGTCGCCGAACCCGCCCAGCGCGCCGCGGTTGTCGGAAATCAGCAGCAGATAGTCGGCGGCCCGACGCAGCCGGCCCGAATCGAGCCAGGTCCGGTCATCGGTCAGCAGCAGGTGGTGGGCCAGATCCCAGTAGGTGATGCTGCCGTACCCGGGGCAGTCCTCGCGGCACTTCCAGGCCGTCGCCTGATGTCCGAAGAAGGCGTCGGCGTTGCGGCCCAGGTTGCCCACCTCCAGCCGGTACCGGCGGCGGAAGTAGGCGGCCAGGTTGTCCGACGCACGGGCGTCCCAATGGTTGCCGGCGGGCAGCCCGCCGAACGTCTGCAACTCGCCGGCCCAGTGCATCTTCCGGGCCACGTCCAGCAGCACCTCGGTCACCTGCCGCCGCTCGTCCGCGGAAAAGCCCTCCTCGATGGCCTCCCAGATCCCCGCCAGATAGACCATCGAGCGCAGGTCGTCCACTTCCCGGCGCTCGGCGACCACCGACCCGAGCCGCCGCATCGCGGCCAGGAACCGGTCGTGGTAGCCGGAATCGTCGGCAAAAAAGAGCATCATCCCGGCCGACTGCGCCACCCCGCCGGCGTCGCGGAATGGCAGCTTGGCAATGCCGGCGAGCTCCTCGGGTGTGGCCTTGGTGACCGCCGGCGCCGCCCCGTTGAGGCGCACGTCGAGCAGTCTGGGCACCGGCTCGGCGGTAACCAGCTCGATCAGCTTGTCCACCGCCAGGGCCACTCCGGCCGTGTCGCTGCCGCCGCAGAAGATGACTTTGGCGCCGGCCAGCCACGGGTCGTAGACGGTCCGGATCTCGTACCCCCCGGCGCCGGGCCTGCTAGCGTCCGAGATCACCAGCCGCAAGCGGTACAGCTCGGCGGCCAGCGGGTTGGTCATCAGGTTGCCCAGCACGACCAGCGTCCGCCCGCCCCGCTCGGCCGGACCGACTTCGCCAGGCGTCTTGACCGGCACCTCGACCCGGCCGATCCGGCTCAGGTGCGCCCGCAGTCGCTCGGCCTCCCGGGAATGCTCTGGCGGTGCCACGATCCAGGCCGTCGCCGGCTTGGTCAACGACACCTCGACCGAGGGGAACGGCCCGCCCGGCAGCACCACCTCCGCCGCCTGGACCAGGCATATCAACGTCGCGGGAACCGCCACCATCGGCTTCTCCGGCAGACCTGCCGCAGTCTACCAGCCGCCCACCGACCAGGTCAAAGCAATGAGCCGGGAAACCTGGTCTGACAAGCTGGCGAGTGTCCCTGTTATTTCCATCGGTCGCCTTGCTCGGCGGATGCGCGGGGGGTACCATGGAGGTGAGCCGTGGAGTCGGGCGGATGCGGTACAACTCTTTCGAAGTCGTCATCGAAAAGGAAGCCGAGGACGATGGGTATCTGGCGTACAGCCCGACGCTGCCCGGGTGCTTCAGCGACGGCCTCACCATCGAGGACGCGAAGCGGAACATCCGCGCCGCGATGGAGCAGCACCTCGCCGTGCTCCTCGAACATGGTCTGTCCATTCCGCAGCATGGCCAGTTGGCAGGTAATGGCAAACCTGGGACACCCACCGGCTTCTCAAGTAGCTGAGAAACTGGTGAGTGTCCCCGGTTTTTCTACTTGAGCGGCAGGTGGACCCACTTCCCCGTCTGGATCGCTTGTTCCATGGCCACCACCATCTCCAGGGCCTTGTAGCCTTCGCTGCCGGGGATGGGGTTGTCGGCCCGGCCGAGGACCGCGTCGACGAAGTCCTGGATCACGCCCAGGTACCACTTGTCCTGGGTGTTGGCCACGATAGCGCCGGCGTCGTAGACCGTCCGGCCGCCGAGGCCCTTGTGGTAGGCCACGATGGGGTCGGCCTCGTGGTTGAGGCGGAGCACCCCGTGCTCGCAGAAGGCGCTGAACGAGTTGTCCTCGGTGCCATGGCAGGTCCAGCTCGTGGCGATCATGCACAGGGCGCCGTTGTCCATCTCCAGGATGGCCTGGCTGTTGTCCTCGACCGTGCCCTGCTTCTCCAAGGTCGCCTTGTGGGCCATCACCTTCTTCGGCTCCAGGCCGGTCAGGAAGCGGACCAGGTCGCACTTGTGCACGCCCAGGTCGGCCAGCGGGCCGAAGCCGGAGATGCTCTTGTCGAAGAACCACTCGCTGGTCTTGGACCAGCCTTCGGGACCGGGGTGGGCGAAGGTGGTCTGGATGTGGTAGATGCGGCCGAGCTCGCCGGAGGCCAGCACGGCCCGCGCCTTCCGGTGCGCCGGGCTGTAGCGCTGAGACTGGTCGATCATCAAGACCTTGCCGTGCTTCTCGGCGGCGTCGATCATCGCCCGGGCGTCGGCCAGGGTCAGCGCCATGGGCTTCTCGCACAAGACGTGGACGCCCGCGTTGAGGGCCTTGATGGAGACCTCGGCGTGCAGGAAGTTGCGCTCGCAGACGCTGATGGCCTGTACGCCGCTGGCCAGAAAGGCGTCGAGATCGTCGTAGAACTTGACGCCCTTCGGCTCGTATTCGGCCATCTGGTCTCGGCAGTAGCTCAGGTCGCCGTTGTACATGGCGATCAGGTCGCAGTCCGGCGACTCGTCGTACTCGTGGATGTGCAGAACCTTGGCGATCTGACCGACCCCGGCGACGCCAACCCTCAACTTCTCGGCCATCAGTTGCTCCTTGGACGGATCGATGCCCCGCTGCCCCAACGGGACGGCACCTTTTCCCCGTCGCGGCGGGCACTCCTCCGCGGACTACTTGACCTCCATCCGCTGGACGCCGTCCCAGTCGGCGCCGGGCGGGCACTGCGCGTACTCGGTGCAGCGGTCGAGGAGGATCTCGGCCGGCACGTCCTCGGGCCGGAAGGACTGGATCTCCCGGCAGAGCTCCAGACTGGCGGCCCAGTCCCGGGCCAGGTAGCCGTCGAGAGCCTGGACGGACAACTCGGCCAGGCGCCGGTCGTCGTCGCTTGCGGCCTCCGCCAGGGCAAGCACCTCGTGGACGCGCACCGGCTCTTTCTTGCCCTTCACCGAAACCAGGTCGACCGCCCTCACCACGGCCGTGTCGCCGATCTCCAAGCGGGTGTCCTCACTGATCAGGATGCCGGTGCCGTAGTACTTGTTCAGCCCCTCCAGCCGGCTGGCGAGGTTGACCACGTCGCCGATCACGGTGTAGTTGAAGCGCACGCTGCTGCCCAGGTTGCCGACGATCACCTCGCCGGTGTGCAGCCCGATCCGAGCCTTGACCGGCGGCAGGCCGCGGGCCACCCACCGCGCGCGCAGCTCGGCCAGGGTCGACTGCATCGCCAGCGCCGCCACCACGGCCGCCCGGGCGTGGTCGTCGCGCGGCGACGGCGCGCCCCAGAAGGCCATGATGGCGTCGCCGATGTACTTGTCCACCGTCCCGCCATCGGCGGCGATGGGCGCGGTCATCCCGTCCAGATACTCGCCCAACAGCTCGACCAGGGTGTCGGCCTCGAGTTGTTCGGCAATGGGGGTGAACCCGGCGATGTCCGAGAACAGGATGGTCATCCGCCGGTGCTCGCCGCCGATGGTTGCATCGCGACCGGAGGCCAGCACGCGGCGGACCAGATCGGCCGGCACGTACCGCTCGAACGACCGCAGCCCGCTGCGCATCTGGCCCATGGCGCGGGCCATTCCGTCCACCTCGCTGACCGCCGACCGGACGGTCGCCGGTTCGTCGAGACGGAACTCGGCCACGTCGCGGGCCTGCGCCGCCAGCGCTCTCAGCGGCCGCGCCACGGAGCCGGAGACCATCGCGCTGATCAACAGACCGAGGAGCAGCGACAGCGCTCCCACGGCGACGGTGAGCTGATTGTTGCGGTGGATCCGCCCCAGCAGCTCGTCGTCGGACAGGACCACGCCGATGTACCAGGTCGAGTCCTCCTCGCCGCCCAGGGGCCGGTAGGTGCCGTAGTAGTACTTGTCGCCGACCCGGTAGTGGAGGTACACCTCGCCCGATGCGCTCTTCTGGTTGGCCGCCGCGGCGTGGAGCAGGCCGGTAACCCGCGGGTCGCCCAACGCCTCGGCCTCGATCACGTCCTCCTCGCCGGCGGCGTTGACCGCCTTGATCTTGTCCGGGTCCGGGTAGGCGACGACCCGCCGGCTGCCGTCGGCGCGGTACTCGATCAAGAAGGTGAGCCCCTCCTCGCCGACCGGCGCCTGCTTGAGGAACTCGCAGATGGCCTGCAGGGTGAAGTCGGCGCCGACCACTCCGAGCAGCTTGCCGTCCGGCCCCAGAACCCGCTCGGCGACGGTCACCCCGGACGCCGCCGGCAGTGGGTCGAGATTGAACAGATAGGCGTCGGTCCAGACCCAGCCGTCAACCTTCCGCGCCTGCCGGTACCACGGCCGGGTGCGGGAATCGAAGGTCCAGTCCTCTTCGATCCCATCCGGCTCCAGCCGGCCCGCGGCGAATCGGTAATCATGCCGGCGGTACTTGCCCGGCGCGGTCCGCTCGGAGGCGTCGGCGATGAAGCTGCCGTCACCTCCCGCCGCCGACGAGGCGATGGCCCCGTCGCGCTCCACCCCGAAGTACAGACCATCCACGCTGGGGAAGCCCGAGTTGGCTTCGCAGCAGAAGCGAGCGATCTCGGTCAGCCGGCGGAGCTGGTCGGCCGGGCTGCTGAAGTCCTCGTCGCGTACCTTGGCGGCCAGCGCCCGGACCGCCCCTTGCGCCTCGTTGACGTGACCGCCCATCCCGGCCTCGACGCGGCTGGAGATCTGGTCGATCATCCGCCGGGCGAGGCTGAAGGTGGTGTACTGGGCGCTCTGCCACGCGCTGATCCCGATCAGGGCCACGGTCAGGACCAGGATGGCGGACAGTGCCGTCATCAGAGTCACGCGGATGCCGTACTTCATCGTGCCGCCCTATCCCCGCTCGGGCCGCGTCCACCGCGGCCGTTGCGAAATCTACGCCGTCCCGTCGACATCTCCTTGACATCGGGCTCCCGATAGGATAGAACCCAGGCCATCCTGGCCTCCAGGGAGGAGGATCGACATGGCTCTGCGACGCAAGGACGGTTTCACCCTGATCGAGCTCTTGGTGGTGATCGCGATCATCGCGATCTTGGCCGCCATTCTGTTCCCGGTATTCGCGAAGGCCCGCGAGAAGGCACGGCAGTCGTCCTGCAACTCCAACGTCAAGCAGCTCGGGATCGCCATGCTGCAGTACGTGCAGGACTACGACGAGAAGTTCCCGCCCAACTACATGGGCAAATGGGACGACCCCGGCCTCGACCCCATCGGGCTCGACACCGGCGACGGGCTGAACTACCACTGGTGGGACTGCCGGATCACGCCGTACCTGAAGAGCGTTCAGATCTGGCGCTGCCCATCGACCTCGGCCCCGGTGTCGTACGGCAACGACTTCGGCCGGCCGGCGTTCATCTTCGACAGCGCGCCGGCCCTGGCGATCTTCGCTCGCCCGGCCGAGACCATCATGATCGGCGAAAAGGGGGCCGGCGGCGGGCCGTACATCCTCAGCGATGTCTACTACGCCTGCGCCATGCGGCACAACGAGGGCTCCAACTACGTCATGGTCGACGGCCACGCCAAGTGGTACAAGACCGAGAAGGGGCCGGTGACGGGCGTCCCCGGCGTGAACGCCACGCCGAACGCCTCGTCCGATCTGCACCCGCCGGTGGAGACCTTCTATCCCTGGCAGTCGTAGCGCCCGTGGCGTAACCGGGGCGAGCCGTCAGCCACGCCACAGGCGCGGCTCGCCCCACACGCACTGGTTGTCGGGCGACGACTCTGACCCGTCCACCGGCTCGGTGGTCAGGGCCAGCAGGCCCAACTCGCCCTCGGGGAGCGTCACGTCCACGGCCACGCCGGGCTCGCCGGAGCGGATGGTCGGGCTGCGGTAGAGCTCCTGGCCGCCGGCCTGGAGCACGAACTGCACCGCGCCCTTCGGCCCGGCGGCGGGGTGGAGGCCAATGGTCGCCGTCAGCCGTGCCCAGGCCCCCGCCGGGGCGAACGGCAGCTCGGCGGTCGCCGGTGCGCCCATCCCGAGTCCGGTCTCGAACGGCGCCGCTCGGCCCAGCACCGCCAGCGGGTGCGCAGCGCGCCTGGCGTCCAGCGATTGGCCGATCAGGAACGGCACCCAGACGTACGGCTCGCCGGCCTTGCCCCGGAATGGGGCGAACTCCAGGCCGGCCACCGGCAGCCCGTCACAGGCCCGTGCCTCGGCCGGGTCGATCCGGCCGGTGGCCAGGCACAGGGCCGTGTACAGCGCGTCGGCCACCAGCTCGGCGGTGAGGCGCGCCTGCTCGCCGCGCAGCAGGTCGGCCTCGGCCGGATTGGCGTGGAGTTGCGCCGAGAGCATCGGCAGGACCATGGCCCGAGCCAGCCTGGCCACGCGGCGCTGGCCGTGCAGCAGGGCGAACGCCGCCTCCAGGATGGTCGCGCCCAACAGCCGTGGCGTGCGGCGCGCGTCGGCGGGAATGGTGTACTGCCCGGTGTCGGCGATGCCGTGGTGACCGTAGGTGTAGGCGAACTTGGCCTTGTCCGCCGGCGGCGGGAGCAGGTCGCGCAGCATCGCCTCGGTGATGCCCACACAGTGCAGCGCGTGCGCCGACGGGCTGCCGGGGTCCTCCAGCCAGTGGCACAGCACGCCCAGGTACCGGGCCGCGTCGTCCCACCGCTCTGCTTGCCAGCAGTCGGTGACCCGCTCCAGGTACCAGACCATGCCCCGTCCGGCCGGTACCGGATCGACCACGTCGTGCAGCGAGACCTGCGCGTTCGCGGGATCGCAATAAGGCGCCAAGGCCGGGTCCTTGCTGCCGGCGTAGGTGTCCTGCAGCGACAGGCAGTCCCGAGTCAGCTTCTCCGCCACCGGCGCCAGCGACCGTTGCTGCCAGTCGGGAAGCTGCGCCACGGCCCACGAGCGGATGATCGAATGACCGCGCCCCCAGGCAACGGTCGGGGAAGACAGCGTCAGCATGGCCAGCGAGATGGGCATTGTCTCGGCTCCCAAGCCAGGATGTCGTCCTGGCCCCGGTCAGTCAAGCCGTCTGCGCCTGAGTCCGCGGGGTTCACGGCACCGCGGGCGGTGGGTCGAGCACCACCACCGGGTTGCGGCCTGTGGCAATGCGGGCCGCCAGCCGCCTGGGCCAGTCGACAGTGAGCAGGTGTGGGCCCATCTGGAACACCAGGACATCGCCCGGCAACACCGTCGCGTTGCGGATGGGCCAATCCGCCAGGACGGTGCCGACGCCGAGATAGTAGGTGGACGACGCCCCCGGTCCGTTCACCCAGATCCCGTCGGTGGACCAACCGCCGCAGCGGAAGGTGGTCCCGCGCTGGGCCGCCGGGCGCAGGTCGGGAACTGGCGCGAGCGACATGAAGGGGTCGTCAGGCAGCGGGGTGGCCTGCCCTGGAATGCTGGTGGCGAGCTCCACCTGTCGCGTCCTGTCCACGACCCACAGCGAGACGCCACGGCCGTTCTCGGACGCCCGTGCCTCCAAGTTCGGCCACCAGTCTTGCCACGGGCTGAATCCCTCCGGGCGGGACGTCGGCGCCCAACTCCCGTCGAGGCGGAAGGCGCGCTCGTCCCGCGTGCCGTCCAAACGGATGCGGTGCACGTTGCCATCCGTCGCTTGGTAGTAGATCCAGCCGGGCAGTCGCGCCACGTCGGCGGGACGCGCGTGGCAGTCGAAGTCGCGAAAGATCGACGTGTTGCCGGCCTTGAGCATCGGGACCCACAGTGCCGCGTAGGTTACCGCCTGAACGGCCAGACTGATGACCCCCGCGCGGGCCGGACGAGCCCGGGCGGGCCATCCCGCGAACCACACGAACGGCCACTCCAGGACCACCGTGAGGATGTATGCGGCGATCAGGAACCGCAACTGGATGGTCCCGTAGCCGTAGAACCACGTCTCCGCCGGCACCGTCCTCTGGGCCGCCGTGGCGAAGTGCTGGACGACGGGTACCCCGACCGCTGCCGAGAACAGGTTCGCGGCAATCATGACCGCCGCCGCGCGCCGGTAGCGGACCTTGGCCCACCAGGAGACGAGTGCGCCTTCGATCAGCCCAAGGATCGGGTTGCCGATCCAGAAGAACATGATGCCCACCACCCAGGTTGGACCGATGTCCGCCCAGGCCGGAGCCGCGGCGCAGAGGAGCACCGGCGCGAGCCACAGCTTGCCGCGGGTCATGTCTCGTCCCCTGAGGTGCTATCCCCTCATTGCCGGGCTCCAAAACCGCTCCTCGCCGGGCGCCTCCGCCAGCGGAGGACTGACGCACCGCCACGCGAACTCCGCCGCAGGGAACGCGCCCGGAGGTGGCCATGCGCCGCGACCGTCTCGCCCTCAACACCGTCTCGCTCCGCGCCGATTCGTTCGAGCGGCTTCTGTCCGCCATCGCCGCCGCCGGGTTCGGCGCCGTCGAGTTCCGCTGGACCACCGTCAAGGAGTGGCTGGCCGCCGGTCACTCCGTCCACGACCTGAAGGAGCTGCTCGGCCGCCTCGACCTGCGCTGCACCGGCGGGTTCGAGGCGCCGGTCAACTGCTTCGGCGACCCGGCGGCGCGCACCGCCAACCGGGACCTGCTGATCGGCAACGCCGAGCTGCTCGACCGGCTCGGCGGCGGGACCATGGTGGTCGGCACCGACGGGCCGGAGACGCCGGGCATCGAGGCCCTCGACACCGTCGGCGCGGCCTTGCGGGAGCTGGCCGAGCGGATTCCCGAGACGGTCTCCCTGGCGCTGGAGTTCAACTGGTCGCCGCTGGTCAAGAGCCTGCGCTCCGCCGCACGGGCCGAGGCCGCAGCGGACCACCCGCGGGTCGGGATCCTGTTCGATCCGGCGCACTACCACTGCACCAGCAGCAAGCTGGAGGACCTCACGCCGCAGGTCATCCAGGCCATCCACCACGTGCACGTGGACGACATGCGCAACAAGCCCGGCGAGCTGAGCCAGTGCAACGCCGACCGCGAGCTGCCGGGCGAAGGCTGTCTCGACCTGCGCGGCATCCTCGCCCGGATCGAGGCCGGCGGCTACACCGGCTGGTTCTCCATCGAGATGTTCAGCGACGCCCTCTGGTCGCTGCCGCCCGAGGACGCCGCGGCCCGCATGTACCGCGCCCTGGCCGGTCTGTGCGAGGACTGACGCTCAGACCGCCAACAACCGGTCCACCTTGTTGATCGCCTCGCCGATCAGCCGCCCGTGCTCCGGGGTCATGTTGACGTTCAGCCCCAGCCGCAAGGTCCGGTTGAGGATGTCCAGCGTCCGGGGGCACATGTCCGGCGAGTAGCTCACCTGGCCCTGGTACGCCGGGTGCGTCCAGGGGCTGGCGTTGGGATGGTAGGCGCGCTGGTTGAGGATCGAGTCCCAGTAGCGGTAGATGTGCCGGTCGGGGAAGCCTTCCCGGTGGGCCGCGCCGGTGCCCATCCCTTCGGCCGAGAGCGCCTGGCCGAAACGCGCCGCCGTGTCCTGGTCCCGACAGATCAGCGCCAGCGACAGGCCGCAGTCACCGTGCGGATCGTCCTGATGCTGCAACCGGTACAGCCGCGGCTCGGCCGACAGCGTCTCGCGCACCGCCCGCTTGATCGCCCGCGTCCGGCCCAGCGCGGTGTCCATCTTGGCGAGCTGGACGCGAATCATCGCCGCGCTCAGCTCGTTGCAGCGCAGGCCGAGGTTGGAGAACGGCTCCTGCTGCCAGCCGAAGTTGTCGCCGTAGTTGTCCTTCATCCACATCGGCAGGCCCGGCTCGCCGTTGAAGCACATCCGCTCGTAGCGCCGGTAGTCGTTGGTGAAGGCCAGCCCGCCCTCGCCGCAGGTGATCACCTTGTAGTAGTTCAGACTCCACGCCCCGGCATCGCCGATGGAGCCGGTGACCCGGTCGAAGTACCGCGCGCCGATGGACTGGCAGCAGTCCTCCAGCATCAGCAGCCCGCGCTCGTCGCACAGCCGGCGGAGGTCGTTCAGCCGGCACGGGACGCCCTGCATGTGGACCGGGATCATGACCTTGGTGTAGGGCGTGATCTTGGCCTCGGCGTCGGCGGGATCCATCCCCAGACTCTCGTCGATCTCGACGATCTGGGGCACCGCGCCGACGGCCACCACCGCCGCGGCGGTGGCGATGTAGGTATAGGCCGGCACCAGCACTTCGTCGCCCGGCCCGACGCCCAGAGCGACCAGGGCACTGATCAACGCGTTGGTCCCGGAGTTGACGAACAGGCTGTACCGGACGCCGAGGTACTCGCACGCCTCGCGCTCGAACCGGGTGCACTCCGAGTTCTCGTGATCGCTGAACCGGAACAGCTTGCCCGAGCGAATCACCGCGGCCACGGCCTCGACCTCGCGCTCGTCGATCAGACTCCGCGTGGCATGCCCGGCGGGCAGCGGCTCAACGATGGTCTTCGGCCCTCCGTCCAGGGCCAGCTTCTCGGCGGTCTGGGTAGTCTGCATCGGTATCTCCAACCGTCCGGAATGGTAGCACAGCCGCCGCGGTCGGAGTAGCGACTCGCCGGGGCTCGACCGAACTGCCGTTCTCCGCGCCTCAGCGCCTCTGCGCGAGGCCGCCGTTGCCCCGCCTGGCCATCTCCGCGTCTCTGAACAAGGCTGTCGTTCGTGGCCTCGCCCCTCGCCCCTCGCCGCTCGCCCGTCGCCGGTGACGCGCGCATCCTCGCCGTCATCCTGCGCATCTGAGGTCAGAATCGGGGGGTCTGGGTTCAGAATCGGGGGGTCTGAGATCACCTCCACCCCACGCAATCCCGCTCCTGGAGCGGAGTTGCGGCCGGTCCAATTCCCATTCTTCACTGTTTTCAC